>JAABUS010006011.1_pt1 | contig 15200 bp, 15 predicted proteins | sample 5560161 | NCBI WGS metagenome assembly JAABUS01 (sample SAMN10711885, study PRJNA513376) | rock metagenome | isolation source: Antarctica rocks | place: Antarctica: Victoria Land, Trio Nunatak nord | collected 2016-01-04 | reverse complement strand
CGCTCATGCAGACCCTGATCGACTCAAAACCGCCGCCCCACGTCGAGGCCCAACTCGCACGGTGAGGCTGATGCAGCCAAACAGCCAGTTAGAATCGCTGATGGCGGGTCTCCAGGCTTGAAAGCGGGGAGCATAGGGCGACGGGCGGGTGGCCGGCTACCCGCCTTGGTTCACAGACGCCCGGCCTTGGTTCATAGACGCCTTGACAGGACCCCCGATACACCGAAGCTTGAACAAACGGTCCCGCCGCTTGCGCGGCAAGGACCCGCGGGGAGCAAACGTTTGGGCGCTGGGCTGCTGATCGATGCGGAGGGCGTCGCCAAGAGCTTTGCCGGCGTGCAGGCGCTGCGCGACGGCCGGCTGGCGCTGCGCCCCGGCACCGTCCACGCGCTGTGCGGCGGCAACGGCGCGGGCAAGAGCACATTCCTCAACGTGCTCATGGGGCTGCTCCGCCGCGACGCCGGGCGCATCGCCGTCCGCGGGCAGGAGGTGAACTTCGCGACGCCCGCCCAGGCGCTCGCGGCCGGCGTGGCGATCATCACGCAGGAACTCTCGCCAATCCCGGACATGACGGTGGCGGAGAACCTGTTCCTCGGGCGCGAGCCGCGGCGGCTCGGCTGCATCGTGGACCGCGCCGCCCTCAACCGCCGCGCGGCCGGGCTGCTGGACCGGCTGCGCTTCCGCATCGAGCCGACGGCCACCATGCGCAGCCTCAGCCTGGCGCAGACGCAACTGGTCGAGATCGCCAAGGCGATCAGCCACGAAAGCACGGTCCTCATCATGGACGAGCCGACCTCGGCCATCGGCGAGGCGGAAACGGTGATCCTGTTCGACGCCATCCGCACCCTCACCGGGGACGGCGTCGGCGTGGTCTACGTGAGCCACCGTCTGACCGAGATCTTCGCCATCGCCGACGACTACACCGTGTTCCGAGACGGCGGGTTCGTCGCCGCCGGGCGCATCGCCGACATCGACCGGCCCGGCCTCGTGCGGCTCATCCTGGGCGCCGACGTGCGGGACGAGTACCGCGCCCACCCGGCGCCGAGCGGCCCGGCCATGCTGGAGGTCGAGCATCTCGGCCGCGACGGCTGGTTCGAGGACATCACGCTCGGCGTGCGCCGGGGCGAGGTGCTCGGCATCTACGGGCTGATGGGCGCGGGGCGCAGCGAGTTCCTGGAAACGGTGTACGGACTCGCTCCTGCCAGCAGCGGCGAGATCCGCATCGACGGCCATGCTGTCGCCATCACGCGCCCGGCCGACGCGCTGGGGGCCGGAATGGCGATGGTGACGGAGGACCGCAAGGCGACCGGCCTCGTGATGACCGGCTCGGTGCGGGAGAACGCGACGCTGTCCTGCCTCGGCCGGCTGTCGAACGGGCCGTTCGTGTCCGATGGGCGAGAGCGGGCGCAGGTGGGGCGCATGGTGGACCTGTTCCGCATCAAGGCGCGCTCCATCGAGGCGCCGGTGCAGAGCCTGAGCGGGGGCAACCAGCAGAAGGTCGTGCTGGCCCGCTGTCTCGGCACCGAGCCGCGCATCCTGCTCTGCGACGAGCCGACCCGCGGCGTGGACGAGGGGGCGAAGCGGGAGGTGTACGCCTTCCTGTCGCGCTTCGTGCAGGAAGGGCGCTGCGTCGTCATGGTCTCCTCCGAGCTGCCGGAGGTGATCGGCATGAGCGACCGGATCGCGGTGTTCCGGCGCGGACGGCTCGCGGGCGTGCTGAATGCCGCGGAGGCGTCGCAGGAGCGCCTGATGCAGCTCGCGTCGTGAGCACCAAGCTGGACCTGGCCGCGAAGCCTGGCCCTTCCCGGCCCGGCGTCGCCATCGGCCAGGCCTTGTCGCGCTACGGCATCGTCATCGCGTTCTTCGCGCTCTGCGCGGCGCTGAGCCTGCTCAACCCCTACTTCCTCACGCCGCTCAACATCACCAACGTGCTGCGCCAGGCCAGCATCAACGGCATCCTGGCCATCGGCCAGACCTTCGTGATCCTGACCGGCGGCATCGACCTGTCCGTCGGCTCGCTGCTCGCGGTGTGCGGCATCCTGGGCGCGTCGCTCGTGACCGGCGCGAACCCGGGCAATCCGCTGGTGGCCGTGGCGCTCGGCATCGGCGTCGGGCTGGGTCTTGGCATGGTCAACGGCGCGCTCGTCGCCCGGCTGCGCGTGCCGCCGTTCGTGGCCACGCTCGGCATGCTGAGCGTGGCGCGAGGCCTCACCTTCATCGCCAACGACGGCATGCCGGTGCCGCGCCTTTCGCCGGACTTCCTCAAGCTGGGCCAGGGCTTCGTCGGGGGCGTGCCGGTGCCGGTCGTGCTGTTCGGGGCGACGGCGCTGCTGGCCTGGGCAGTGCTGCGCTTCACCACCTACGGCCGCTACGTCTATGCGACCGGCGGCAACGAGCGCAGCGCGCGCACCAGCGGGATCGGCACGCGCAAGGTCATCTTCTCGGTGTACGCCATCTCGGGCGCGCTGGCCGGGCTGTCCGGCATGGTGCTGGCCGCGCGCACCACGTCGGCGCTGCCGCAGGCGGGGCTGAGCTACGAGCTGGACGCCATCGCCGCCGTGGTGATCGGCGGCACCAGCCTTACCGGGGGCGTCGGCAGCGTTGTCGGCACGCTGTTCGGGGCGCTGATCATCGCGGTGATCAACAACGGCCTCGACCTGATGGGCGTCTCCTCCTACTACCAGCAGGTGATCAAGGGCGCGATCATCGTGCTCGCGGTCCTGCTCGACACGTCCCGGCGAGGACGCGACTAGAAGCAACCCAGGGAGCCAAACGATGATCCAGCGCAGAACGCTTCTCAGCAGAACGCTTCTCACCGGCACGGCCGCCGCCTTGGCCATGCCGGCCATCGCGCGCGCCCAGGCGGGCAAGACCTACAAGGTCGGCGCCGCCGTGTATGGCCTCAAGGCCGAGTTCATGCAGCTCTGGACCGGCGCCATCAAGGCACACCCGGCCGTGCGCAGCGGCCAGGCGGCGATCACCGTGTTCGACGGGCAGTACGACGCGCTGACCCAGTCCAACCAGTTCGACAGCATGATCACCCAGCGGTTCGACGCCATCATCTTCGTGCCGATCGACATCCAGGCCGGCGCGGACGCGGTGAAGAAGGCCCGCGCCGCCAACATCCCCGTCATCGGCTCGAACGCCCGCGTGGCCGGCAACGACCTGACCTCCTATGTCGGCTCCGACGACGTGAAGGCGGGCACGATGGAGGCGGAGGCCATCGCCAAGGCGATGGGCGGCAAGGGCAACGTGGTCATCATCGAAGGGCCGGTCGGGCAGAGCGGCGAGATTGAGCGCGGCCGGGGCAACCGGCAGGTGCTCGCGGCGAACCCGGGGATGAAGATCCTGGAGCACAAGACTGCCAACTGGTCGCGGGCGGAGGCGCAGGCGCTGATGGAGAACTGGCTGACCGCGCATCCCGGCCAGATCGGGGGCGTCATCGGCCAGAACGACGAGATGGGCCTGGGCGCGCTGCAGGCGATCAAGGCGGCCGGGCTCGATCCGAAAAAGCTCCCGGTGGTCGGCATCGACGGCGTGAGCGACGCGATCCTGGCGGTCAAGGCGGGCGAGATGATGAGCATCCTGCAGGACGCGAGCGCGCAGGCGCAGGGCGCGCTCGACGTCGCGCTGCGGCATTTGGCGGGAGAGAGCTACAAGCCGATGGGCGAGGCGTGGAAGGAGTATGCGTCGCAGATGCCGTGGAACGGCGGGACGGCCACGGACTACAACGTGCCCTGGACGCCGGTGACGACCGAGAACGCCGACGCGCTGCTGGCCAAGCGGCAGAAGGCCTGAGCCACGCCTCTCCGCCCCAGCGCCGTCTGCGGCACGGGCCGGGGCGGGAGGCCTGATCGCATGGAAGAACTGCCATGAACCTTGACGCCGCATTCGACTTCTCCGGCAAGGCTGCGCTCGTGACGGGGGGTGCCGCCGGCATTGGCGCGGCGGTCGCCGAGGCCTTCGCCGCCCGTGGGGCCAAGGTCGCGCTGGTCGATCTGAACCCGGCCACGCCGGACAAGGCAGGCGCTTTGCCGCAGGGCGGGCACTTCGCCTGCGTCGCCGACATCACCCGGCCCGGCGAGGCCGGGCGCGCGGTCACGGAGGCCGTGGGCGCGCTCGGCCGGCTCGATATCCTGGTCAACAGCGCGGGCATCGTCCGGCTCGCGGAGGCGGAGGCGACCACCGACGAGGATTGGGACCTCACGGTGGCGGTCAACCTGCGCGCGCCGTTCCTGATGGCACGCGCCGCCTTCCCGGCCCTGCGCGACGCGGGCGCCGGGCGGATCATCAACCTGGCGTCCCAGGCCGCCTTTGTCGCACTGGACCGGCACCTGGCGTACTGCACGAGCAAGGCCGGGCTGCTTGGGATGACCAAGGTGCTGGCGCTCGAATGGGCGGCGCACGGCATCACCGTCAACGCGATCTCTCCCACGGTCGTCGAGACCGAGCTGGGCCGAAAGGCCTGGGCCGGCGAGGTCGGGGAAGCCATGAAGCGCAAGATCCCGGCGGGCCGGTTCGCGCAGCCGGAGGAGATCGCGCTGGCCGCGCTGTTCCTGGCCAGCGGCGGCGCCGGCATGATCACGGGGGCCAACCTCGTCGTCGATGGCGGCTACACGATCCAATAAGGCGTGTTGCGGGGGCGCCGCGGCACGGATGCGATCGCCGTCCCGCCCTTCGCCACGCTCTTGACCCGTGGCCTGGGCTGCTGAAAATGTGATATTTTCAGGGCGTCTTGGCCTCGGCTGGGATCGGTGCGCTGCGGACCCGCGCCGGCCCTGGCGGGTTGCACCAAGCCGCCAGGGAGGCGGAGGTCATGCTGTTTGCGACGCTTCTGAGATCCATCGTGCAGCGCGGCAGCATGGTGCTGATCGACGGCGCGGGACGGCGCCATCGGATCGGCGACAACAGCGCGCCGCGCGTCGCCGTCCGGCTGACCCGTCGGCGCCTGGACTACACCCTCGCGCTCAACCCGAAGTTGCTGATCGGGGAGGCATACATGGACGGCACGCTCCGCATCGAGCAGGGGTCGGTCATGGACCTGCTGATGCTGCTTGCCGGCAACCTCGACGCGGTCGCCCCGGGCCATTGGCTGAACTGGGGCACCCATGCCCGCAACCTGCTGCCGTCGCGCATCCCCGCCGCCCGGGCACAGCGCAACGTCGCCCACCATTACGACCTCTCCCCGGCGCTCTACGACCTGTTCCTGGATGCGGGCCAGCAGTATTCCTGCGCCTACTTCATCAGCCCCGACGACACGCTGGAGGCCGCGCAGGCGCAGAAGCAGCGGCACATCGCCGCCAAGCTCCTGCTGGACCGCCCGGGGCTGCGGGTGCTCGACATCGGCTCCGGCTGGGGCGGGCTGGCGCTGTTCCTCGCCCGGCATGGGGCCGCCGACGTCACTGGCATCACGCTGAGCGTCGAGCAGCAGCGGGAAAGCACGGCGCGCGCCGCGGCGGCCGGGCTGTCGGACCGGGTGCGCTTCCACCTGCGCGACTACCGGCAGGAGCTGGGAACCTACGACCGGATCGTCTCCGTCGGCATGTTCGAGCATGTCGGGCGCGGCAGCTACGGCGCGTTCTTCGCCAAGCTGCGCGGCCTGCTGCGGGAGGACGGGGTGGCGCTGCTGCATTCGGTCGGCGACAGCGCTGGGCCGGGGCCGATCAACCCGTTCATCCGCAAGTACATCTTCCCCGGCGCCGACGTGCCCGCGCTGTCCGAGGTGCTGCGGGTGGTCGAGCGCAGCGGCATCCTGGTCACGGACGTCGAGATCCTGCGGCTGCACTACGCCGAGACCTTGCTGCGCTGGCGCGAGCGCTTCGTCGCGAACAGGGCGGCGGCCGTGCGGCTGTACGACGAGCGGTTCGTCCGCATGTGGGAGTTCTACCTGGCCCTGTGCGAGGCCGGGTTCAGGACGCGCAGCAGCATGGTGTTCCAGATGCAGCTTACCCGGCGCAACAACGTGCTGCCGCTGACGCGCGACTACATGGTGGAGGCGGAACGCCCGGCGGCGCTGCGAACCGCCGTGTCCGACGCCGCGGCGGATTGAACGGGTGCAGGCGCGCTACCGGAACAGGCGGTTCGCGCGCGTCAAGTCCTCGGCGGACAGCAGCAGCACGCGGGTCCGTCCGGCCAGAGTTCGGGCGGCGCGGGTATAGGTCTGGTTGCTGACCACGGCGGCATGGGTCGCGCCCATGAACGCCTGGCCCGCGATGACCTCCTGAACGGCGGCGTTGCCGACCGGCCTGGAATAAAGCTTGCACTGGATGACGACGCTGACCCGCCCCTTGCGCGCCAGCACGTCCACGCCCTGGTCCGCGCTTCGCGCCGTCAGGTTCGCCCGCCATCCCCGGCGCGCCAGGATGCCGGCGCAATGCCGTTCCAAGCCAAGCGGCGTCAGGATGCTTGGCAGCCGGTCCGCCCGCTTGCGGCGCAGATGTTGCAAGAACCGCATCGCCGCCGCGATGACGGCTGCAGACAACAACGTCAGGTGGTCAGCATGCGTCACGGCTCCGAAACGATATGGCATTTGCCGGTGGCGCGAAACTGTTAGCTGCAAATTTACGTATTATTCGTCAGCCGTGTGCCTCCGCCGCCCTCCGCCCCATGTGTTCCGCGCCTTACAAAGCGGGCGCCGAGGGCGCATCTGGATGGGCGTCGGCAAGGTGCTTGGGGGCCATCGGGATGGGAGCGGTCGGTTGAAGAAGGTGCGTCCGGGGGTGGGGCCGAGATACCCGCAGGTCGTCGTGCTCGTGGGCGCGACGGGCGACTTGTCGCGGCGCAAGCTGCTGCCGGGGTTGTTCCATTTGTCGAGCGCCGGGTTCATCCCGGGATGCCGGGTCATCGGCGTGTCGCTGGACGACATGACGCCCGACGGGTTCCGGGCACTGGCGCGCGGGGCGATGGACCAGTTCTCCACCCGCAAGGTGAACGAGGCCGACTGGGCCGCCTTTGCCGACACGCTCGACTACGTGCCGCTGTCGGCGGGGGCGGACGTGCTCCGGGCGGCGGTGGAGCGGGCGGAGGCGGCGCTGGGCGGGGAAAGCCGCCGGGTGCATTACCTGAGCGTGCCGCCGAATGCGGCGCTGTCCGCCGTCCAACTGCTGGCGCAGGGCGACCTCGTCGCCCGGTCCCGGATCATCATGGAGAAGCCGTTCGGCTGGGACCTCGCGAGCGCCGTGTCACTGAACGCCCGGCTGCACGAGGTGTTCTCGGAGGACCAGATCTTCCGCATCGACCATTTCCTCGGCAAGGAGCCGGCGCAGAACATCCTCGCCTTCCGCTTCGCCAACGGGCTGTTCGAGCCGATCTGGAACCGCAACTTCATCGACCACGTGCAGATCGACGTCCCGGAGACGCTGGGGCTTGGCAAGCGCTCCGGCTTTTACGAAGCGACCGGGGCGTTCCGCGACATGGTGGTGACGCACCTGTTCCAGATCCTCGCCTTCATGGCGATGGAGCCGCCGACCGCCCTGGAGCCGGCGCCGATCAGCGAGGAGAAGAACAAGGTCTTCCGCAGCATGACGCCGATCCAGCCGCATGACGTGGTGCGCGGGCAATATACCGGCTACCGGTCGGAGGAGGGCGTCGATCCGGAATCGGACACCGAGACCTTCATCGCGCTGAAATGCGGCATCGACAACTGGCGCTGGGCCGGCGTGCCGTTCTTCCTGCGCACCGGCAAGCGGTTGGCGGAAGGGCAGCGGATCATCTCCATCGCCTTCCGGGAGCCGCCGAAGAGCATGTTCCCCGTGGGGTCGGGCGTCGGCGCGCAGGGTCCGGACCACCTGACGTTCGACCTCGCGGATGCGTCCAAGATGTCGCTGTCGTTCTACGGCAAGCGGCCGGGCCCGGGGATGCGGCTCGACAAGCTGAGCCTGCAGTTCGCCATGCACGACACGGGCCTGATCGGCGATGTGCTGGAAGCCTACGAGCGGCTGATCCTCGATGCGATGCGCGGCGACCACACGCTGTTCACGACGGCCGAAGGCATCGAGCGGCTGTGGGAGGTGTCGATCCCGCTGCTGGACACGCCGCCGCCGGTGTGCCTCTACGCGCCGGGGTCTTGGGGGCCGAAGTCGGTGCATCAGCTCGTGGCCCCGCACGCCTGGCGGCTGCCGTTCGAGCGGGCTTGGCGGGACCGCAACGCGGCGGCCGAGTAAGCGGCCGACCTCTTCAGCGGCGAACCCCCAGCATTGCGCGCTTCTGTCCCAAGCCGATAGGCGGGCCAGGTCCGCCCTTGCGTCCCCCGGCCGTACCTTGGCATGCTGAAATCACGCTTCACCCTCGCGCCTGGTCCTGAGCCAAGGGCCGACCCCGCGCGCATCGCCATCGGAACGGTTTGGGATTGGTCGCATGGTCAAGTTGGACGTGAACGGTCGGGCGCACGAGGTCGACGTGGACCCGGAGACCCCGCTGCTCTGGGTGCTGCGCGAGCAGCTCGGCATGACCGGGACCAAGTACGGCTGCGGCATCGCGCAGTGCGGGGCCTGCTCGGTGCACGTGGACGGCCAGGTGATGCGGTCCTGCCAGTTGCCGGTCGGCAGCGTGTCCGGCAAGGTGCTGACCATCGAGGGCCTGTCGCCCGACAGCAGCCATCCGGTGCAGGCGGCGTGGCTGGCGCACCAGGTGCCGCAATGCGGATATTGCCAAAGCGGGCAGATCATGGCCGCCGTGGCGCTGCTGAACGAGAAGCCGCAGCCGACCGACGGCGACATCAACGAGGCGATGACCAACATCTGCCGCTGCGGCACCTATCAGCGCATCCGGGTGGCGATCCACGCGGTCGCCGGCGGGAAGGCCTGACGCCATGGGGACCATGCACCGCCGCCGCTTTCTGGCGACCGCCGTGAGCGGTGGCTTCGCGCTGAGCTGGGGGTTGCCCGGCGGCGTGATCGAAGCTGTGGCGCAGACGGCGGGCACGCCGCTGACCCCGGCCTCCGTGGGCGGCACGCCGGTCGGGATCTGGGTCGCGATCAAGCCGGACGACACCACGGTGATCCGCATCGCGCGTTCGGAGATGGGCCAGGGCACGCTCACGGGCCTCGCGCAACTGGTGGCGGACGAGCTGGGCGCCGATTGGACGAAGGTCACGACGGAGTACGTGCCGCCGGAGGCGAACCAGGCGAGCAAGCGCGCCTGGGGCGAGATGCTGACCGGCGGCAGCCAGGGCATCCGGCAATCGGTGGACTACGTGCGCCAGGGCGGTGCGGCGGCGCGCACCATGCTGGAGCAGGCCGCGGCGGCGCAATGGGGCGTGGCCCCGTCGGAGTGCCGCGGGCATGAGGGCGCCGTGACCCATGGGGCCAGCGGGCGCAGCCTGCGCTATGGCCAGCTCGCGGAGGCGGCGGGCAAGCTGCCGGTGCCGCAGGACGTGGCGCTGAAGGCGCCGGGCGACTGGACGATCATCGGCAAGCCGCTGCCCCGGCTGGACACGGCCGAGAAGACCAACGGCACGGCGGTGTATGCCATCGACGTGGCGCTGCCGGGCATGCTGCTCGCGGCCATCGCGCAATGCCCGGTGTTCGGCGGCAAGGTCGCGAGCTTCGACGCGAAGGCCGTGCAGGCCATGCCGGGCGTGCGATACGTGCTGCCGGTGGGCGACAACGCCGTAGCGGTCGTCGCCGATACGTGGTGGCAGGCCAAGACGGCGCTCGAGAAGCTGCCGGTCACTTGGGAGGAGGGGCCGGGCGCCAAGGAGGACAGCAAGGCCATCGCCGCACGGCTGACCGAGGGGCTGGACGCGACGACGACGGCGGTCGGCAACAAGGCGGGGGACGCGCCGGGCGTGCTGGCGAAGGCCCGCCGCACCGTCACCGCGACCTACGGCACGCCGTTCCTGAACCACGCGACGCTGGAGCCGATGAACTGCACCGCGAAGGTGGACGGCGACGGGCTTGAGGTCTGGGTCGGCACGCAGAACGGCGACGCGACGCTGGCCGCCGCGGCGGAGGCGGGCGGGGTGCCGCTAGAGCGCGTGCGGGTCAACAAGTACCTGCTGGGCGGCGGCTTCGGCCGGCGCGGGCAGCAGGACTACACCCGGCAGGCGGTGCTGCTGGCCAAGCAGATCCCGGGGCGCCCGGTCAAGCTGATCTGGTCGCGCGAGGAGGACATGCAGCACGGGTATTACCGCCCGATCACCCAATGCAAGCTGACGGCGGCGATGGACGACGCCGGCAACGTCGAGGCGCTGCATGTCCGCATCAGCGGGCAGAGCATCCTGGCCTACCTGGCGCCGAACCGGATGACCAACGGGCTGGACATGCTGCAGTTCCAGGGGCTGATCCCGGCGGAGTTCGGCTACAACAGCATCCCGAACCTCCTGATCGACCACGCGATGCGCGGCACAAGCGTGCCGGTCGGCTTCTGGCGCGGGGTGAACCACAACCAGAACACCGTGTATGTCGAGTGCTTCATCGACGAGCTAGCTGCGGCGGCGGGCAAGGACCCGCTGGAGTTCCGCCGGGCGATGCTGGCAAAAAGCCCGAAGCATCTGGCCGTGCTGAACGCGGCGGCGGAGAAGGCCGGCTGGGGCACGAAGCTGCCAGAGGGCGTGTTCCGCGGCATCTGCCAGAACTGCGGCTTCGGCAGCTACACGGCGGCGGTGGCGGAAGTGTCGGTGAGCAAGAAGGGGGAGTTGAAAATCCTGCGCATCGTGGCGGCGACCAACCCCGGCTATGTCGTCAACCCGGACCAGGTGACGGCGCAGGTGGAGGGCAGCTTCACCTACGGCATGAGCGCGCTGCTCTACAGCGAGAACACGGTCGAGCAGGGCCGGGTCGTGGAAAGCAACTTCGACAGCTACCAGGTGGCCCGGATGGCGGACACGCCGAAGATCGAGACGGTCCTGGCGCCGACCGGCGGGTTCTGGGGCGGCGTGGGGGAGCCGACGATTGCCGTCGCGGCGCCGGCGGTGCTGAACGCGATCTACGCCGCGACGGGCAAGCGGGTCCGGTCGCTGCCGTTGAAGAACGCCGACCTGAGCCACGCATGAGGGGCGGCGCCCTCCTGATGGCGGCGCTGCTCCTGGCCGCCGCCGGGCCGCCGATGCCCGAGTCGCCCGTGACTGAGCCTCCTGGTGCGGAAAGCTGCACCGGTTGCCACGTGGCCGGCGGCGGCGTGGGCGTGCTGCAGGGCCGTCCGGCGCCGGACCTCGCGCGGGAGATGGAGGCCTACCGCTCCGGCGACCAGCCGGCGACGCTGATGAACCGCATCGTCAAGGGGTTCTCGCCGGAGGAGGTCAAAGCCTTGTCCACCTGGTTCGCCGCGCAATGAAGCGTCGCACGGTTCTGGCCGGGGCGTTGGCGGCGCCGTTCGTGGCCCGAGCCCAGGATATGCCGCAAGGGACGGCGCGGGTCGTCGTCGTGGGCGGCGGGTTCGCCGGCGCCACGGCGGCCCGGATGCTGGCGCAGGCCGGGCACCAGGTGACGCTGGTCGAGGCGGAGGCGCAATACGTGTCCTGCCCGTTCAGCAACCCGGTGGTGGCCGGGCTGCGGGAGCTGGACGGGCAGCAGTTCGGTTGGGACAAGGTCGCGGCGTCCGGCGTAAAGCTTGTGCAGGCGCGGGCCACCGGCGTGGACGGCGCGGCGAAGCGGGTGATGCTGGACGGCGGCGCGGTTGAATACGACCGGCTGGTGATGGCGCCGGGCGTGGACATGCGGCTGGGCGGCGATCCCGGGGCGCTGCCGGGCTACGACCGGGCGGCGGCGGAACGGATGCCGCATGCGTGGAAGGCCGGGGCGCAGACGACCCTGCTGCGCGACCAGCTTCGCGCCATGCCGGACGGCGGCACGGTGGTGATGGCGGTGCCCGCCAACCCGTACCGCTGCCCGCCGGGTCCCTATGAGCGGGCCAGCCTGATCGCCTGGTATCTGAAGAACAACAAGCCGCGCAGCAAGCTGCTGGTGCTGGACGCCAAGGACCAGTTCAGCAAGCAGAAGCTGTTTCAGCAGGCGTGGGCGCAGATGTACCCGGGCCTCCTGGAATGGGTGCCGCTGTCGAATGGCGGCGCCGTCACCGGGGTGGACCCGGCGGCGATGACGCTTTCGACCGACTTCGACACCCACAAGGCGGACGTCGCCAACGTGATCCCACCGCAGCGGGCCGGCGCCATCGCGCAGGCGGCGGGGGTCGCGGACCGCACGGGATGGTGCCCGGTCGATCCCGTGTCGTTCGAGAGCCTGCGGGTCCCGAACATCCACGTCATCGGCGACGCGGCGATCATGGGCGCCATGCCGAAATCGGCCTTCGCGGCCAACGCGGAGGCCAAGGTGTGCGCGCAGGCGATCACCGTCTTGCTGGCCGGGCGAGCGCCGGAGGTGCCGAGGCTGATCAATACATGTTACAGCTTGGTCGCGCCCGAGTACGGCATCTCGGTGGCTGGGGTGTACCGGCCGGTGAACGGGCAGTTGACCGATATCGACGGCGCCGGCGGCACCAGCCCCTTGGACGCCGCGCCGGCGGTCCGGGCGCAAGAGGCGGCTTATGCGGATGTGTGGTATCACACCATCATGGGTTCTGTGTTCGGTTAGCTTGCTCCTTGCCGCCGCGGCACAGAGTCCGGAAGACTTGGCACCGGGCGACGCACAGCGGGGCTACGCCGTCGTGACCCGGCAAACGAGTACCTGCACGCTGTGCCATGCCGGGCCGTTCCCCAATCCCCACCTGCAAGGGACGGTCGGGCCAGACCTGCATGGAGTCGGGGCGCGGCTGAGCGCGGATGAGATCCAGGAGCGGTTGATGGACGCCTCGGTGATGAACCCGGACACGGTGATGCCCTCCTTCGGCACGGTCGGTGGACGGAGGCGGGTGGGCGCGGCGTGGCAGGGCAAGCCGATCCTGTCGCCGCAGGAGATCGCGGACGCGACGGCCTACCTGGCGGGGCTGAAATGATCGGGCGGCGGCAGGCGGTGCTGGCCGGCGCGGCGGCGCTGGCGGCCCCTACCCTCCTCCGGCCCGCGCGGGCGACGCCGCGGGAGGTGGCGGAGCAGGTCGCCCGGGTGACGGGCGGCAAGGTGCCTAAGCCGGGCCGGGTGAAGCTCGACCTGGCGCAGATGGTGGAGAACGGCAACGCGGTGGGCCTGACCGTCAGCGCGGACGCGCCGGAGGGCGGCCGGGTCGAAAGCCTGCATGTGTTCGCGGAGGGCAACCCGAACCCCGAGGTGGTGCACGCCGCCTTCGGCCCGGCGTCCTTCGCGCCGAAGCTCTCGACCCGCATCCGGCTGGCGACCTCGCAGACGGTGGTGGCGGTGGCGGTGATGGACGACGGGTCGTGCTGGACCGACAGCGTGACGGTGCTCGTCACCCTCGCGGCCTGCCTGGAGTAGCCGGGATGCGCGTGCTGCTGAACGTGCCGAAGACGGCGAGGAAGGGGGAGGCGGTCGAGATCAAGATCCTGATCAGCCACCCCATGGAAAGCGGCCAGCGCCGGGACGAGAGGGGCCAGGTGGTGCCGCGCATGGTGATCCACGACTTCGTCTGCACCTACAACGGCGCGGAGGTGATCCGGCTGGCGCTGTTCCCGGCGGTCGCGGCGAACCCGTTCCTGGCGTTCTCCGCCCGGGCGGAGGAGAGCGGGGCGTTCACCTTCACCTGGGCGGACGACAGCGGCGCCACGCAGACCGAGACGGCGCTGATCGTGGTCGAATGACCCGGCTGCGGACCGCCCTGCTGCCCGTCACCGCCCTCCTGCTCGCGGGCGCGGCCCCGCATAGCGGCCGCGACGACGCCAGCCCGGCGGTGCAGGCCATGCAGGACGACGACGCCGAGAACCCGGCCATGCTCTGGGTCGAGCAGGGCGCGGGGCTGTGGCACGAGGGCTGCGCGTCGTGCCACGGGGCGCCGGAGTCGATGCGCGGGGTGTCCGCCCGCTATCCGCGGTTCGACCCGGGCCTGGGCCGTCCGGTGACGCTGGGTGCCCGAGTCAACCAGTGCCGGGCACGGACGGGAAAGCCAGCGTGGGGGCCGGACAGCGAGGAGATGCTGTCGGTGACGGCGCTCGTTGGCCGGCAATCGCGCGGGCTGCCGGTCGCCATCGACGGGAGCGGCCCGGCGCAGGCCGCCTTGGACCAAGGCCGGGCGGTGTTCACGGAGCGGCAGGGCCAGTTGAACCTGTCCTGCGCGCAGTGCCATGACGGCCTTGCCGGGCAGCGCCTGGGCGGGGCGCGCATCCCGCAGGGGCAGCCGAACGGCTACCCGCTGTACCGCCTGGAATGGCAGGGGATGGGGTCGCTGGACCGCCGTTTGCGGAACTGCCTGACCGGCGTGCGGGCCGAGCCGCTGCCGTCCGACAGCCCCGAAATGGCGGCGCTGCAGTTCTACCTCGGCTGGCGGTCGAACGGCCTGACGGTGGAGACCCCGGCCGTCCGCCCGTAAATCAGCTTGCCCAGCGCCAGGTGTTGACGTTCCAGGCGTTGAGCCGGACGTTGATGTTGGGTTGGTAGCCGCTCAGCCCGGCCTTGGTGCCTTCCACGGTGACATACTCGAAGATCGGCAGGAACGGCAGGTTCTGGCGCAGCACGGACTGCACGCCGCGGTATGCCTCGATCCGCTTGGCGCGGTCCAGCGTCGTCGCACCCTGCTGCATCAGCTCGTCAAGCTGCGGGTTGTCGTATTGCATCGTGTTGTTGCCGGAACCGCCCTGCGCCGCGATGGCCTTGCTGCTGAAGTAATCGGCCGCCGCTGGGTCCGGCCCGGTCATGAAGTTGTTGCCGACGATGGCCGTCTCGAAATGCGACTGGATCCAGTACTCGCCCCACATCACCGCCGCCGGCAGGTTCTTGATGGTCATGCCGACGCCAAGGTCCTGCCAGTTCTGCTGCAGCAGTTGCTGCGCCTGCTCGCGCAGGTGGTTGCCCGCGGTGGTGGAGTTGCTGAACTGGAGCTTGACCCCGTCCTTTTCGCGGATGCCGCCGGGGCCGGGCTTCCACCCGGCGCCGTCCAGCATCGCGCGGGCGCGGTCGGGGTCATAGACCTGCTTCGGCAGGTCGGGATCGAACGCCCAGGAGGCCGGGGGGAGATAGGACTCGCTCGGGCGCGGCAGGCCGTAATACAGGTCGTTGATGATGCTGGCCTTGTCCAGGCTCATGTAAAGCGCCTGGCGCACCGCCGGGTCCTTGAACTGCGGCAGGGCCAGGTTGAAGTAGAAGTTCTCGATGCTCGCCGTGGGGATGGGCATCACCACCCGGTTGGGCAGCGCCCTC
>JAABUS010006010.1_pt1 | contig 15205 bp, 13 predicted proteins | sample 5560161 | NCBI WGS metagenome assembly JAABUS01 (sample SAMN10711885, study PRJNA513376) | rock metagenome | isolation source: Antarctica rocks | place: Antarctica: Victoria Land, Trio Nunatak nord | collected 2016-01-04 | reverse complement strand
TCATCGGGCGTCCCTCCGCGAGTAGCGGACCGGCGTGGTCGCGTCGGAGCCGGCGGCGAGCGCAGCGGCGGCGCGCTCGTCGCGCCAGCGCGCGGCCCACTCGTCGATGTCGACGCAGTGGCCCGCCGCCATCGCGCCGGCCGCGAGTTCCTCGATCACCGCGGTCGGGACGAGGTATACCGTCCGCCGACCTTGACGCCCGGGAACCGACCCTCGCGGAGGTGCCGGTACAGCGTCGACTCGTCGAGCCGCAGCTCCCGCGCGGCCTCCTTGACGTTGAGGAACGGCCGCCTCGGACGGGACTCCGCCCCGGCCGGGGATGTGTTGGGTGTGGCTGCCATCTGATGTCACCTCGTTTGTCGGGCGGCACCGTCGGCACCGCTGGCATTGAGACCACCAGCGCGGCGATTCCGGCGGCAGAGGACACCGGGGGACAGAGAAGGACATGGGTTCTGTCCGAGGTCACGGAAGGTCGGAGGGGACCGGCCGTGGAGGGCGGCCGCGGACAAGCACGACCTGAACCCGCATTCCTGGTCGCGCCGTCGTCGACGGGGGCGCGGATCGCAAGGTTCACCGCGCCGTGCCGCGAGTTTTGTTTACGCGAGGTCGCTGGTACGCGTGACCGGAGCTCGGAGAAAGACCTCAGCGGCGGCGCCCGGGCTGGTCACCCGCGTCCGGGCGGTGACCGACCTGCCGGTCGGCGTCGGGCTGGGCGTCTCGAACGGCCACCAGGCCGCCGAGGTCGCCTCCTACGCCGACGGCGTCATCGTCGGCTCCGCCTTCGTCCGCGCCGTCGTCGACGCCGGCACCGACGCGCAGGCCGCCCAGGCGGCCGGCACGCTCGCGGCCGAGCTGGCCGACGGGGTCAGCCGCCGCTGAGGCAGGTCAGCCGAGCGCGCCGGGGATCGCGTCGAAGAACGTGATCTCGTAGTCCGGCCCGACGTCGAACACGGGCTGCGGATCCGATCCGTCCAACGCGGTCGACACGACTCGCCCGCCCTTCACGAACCGCAGGACCCGCCCGTCGAGGGCGCCGAGCACACCGGAGTAGTCCCGCTGTGGAACCTCGCGCCGCGCGCCGGTGGCCGCGTCGGCGAGGACGAGGGGAGGCGAGACATCGTCGTTTTCCCAGAACTCGTAATCCAGGAGCAGATCGTGGTCACCGGTCCACCCGAGCCGTGACCCGGCGGCGATCGCTGTCTGCGGAATGTCCGCGACGACCGTCCCCGCGTCGTCCATGACGACGGTGTGGTCAGCGTCCTCCGGATCTATGTAGGTCACAGCGAGGAACCCGCCGTCGGGGGACCAGGAGACGACCGTCTCCGCGGACGTCCCGCCCTCGGTCGCCCACAGCGGGCGCGGTCGTCCGCCGTCGACGTCCAGGACGGTCACCGTCGCCCTGTCGTCGTCGAGGGCAAGCACGGCGATCCGGTCCCCGTCCGGGGCGAACGCGGCCGCGTTCGCGTCGTCGCCCGGACTCGGCGGGAGCGTCACGCCGACGCCGGTGGCCAGCGCGTGCAGGGACAGCCGGTACCGGCCGACGGCCGGATCTCCGAACAGCAGGCGGCTGCCGTCCGGCGACAGCGCGAACAGGTCGATCACCGCCTCGTCCGGGACCCCGGGGAGGAGCCAGGTCGGCCGCGTCGCTGACCGCAGAGACAGGCCGGCGAACCGCCTGGTCGACGCGTCCCGGACCACGAGCTGGACGGCGCCGTCGCGCGCCATGAGCCGGAGCACCATGTCCGTCCGCGCGAACGGCCGGTTGCCGAGCGAGCCGATGTCGATCTGGGCGCCCGGGCTGATCATGGGCTCACTCTGTCACGCCCGGGCACGCCGGACGATTCGTTCGACCGGACAGTAGTTGGCCGTATCTTTTCCAAACGGGCATATGTAGGTATGTTCGCGGCACCGGCCGTTGACACGGGGGATGGACGCCATGGCTCGCTTGTGTGCTCGGCTCGTGCTGGCCCTTCTCGTACTGACCACGTATCTGGTGGTCACCGATGTGGTCGTGGCGGCGCTGGCCTCGGCCGCGCCCGCGCCGTGCGGGACGAACGACAACCAGTGGACGAACGCCAACCGGCTGACGGAGAAGGCGGGCCGGTGCATCAACGGGTTCAAGCACGTGACCCGGCGCCGGCTCGCGGACTCGGCGGCGTGCCTGCAGCGGCCGCTGGTGCAGGGTGACGTCTACACGAGGAAGAACGACTGCAACAATGGAATCGAGGCCATCGGGCAGGCCCGGGCGGTCAAGTTCCTCAGCGACCGGCTGGAGACGCCGAGCCAGGGTCTGATCAGCCCCAATGTCCAGTGGGAGGTGACCCTCGGCACGAAGGTGCGGCCGGACATCATCGTCTACAACCGGTTCTCGGCACCGAAGGCCGGCGTCTACCTGGTCTCCGGTGTGCACATCATCGAGGCCAAGGTCACGAGCAATCCCAAGTTCACCGAGTGGATGACGCAGGTCCCCAATGCGGTCACGTTCCTCACCACCGAGGGCATGGCGAACGTGCACGCTGGCACGATTCTCAACGACCTGAGCGCGCCCGCCGCCTACACCGACACCTTCAAGGTGTGGGAGGAGGACAAAGGCGGTTGCAAGCTCGCGAACGGCGACGCCGGGTTCGCCCTCAACACGTATGTCGCGACGCAACCGAACCCCGGTCTGCTAAGCATCGACGAGAAGGTCGCGCAGCGGGAGTGCGCCGAGAACAAGCCGAACAACTCCGGGCCCGACCTGCAGAGCAGTGTCGCGGACAACGGTGACGCGACTGTCTCTGCCCCGGCCGCGACCGAGCCGCAGCGGACCTCCCGGCCGACCGGGCTGGCCTGCCTCGGCGGGCCGAGCGTCGCCCTCGTCGCGCCGCCCGCCCGTGTCACCGCCGGCACCCTGGCCACGGAGGGCGCCGGCGAGCTCGCCGTCGAAGGCGGCACCATCCTCGCCGCCGAGGCGAGCGTCGACCTGGTCGCCGCCGCGGGTGGCCCGGTGACGTTCGTCGGTGCGGTGGTGGCCACCGTCGTCATCTCCAAAGCCCTCGAGTGCTACGCCAGCATCCACGGCGATCCGCATCTGTTCACAGTGGACGGACTCTCCTACGACCTGCAGTCGGTGGGCGAGTTCACGCTGGCTGACTCCGACCGGTACGGCGTGCACGTCCAGGCCCGGTTGGCGCCGTCGCCGACCCCCGATATCTCCTACCTCGACCGCGTCGCCCTGGAGCTGGGCGACTCCCGGGTCGAGTTCACCGGCTCCACGATGTCTGTAGACGGCGTCACGACCACGCTCGCCGCGGGCCACGCGCTCTCCTTCGGCGAGCGCCGCCACATCCTGCGGGACAGCAACGGCGCGTACGACGTGCTGTTCGACGGGCTGGACGGCGCGTTCCTGTCGTGGAACAACGGCAGCCTCCGTCTGTACGTGCCTCCGGCGGCGAACAGTGACCTCATCGGGTTGCTGGGCAACGCCGACCGCAACCCGAGCAACGACCTGCGCCTCGCCAATGGCACGCAGCTGCCGGCCAACGCGGCACCGGCGACGCTGCACAGCGACTTCGCGGACTCGTGGCGGATCGACGACGCGGAGTCGCTGTTCACCTACGGCGCGGGGGAGAGCACCGCGACCTTCACCGACGTGACGTTCCCGCACAACATCAGGACCGTGCACGACCTCACGCCCGACCAGGTCGCGACGGCCAGCGCGCAGTGCCAGGCGGCGAACGTGCCGGCCGGGCCGGCGTTCTCGGGCTGCGTCCTCGACCTGGCGCTCACGGCCGACACCCGATTCGCCACCGCGGCCGCCGCGGTGCGGGACGTCACCCTCGATCCGAACGCCGCCGGGCTGGACGTCACCGGCCGGCTGCGGACCGACTTCGAGGGCAGCTCGCTGCCCAACAACACGCGGCCGACGCGGGTCTCGACGGACGTTGCCACGACCTCCTTCGCCGGTGCCTTCAGCGGCGCGGACTCCTACCGCTTCTACGTGCAGTCGCTGCCGACCCACACCGGGGGCACGCTGAGCTTCGACCTGCTCGCGCTTGGGGACTGGACGGCCGGCACCGACGTCAAGAAGGTGATGGTGGCGACCGATCGGGTGACCACGTCCACGGTCACGCCGAACACGCTCACACCGGTCCGGTCCGGCGTGCTGGCCTCCGGCGTCCCGTTCAAGGTCTATCGGATCACGGTCCCGTTCACTCACACCGCGAGCCAGGCCGAGTTCACGATCTCCGCCAGCGGCGTCACCGGGCTGGCCAACCAGGCGTTCGGCGTGGACAACGTCGACCTGCAGATGACCCTCGTCCCGGCCCAGCACTTCACCGGGACCCTGCCGCTGACGGTGTCATCGGGCGTGCCGGCCGCCGGTGCCGGCAACATCGAGACCGCCGTCTCCGTGGACGACTACACCTTCACCCTGGCCGCGTCGGGTGGGGTGTTCGTCGACCTCGTCACTTGCGCGCAGAGCAATCTGAACTGGAGCCTGCTGGACAGCAGCGGCAAGGAGGTCGGGTACGGCTACAGCTGCCAGGACGGTGAGGCGCGCAACCTGGCGGCCGGTACGTACAAGCTCGTCGCGCGCAGCCAGAACAGCACCGCCACCGGCGCATACAGCCTCACCGTGAAGGCGATTGCCGCCGACACCACCTATCCGATCACCCTGGGCGGCGCGGCGGTGACGGCGGCGACGACGTCGGCCGGACAGCAGGCCGTGATCTCGTTCGCGGCGACAGCGGGTCAGAAGGTGACGCTGCAGCTGACCGGAGGCACCTACAGCTCGGCCTGGCTGGACCTCTTGCGGCCGGACGGATCGAAGATCAGCACCTGGTTCTGTGCGACGTCGTGCCTCGTCGACGGGGTGACGCTGCCCGTGGCCGGCACCTACAAGGCGGTCATCGATCCCAGTGGCACGGCCACCGGCTCGATCTCGGTGCGGGGCTTCAGCGTTCCGGCGGATCCGGCGTACTCGATCACGCTGGGCGGCGCCGCGGTGACCGCGGCGACGACGGTCCCGGGTCAGAACGCCGCGGTGTCCTTCGCGGCGACGGCGGGCCAGCGGGTGTCGGTGAACCTGACCGGCGGCACGTTCAACGGCACGGCCTGGGCCTACCTGTACGCGCCGGACGGCACGCAGCTCTACAGCTGGCCCTGCACGACGTCGTGCTTCATCGACCCGACGACCATGCCGGCGGCCGGCACTTACAAGGTGCTGGTGAATCCCGACAACGCGGCGACCGGTTCGATCTCGGTCCGGGGCTACAGCGTCCCGGCGGACGCCGCGTACTCGATGACGCTGGGCGGCGCGGCGGTGACGGCGGTGAACACGGTCCCGGGTCAGAACGCGGCAGTGTCTTTCACGGCGACGGCGGCCCAGCGGGCGTCGGTGAACCTGACCGGCGGCACGTTCACCGGCACGGCGTGGGCCTACGTCTACAAGCCGGACGGCACGCAGCTCTACAGCTGGCCCTGCACGACGTCCTGCTTCATCGACACGCTGACCTTGCCGGTGGCAGGCACCTACAAGGTGCTGGTGAATCCCGACAACGCGGCCACCGGCTCGATCTCCGTCCGGGGCTACAGCGTCCCGGCCGACACGGCGTACTCGATCAACCTGGGCGGCGCCGCGGTGACGGCGGCCACGACGACGCCGGGCCAGAACGCCGCCGTGTCGTTCACGGCGACAGCGGGCCAGAAGGTGTCGCTCCAGCTGAACGGCGGTGTGTTCGGCGGCGGCCAGGCGTTCGCGAACCTGATCAAGCCGGACGGCACGCAGCTGTGGAGCCTGTTCTGCTCGCCGTCCTGCTTCTTCGACGCGATGACGCTGCCGGTGGCCGGCACCTACAAGGTCGTCGTGGATCCCAACAACGAAGCCACCGGCTCGATCTCGGTCCGGGGCTGGAGCACCCCGGCCGACACGGCGTACACCATGACTGTCGGCGGCGCGGCGGTGACCGCGACGACGACGGTCCCGGGACAGAACGCCGCGGTGTCCTTCGCCGGCACCGCCGGCCAGAAGGTCACCGTGCAGCTGACCGGCGGCACGTTCAGCTCGAACACCGCCCGGCTGTACCGGCCCGACGGCACGCAGATCACCGCCACGTCCTGCGCCACAAGCTGTTCCTTCACCGCCACGAGCCTGGCCACGACGGGCACCTACAAGGTGGTCATCGATCCCGATGACGCCGCAGTGGGAAAGATCTCCGTCAAGACCGTCACGGTGCCCTGACCGTCGCCGCCGGGTCAGTTGGGCGGACTCAGGTGCTTGCCGGTGGTGCGACGGCTCCCCAGGTCGGTGTGCGCGAGGCCGACCTCGCCAGCGGGCAGCGGCTGCCGATCCTGACGTCAGATCACCGCCGCGACCGCGGCAAAACAATGCGCCGGAGCAGTCCAACAGCTCCTCCTGGTCCGCCATGTAGTTCTCCAGCGTCGGCTGGGTCAGTAGCAGCGAGCGGGCGGCCTGTAGCCGCCGTGAAAGGGGGCCCGGCCTGCGACAGGGGATACGCCGGCGGGCTGCTGGTAGCAGCCGCCGTAGCGGGCGTAGCGGCGCATGGTCTGCACCGTCCTGCCTGGACAGTCCCCGTGCCGGGATAGTCGGCGCTGCCGTACCGGCGCTTCTTCTCCGCGCGGAGGCCGCACATACGCACTGCAAGCACGCGCCGCGACTGTATGGGCAGGACCCGTCGGAGAACGATGTCCGACGACGGTGCCCCCGAAGCCACGGAGGTGCATGCCCAGCGTCCACTTGTCGAGCCGCAGCTCCCGCGCCGCCTCCTTGACGTTGAGGAACGGTCGCCTCGGAAGGACTCCGCCCTGTCCGGAGATGTGTTGGGTGTGCCTGCCATGGGGTGTCACCTCGTTTGTCGGGCGGCACCGTCGGTACCGCTGGCATTGAGACCACCAGCGCGGCGATTCCGGCGGCAGAGGACACCGAGGGACCCAGAAGGACATGGGACCTGTCGAACGTCACGGTGGGTAGGCACGTTGACTCGGGCAGCTAGACACGACAATGCTTAAACCGTGCGTCATGCTGCGTCGTCGTTTCCGCGTCCCGAAACACGGTCAGCAAGCCGCCACACGAGGGCACCGGGCAGGCGACCCGGGCTCATGCCCGGGAGTCCTCAGACGCCGTGCAGCCAGGCGGCGCGGTGACGGCAGAACGTCCCGCGAGCTCTCCCAACCGAGCCTTCATCGCGGCGCGCAAGGCTTCCGGGATGGGCAGAAGGGCGCTCGCCGCCCAGGTCCGGGTGCGCGGCTACGAGCTCTTCCCCAAGCGACAGCCGCCGTCTTTGGACAGCGTGGTCAAGTGCATCGAGCGGATCGAACGCGGAGAGGTCCTCCGACCAGGCGGCGACTTCTACGCGCCGAGCCTGGCCGCGGCGCTGGGCGTGCCCGAGGCAGAGCTGTTCGGCGAACAGCACTCCCCGGCCGCCAACCCGGACGCCGGCTTCACCGTGACCTCCCACCAGATCGTCCCGGTCTTCGTCGGCGCGCACGCCGCTGAACAATTGATGAGGGATCCGGCCTTCGAGGTCACCACCTGGGAGTGGACCCGACTCGCCTCACGGACGCTGGACCATCCCACCGGCCGCTGTGCCGCCTACGTGGTCGAGTGGGGAGTGGTCGTCTTCCATATCAGCCACCAACTGCAGCTGCCCAACGTGGCCGCGCTGGCGACCTGGCGGAAGAACGCTCACGACACCACCTTCGACCAGGGCACAGCGCTCGTCCGCGAGCTGCTAGACGACCCGGGCCAGCCTGGACCGGAGTACGTCCTGTCCGGCTTCTGGGTCGAGCAGACGGTGTGGGACGGCACCGATCTGGAGACCGCGATGCGGCTCATGTGCGTGCCGTCGGTGCTCCTCGACCGTCAACTCGTAGACGACGAGATCCTCGTTGCCAAGGCCGAGGTGGCGGAGAAAGCCCACCTGCGCAACGGGTTCACTCACCCCGACATCGCGGAGTTCGGTGTCTCCGGGGTCTCGATCGGGTGCGCGAGCTGGTCCGGCGTTGTCTACCTGCCGCTGGCGCCGGCCCGGGCGCTGCAGACGACCGAGTTCGTCAGCTTCGAGGTCGTCGTGCAGGCGTTGTGGTGCTACAGCGCCTACATCCTTGCAGCCGGCGATGTCGACGACATTCCGCATCGCTACGGCTGGCGCTTCCTGCGCGCCTGCCGAACCCGCCTCGTTACTGCGGGCCCGGTCGAGACAGGCCAGGTCCGGATGATGCGCGATGCCGTACTGAGCACGAGCCGTCTGATCGAACAACTGAGCCAGGCGCAGGCGATCCTGCGCGACTCGGACTGACAAGGTGATCACCGTGGACCCAGACAAGACCGCACTCGTCGTCATCGACGTGCAGAACGGCTTCGTCACCGACAACAGCCGACCCGTCGTGCCGGTCATCGCCGACTTGGTCGACCGATGGATGGCGGCCGGCAAGCCGGTTGTCTTCACCCGCTACCTCAACCACCCGGACTCGATGTTCCACACCCTCATGCGGTGGACCAAGCTGACCAACCCACCGGAGATTGACATCGTCGATGAGCTCCAGGATGCAGCGAAGCGCTCGATCGTCATCGACAAGAACGGCTACACCCTCTTCAACGATGAGGGCCGCGCCTTGGTCGAGGACAAGGGCTGGACCGACCTCGTCTTCTGCGGCATCGACACCGAAAGCTGCGTCCTGAAGTCCGCGGTCGACGCCTTCGAAGCCAGCGTCCGCCCCTGGATCCTGACCGACGCCTCCGCCTCCCACAGCGACCAAGCCGGCCACGACGCCGGCCTCCTCGTCGGCCGCCGCTTCATCGGCTCAGCTCAACTGATCACCGTCGCGGAACTTCAACAGCGACTCAACCTCGACACCCACTAACGGCTTGCAAGGACGACCGGCACCGGCAGGTGGGTGCCAGAGTCGGTCGTCCGACAACCACCGGCTCCAGTCGGGCGCGACCGCTTATGGCCGATGGTTCCAGAAACCGGTTGAAGCGCCCACTGCGTGGGCCCCGGCCGATCGCGGACCGGCCGCTGAAGACGCCGTGGTCGCGGCGCGGACGAACGCCTGCCCAGCCCGTTGGGCTGGGCAGGCGTCGGACAACCGGAACCTACTGAGGGCCCCCGCGGCGGCCGACATCCGGCACAGGCGGGAGATGGACCTGCGGACGGCTCTCCATGACCGGTAATTGCGATAGACCAGCCAGCTCGCGTCGAGCGTCGAGCGTGGCGACCTCGATCCGGTAGGCGGATTCCAAGCCGTCGAGAGTGTCCTGAAGTTGAGCGAGAGCGCGTCGGGAACTGGCGGCTGTCGCACTCACAAAGGCCCGGTAGGCCACCACGACGCCCACCACGACACCCAGGAGGAGAGCGACGATCACCAGAATCATGGCCGTTCCTCCCACTTGCATCGACCGAAGCCATCGATCTCGTCCCTGATCGCGTTGGTGAGCGAGTCGACGACGAAGTCGGCGTTCCGTCCCAGTCGCGGATGCTCGGCGAGCGTGTGCTGACGGCTGAGGTCCGCCATCCGAAGCTGGTAGGCGCCGATGCTCGCGAGCATCCGTGCGACCTGCATACGGTCCGCAGCGAGCATGGCCTCGGTCTGAACCTGCCGGAGCTTCCGGACCCGCTCCCTGCCGGCTGGCGTCAACCCCAAGCACACGTCCTGCGTCCAAGTAAGCAGAGCGTTCATCTCACTCACCGTCCCTTTCCCTCCTGTCGGAGGCGTAGCAGGGCTAGCGCCGCAAGCCAAGATCGTCGGCATGCGGCGCTGGATGGGGTAAGCGGGAGAGGCGGGCTCGGCGACATCGACGGCGCGAGGACCGTGCTGGGGCAGGACCCTCATCTCGACGCCCCTCTCTGGGGACCGAGCCGACTGCCTGTCGCATTGGCTCGTCATCCTGAATAATCCGTAGTAGGGTGCGGCGCGTCAAGATTGACTTGTGGCCGTTGTCCGCGGACTGATCGGAAAAAAGCTCCTAATTCGCCCGAACCAGCGCTAGATTCACCCTGATGGAGTAGCGAATTTGGATCATGACCATCTTGAGTATTCGCTACTATTCCGCCGTTGGATACGGGGCAGTGGCTCGCCGCATGCGGGCGGGCGCTGGGTAGCTCAGGGGGTCAAGTGGAGATTACGCAGGTAGCGAAGATCGCGTGCGACACGGGAGCGTGTCCGACGATCTTCGCCACCGACCGGGACACCGTCCTCATTCAGGGGTACGTGCTCCCTGCGGGCACGGTCCGGATGGACGTGCCGACAGGCGAGTTCATCGTGGAAATTCCCCGCGGGTTGCTGATCGAAGGCGCGGCAGCCGTGCGGGACCGGTAAGAGCGTGGTCGGGCCGGGGATCCGGCCCGACTTCCGTTCATGGTCGGAGGACAGATGAGCGGACTCGACCCTCCTGTTCGGGTCACTCCACTTGACTTCGAACGCCTGCCGGTGGGCCCGGAGCTGGCGAAGCTCAGGCGTCAACGCGGACTGACCGGACAGCAGCTCGGCGACTTGGTGGGAATGAGCCAAGCAAAGGTCAGTAAAATCGAAGTGGGTTCGTCGGTTCCCTCCCTGCAGGACGTGGAGCTGATCGCCCGTGCATTGGGTGCGTCGGACGACCGGGTCACAGCACTGCTGGAGCGGGCGGCGGGCGCGCACGACGAGCTCATCGATCTCCACGCCACGAGCCGTCGTATTACTGCCGCACAGCGGCAACTGGCCGGCTTCGAGAACAACGCCCGGGTGACACGAGTCTTCCAGCCGGCCGTGGTCCCCGGCCTGCTGCAGACCACCGAATACGCCCGCGCTGTCCTCACCGACTACGCCGAGCTGTATGCCGACGCGGTCGGCGGTCCCGGGACCTCGGACGAGCAGGTCGTGCCGCCGGCCATCACCGCCCGCATCGCCCGTCAGGAAGTGCTGTACAACAGGAAGAAGAAGTTTTTTTTCCTGATGATGGAGACCGTGCTGCTCAACAGAGTGTGCGGTCCCGGTGCGATGCTGGCACAGCTGGACCGGATCAGGGACGTGTCCGCGTATCCGAACGTCATGATCGGCATCGTCTCCACGTCGACCCAACTGGCCTACCCGCCGCTACATGGGTTCCAGTTGCTGGACGAGAAGAACGTGGTGATCGACCTCGCGAACACCGCAGTGGTGTCGCCCGGCGTGCAGGTACTGCGCATCTATCGGCAAGTCTTCGAGTACTTCTTCGAGCAGGCCAGTACCGACATCGGACCCATCCTCGATCGATACTCCGGTGTGTACGCATCGCAGGCAGGACCGGGTTGAGGCGGTAGCGACAGCGCGGGTTGAGCGTGGACGGAAGCGCACCTCGCGACGGTTCGCGGACCCCGGAGGAGTCCCCGTAGGAGTCCCTGACGCGCGACGATGCTCCGCCATTGGCGTGCGGTCAGCCGCTATGACCGCTCGGGGATCGTGCGCGTTCCCGACTATCGTGCGCCGGCCGGACCGGAAGATGACGTGACCGTCAGCGGCGAGGAGAGCGACGGCACGCTGGGTGGTGCTGAATGCGACGCCGTACTTCTTGGCAAGCGTCTTCAGCGCCGGCAGTGGTTCGCCCTCGGCCAGGGCGCCGCACTCGATCGCGCCGAGAAGGTCTCGGGCGATCCGGCGGTATAGGCTGCTCTCGTCGTCCGGCTCGGGTCGAGGCGTCCGATGCTCGCCCGTCGCCGTGGTCAGTCCCGGCGGTGTGGGCAGCAGCGCTCCGAGGGTGGTGGCCGCGCGGCTGTCCGCCTCCGGCCGCCAGGCGGCATAGACCCGGAGCGTCGTCACCCCTCCGCCGCTGTGGCCGAGCCGGCCGGCGATGGTGCGCAGGTCAACGCCGGCGGTGACCAGCTCGGTAGCCGAGTAATGCCGCAGCTGGTGGATATTCATGTCCCAACCCAGCCGGCGGCACATCTTCGCGTACCGCTGGCTGACCGAGTCCGGCAACAGCCAGCTCCGGCAATCCGGGTCCCGGGAGAAGATCCGGGCGTCGTGGGCTAGTTCGGCGATATCCGCCACGGTGGTGCGTCGTTCCCGATAGAGCCTGAGGAGTTCAATCGTCGTCTCGTCCAGCGCGATCCGGCGCTGCTGGTGCGTCTTGGTGTCCTTCTCCCACGTCAGACCGGAGGTCTGCGCGATGCTGGTCCGGATAGTGAGGACGGCGCTGGCTGCGTCGAGCGCGCCCCAGGCGAGCGCGCAGAGCTCACCGCGGCGAGCGCCGGTCACCATCGCCAGCCAGACCAGCATTCCCCAATCGGGGTCCTTCCAGGCTGCACCGCTGATGCGCGCCGCCTGGTCCGCCGTCGGGGGATGCGGGTTGGGAGCGGTCGCGACCGGCGGTGCGGCGTCGTCGACCGGGTTCACGCTGATCCACTTCCAGCGGACCGCACGATTGCAGGCACTTCTCAGGATGGCGTGGATCTGCCGAACGGAGGACGCCGACAGCGGCCGGCACTTGTGGCGGCGGCAACGGTGGTCACACGGATGGTCGTCAGCGGTCCAGTGGTCGACGAGCGGGCGACCGCCGCAGCGGGATCGGCAGGCCCTCAGCTGCGAATAAAAAGACTCGATCGTGTCGGCGTCGATCCGGCCGAGAGGCAGCGGCCCGAGCACGGGCCGGATGTGGTTGCGGATATAGCCCTCGTAGGTGCTCCTCGTCGTCGGCTCGACATCCAGGCCGGTGAGGTAGCGGTCAAGCATCTGGTCCACGGTCGCCCGGGTGCGCGGGTTGCGCTTCTCGTCGACCTGACGGAGCAGCTTGGTCCGGAGCTGCTCGGCCTCCCTCGCCGCCCGCGGGCCGGGAGGCACGGTCTCGTCGAGGTAGAGCCGCTTGCCGGAGACTCGGTCGAAGCCGCTGTAGACCCGCACCCGGAAGCCGCCGGCCTCGACCGGTTTGATCGAACCCCGACCTCGCCGAGGAGCCTGAGACGGTGCCACAGACACAGGATAGCGACTTTCGCATCGAGATTGATGCCGAGAACTCAATCGCCCGCCAGCCCCGGGCGTCTGACCTGGGTGGGCCGCCCGGGGATCGAACCCGGAACCCGCGGATTAAAAGCCCGGGAATAGGCATGTCGTTGGGTGTCAATTCCGGCCGACGAATGCTGTCTGCGCTGGTCACGTCGAGTCTGCGTGTCGGAAGCCGCCGATCCATGTCAGTAAGGTCATCGACCACCGAGCACATTTGGAGCACAGACATCCGACGTATGCGCTCCACAGGGCCGGCACAGCGTGTGGCGGCGCTGTTGCGTTAGGCCGGTTCGCGCAGGGCGGGTCGAATAGCCGCCTTTAGTCAGATGGCGGGGGCAAACTCGGCGAAAACGGCGGTGAGCCGGTGTAGCGGCGAGGCATCGGTGCCGAGTTCATGGTGGCCACGGCGGATGTTCTGTACCAAGGCGTGGCCGCCACGCTGCGTGCTCCAACTGCCGCGCGGCGTCTCCAGCGTCTCAGCCTGTTCTCAGGACCGACCGGTACGGTATCAAACCGACAGACCGGATTAATTTGCCAAGGAGTATGAAGTGGGCGCACCGAGCCGCACGAGAAAGACGCTGTGCTGGGCGACCGCTGCGGCTACCGTGCCCTACCTGACGATCAAGGTGCTGTGGATCTGCGGCAGCCACCTCGGGATGACGGACCCCGGCCAACTCGACACCCCGACCTATCGGGCGGCCAACGCGGTCACGCTGTTACTCGACGCGGCCGTCGTGGTCATCGCGCTGGCGCTGGCCTACGACTGGGGCCGCCGGGTGCCGGCCTGGTGCATCCTGCCGCCGATGTGGGTCGCGACCGGGCTGCTCGCGCCGATCGTGGTGCTGCTGCCGCTAGCCGCGCCCGCCGCCGGTGACCGCGGCTCCGGCTCCACCGCCGATGCGCTGGCCGGCTGGGTCTACGCGGTCGTGTACGGCGGCTTCACCTTGCAGGGGCTGCTCATCGTCGCCGCCTTCGTCTTCTACGCCCGACGCCGGTGGCCGGCGGCGCTGGACGGGTCGGTGCCCGATCGCAGCGCGCTGCTGCCGGTGCAGCGGTTCGTGGCTGTCGTGCTGGCCGCTCTCGCCGCGGTGGTGGCCGGGCTCAACCTGGCCTGGGCCCTCGGCGGGACTGCCGGCCTGGGCGCTCTGGCCGACCGCCAGAATACGGTCGACCGGGCCACCCTGGGGGTGTACGCGCTGTTCGCCGCAGCCACCGCGGTCGGGTTGCCCGCCCTGGTCGCCGGCCGGCCGGCCCGCTGGCCGTCGTGGCCGGCGCTGGCGCTGACCTGGTTCGGCTCCGGGGCGATGGTCACTTGGGGTCTTTACCTTCTCACCATCGCCACCAACGATCCGAGCCTGACCAGCCCCGGTATGAACCTCGCCGTGGCGGTGAAGGTCATGGTCGGGGCGGCGGCCGCGGTGCTGGGTCTGATAGTCGTCGCCGAGCGGGTGGGTACCCGCCCGGCGACGGACGACGACCGCTCCTACCTGGCCACGGCCCTGCGATAGGACCGCACGGCCAGCGGCACCAGGATCGCGAGCAGGCCGAGCAGGATCACCAGCGCGGCCGGTACCGGATGCTGGGCCGGGTACGCGCCACTGGTGGCGTCCGCGCCCGGGTTGCCGAAGAGCTTGCGGCAGGCCAGCGCGACGGTGCTCACCGGGTTCCACTCGGCCACCACCCGCAGCCAGTGCGGCAGGTTGTCCAGCGGGACGAACGCGTTGGACAGGAACGCGATCGGCATCACCAGGAACGACAGCCCGCTGACGGCCTCGGCACTGCGGGCCGCCATCGCGATGAGCGCCCCGAGCCAGGACATCACGAACCCGAGCAGCAGCAGCAGCCCGAAGCCGGCCGCGGTCCTGGCGACGCCCTCGTGCGCCCGCCAGCCGATCAGGTAGCCGACGACCGCGACGACCACGCAGGAGATCGCGGCCAGCACCAGGTCCGAGACCGTACGGCCGATGAGCACCGAGGCCCGGGACATCGGCAGCGACCGGAACCGGTCCACCAGCCCGTTCTTCAGGTCGTCGGAGAAGCCGGTCGCGGTGGTCACCATGCCGCTGACCATCACCTGGATAAAGATCCCGGCCATGATGTACTCGCGGTAGTCGTACGGGCTGGCTCCGGGCTTGACCACGCTGCCGAGCATGTAGCCGAAGATCAGCACGATCGCGATCGGCAGCAGCGTCACCCCCAGCAGCGACTCCGGCACCCGCGCGATGTGCCGCATCTGCCGCCCGATGAG
>JAABUS010006008.1_pt1 | contig 15207 bp, 8 predicted proteins | sample 5560161 | NCBI WGS metagenome assembly JAABUS01 (sample SAMN10711885, study PRJNA513376) | rock metagenome | isolation source: Antarctica rocks | place: Antarctica: Victoria Land, Trio Nunatak nord | collected 2016-01-04 | reverse complement strand
TTGCTGCCACGAAGTAATCATACTAAACATTCGCTGACGTACATTTTCATCTTTTTGCATAAATTTTTATTAGCAAAATAAGGGTGGACTAAGTGGGAAAAAAAGATGTACTTGCCTGATGGCTTACATGCCGCCGGCTCCTTTATTGGCAGTTACCTGCTTAAAGGCTTTTTGTACGTTGCGGATGTCTAATATTTCTTCAAGCATACTACTAAAAAAAAACTTTCTTCCCGGCGTTGTTCTCATTGGTTGTGTGGCTTGGCTCAACTCCTCCTTTATTTTACTTTCGGGTTCTGCCCTATCCTCATACAGGTAGTTCGCTGATGTGTTTCGGTTGTTGTCGCTTTGCCATAAACGTCCTGATTGCTTCGCCATTCTAACATTCAGTCCTTCGTCCTTTTGTGAGGCTTCCGCACTTGCCCGTCTCATTGGGATGCAGCTCGTTGCAGGCTTACTATGACCTCTGCTGACTTCTGCGAATGCCATGATGTTATTCTTTGTTCTAACACCTGTTTCCGCTTCAACATTCTCGCATGTCTTTGCCGGATTATCCGCAGATCTCTCAGGGTAAGCATATCCGCTTTCCATGTAGCCTCTGCATTTACGCCGTAGTGCTCTGTACAGTAAGGGGGCTTTTGTTTGTTTGGCAACATCGCCCGCACTACCACGCCTTGTATGCAGTTTCTGTTCGTAGGCTCGAATGTTTGCTGCCAGCTTCCTTCAGATTCCACCTCGCGATGGACACCCTTGCTCTTGGCTAATACTTCTACTGTAAAGCGTATTCGGGACTTGCACCCTATAGCTGATATGCATGCCTGGCAACACAAAAAAAGCCACCGGATTTTTAATCCGGTGATTTACATTATCTCTGTTTCTATACCTGCTACTTTGGATTCTTTATAGATGCACTTCCTGCAGCGGGAGCATTATAAGCAATTTCATTATCGGGGACATCCCAATAGTCTAAGAAGTTATATTCGATAGTTGCAGCAGGATCAACAGAACTATCATTATTTACTATAACAGCAGGCGATCTACCACCGCCCTGATCTAAGGGATAAATTCTGCCCCAGCGACGGGCATCATAAAATGATAAGCCAATAAATGGAAGAGCTACTCTTCTTTCGCTTCTTAACTCAGCAACAGCCTGTTCCTGAGTTAAGCCGGTATTAGCCACTGCCGCTAAACCTGCCCCCTGGTAATTTCGCACTGCATCAATTGAAGCCAATCCTCCATTTATATCTGCAGTATAAATTTTCGCTTCAGCTTTCATCAGTTCATTTTCTTCATAATTACCGGCAAGAAACAATTCGTTTTCCCCAACATTTACATTAGCATAAACTACTACTCCAGGCATTCCTGCACCGCCATTAATTAATGTAAACCTGGTATTAAATGCCTGCCCTCTGTCACTGTTGCCTATCCATGCTGCCGTTTGCTCTACATTATTAGTAAAACGGTTATCACCTGCCTTAAAGTCCTGCACCCAGCGTTCACTTAACTTATAAGTATTGCCACCTGCCTGACTATGCTGTACTTTACCAGATACTGTTTCTTCACCTCCTGAAGAAAGAAAATCCCCTGTTTCATTGGAACGTCCTGTAAATACTTTGTCTGTGGCTGTAATGCCATCGTTCGTTAAAGTAAGAACAGCATTCCAGTCAGCGGCAGTCATTTCCGAAATAGTTTTATTGACCAGGATGTTTCTTGCCTTCAGTGTATTTATACTTCTCTTCCATTCATCAGGAGTAAGTACTCCGCCTTTACCAACCTGGCTGAATAATGGAATAAGCTTTCCTAACACATCAGAATAGTCTGCAGCACTGGCAACAGATGTGAGCAATGTTGCTGCTTTATCTAATTCAGCATTTGATTCATTTATCACATTTTCTTTGGCAACATAATTATCATTGGTAGCAGCCGGAGTGTTTACAATCAGACCGGCATAGTAAATTGAGCCTATTCTGGCGTAAGCAAATCCTTTCCAATAATGTGCCCATGCCTGTATAGTCGCTTTTTTAGACGCTGTATCACCGGAAAAAGTCACGTTTTCAACTACACCCAATACTGTATTCATTGAGTTGATGAGCGAGTACATATAAGCCCATTCGTAATAAGTAAAATTCTGGCCCTGTTGGTTATTAGTATTCACTGACCGCACAAACTCTATCTGTTTGGATGGTGCATTAGGATTTACAAGAACAGTTCCATTGCTTAATATTACCCGGTCGGGATCTCCAATCTGGTTCAGGAAAGAGTTAGCAGCCTCTGCCTGTATCACATCGGCCATTAATTCATGAAATCCCATTGCTCCTGACCAAAATAAGCCAAATACTCCGTCACCATATTTTAAATCTCTAAAGCCATTTACATAAACTCCTCCCTGTGCAAGTGAAATAATCCCCTGCTCTGTACCTGCACTTTCAGGGGTAGGCTGGTTAGGGTTTTTAATATCCAATTCCTTTTTACACGAAGATGCTGCAGCCAGCAATAAAAAAACTGCAATTAATATTTTTATGTTTTTCATTTTATTAATTTTTGTGAATTAAAAACCAAGGTTCAAACCAATTTGATAAGATCTTAGATTAGGTATAGTGTTATGATCTACACCCCTGTCAAAAGCAGAGTTGTTACCCCCTGAGCTTACTTCCGGATCCATACCGGTGTAGTTGGTAAATGTTAGTAAGTTTCTGCCTGAAAGAACCAGTTGCATTCTTTGAACAGCCGGAACATGTAAAAATTTAGCAAAGTCAACTGCAAGAGAAATGTTTCTAAGCCTGACAAAGGAAGCGTCTTCATAAAAATAATTCTTTGTACCATTTCTTGAGACCTGTGCATATACTCCCCGGTAAAAGGCTGACCATGCACCTGTGCTTCCATTTATATCGATTTGCTGATCGTAATCTCCATGTATTCCATCACGATACATCCACTCTTTTGTCTGGTTATATAAGTGGCTTCCATTCACCCAGTCCCACTGCATGGACAATGTCACATAAGATTTGAATTGCAATTCATTTATAAAAGACAAATTAAATTTTGGATTAGGATCACCAAAACTATACTGACCTGGAGTTACAAAAGGTTGCTTGGTAGCTTTTTCTACTACCCATCCATTACTTGCCACTATATAATTTGCCTGCTCTTCTTTCGAAATGTATGCGTTGCCGGTTTCATCTGTCTCGTCTGTTGCATGCAACATTCTATATCCATACAATTGCCCGATTTTCTCTCCTGCCTTTAATACATAATTAGTGCTTCCCGCAGAAGAGGTAACGATAACAGGCTGCCCTATAACAGAAGTTATTTTAGAAGATTGCCGGCTGAAATTCGTTATAAAATTCCAGTAAAAATTTGTACTGCTTAAAACAAGCAGGTTGAGTGAAGCCTGTATACCACGAGAGCCTAACCCAAAAGCATTATCCTTGATTGTACCTGTTCCTGTTGACGGAGCAGCATCTATATCCCATATAGCATTTTCGGTTTTTCTATCCCAGTAGGTGAAAGATAAGGCTGCATTCTTTAGCCAGTCACCTTTTAAAATATTAATGTTTATATCTGTTCCAACTTCAAGTTCTTTAGATACTTCAACATCAAGATTTTGATTAGGATTGCTGGTAGGAAAAACAAATGCAACATTATTTCCTATATTTCTTGTATTTAAAGTGACATAGCGATCAAATGGCTTTGGCTGGATACCTGCTTCACCATATGCTGCCCTTAGTTTAAACTCATTAATCCTTTTACCCAGCTTTGAGTTATTCCAGAAATTAAACTGCGATAACCTTAAAAAAGCATCGCCTCTCGGAAATGTTTTTGGAGTGACACCACCGCCAAATGCAGAAGAATAATCTTTACGGGCACCGGCAGAAATCCCTGCTATTTCACCCCATTCAAAACGCTGATTAAGCAAATAACCATATGTTAAAGAAGGTTCTGTATAATCATCCTGTATTTTATAGACGCCCATCTGGCTTGCAGTATAAGGGGTGTAGTTCGGGGCATCCAAACCATAAGTAATATACCTGTTGAACCTGTATTTTCTGTAATCATAAGCTATTTGTGTAGAGGTTTTAAGCGGGATATTTATATGAAAATCATTCAAGAAATCTGTACGTATAGTGGCAGTAGTTATGAAGTTTTGAAAGGTAGTATTGTACCTGAAGTGATCTATTTCACCAGTGGCATCTTTAGCAGATGGACTGCCATAAGTAGTGCTTGGGGCATAACCCCCGCTTGGGCCGCCTTCAACCCAATATGTCCAGTAGTCAGCGTTAAGGTTATTACTTTGGTCTGCTATATTATGCACCCTTTCCTGGGTTTGATAGTTCAAACCATACTTCGCGTCCAACTCCAAAAACCTGATAGGTTTATAATTGGCACTAAAGTTTTGGATAACATCTATTTTATTATCATTCACCTTAAAGTATTGATTAATATAATTGGGGTTATAACCATTTACACCAACAGCATCTCCAAAATAGGCTCCATAATTGCCATCAGGAGATTTATAATCATAATTGGCAAAAGGACGGCTATTATTCAATGCATAAAATATTGTTCTTCCGTCAGGATCAGGTTGGGTATTTTTAGTGTAGGCTATTTGGGTAATACTCCTGAACCTGAAATTCTTAAAAATCTCTGCGCCTATATTTGAATTTAAGTTAGACCTTGAATAATTTCCGTTTCCTTTAAAGTTGTTGTTCTGACGATTATCAGAGGCTGAAATATTAAAATCAAGCCTTTCTCTTCCGCCGGAAATTGATATACTGTTATTTTTTGTATAAGCTGTTTGAAGAAACATTTTATAATGATCATAATACAGCAGGTTTTTATCGTACGGCTTAATGTTGTTGTTTAATGTGTCCAAACTGTTCCAGATCGTATTTAATTCGTAGTGGCTATAGGCAGGGTCGAAAGTTAAAGGAATATCACCTGAGCCTATAACCTCATTATTTGCATTTGTGGCTAAACTATGAAACCGGGCTTTATGAACATCTCCTGTATTCAACAATGTATTGGAAGATACGCTGGAGGATATATCAATATTGATTTTTCCCTGCTTACCTTTTTTAGAAAATAATTGAATTACTCCGTTCGCTCCCTGTGCACCATATATAGTAGCAGAAGCGGCTCCCTGTACAATCTCCACTCTCTCAATACTGTTCAGGTCTAAAGAATTAAGTTCAGTCGCTCTTACTTCTATGCCGTCTAATAATATCATAGGTGTTGTACCCCTGTTTAAAGTGTTGATGCCACGAAGCAGGATGTTAGTTGGTGCACCAGGGGAACCGTTGGTACTGGTAATTTGAGCACCGGCTACCTTACCTACAAGGAACTGGTCGACCGAGGCTGTCGGAAGAGCAGTAGTTCTATCGGTAGTAACAGTTTCTACTGAGATACCTAACTTTTTCTTTGAAGTAGCGACTCCCACACCTGTTACAACAACTTCACTTAAAGTTCTTATATCTTGTTGCAATGTCACTGATACGGTTCCTGTTGCAGGTACAGGTACTGACTGGGTTACAAAACCAACAGTTGAAATTTCCAGCACCTGCTTTTTTGCAGAAGTTTTTAAAGTAAAAGAACCATCAGGTGCTGAAATGGTTGCAGCATTAGTGCCTTTTACCGTGACCGAAGCTCCTGGTAAAGGACTTCCGTCCACTGAACTTACTACTTTGCCGCTTATGGTGCTGACCTGGGCTATAGCAGTATTAATGCAAATAATAAACATTAACCCTAATAAATAAAGCTTTCTCATGTGTATATAGTTTTTATTAGAAAAAAAAAGTAATAAGAGAAGGATATTGTATTATTTCGGGAAGCAATCGCCAGATGGAGCTACAATTTAGGCTTTTTTTACCATTTACAATTTTATTTTACCGTTCATCACCTTTTTTTTGGGGTCAGCTATTTAAAAAATATGTTTTTTATAAAACTTCGTAAAAGCAATAAGCAGGTAGAATTTCATACCTATGCTATTAGAATAATCAAAAAAAAAATTGTTGAAAGTTTTAATTTTACCACTTTCAGATTAACTATTATTTTGTTAAGTCATGATTAACAGGTTTAGCAAATGGATCAAATAATGCAAACAGCAGAAGTACGGGTAGTGCTTGAATAGGTGGTACTGATTAGGTTAATAATTAATAATTATTCCTGCAGGCATTTTGCCTTCACCACTTATTTTTGTCGTACTAATTTTAAGTTAGGTATAAAAGAAGATTTGGTTACTCCCTTTTAAATTCTCTTTGCTTATTATCTTTAAACCTTAGTTTAATTAAAAGCTATTTCATAAATGTTATTTGAAAAAAGATGTATAAAGCTGAATTTTTATGATGCTGACGAATTAAGCAGCTTATTATGAACTTCAGTTATTTTATAAGTGTCTTCTAACTGCCAGTTTTTAGACTGCACTACTTCTGTTAGTATAGTACGCATTTGATCAGCAGCAATTTTGGGTAAGTGACTTTTGATAGCTGCTATTTCAACTTGTTTTTTACCGTTCGCCTGAATACGTGTGAGGTCTTCACGGCCTAACAGGTTGAAAATACCTTCATCAAAATTGTAATACAGGTAATCAGGCTCTATGCTCAGAATTTCAGGTTCGGGAAAAAAAACGAGTTTTATCTTTTGGTTAGTCTCATCGGTTTCCCATACACATTTTTCAAAATCATAACCGACCAAAACTTTTGCCTTAATAATAACCAGGGCACGCTTAGTGGAAGGTATAAATCCAAAAACCTTTTTTGTTTCTTCGTAATTGTACAACTCGTTAAAATAGCCTTCTGCAAAAACAATTTTAAAAACTTTCCGTATACTTTCAACTACTGTGTGAGAATTTTCTTTCACTATTTTTTCCTTACCGGAGCCGCTAAGTTTTGAGATCAGAAACATTATTACAGCACCAAGAAAAAGCACGATGATCAACAAGCCCGTTGTATTTGGAACGGTAGTTTGTTTGAAGAAAACTGAATAAAGATAGCTAACAAATAACAACAATACCATTACGCCGGCTATCCAGGCAATCATACGGGAATTTTTATTAAAAGAAAACATTATTACCCTATTGAAATCTTAATTTAAATTTGATTTTTAAAAACGGTTGTTATTCGCCACACCCTTACAAGCATTATAATTATGTTTAAAAATCATACCATGCCTGTATTACAAAAGAGGTATGTATTTAGGAGAATAAGTGGTGCCTGTTACCTGCTCAACATTTCTTATTTTGCACAATAGCAAATCATCTGCATGTCAAAACCGCTCATTCAACAGTATTATAACCAGCTTGACCGTTCGTTTCAATTCAGCAAAAGCAAAAATGAAGACACTATAAAAAGTTACTTCTGGATGCTGGTAAACGATTATGCGCACAGGCAGAATTATGAAGTCGTGCGTGAAGTAGTTACGATGGGTACAAAAGGCGCTAAAGTGCGGCCCGACGGCATTTTGAAAAATCTTTGGGGTATTGAAATTGGTTTATGGGAAAGCAAAGATGAAAAAGATGATATAGAAGCAGAGATTGATGCAAAACAAAAGAAAGGTTATCCGCTGACAAATATTTTGTTTGAAGACTCTCAGACTGCAGTTTTATTTCAACGTGGCGAATTGAAGAGGAAGGCGAACATGAGAGATGAAGCTGAACTGGATAAAATTATCAAAGAATTTGTTTCTTTTAAGAACGAGACCATTTATAAATTTGAAGATGCCATCGAAAAATTCAAAGCTGATATTCCCAACATTGTTGAAGCCTTTCGCACACGAATTGAAGAAGCATCTGCTCCGCATGCTGGCCCAACTCCCCTCTCCGCAACTTCTCCCCTTTCCGCGAGGAGAGGGGCCGGGGGTGAGGCCTTTATAGAAGCAAGAGATATTTTTTTAAAGCTGTGCCAGGCAGAGATCAATCCCGCATTTACATTGGCTGATGTAAGAGAAATGATGATACAGCATATTCTCACCAGTGATATCTTCAATAAGATTTTTGATGATCCTGAATTTCACCGTCACAATACGATTGCTGCCGAACTCGAAAAACTTATTTCTACTTTGTTTACTTATAGCGAACGCAGAAATCTCTTGGGCAGCATCGAGCATTATTACGACACCATCAATGCAACAGCCGCAGCCATTGCCGACCATCACGAAAAGCAGAAGTTTTTAAAAGTGCTGTATGAAAATTTTTACAAAGTGTACAATCCAAAAGCGGCAGACAGGTTGGGGGTTGTGTACACGCCTAATGAAATTGTAAAGTTCATGATAGAAAGCACAACTTATTTATTGCATAAACATTTTGGCAAAACCCTGTCTGATAAAAACGTAGAGATACTTGACCCTGCTACCGGAACCGGAACTTTCATTTCGGATATTATTGACCATATACCCAAACAACATCTTGCCTACAAATACAAACACGAACTGCATGCCAACGAAGTGGCCATATTGCCTTACTACATCAGCAACCTGAATATTGAATTTACTTTTAAGCAAAAGATGGGGTACTACGAAGAGTTTACCAACAGTTGCTTTGTAGATACGCTTGATAATACAGGAGCATTGTCTTATGCAGGAAAGCAACATTCACTCTTTGGCTTCAGCAGTGAAAATGCAGAACGAATAAAAAGACAAAATTCAAAAAAGATTTCTGTTATCATTGGCAATCCGCCGTACAATGCGAACCAGCAAAATGAAAATGAGAACAACAAGAACCGTGAATATCCGACCATTGACAAACGGATAAAAGAAACTTTTATAAAGAACAGCACGGCGCAAAAAACAAAAGTGTATGATATGTATGCAAGGTTTTACCGCTGGGCAATGGACAGGGTTGATAAAAATGGTATTGTTGCTTTTATAACCAACCGCAGTTTTATTGACAGCAGAACCTTTGATGGATTTAGAAAAATTGTGCAGGAAGAATTCAGTAATTGTTACATCATAGATACCCGGAGCGATGTAAGAGCCAATCCTAAAATTGCCGGAACTACTCATAATGTATTTGGCATACAAACAGGTGTTGCCGTTATGTTTTTAGTAAAGAAAGAAAACAAGGAAGGTAAGTGCAGAATTGAATACATAAGCTTGGAAGATAATTGGCGAAAAGAAATAAAGCTGGATTGGTTTAGGAATAACAAGATAGAAGAAATTGCTTTTGCAAATATTTTTTCGGATAAAAATAATAACTGGATTAATCTTTCGGAAAATAATTGGGACAGTTTTTTACCTATTGCGAACAAAGAAACAAAACTCGGAAAAAATGAATCGGCAATATTTAAAATAAATACGTTAGGCGCAGTAACAAGTAGGGATGAATGGTGTTTTGACTATAATAAAGATTATTTAAAAAATAAGGTAAAGTTTTTTTGCAATTTTTTTGAGAAGGAAAATATCAGATGGTTAAATTCACCAGACAAATCTGACATCAATTCTTTCGTAGATAGAACTATCAAATTTGGAAGTGAACTTACAGAGCATCTTAAAAAAAATAGTAAGCTTTTATTTAATGAAAAGAAAATTAGAATTTCTAGTTTTCGTCCGTATTGCAAAAAGTATTTATATTTTGATCGTATAATTATCCATCGACTATATCAAAATGAAAGCATTTGGGGAATAGATGAAATACATGAAAATAAATCTATTCTCTTTGCTGCTCCTAATAGTAACGTTCAATCGACATGGTGCACTGATTGTTTAATTGAATATAAAACGTTAGGGGTCGCAAATGGAGCGTCCGAATCAGTTTCTTTATACCGCTACAGTCTAGCAGGCGAACGAATAGACAACATAACTGATTGGGGCTTGCAGCAATTCATCAATCACTATGCGTCGTTGCAAGGAGGAACGACGAAGCAATCTGCTAACAACAGTGCAACAGATCAGCAGATTGCCACGCCACCTTCGTCGGCTCGCAATGACGGGGAAATAACCAAAGAAGATATTTTTCATTACACCTATGCAGTGCTGCACCATCCTGCTTACCGGAAAAAATATGAACTGAATTTAAAAAGAGAATTTCCACGCATTCCTTTTTATGACAACTTTTTTCAATGGAGAGACTGGGGCAAACAACTAATGGGTTTACATATCAACTACGAAACGGTGGAGCCCTACAACCTTACACAACACAACTACGAAACAAAGACCGAAACAAAAAAACAAAAAGAAATCTTTTCAAAAGTTGAAGAGCCTGAAGTTGTATATGCAAGACAGCCAAAACTAAAAGTAAAGCTGAAAGCGGATAAAGCATCAGGCATTATCGAAATAGATGAACTTACCTTTTTGCGGGGTATCCCAAAAGAAGCCTGGGAATACAAACTCGGCAACCGCAGCGCACTTGAATGGATACTTGACCAATACAAAGAAAAGAAACCCTCTGACCCCACCATCGCAGAAAAGTTCAACACCTACAAGTTTGCAGATTATAAAGAACAGGTAATTGATCTGTTGAAAAGAGTTTGTACTGTAAGTTTGGAGACGATGAAGGTGGTGAAGGAGATGGAGCAAATAGCAAACCTATAACGTTTTTAATACCTATAAGTTTGCAGATTTTAAAGAACAGGTAATTGATTTGTTAAAAAGAGTTTGTACTGTAAGTGTGGAGACGATGAAGATTGTGAAGGAAATGGAGTAAGTCTTTTATTATAAAGTCCAACCCCCTATAGTCTCATTTTCACTCAAATAATCTCGTTTCAAACGAGGGGTCTTTACTGCTTATACACATGTCCATTGAATACCAGAACGGGTAAAAAATTTTAAAGATTTGTTTACATTTCTTACCTTTTGCTTTATTTAATACAATAATAATTGGACCTCAACATAACATATGAAAATGGTGAACTGATCGAACAGTTGAAGCAGAAAAGTTTAGCTGCATACAATACGCTGTTTGAAAAATATGCACCTGCTTTATATACTGTTGTTCTTCAAATTGTAAGAGACGAAGAAGTAGCAAATAATGTGTTAGAGAATGTCTTTTTGGATATAATGGATAAGATTGACATGTATGATGCTCAACAGGAAAGAATATTTATCTGGATGTTTAAAATTGCACGCAAGGCGGCAATTGCTGTAATACGATCAAAAAATGATTTGCATACTTTAGTACAGCAGGCAGAGAAAACATCTGAGAAGATTGTCAATCTGGAAATAGATAATATTGGTTTAAAAAAACTAATAATGAAATTGAAGGATGAGCAAAGGATACTGGTTGATCTTTGCTATTACAAGGGCTGCACTTATGATGAGATAGCAGAAGCATTAAATATTCCCATAGAAACTGTAAGTAAAAAATTAAGAATGGCTGTAATAGAATTAAGAGCTGCATTGATTTAAGACATGAATATAAAAGAATACATAGAAAGCGGAATTGTTGCAGCTTATGTGCTGGAACTTGCCTCGGAAGAGGAGCAAAAGGAGTTTGAATCTATGTGTAAACAGTACCCTGAATTGATTGAGGCAAAGAGGTCATTTGAACTGGCATTAGAAGATCAGTTGATGAAGGAAGCTGTACCTGTACCTGTTGGTTTAAAAGAAAAAATTTTAGGTTCAGTTAATAAGACGGGTGCAGATAACACGCACAGACCAGAAGGAGAATACAAAACGCCTGTGCGTAAAATGAATGTTTGGAAAATAGTCGCTGCTGCCTGCATCTTATTATTAACCGGCAGTATTTATTTCGGTTATTTCTTCAGCGAGAAATATCAAAAATTACAGAAGGAAAATATTGAATTAAAAAACAGTTTGAATAAATCAGGTTATACTAATCCAATCATGGCGATTGATCCTATTGTTCAAAAACCTTCCGTTAAATGGTCAGCTATGTTAGAACCGAAAGACTCATCACATTGCATGGCTCATATTTACTGGGATTCTGTTTCTGCAAAAACATTTCTTTTGGTAGGCAATATACCACAGCCTGTATCTGATATGCAATTTCAACTTTGGGCTTTGCTTGATAATCACGTTATTAATTTAGGAATGTTCGATATTAAGAAACAAGGTCAACTGGTACAAATGAAAAACGTGCAAAAAGTAAAAACATTTATCATTACCATAGAACAAAAGGGCGGAAGCCTTGCTCCTTCAATTGAAGCAATATATGCTGTTGGTAAGCTGTGATTTTTTTTCCCTGATTTCTTCTCCAAGCCTACATTGGCCTCTTACTTAGTCGATGAAGATTGTGAGGAGATGAAAGGTAGGCAGATTAGTAAAGTTGAAAGAGATGCCGGAATATTTCTAAAAACTCCGATTTTGCCCTGCAGGAATATAATTTAAAACAACCCAAACCTGAAATCTATGCGTTTTAAAAATGAAGATAATGTCCTGAAATTATACGCAGTTGCGGGTACGCAAACAGTGTTATTATCTTTTGATATAGCAAAAAGCAAGTTGGACAATAAAAATTTTCTTGGATTCAGTGTGGAACGGAAAGATAAAGATGGCACCAATACCTTTCACAATGGCACCAAACATTTTGCATCACTTGCAAACAACACTATCCCTGCAATAAAGAATACTTCGCTGGTACAATCATTTTATTGGCACGATTATACAGTTGACCCAGGACAAACATATACTTACGCAATAAAACCAATGTTTGGTACCGCCATAAATCACCAGCCTGGATTTGAAAGCAGTATAAAAATTACTACTGAAGATTTACATGCAGGCCGGCATTCTGTATATTTTAATTATGGTGTAACAGGCTCTCAGGCTTATGCTCATAACAAAGAGTATGGTAATAAACCAATCAGTGAGCTAAAAGGTATAGCGCTTAAACATGCCCTTTTTTTTCTGGGAAGAGATTTATGGAGTGAAGGTCTGGTAAAATTTGTACAACAGGCAAAGAGTAAAAAATTCAGCATATATGGTGCATTTTATGAGTTTCAACACCCGGATTTTTTAGCTGAATTGAAAGCTGCTAAAAACAGGGGAGCAGATGTACAATTGATAGTAAGCGGGAAAAAAGACCAGTATGAAGATAAAATTTATAAAAATGGGACAGTAAGATTCAATAATAAAACAATGATAAAAAAAGCTGGCTTGGTATCATGTATAAAAACATTACGTACAAAACCCAGCCAGCCGCACAATAAATTTATGGTACTATGTGAAAATGGCAAAGCCAAACAAGTCTGGACCGGCTCTGCAAACATCACTCTTGCGGGAATATTTGGTCAATGTAATACAGGGCACTGGATTGAAGATGATACTATTGCTGAAAAATATTTGGCATACTGGAACGGTCTTGTGGGCGATCCAGCCATGAGCCAACAGGCAAAAGTATCCGAAAGCATACAGGAAGACACAGATCTTATTAACTTGCCTAAAGGCAGCTATGTGTTTTTTAGCCCACGAGATTTGCCGGTTGTAAAGAATAAGGCACCTGTACAGTTACAACACTATGCTGATCTGATTGACAGTGCAAAAGAATTAGTATGCATGGTTTTTCCTTTCAATATGGATGATGTTTTTAATACCGTACTCAAAAAGGATAAAGATTATTTACGTTTGCTTTTATTTGAATCGGCATCTGATGCAAAAAATGTAAAAAGTAATGATACAGATGTCAAAGTAACAGCAGGCGCTGTATATGACGGTGACGAAAAAGAATGGGCAAAAGAAATCACTGCAAAAGCAACTACCCGTGCAGGCATCTTATATGTACATAATAAGTTCTTTATAATAGACCCTTTAGCCGATAGCCCGATAGTGGTAACCGGGTCTGCTAATTTTAGCGCCAACTCAATACAAAATAACGATGAAAATTCAATTTTAATTAAAGGTGAACCTAGGGTTGCAGATATCTACTTAACTGAGTTTGACAGATTGTTTGTTCATTTCTGGCCGAGGTATTTAAGAACATTACAGCCAAAGGGTAATAAAAAAACAGAAGGATTTTCTAAGCCCTTAGACGAAACCTTTACATGGTATAATGATTATTTTGATGCAACTAAATATGCAATGAAAAGGAAACAACTTTTTATTAAAATGAAAGAGGCAAAGAAAGGATAATGAACTATATTTAAAGTATTCTCAAAAAAAGCCTTATAAATGAGCACGACTGATAAAGAAGCGTGATGGTAAAACCATTTCCACTATTGCAATTGATAAGGCTGTCAAACAATTGATGGATACAAATAAAAGGCGATGAAAAAGGAGGAAGATCAAAACTTTCCCGATCATTTCTTTAGAGCATTGGGGTTATGCAGCAGACTATAAAGGGTGCAGGTTAAACATGAGAAAATAGAATAAAAGATAAAAGTAAATGCAGTAAGATTTGAGTGGAAGTAAAATATTATTTAAAAAGTTTTTAAGGAGGATAAACAAATATTTAAAGAAAAGGTAAATAGGATTAATTATGCTAATAGAATTACGAGGTGTAGAATTTGTTAATAAAGGAGCCGAGCTGATGCTTCATGCAATTATGCAAAAGGTAAAAGAAAATATACCTGATGCAGATTTTGTTATGGAAGCAACAACGAGAGCGCCGGCAGAAAAACTCAGTGAGTATAATATTTATGCGAAAAAAGATATCGCTAAGGCTAAGTTTATTCCCGGGTTTATCAGAAGAAAGCTCAGATTTAAACTTGACAAAGAAATTGATGTAGTATTTGATGCGTCTGGATTCGCTTTGGGGGATCAATGGGGTGCGAAATATGCCGATAAACGTATAGGGTCAAAAATAAGTACGTGGCATAAGGAGGGGAAAAAGGTAATCTTACTTCCCCAGGCATTTGGTCCTTTTAATGACGAGGCATTAGAAACGGTAATGAAAAAAATCGTAGCGAATGCCGATTTGATCTTTGCCAGAGAGAAGCAATCTTATGAATATATAAGAAGAATTTCAGAAAAAGATGACATAATGCAGGCGCCGGATTTCACGAATCTTTTGAAAGGAAAAGTACCGGAAAACTTTGATACCACTAACAGGGAGGTAGCCATCATTCCCAACTATAAAATGATTGAAATGAACGAAGGTGAGGGTAATCTCTACACGGATTTTCTTCACCAGACTATAAATAAAATTAACACTTTAGGGTTAACGCCTTACTTTTTGATTCATGAGGGCGAACGGGATACCGAGATTGCAAAAAAAGTGAATACATTATTAAAGAAACCTCTTGAAATTATTATAAACCCCGATCCGATAATGATTAAGGGAATAATCTCCACTGCATTTTTTATTGTTTGCTCAAGATTTCATGG
>JAABUS010006007.1_pt1 | contig 15207 bp, 21 predicted proteins | sample 5560161 | NCBI WGS metagenome assembly JAABUS01 (sample SAMN10711885, study PRJNA513376) | rock metagenome | isolation source: Antarctica rocks | place: Antarctica: Victoria Land, Trio Nunatak nord | collected 2016-01-04 | reverse complement strand
CAATAACTCATCACCCATCTTCACGAAATTCCATCCACCATCTACACCGCACCAGCACCGCCATGGATCACCAGAGCTCCGAGGCACAACGCTTGCTTGGCCAGTTCCTAGATAAGACGAGACAGCCCCTTATGAGCGGACTGAAGGATGACATGGAATGCCACATCTGCTATCAGCCCTTCCTGACGGGCGACTACCCCGAATTCGCCGTCAAACTGAATTGCGGCCATCTCGTAGGCTCTGTCTGCATTCTGAAATGGCTTAAACCCTTGTCACGCGAGGGAAGAAATTCTTGTCATGAGGTAAGCAACCTTTCTGAGTTGCGTCTTCCCCTTTCATACCCCTTGTTGAGTGATAGGAACATATTCAAGGAGTAGAGTCTTGGTTTTTACTCCTGATACAATTCTTGCCACTCAAACTCCCCTCTAGAAGAAGTAATGCTGACCCCGAAATGGTGTAGTGCCGACAGCCCGTATTCGAGAATTGGAATGCTCGTGATTATCCAGACTCTTCGGGACGTACGGGGAATTCGATCGGAGCTCAGGCATCACAAGCACAGCCTCGGCCGCAAAACGTTACCGGATTGGCACTAGGAGTCCAAATGCAGGCGGCCCGTAGTAGAGTCAACGAATTCGCTTCCGAGACCGATTCGGCAGGGACGCCCATACAGGGCGCAGAAGAGGGGCTTGTTAGTCAGCGCGAGCGTGTGGAACAAGAGTATACAGAGCTAAGACGTCGCATAGGGCCAGAGAACACTGAGCGAAGACGTCGTAGGTGGCTCCAGTTTCAAGAAGGCGTCGTCCAGATAGTCGAGTCTGCGGATGATGCCACAGCTATAGCCCAAGCGCCTGTTGCCCGTGTCGTCCTGCACTTGGACGGTATCGACGAATTCCTGAGATTGCATTCTCAACAACCCGAGATAGTCGATCGAATTCGTGATACTTTTCGAAGGCTGTATCTCGACCTGGTACTGAACTTCTATGACACGCGTCCCCTGGCCAACATCAGCATCGATTCGATACTGAGATACGAGCAAGAAATACTGAATGAGAGGCATCAGTCAGAGCTACCAGGATGGGTTCGTCGATTCCATACTAACCTCTGGATCATTCGCTTGAATCGACGTTTGGGACGGATACCTCCAGCACCTGCAGCCACAAGTTCGTCAGGAACAGCTGCGGTTTCTGAGGTCCCACGAACCCAAGACGAGCCACGTCGGGAGCGAGAAGCGGATCGTGCTACACCTCCAGCAACGACTAGAGCCGAGGACGTATCTACGGCAGAGATTGAGCGAATTGAATCATCCCTTGCACGTTCAAACTTGCCTCCATCAACGAGCCAAACACCCAACCCAATCGTTGAGGGGTTCCGCACACCGCAGACGCGTATCGTCAGCAACACATTTGCAGGGCAAAATACGAATGAGCCAAGAGAGGAGCCGGTGATGGCAGATCGTCCACTCGGAACAAGCGAGAGCGCTGGAGGCCAGGCCGCACGCGTCGATTCGGCTCTCAGATCCACCATCTCACTAGCAGATCGGCTGAATGGACGAGCGAATGTATTTTCTGCTAGCGTGGAAATGCTCCGCGGGAGGATTCGAACGCTGGAGATTGGCCTGAGTGATATGAGAGAAACCTAGGCGATGCTTTGGACTCCGCCTAAGAATTAGAGAGGAAGCATGGAGGACCGGTGAGAGCTTGGACACTGAGAAGTCAAGAGGGTGCGATGTTGACTTTGGCAGTGTTTTCAACTTCGTTTTCACGAAATCCAGGCATTTTATTCCCAAGACGGTGATCTGAGAAGAAGCAGTATTTAGATCATTCTTTCTAAGCGCTCTGTGATAGATAGGCGTAATCTAGAATCATAGTCAATACTAGAAAAGGTACACATAGCACCCGACAATTGCTCTCACAGCTTTGCTATAGCCGCCTTTCTTGCTTTGATGTCACCAGTGCCCACCTATTTCAAGCTTCAACGAAATTAGATATTGGCGGGGCTATTTGATACCGGAGAGGGGGAGGAGAGTGATTGTAATTAGAAACGCTGAGCGCTTGTGCATGGATATGGTTGTCAGCGATGTTGAAAATTGCGCTGTGAACACTGCTGAGTAAGTGTGACTCCGGTCAGTGCTAGAAAGAGCGCATGCAATGACAAATCCCAAGCGCGTATGGCCATCTGTCTGCTTTGGTTAAGCTGGTCTCCTACCTACATCACGCTTCAGTAAGAGCACCGTAGGATGTTGCAAGCAATGACGCATCGCTACATCGCTTTTCGTTATCGACAACCAGCGCCGTTCTACTCACCGCCCTCGCCCCTCTTATAGCTTCTCATATCTGGTCCCCTGACGCTCACCGCGCCCTGTGGCCCATCATACGCAATAAAACGCCCTGCATGCTTGTCATCTCTCTTTCCATCACTCTGATCCGCTGCCTCTCCTTCTGACACAGGAGTGGTAGGCCTCATCGAGCTCCCAAATCGTCGATCGAAGAATCTCAGAACACTCATCACGCTCGCTGCTTCGATATCAAAGGCTGTTCGCTCTGGAGCAGTGGCGGATCTGGGGATAGCAGTCAGCTGAGGTACCCAGGTTGACATGTCTGAGCGAGCTGTGTCAAAAGAGGGGTGCTGGCTTAGCATCGTAAACACGGCTGCGCAATTGAGTGTCGAGTTGGTTGCACGGTTCATTTGGAGTGATTTGTAGGTTGCTTGTGAGGTGCGTTTGATGGCGGATGGCCGGCTGGCGGCGACTGATTGACAGAAGGTCTTGCTGGCAGGATCAGACATACATTGGGTGCATGTACCCGGGCCATTGATGCACGGATCCGAAGTTGCGGTGCGATTTACCGACGGCTGGGTCGATGCTGGGTAGGGAGACGGTGGAGGCTTGAAGTTATTGGGATGCTTTCCTTCATTAGATATCTCTGCACAAATGCACGGTGTGCCGTCACTGCAGAAGCCGCAAGGATCTGGTGGTGCTGTCGCTGCTATTGAGGATGAGGTTGAGGCGGATGTTGTGAGCGTCGGTGGACGTTGGCTTGAGAATTGGGCTGTGAAGTCAATCTCTGTCTCTGGATCATAGTTAGATGACTGGCGAGGGCGCTTGTTGGCTGTATTCGACTGCGGCGAGAGTGGACGTTTGAACGTAGATGGTTCCTGCTCGTCGTTCGCCATACCACCCATGTTGAAGGCATCCTCGATACACTGACACCTTGTATCAATGTTACACATCCCACACGTCAAAGGAACCTCATCTTCCTCAGCTTGACCATTAGTCTCTTCTATGTCGTGCTCTCCAATGTGGTCATTCTCGTTCGATCGTCTCGGTGGCAAAGGCACAGCATCGGTCCCATTCCCCATGCCTTTTCTCAACATCACGGCTTCCTGCTCAGCATTCTGCCGTAGTTGTCTCTCCTTGCCACACACCAATTCCACCTCCCTATACCGCTCTTGCCATGTGTTCAGCATGTTCTCGTATTCTCGGACATTGTTATCCAGCTGCTTGATTCTAGCTCTTAGTTCTCCTTGCTCCCTCGCATCCTCCTCTTCCATCTTCTTCATCTCATCCTCCAATTCTCCCACTTTAGCTGCTCTTCGCTCTCTGAAAGCTCGCTGGGCCTCTCTGTTCTGGGCTTTTCGCTTTGTAGGTGGGGTATCGAGGACCGGTTTTCGGCCAGGCTTCGGCCTTGGTGGTAGTACCCATGTTTTATTGATGGAGATCGGAGGGAGATTCGAGCCTGGTACGGGTGCCAAGGGTCTATTGACTGTGGACGGTGTTGCTGGTGTGAGTACTTGCGAGGAGGATGCGGTCGTGAGGGAAGGTAAGGAGCCGCCTGAGGTAGGGGCGACTGCGTATGGGCGCATGGCTAACGAGAGTGACCTTGCAGCTTAATGGGGGTAAATGTTCGCCAACGATGATAGTTCTTATCGAAAGATCTGATAATTATATCAGGTTAGGCTGTGATCCTGCCAAGCCCGATATCGCTCTTTCTTCCTACTGGCTGTAGTACATTTCGGACTATTCACGGGAAGCAGAGAGAAGTCGTAGTTTGGGATGGATACACTCTATGATAATGGTATCAAGATCTACGTCCGAGCCCATACGACAGACTTGATATGGAAATCCAATATTAGCACTCCATAATCGCCTTGATCAATCGCGGACTCCCTAGATCCATCACCTTTTCCGCAAGAAGGTCGCCGACCTTCTCTGCCACCTCTTTGCGTAGCTCCGCAGCATGCCCATTAGCCATACCGTTCACCATGCCTACAGTGTCCTCCTCTAGCGACATCAACGCTTGCATCAGGGCCTCCTGGATCATTTCTCCTTCAGTGCGCCTGGTATCCTCGGGTGCATCTAGAGCCTCCTTGATGAGTCCTTCATACTCCTTCAAATTCGGTAAGATTAGTGCTCGCACAACCTCAGGACCACCGATAGCTCGCAAGCCGATCACACCGCCGTAGTTGGAGCCTAGCGGTTTAGTAGGGTCAAGAAAGGCCTTTAGACAGGTACGGGCGAGGCGCGGCTTGAGTGACTGGGAAGACTTGCTGTACTTTTTCGACACAGAAGAGAGCACAGAGGCGGAGGATCGTCGGAGTGAGTAGGATGCTAGGCGGTCAGAGTCTAAACCGAGGCGCTTTCCGATGAGGCATGTCAAGATTGGAGGAACCATGGATGCGACCTAGCGAGGAGTTAGTGGATAGTTCCTGGGAAATGAAAAGGGGTGAGATCTCACATATGGGTCCACGAAGAGATTGTTATTTTCAAGCATGGCGGTCGTGAATTGCATCATTTGCGTAAGTACAAACAGATTCGAAAGGTTATGAGTGACCTTCTCCGCAATGAATTGAACGAAATAGGGTACAAGCTGGTGCAGGCCCGGATCACTCCGTATGCTGGCCAATGCTGCAATTCGGTAGTCGTTGTTTGACTCGTCGAGTAGCGCGCTGCAGATCTTCTCGAAGTATAGTTGCAGCTCTTTCGACAAGACGTGCTTTACTAGTGGCTTCACGGTGACATTGTCATTCCCACTCATAGCTGCTATATTAGGGTTGGCATTTGGTCCCTTGGGTACTAATTCTTGATTTCGAGAATCTGCTGTTGTTGGATTTTGGGGGATTGAGGGTTGGACACCTTCAACGGCCAGCCAATGTGCTATCTCATCATTAGTAGGAGCCCATCAGACACTTCGCCATTGGCGTACCGGTGAAGGATATCTCTCGTGGCACTTTGGGCAAAGGCGCATTGATGAGCTTCTCGAAATCCACTTCTTCATCCTCAACATAGTAGAGCGGCTGTCCCGGTCCAATTGAAGCCTCGCCAAATCTTAGAGGCCTCGTAGACTCGTAGCCGTACAGGGGCTCAACTTCTAGAACCCGCAATGCATGCGTGATGTCCTGCGTCGAAAGCGTTGAGCGCTTGCTATGCCGCATAAACTTGAGGGCTTCTTCTAGAACTTGGGCTATCCGATACTCGATGTCTGATGACAGACCTTGGAGGACATCATCGTGAAGTGAGGCGATGCCGAGGGATTCCGCTACGTCCTTGATGTTGTCGGGATTCCAGACTGACATGGCGGCAGCTACTTCCGATGAGACGTTACCACATGGGACCTTGACACAACTTGACCTGTCGAGACCATCCAAACCCTGGATACTGGAGTGATTCTCAAGCGTGACTGAGCCTCATTGATCTAGACAAATACCTCCAGTGGAAAGCATCAGGGAGGATGCTCAAAGCGGAAAGGACCAATACGAAATGCGCTTTTCACTCATGCGGATCCCATTCCCGATACCCTCGCTTGACTATATGGCCCTGGCACTCTCCATTCCTATGTGGATATGTCTGTTCGGCCAAAGTGTCGGAACGAGGAAGGGAGGAAGGGTAGGTGTCACTTTTACGGCAATCTGATCCGAGGTTTAGCCGCAGTAGCGGAAGGACCGCGGAAGTCTTAGCGAATTATATGGATCCAACATTGAATCTCCAGAAGACGACAGCTACCAAGTTTGAAACCTTCAACTTCGATCCTTTCTAACTCTGCAAGCAAGATCTTTGCGGTCTCAAAATTGCTTGATGAAAGGTAGATTAAGACCTTTTTTACAACTTTGTAAAAAAGTGTCTTGCTGTCAATCCTGCCGTCAATGATATATCTTAGTTGTTGCGAGGTCAGTCTTCGTGGCACCGCTGAGCGCTGAGGCCCAGAAATTTGGATTCTGAAAAGTCCCAAGTAGGATAGATCATCTGGCTCTACCTCGGCGAGTATAAGGCTGACATCTCGCGCGCTACGTTTGACGTTTTGGCTCTTGGTTCGACTCCCTCCCTCCCTCCTTTCTACAACAACACACAACACTAAGGATCCAGATAGTCAGAAAAATTATGCCGCGACCTTGCTCGCGAGTCCAGGATACTGCATGATTACGAAGGGCGACTAACACATTCAGCATCAAAAACAAGGAAAGTGGCCCGGCAACACCACAAGGATTGGGCCGACCCTGCAACACGATCTCTATTTGAAGAGCTTTGGATTACCCAATCGACCCTCCGCAAGCTTGAAGCCATTGCACACCATGAAAGAGTTTGTTGTGTCCAAACAATAGTCTTGCACTCGGAACAGATCCCCCAAACCATGGAGTGGATCTGACGCAAATTATTTACTGATAAAAAGCCTGCTTTACTCCCAAGGACATTGACCTAAGATACCAAGGATACGCTGCTCCTTATGCCCAGCAACAGCGCTTTTCAGACAAAGATGAATATGTCATTAGTCTTAGAGGCTCTATGTGCTGGCTACCGAACCTACGCACCGTTCAGATCGCAGGTCCAGACTGGTACAAAATTGAGGATCCTACGTCCCCCCATCATTCTGTCTGGCAATGTTCCGCTTTCTACAAGGACGTAGAGAGCATGGGACTGATCAAGTCAAAAGCTGTTGGCTGAAGATGGAATCTATTCCAGCGGCTCGTCGACACCTTGCACGCTCTTGGACACCCACAACTTGGTCCAGAAGTCAGACACTTCTCCTCGGGGGTCATCCCTATGCATTACGAAAGTCTCACAGGGCGCCGCCTATGAGAGGGAATTAGAATCCTGAAAATCATGGATTTAGAGGCCTCGTATTTCTTGAGATTAGACAGTCCGGTTGAGAGGCAGGAGCGAGTCAGAAAATTCCAAAAAATGCCTGAGCTGTGCACAAAATTTAAAAGGAGCTCATACTGGGCAAGACGACAATTCGGGAAGGGCTTAAGGAGGACAAATTCACGGACTTCTTGGAGGTCCTCACCCTCCACTTGGTAGCGCCGAAGGAGCTTCACCTCTATAGCTTTTGCACAACTAAGCGTTCCCTTGTCGGGCTCCTCACCCAATCTCAAGGCACACTCAGCCATCTCGGACTCGAGAACATGGCCCTTGGTGCTAGCGATACTGGTGTCCCATCTGGCTCATGGTTTAATATACTCAAGGCCCTTGCATCAGAGGTCTGGTACTTCGACAGCCTCGATCTAGGCAGACTCACGTACGGAACTGACTCTAAAGACCGGAGTCTTTGAATCTTCATATTCAAGTGCTGTTTCGAAGGCAATCATTGAAGGTATGCCTTTTCCTGACAGCGAGGCGCCTGTGACGTTACAACTCCACAAACCCTTGATCCAAATTGTTACACATGGTCATCTAAGCTGAGACTCGCTTCGCGGACGAGCATCGAGGCAAATCAAATCAAATCAACATCGTAATAACCCTACTGCGTTGAAAATTAAAAAGAGATGGTGGACTTGTCGATAATTGTACGCAATATTTTTTAAGTGGGAAGGTGGAGCTCGTTTCCAACAGAGGATTGCCACTTACAGGTTGTGTTGCGTGCCCACCGACAGCTTCATAGATGGATGCTCCAACTTACACAATAAAATCACGCCTATATTGAATGAAAATACGAGACATAGATTCCATTCCTTGTTATTTCAATGGTCACGAATTAAACTTTGGTTTGAGACGCGCGACGCTGATGAGTATCTGGCTGAGTAGAATGAAGGGATATGGTGATAAAGAAAGAGTTGGAGATGACATGGAATATGGAGGAAGCATCGGAGGAGAAACTCAAACTCTTTCTGGTTGGCATATTGAGGTCATTTACCAATGGTGTATTACTGAAGTCTAACTTATGTCGAGCGGGTGCTTGATAGATAATTACTGGCTTGCTCTGGTCTTCTCTACTTGCAAGCTTGAATAGTATGCAGCTGCCAAGTCATAGCTGCTATAGCTCAAAAAGAATGACGCAGTCAACACTTCGTGGAGCTCAGCTTTGTGGTAGCACGTCTGCGGCTGCTACCTCAATTACCCATGAATGTGGTGCACAACAGAGGCTTCCCTCACTTCAAGGATCTCTGGGTTGAGTTTCAAGACGGGCCGAATTCTCAAGTCTTGAGTGAAGGACCACGCCGTTGGCAGTCAGGAAACGCGTAAAAGTTGGCTATAGTGGATACCCTTGAGCAAAGGACTAACTCGTTGAGGGTCTACAAGGACCGAAAGACGTGTCGCACTCCATACCCCTGAGCCACGAACGTAGTCGTTTACCTTATACAAGAGCTGAAAGGCCCCCAAACCGAGCTCATTGTGCATTCTCAAGGCCAACTCTAGTGCTCGTGACCACACGAGGTCATACTGCAGATACCGGTTTGACAGATTTTGGTGCGCCATCCTTCGACGAGCAGTCTCAGATCGGTAGCCTACCCTTGAGTATCGTGCACAACAGAGCATGCTGCCCATGATGTGGGTAATAGGGCTGGCTGATGGAATCGAGGACGACAGCTCTCAATACTCCGGAATGTCACTGGGTCCTGGAATGAGGTCACTAGGACCTCAAAAGTTCTTCCTCGGTCGGCTGCTGTTGCCATGAATATGATCGAATACTCGTCGGTTCATCAACTTACTGAAATCACAATGAATCCCAACCCCTTACAACACGTGGATTAGGTGCTTTCTCCAGCTTCAGGACATGCTTTTGAACATCATTCATTGAAGGCAGGGCGGGATCACGAACAAAGCAAACACCAAAGAATTAAGCCAAGATTCGCGATATCGTTTATCCTGCTATGATTGATTGGTAGTGAAACAGAGCAAGAGATGACACGAAGTGTGAAGAGTCCTTAAGGACAAAGGACTGACTTTGTTAGATTGCATCGGGGTTTTTCATTATGTTTCGTTAAAACTTGAATCTCAAATGTGTCACTGCATGCTCTTGACTAACAAAAAAAACCTTGCTGGTCATCTGAGCAGGGGTGGCAGAGAATGGAGATTCGTGAGTACTGGCAATGCTGACCGCAAGGAGCTCTTAGTCTTGATTTAGATCGACCGAGGGTCACTAGGACTTCCATCCTCGTGTATCCATGGAAAGCTGGGGAAAATCTGATGACAAAAGCCGAGACCTCCACAAAGACTGTTGCCTGAAGTCCGCTTCCCTAGTGTGACTAGCTACACAATCTCAGCGAAGTGCCTGAGCTGACACAGAAGGCCCACGAGGATCTTTCATAGACTGCTTAGAGTGGGGTGCATGGATAGCGAACAAGCATCCTTCACGAAGTACTCTAGAAGAGGCGGAGGGCATAGCTTCTCGAATGCATTCATAGCTTGTAGAATTGAGCCTTCTTGATGTTTGCCCACGAAGAAAGCCAGACCGAAGGGTTCGCCGCTTTTCATCACTCCTAGAGGAAGATTCGCAATCGGGTACCCTTGCAATATCACAACTAGTCTGTCAGATTTTCCCACATGAGTGGGAAGACTGTAGCGTACCTGCCAATACAGATAGCTTTGTTCCTTTGCTAGTCACCGAGGGCGAAAGTGTAGCGTCAATTCCGTCGTCTTGCGCGAATTTATACTATCTTTCAAATTGCGCAGAATGGGCTTTTAAAATACCCTCTAAGCATTTAGCGGCGTCTTCGAAGATGTCTTGAGCTTCGAAACCTACAAAAACCTCAGTCCAATGAAAATATACAGTTCAGAAAGTCAATATACCTGGTGGCGTCTCTGTTTCCGGGTGCTCTTTGTTATGTTGTATAATGTCGGCTAATTGCCGAACACTACTCTTTGGCAGTGCCTTGAGGTATTCTTCGAGGCCGAATTTGAAGTCGAAATCTACACCGAAAGGTCGGCTTGCTAGAGTTCTAGACTTTGTAAAACCCCTGCTTGCTCTGAACGGCATCGTCGTCGAGATCAAAGAAGTCCTGCAAGATTTGTGAATTCAACGCTTGAATCAGCCGGCCGCCAGTCTATGAGCCAGTTCATCCGCCGTCATCTTCAGGAAGTTCAACTTCGTTTCAGTGTCTGGGCAAGTCATGTTCAACGAAGGGTGGGTGATGTGTATAGGTAGCGAACCCATCAATTCTAGCAAGAACTGATTTCTAAAGTTTTGAGTGCAATAAAGTCATGAATCACTCAAACTACGAGAATTGTGAATACCAAAATTTGAGGTTGTGAATGCGAAAATGTTAATGGAGCGGCTTGGCAAAGAGCAACACGGAAGTGAATTTAGCCACCTCATCTGTATAGTCCCCCCAGAAATGACAATGAGCACGATTCTCGAAGGGCGGCAGTGACCTGGAAAGAATTGGCAACGATGGCATCAGCCCAACGACCTGCCAACGGCGAGGTCATCACAAAAATAGAGACCGTCTTCGAGAACATCGCTGATAGTCTGCTTCGAGAAGAAACGATATCAATTCCGCTCAAGTATAAGAAGCCGACGCCAACAGCATCCAACCAGTCTAATGATTCACTGCCCACGGAGCTTACAAATGTGTCGTTCCCATCCAAGACGCCGGGAGAAGCTCGAAGATTCAGTAGGAAGCCACCAAAAAAAAGCTAGCCCGACGCTGATATCTGAGCAGCTGTTCTCTTTCGAATTTTGGAACTTATACATGAGGCTCTCAGTGATGGTACTGTGGTCTCGAAGAGGTAAGCCTCTTGCTCCACCGCTGGCACTTCATTACTCAGCGTTGACGTCCATTTTTGGAGAAACATCTACTACAAAGATCCTGCGCTCTTCAAGAGTCAAGCGGTCGTCGACAAGTATGTTGACATCTTCGCATACACCTTCGGTGTCCAGCGAGCCGCTCTCAACGTTGTCAGCATTCGGTCTACCCAATTGCAGTGTGACAGCGCTCACTGTTCTTTGCCCAGACTGCTGCCGCGAAAGGCCTTGTCGCTGGCGACTTCACCTTGATGCGAATTGATGGCACTGCAGTCCATCGCGAACCTGAGGTGGTAAGCAGCTATGCAAATCCCAAGGGGGAGACACCAGTCTGACCATCGAAGCCCAATCTGATCGACGACATCCACGAGATCCGCGCCGTCGACATCTCTCACGTCTCCTGGATTCTAATTGTCGAGAAAGAAGTCTGTCCCCAAGCACCCTCAGCCTCCACTACTTTCCATTAACTCGCCCAGGCAACCTTCCGCACCCTCGCATCCAGCAACCTGCATCGCCATTCTCTCGCAGGCAAAGGCATCATCCTCACCGTTCGGCCCTCCGACCCCCATGACCACCATCTCGCACTCTGACGCTGACACTATCTTTCCCACACAGGCAAAAGGCTACCCCGACCTCTCCACCCGCTCCTTCCTCCGCCTCCTCTCCACCTCCCACGCCCCCACCTCCCAACTAACCCCAATTTACGCCCTCACAGACTTCGACCCCGACGGCATAGCAATAATGAGCACCTACAAGCATGGCTCGCTAAGACTCTCGCATGAGAACGCTCACCTCATTGTGCCAAGTATACATTGGCTCGGCATCCAAAGCAGCGACGTTCTTGATGAGAGCGATGGGCAGGAGGGGAATGGGTTGTTGCGGTTGACTAGGAGGGACAGGAAGAAGGCGGCAAAGATGCTGGAGTGGGACGTTTTGAGGGAGGAGGGGTTGGAGGGTGGTTGGAGGAGGGAGGTGCAGGTTATGTTGATGTTGGGGTTCAAGGCTGAGATGGAGATACTGGGGGCGAAGGACGGTGGTGTAGAGGGCTGGGTGGAGGGAAAATTGCTCGAGAGGAGTAGAGGGTTCTGAAGGTTGGCGATGAAATTTGGCTATCGAGCGCTATCAAGCTGCCAATCTCAGTAAAAAGTGGCTTCAGTCGCGTGGGAAGTGACATATCTGGTGCTCTTGGAGCTCAATCCGCAGGCCATTTCCGCAGGGTGGCGTGCTCAGGAGGGCAAAACCACAGATCTTTTCAGAGCAAAAAATGGTCTCAAACAGCTCAGTCCTCAATCTTGAATGCTCAATGATGTACAGGAAAAGCAGCTTACGCGCCCACCTCCAATTGCCTCATCTTGATTCCCATCATTCCTAAACAAGGAAAGCCAAAATCCCACTACTAACCACAGTCAACCCCACGACTGTCCACCCCGTAACCTGCACCTGCTTATTCGAAAACTCCCTCCCCGTATCCCAAACCAAATGCCGAATGCCATTCCAGCTATGAAACGTAAACGGCATCGCAGCCCCAAATTTCAACATCCCCTTCGTCACCCCTCCCAGCGATCCGAACCACTCCGCCATCGTCGCACTTTCCAAATGCCACCCAAACAAGGGGGAGGCGAGGTAGGCGGCGCCGAAGATGTAAAAACCGCCGCTGAGGATGGAGCCGGTTACGCGGTTTAGGGCTGATGCGTACCACGTCATCTGAGGCTGGTAGATGGAGAGGTGCGGGGCGATGGGGCGTTGGCGGCGCTGGGCGGCGAGGATGGCGTAGGCGTCTGATGGGGCGGCGGAGGTGGTGCCGGTGGAAGGGGTGGTGGAGGGTTGGAATGCTACATTGCTTGTGGGGTGTCAATTAAGGAGTGGAGATGGAATCGGAGACCAGGGTTGGGCTATGATCGTGGGTTGTAGGATGATTTCACTCGAAATCGAATGTTGCACTGCGGGTATAGGAACGTACCGGGATTGAAGCTGTGACCTGCTTGCTGTGATGACTGCTGGAGCAGCGAATCTTGAGAAGGCGGGCTGGGTAAGAACTGGCATTGGTTTGTCAGGTACGGGCTTCACTGTATTGCAAAGGTCTGAATTGACTTACGCCGCCTAGCGGACTGCTGGGTAAGTCGTGAAGCCAACATCTTGTCTGATGTCTTCGCGATTGAAGGCAACGGTGATGCTATCGTCGAGTCAATGTCAACGGAGAAGCGGCGGGCACCTCGGCTTGTCGGATAAACATCGGGCCGGCCCATTATCGTTACTTCCTCCAAGAATTTGTCTTTGTCAATTCCTTTTCATGTCAGGAGCCTCAGCATTTCACGCTCACTTTACTACCGCTTGGGATGATGTACAGGTGATGTATACATTGTGCATTCTGCCAGTGTCTTACGAGGGGTCCGAGACAGACTACCTGTCGTTAATCGCACGTTTTGATCCACACCTATGGTCTGACGTGTTTCATATTCAGGGTTACATACATTCTCGAGAGGTTCAATGTAGAGCATGCAGAGTTGCTGAGGGCTTACAGTATGCACTTTCATGTCGGCAATGAGCAGTTCCCGTGACGCTTTCTACAAAATAGTTTGTGGAAGTTGCACTATGAAACGGTAATTTACCAATTCAGTGTGCAGTCTGGGACGTGAGTTGAGCGTTGGCGAGGTAATTGTTGGGCATTCTCCAGAGAGTAGGACGTGTAGTGTCCTTGCAAACGTTTAGGTGCCTCAGGCCATCAAGGGGTTGTCGCCTCGAAGTGCAGATATGACGCTGTAGTTCCTTCTCGCTCATGTAAATTTTGAGAGATTACTCAAACCACATCAACAATCAACATGCCACCTTTCAACTTACGACCACGGGCTCTGCCCCCATCAGGATCATTACTCCGTGCTGGTTTCGCAACATCGAAGCCACGGATACGAGCCTTACCCACTGGCCCTCGAGGCACTGTTCGCCGCCCGCCACCACCCACACCCCTATCGAAGCGGCCCTCACACCAGCCCCAGAGCTCATCCAAGCCCCCAGAATCCTCCCCTGAGCCTCCAAAAGAGAAGCAATCAGCCCTCAACTCCGTCTCCCTTGCCCTCAAAAATGACAACTCCGATATCAACAACCTCCTCTCCCCAGTCCACATACCAGAAGACCCTCATGGCGTCCTCAACGAGAGGCACCCCGCTACAAGCATATTGTCGAATTCAGCTATAGTTGTGACTAGGCAGTTGGAGCTCATGAATGTTATGCTGGGGTTTGAGCAGGCGAACAAATATGTCATCATGGATCCGCAAGGAAACCATATCGGCTTCATGGCGGAGAGAGAGCTCGGAATGGGTAACATGATGGCTAGGCAGATGCTTAGCACGCATAGGAGCTTTACGACACATGTTTTCGATAAGCATGGGAAGGAGGTGCTGCGAGTAGGTGTTCCATTACAAGGAAGCAGGTAATGGGAACTGACCAGAGTTTAGTTCCACAGGCCTTTCTCCTGGATATCGAGTCGCATCGGTGTCTACGATCCTATGGTCATTGGAGAGCATTCCTACTCATCATCTACTGGGTTGACAGCCTCCACTCCTGGCTCTCTTACTACCGAAGTCAATCCAGACCAGGCCCAGGTCTCGCCCCTCGAGATGTCGGATATGCGGATCATCGGAAGAGCAGAGCAACAATGGGCTCCATTGAGGCGAAAGTACAATCTCTTCGTACACCGCCTGGGCCTGAACACCGCGGCCAAATCAGATAGTTCAGATAGTCAGTATATGCCGTCGCCACACCAGCCGCTTTCCAACGCACAAGCCATGGACATCACCCCCTACAATGACGGGGGGCAGTACGACCAATTCGCCTTTGTAGACGAGCCTTTCCTCTCATGGGACTTCTCCCTCCTCTCCGGCGACTCCAAGCTCATTGGCTCCGTCAACCGCAACTTTGCAGGCTTCGGACGTGAAATCTTTACTGACACAGGCATCTATGCTCTACGAATGGACTCAGCAGGCTTAGCCCAGGAGCAAGGGCACTTGATATCCAAGACTGGTCAGCGAGCCGAGCCAGTTGGTCCTAAAGGCGGTATGACGCTGGACCAGCGCGCCGTCATGCTCGCGACAGCCGTGAGTGTGGACTTCGACTACTTCAGCCGAAAGAGCGGCTCTGGTGGGGCTATGGGCTTCATGCCGATGTGGTTCCCAGGAATGGGCGGAGGAGCAGCCGAAACAGGAGCAGGCGCTGAGGCAGGCGCTGCAGGTGCTGAAGGGGGGGCTGTGGAGGGCGC
>JAABUS010006006.1_pt1 | contig 15210 bp, 11 predicted proteins | sample 5560161 | NCBI WGS metagenome assembly JAABUS01 (sample SAMN10711885, study PRJNA513376) | rock metagenome | isolation source: Antarctica rocks | place: Antarctica: Victoria Land, Trio Nunatak nord | collected 2016-01-04 | reverse complement strand
CCATGCCCATGGCGGTCAGGGTGAACGCCGTGAAATCACCGAGAAAGAAGCCGGCGATGGCGAGAAGCAGACCCGAGATGATGTAGGTGCCGGCGATCATCTTCACCCGACCGACGGTGTCGAACAAGGTCGACAGCAGCAGTGCCCCGAGGAAGTTGCTGGCGGCAAACGCGGCGATGTAGTAGCCGGTCTGCGTGACGCCCAGGAACGTCTCCAGGCTGCTGCCGTAGGTGAAGAAGAAGGCGTTATAGAGAAACGCCTGGCCGATGAAGAGCGACAGACACAGCACGGTGCGCTGCGGGTACATCGTGAAGACCGTTTTGGCGATCAGCGGGAGGCCGATCGTCTTGCGCTGCCTGATCGTTATCGTCTCGCTGACAGGCGACAGCTCGTGGCCGACGTCGTCCTGCACCTTCTGCTCGATGTCGCGGACGATCTTGTCACTCTCCTCGTCACGACCGTGGATGTAGAGCCAGCGCGGGCTCTCGGGGACGTACCTACGGACGAACAGCACACCAACAGCCAGGATCGCGCCGAGGGCGAAGGCGAGCCGCCAGCCGAACTCCGGGTCGACCTTCGTGGGATCGAGCAGCGGGATCGTCACCAGCGCTCCGGCGCCGGCACCGACCCAGAACGAGCCGTTGATCGAGATGTCGACGCGGCCGCGGTACTTGGCTGGGATGAGCTCGTCGATCGCCGAGTTGATCGCGGCGTACTCACCCCCGATACCGGCTCCGGTGAAGAAGCGGCAGGCGAAGTACCACATCGGGTTCATAGAGAACGCCGTCAGGACCGTGGCAACTGTGTAGACGGCCAGGGTGATCATGAACAGCTTCTTGCGGCCGAAGCGGTCGGTCAGCTGACCGAAGAAGAGCGCACCGATACACGCGCCTGCGACGTAGACAGCGCCTGCGAGCCCGACATCGAAGGCGGACAGCCCGAGTCCGGTGCCCTCGGGCTCCAAGGCTGCGGACATCGAACCCACAATGGTCACCTCGAGGCCGTCGAGGATCCACACAGCGCCAAGACCGATGACGATCAGCCAGTGCCAGCGGGCCCAAGGCAGCCGGTCCATTCTGGACGGGATGTCGGTCGTGATCCGACCGAGTTCGACTCCTGCCATCGTGGTGTTCCTCCTGAGTCTGCGCCTCACGGCGGTTCGGACGTCCACGGTCCCCGAAGGGCGCCCGTGGGGCAGACTACCCATGAGGCGCTGATCCTGCAGCGCACGTCACGCCGAAATCGTCGACAATTTCTCGAGACGCCCGAGTTGAAACGGTCCGCGTCGCGCTCACCAGGTCGCCCACCCGGGGCCCAGCGCCCTACGTACGCCGACGTGCTCGTCAGTCGAGGGCGAGCCGCAGCAGGGCGTTCTCGATGACCTCGGGCATGGCCGGGTGGATCCAGTACTGCCCCGTAGCCATCTCACCCGCCGGCAGGCCGAAGCTCATCGCCTGGATGACCGGCTGGATCACGCTCGAGGCCTGCGGGCCGATGATGTGCGCACCGAGCAGCTGGCCGGTCGACGGGTCCGCCAACAGCTTGGCGAAGCCGCTGGTGTCCTCCATCGCCCATCCGTAGGCGATGTCGGCGTACGGCTGCGTCGCGGAGACGTACGGTGTGTTGCTGGCGCGCAGGGCTTCCTCGGTCTGCCCGACACCTGCCACCTGCGGGCTGCTGAAGATCGCATGGGGGACGAAGCGGTGGTCGGCCTCGATGGGGGACTCCTCGTGCAGCAGGTTGTGCTGGACGACGCGCGCCTCGAGGTTGGCGACATGCTTGAGCTGCCACTCGTTGCTGAGGTCCCCGAGCGCGTAGATGCCGTCGACGGTGGTGCGTTGGTAGGCATCCACGACGACGCGGCCGTCGGCGTGCGTGACGACGCCGGCCTTGCCCACGTCCAAGGTGGCGGAGTTGGGCACCCGGCCGGTGGCGACCAGAAGCATGTCGACGTCGACCGGCGCGGGGTCTGGCTGCCCGAGGGCGTCGGCCAGGTGCAGACGTACGCCGCCGTTGGCGGGCTCCGCTTTGGCGACCACGCGCCCGAGCCGCAGGTCCCACTTCAGTCCGGCAAGTTCGGTGAACCGGGCGGAGACGTCGTGGTCCTCCGAGCGCAGCAACCCCGGCGAGCGGTTGATCACCGTCACGGCTACCCCGAGCGAGGCGAAGACGTGAGCCATCTCAGCGGCAACGATGCCGCCGCCGAGGATCGCCATCGAGCTCGGCAGCTCCTCGATCCGCATCACGGTGTCGCTCGTGTACGGGTGCAGCTCCACGAGCCCTGGCACGTCCGGGATGACGGCGCGGCTTCCGGCGGCCAGCACGAAACGCTCGCCGGTGAGGGTCTCTCCGGACGCCAGCCGGAGCTGCTTGTGACCAACGAAGCTGGCGTGCTCGGAGTACACGGTGATGTTGTCGGCCGACTCGCGATAGCGGCGGCCGGCGTCGGCGATCGGGTCGATGCGACCGAAGATGCGGTCGCGGATGTCGGGCCACCGCACCGTGTCGACGTGGGCGTCGACCCCGAACCGGGAGCTGCCACGGGCGCCGGCTGCGAGATCGGCGGTGTGGACGAACATCTTCGTCGGGATGCAGCCGACGTTGAGGCAGGTGCCGCCGAACGTGCCCTCCTCGACGATCGCGACGTCGAGGTCGGCGAACCGCTCGTCCGGGATCCCGTTGCCTGATCCCGTCCCGACGATGACCAGATCGTGATGACGCATGTCTCTATGGTGCCTGGTCGCTCTTCGCGGAGGAGCTCGGGATACCCCACGGCACCCGCATCGCTCGCCGCGCATCGGGGCCATACTCGTCCTGTGCCCCGGATAGTCGAGCCCTTGCACCGGCTTGCGCACGACACCGTCGCCCGGTTGCGGCAGCGGGGTCGGGCGGCAACCATCTGGACGCTGCGGCTCACCGCAGCGGCGGTGGCGAGCTATGTCGTCGCGCATGCGATCTTTCCGCAGAGCGACGCACTGTTGGCTCCGCTGACGGCGCTGCTGGTCGTCCAGCTCACTCCGGTCAGCCTGTTGACCTCCGGCCTCGAGCGAGTGATCAGCGTGGTGGCAGGAGTCGGGGTGGCCGTGGCGTTTGCCGCCCTGTTCGGGGTGTCCTGGTGGAGTCTCGCCATCGTGATCGGGTTGTCGATCCTCGTTGCTCAGGCCTTGCGGCTCGGCTCGAACGCGATGGAGGTCCCGATCAGCGCGATGCTCGTGCTTGGCGCGGGTTCGGGTGCCGGCGGCGCCGAGATGGCGGCCTGGCAGCGGTTGACGGAGACGCTGGTGGGTGCGGGTGTGGGTGTGTTGTCCAACCTGCTGTTCCCGCCGCGAGTTGCCACCGAGGACGCCGGGGGCGCTATCGAGGGCCTGGCGAGCGACCTCGCCGGTCTGCTCGACTCAGCGGCCGACGACCTGGACGCGGCTCGCGAGTCGGGCGGCAGCCTTACGGACCGGACCTCTCGCTGGTTGGGTGAGGCGCGCCGGCTGACCCATGCCATCCCCAATGTGGGCTCGGCGCTGTTGCGGGCCGAGGAGAGCAGACGGCTCAACCTGCGAGCCCTCGGCACGTCCGATGTGGGTCCCGGCCTTCGCCACGGTCTGGAGGCCCTGGAGCATTCTGCGATCGCTGTCCGGAGCATGTTCCGCTCGCTTGACGACGCGGGGAGGGGTCGCGCAGCGCAGGACAACGACTTCAACGGGGACCTGCAGGCAGTGGCTGTCGGCCTGTTGCTTCACGAGCTGGCTGAGGCCGTGCGTACGTTCGGGATGCTGGTACGGATCGAGGCGCAGCCCGCCGTTCACGCGCTCGACGGGGAGCGGTTCCGCCACGCCATCGAAGGGTTGCACGAGGCCCGGGCCAGGCTCACTGACCTCGTGCTGGTGGCTCCGCGCGAGGACGCGACGTTCGCGGAGCTGAACTTTGCCCTGCTGGCAACCGTCGAACGACTGCTTCGAGAGCTCAACCTCGACGAGCGAATCCGTCACCTCGAGCAACGGCCGCCCGCTCCCCGACGCGTCGTGACACTGTCCAGGAGAGAGGACCGCGGGGCCCCGCACCGCCGACGCGGCCTTCGCCGGCGTGGCGATTGACGCGGCATTCGACCCCCTCGGTCGCTTGACACCACCGATGGGGCCAAACGGCCCATCTTCGGAGCCAGCGCCTCTCTTTGCAATCGGTCACTCAGTTCCCGAGGTGAAGCGGCGGGAGCCGTCGGCGTACCGACACGCCCTCCACTGCACGAAGCGCCGTTCTTCAGGCGCGTCTCCCGAGGCGGGCGAGGAGACGTGCCTTCCGGTCAGCACCTGTGGGCGCCTCGACCCCTGGTCTGCACACGCCGTCCATGTAGAGTGCCTCTCCGAAGCTGTCAGCGCCGGCTTCGAGGCGGTCGATCTCGGCGTCTGAGACTGCGTCGTCCGCCCCGACCGAGCGGGCGATGTCCCAACGGTGCACGACCATGTCCCAGATGTAGAACTGCTCAAGGGTCGCACCGACGGTTGTCGGACCGAAGTGACCGTCGTACGCGATCGCGACAACCGCGTCGTCGGAGAGGATCGCTTCGACCCGCTGGGCATGGGAAACCCATGCCTCGGCAGGGTCGGCGTCGACATCGGGCTCCGGGCCCAGTGCCCCGTCAAGCAACGTTCGCCCGCTGCGCGCCGCCCGGCGGGCACCCGGCGGCGTTGTCGTCGACTCGACGATGCTGGGCATCGCCTTCGCTCCTCCGCCTTGCCGGGCACTCCGCCCGACGACGCTCGCCAGGGCAAACCTTGCCTGACGCGGCACTAGCTCGATTTCGCGCTCGGTGAGAAACTCGCGCTGCGTCTCGATCATGTGTCTGACGACGTCGCGGGTCACCCAGCCCTCGCAGGGCGATGGACTTGTCCAGCGCTCGGCTGGGACGGTTTCGAGGATGGCGGTCAGGGCTTGGTTGGCTCGCTGGTAGTGCGTCGCTGTGCTGTTCATGGTCTGAAGCTAGGTGGTTGCGGCACCCTTGGTATTGATGAAACCCGACACGGACGCGACTGGTGCCCGCCCCGCCCCGAGGGACCGGATCGAGCGCGCCCACCTGAAGGATCCACGCGACACGTCGCACGTCATCCATCGGTACGAGCCTGATGCGGGGTTTGACGGTCTGCTGCAACGGTTCTGGATCCCGGTCTGGTCGGTGCCGCCCGGCCGGGAGGCACCACAGCGGGTGTTGCAGTATCCCGTGTGCCTGATCGTCATCTCGGCGGAGTATGCGCGTTTCTACGGTGTCACGTCGGGTCTGTCCACGACCACGCTGACCGGTGCGGGCTGGGCGGTGGGGTTGATGTGCGCTCCCGCCGCAGGTTTCCTCATCGCCAACGGACCCGTGGCCGCGTACACGGACCGGTGCGTGAACATGACTGATGTCCTCGGTGCCGATGGTGAGCGGCTGGTCGAGCGGGTGCGCGCCGCGATGGCCACGGAGCCCGGTTCCACAGACGCGCACCGGGCCGCGATGGATGCGTACGGCGACGCGTTGTGGCGGTTCGTACCGATCGACCCCGAGGGCGAGCTCGTCAACCGGCTGGTGGCCTTCGTGGAGTCGAGCAGCGACGTCACCCGGGTGCTGCAGGTGTGCGACGAGTTCGGGCTGTCGGAGCGGGCGCTGCAACGACTGCTGCACCGGCGCCTCGGACTCACGCCGAAGTGGCTCATCCAGCGCCGGCGGTTGCAGGAGGCGGCCGAGCGCCTCCGCGACCAATCGACGACGCTGGGAGACGTTGCGGCAGCACTCGGATATGCGGACCAGTCGCACTTCAGCCGCGACTTCCGCAGAGTCACTGCCATGACCCCAGGGGAGTACGCGGCCCTGCACGCCTGAGCGGCCGCGGCGGGCCGCAATGAAGTCACGTTTTAGCTTCCGTCCCAGGTTGCGCGTTCGCCCGAGCCGAAGATTGCGACGGCGCGTCGGAAGTCCTCGCTGCCGAAGGTGCGTGCTACCAGGTCGTCGCCGTCGGGCAGGGTTGCGCGACGTAGCCGCGCAACGGCCAGCTTCGACGCCCACATGGTCAGCGGCGCGTGCGAGAGCAGTGTCGCAACCACCTCCTGCACTGTCGCATCGAGCCTGGCATCGTCACAGACCTCCGCGACGAAGCCCGCACCGTGCGCTTGCTTCGCGTCCAGCATCTTCGCGCGCAGCAGCAAGTCGAGGGCGCGTGCGGGGCCTAGCTGGGCGACCAGCACCGAGACACTGTTCATCGACAGGCAGTTGCCCAGGGTGCGGGCGATCGGTACGCCGAATCGTGCCGACTCCGTGGCGACCCGCAGGTCGCAGACCGCTGCCAGTGCGAGTCCGCCGCCGAGGCAGTAGCCCTCGACAGCTGCGACGGTGGGGACGGTGACAACTTCGAGCCGGTTCACGACTCGGGCGATGCGCTCCTCATACGCAACACCGTCGGCGCCGTCGCGGAAGTCACGGAAGGTGGCGATGTCGGTGCCTGACACGAAGGCTTTGCCACCCGCGCCCCGCAAGACCATGGCGCGAATGCTGGGATCGGAGTCGGCGGTCTCGCAGGCAGCGTGCAGCTCGTCGTACATGGCAAAGGTCATCGCGTTGTGCTGGCTCGGCCGATTGAAGGTGACGGTGAGCACCGGGCCGTCGCCGATGACCTGAATGTCGTCTGTCATGTCGCCTCCCGTACTGCGCGGGCGGCGACGAGCGCGTCGACATCGGTGTCGGTGTAGCCGGCGTCGCGCAGGGCTGCTCGCGTGTCGGTGCCGAGCACCGGCCCCGCCCCCGCCCGGCGAGGGGGAGTGCGCGAGAACCGCATGGGGGACCCGACCTGGCGGACGTCGCCGGCAACCGGGTGCGGCGCGTCCCAGAAGAAGTCGCGGGCGGTGAGGTGGGCGTCGGTGAAGACCTGGCCGTAGTCGGCGATCGGGGCGCACGGCACCCCGACGCCCTCGAGCCGACCGACCACCTCTGCCGTGAGAAGCGTCGTCGTACGCTCCTCGATGAGCGGGATCAGCACATCGCGGTGAGCATGCCGGGACGTCGAGTCGGCGAAGCGCTCGTCATCGAGCAGATCAGCGAGATCCAGAATCGTGCACAGGGAGGCCCATGTCTTCGGGGTGATTGCACCGACGGTCACCCAGCCGTCGGAGGTGCGGACCGCCTGGTACGGCGCTTGGCTCTGGTGCGCGGAGCCCAAGGGGTGCCCGACTGCGCCGGTCCCGAAGTAGTTGCCGGCTTCCCAGACCGCCAGCGAGACTGCTGACTCGAGCAGCGACACGTCGATGTACTGGCCCTCCCCCGATCGGTCCCGCTGTCGTAACGCCGCAGTGACCGCCAGCGCGACGTAGAGCCCGCACGTGAGGTCGCAGAGCGGCACGCCGACTTTGGCCGGTGGGCCGGCGGGCGAACCGGTGATGCTCATCAGGCCGCCGCGTGCCTGCGCCATGATGTCCAGTCCCGGAAGGTTGGCAAGCGGCCCGTCCTGCCCGAAACCCGACGCGGACGCGTAGACGATGGCCGGGTTGACGGCGCACACATCGTTGTACGACAAGCCCAGTCTGCTCATCGCCTTGGGCCGCAAGTTCTCGACGACGACATCCGCCTTGGACGCGAGCCTGAGGAACGCCTCGCGCCCGGCGTCTGACTTGAGGTCGAGCGCGACAGATCGCTTCGACCGGTTCAGCCGTAGGAAGGGTGAGCTGTGCCCCTCCACGAACGGGCCCGTGCTGCGGACCGGCTCACCGCCGTCCGGGCTCTCCACCTTGAGCACCTCGGCGCCGAGGTCCGCCAGCTGCATGGTCGCGAACGGTGCGGCCATGAAGACGCCGACCTCGAGCACGGTCACACCCGCCAGCGGACCGGCCGTCACGACGTCCGCCCAGCGCAGTAGGCCCGGGCGCGCGTCACGTACGACTCGGCGCCGGACCGCATCCGTTCGCGCTCCGCGTCGGTGCACGCTCGTTTGACACGACCGGGCACCCCCGCGACCAACGAGCCCGGCGGTACGACGGTCCCTTCGAGTACGACGGAGCCGGCGGCCACCCGCGATCCACGCCCCACGACAGCACCGTTGAGCACGACGGCGCCCATGCCGATCAGCGTGTCGTCCTCGATCGTGCACCCGTGCACGACGGCACGGTGGCCGATCGTCACCCCGGCCCCGACGACGACGGGGAAGCTGGGATCAGAGTGCAGCACACAGCCGTCCTGCACGTTGCTGCCCTCTCCTACCTCGATCGGGGCGCCGTCGGCCCGGATCACAGCTCCGAACCAGACACTGGACGTCGGGTGGAGTGTGACGGCCCCGACCAACGTCGCTCCCTCGGCCACAAAGGCGTCTGGGGCAACGATAGGCGTGAAGCCGTCGTACGGCAGAAGGAGCGGACCGGGTGTGACCTTTGGGTCCTGGGTCGTCACAGCCAGCCGGGCACAACCAGCACAAGCCACGTGACCAGTGGCGCGATCGCCACCATCGAGAAGCCCCACTGGATGAGTCGACGGAAGACGAAGTCGCGCTGGTCCTCCGGCGAGTTGGCCACCACGAGCGAACCGCTGGTCGAGAACGGGCTCGAGTCGACCACGGACGAAGAGATGGCGAGGGCGGTGATCAGGCCGATCGCGCCGACCCCTTGGCCGTCCTGCAGGAACGGCACGGCGAGGGGGATGAGCGCGCCGAGGATGCCTGTCGTCGAGGCGAAGGCCGAGACCACACCGCCGATGTAGCAGATGAGGAGGGCGGCGATGAGCGGGGCGCCGATCGTGGCGACCTCCTCGCCGAGGTAGTCGATCGTGCCGATGTTCTCCATCAGGCTGACGTACGTCACGATGCCGCAGACCAGCAGCACGGTCGGCCAGGCGATTTGGTTGACCGCGCCCTTGGTGCCCTGCGGGTCCGCCAACGACAACGCCACCGCGACGACGAAGGCGGAGAAACCGACGTCGAGGTCGAAGAAGAGCGCACCTACGGCGAGCGCCAGCAGCCCGACGAGGGTCAGGGTGCGGTGGATGTCCAGCGACGTCACCGGCTCAGGCTCGTTGACGTCGTCGTCTCGCCGCGGCCGCGACGCCGTCGAGGCAGTCGTCGTGCCGGTCTGCTCCGCGGGGGCCTGCCGCAGGCCGTGCGGATGCGAGCCCTGATCGCGGTAGACGGGCGACCCGCTTGGCGCGTCGCTGTCGTCTTCGGCGAGACCGCCGCGGTCGTCCGCCTGGCCGGCAGAGCCGGTGGCGCCTTCGAGGGTGCCGCCGCCGGTGTCGCGCTTGCCGATCAGCTCGCGCCCACCGAAGAGCACAAAGGTGATCATGCCGAGGATGACGTTGAACACGAACGACGCCGCGAAGAGGAACAGCGGGCTGCCCTCCAGGTTGCTGCGGTCGACGACGCCGTTGGTGATGGAGCCGAAGATGCTGATCGGCGAGAAGCCGCCTGCGGTGGCGCCGTTGACGACCATCAGGCCCATCAGCACCGGGCTGATCTTGTAGCGCACCGCGAAACCCATGCCGACGGGCGCAATGATGGCGACCGCTGCTGGTACGACGGCACCGACGGCGGTCAGCACCGCGGTGACCAGGAACATGACCCAAGGGATGAACGCGACCCGGCCGCGCACCGACTGCACCGCCGCATGGACCAGCCAGTCGATCGTGCCGTTGTTCTTCGCGATCGCGAAGAGGAACGTCACCCCGGCGAGGATCACGAAGAGGTCGCCTGGGAAGCCACCGGCGATCGCGTCGACCTTCTCGTCGAACGCCCCCTCCAGCACGAACATGCCCACGATGAACGCCGCCGCGATGGCAAGGGCACCCATGTGGACGGGCAGCAGGGTGGCGATCAAGAAGATCGCGCAGAGGACGAGGATGGAGACGAGCTGGATGGACATGATCACAGACCTCCCGGTGCTGGGGGATGGCGGCTGAGATTGCACGCGACGCGACAGTTGGGGACCGGCAAGAATGTCACATTCGTCGCCCCGCATCCCAGCACGCGCACGTTTGTTCGTCAAGGCCCGGTGGACGGACGGGATTGCCAGCAAGGCAGGCTGGTAGCAAGACTCGCCCCCCTACTGCTACCACCGTTATGCCCCCTGCACCGCACGAGAGGACCCGGCATGACCCGCACCACCGGCCGCCACTTCCTGCAGATCCCCGGACCGACCAACGTGCCCGACGAGGTGCTGCGGGCGATCGCCGCGCCGACGATCGACCACCGCGGACCGGACTTCGCCCAGCTCGGTACAGAGGTGCTCGAGGCGCTCGGACCAATCTTCGCGACGACGCAGCCGGTGGTGGTGTACCCGAGCTCCGGCACCGGTGCCTGGGAGGCGGCGCTGGTCAACACGCTGTCTCCTGGTGACACCGTGCTCGCCTTCGAGACCGGTCACTTCGCCACCCTGTGGAACACCATGGCCACCTCCCTCGGACTGCGGGTGGAGTTCGTCCCGGGCGACTGGCGGCACGGCGTCGATCCGACCGTCGTCGCCGAGAGGCTCGCTGCCGACACTGCGCACGAGATCAAGGCCGTTTGCGTCGTGCACAACGAGACGTCGACTGGGGTGACGAGCAGAGTCCCCGAGGTTCGTGAAGCCATGGACTCCGCCACCCACCCGGCATTGTTTCTCGTCGACACGATCTCGTCGCTCGCGTCGATCGACTACCGCCACGACGAGTGGGGTGTCGACGTCACCGTCGCCGGATCACAGAAGGGTCTGATGCTGCCGCCGGGCCTTGGTTTCAACGCCGTGAGCGAGAAGGCGTTGGCGGCGTCGCAGACTGCCGGCCTGCCCAAGTCCTACTGGGACTGGGCGCCGATCATCGAAGCCAACAAGCTCGGCTACTGGCCCTACACTCCGGCGACCAACCTCCTCTACGGGCTCAAGGTCGCGCTGCGGATGCTCAGCGACGAAGGTATGGAGGCCGTCTTCGCCCGCCACCAGCGCCACGCGGCCGCCACCCGGGAGGCAGTCCGCGGCTGGGGGCTGGAGGTTCTCTGCGCCGACGAACGCGAGCACTCAGGGTCGCTGACCGCCATTCTCATGCCCGACGGGCATGACGCCGACGACGTACGCCGAGTGGTGCTCGAGCGCTTCGACATGTCGCTCGGGGCGGGCCTCGGCAAGCTGACCGGCCGCGTCTTCCGGATCGGTCACCTGGGCAACTTCAACGACCTGATGCTCACCGGCACGTTGTCCGGCGTGCAGATGGGGCTACGACTGGCCGGCGTACCGATCGATCCCAGCGGAGTCGAGGCGGCACTCGCCGTGCTGGAGAAGGAATGACGGCAGTCGAGGCGTCGCCACCACCACCGCCCGGTGCGCCGCCCGGCGACGACAGGGGCGCCGAGCTGGAGCGGCTCTTGATGCGTGACCTCAGGGGAGAAGTCGCCTTCGACGACTACAGCCGCCATCTGTTCTCCCGCGACGCGAGCATGTATGCCATCCGCCCCGTCGGCGTCGCTTTCCCCCGCGATGCCGACGACGTCGCCGCCGCAGTGACCGCGGCCGCCTCGCTCGGCATCCCCGTCGTCCCACGCGGGGCGGGCACCAGCCTCGCCGGCCAGACGGTCGGGGAGGGGCTGGTGCTCGACATGTCGCGGCACATGGACCGGATCCACTGGATCGACCCCGACGCGCGCACCGCTCTTGTCGACGTCGGCGTCGTGCAGGACGACCTCAACGTGGCGGCTGCGTCGCACGGGCTGATGTTCGGGCCGGACACCTCGACCAGCAACCGCGCCACGATCGGTGGGATGGCCGGCAACAACTCCGCGGGCAGCGGAAGCGTCCGCTACGGCATGACGATCGACCACATCCGCACCCTCGACGTGGTGCTTTCCGACGGGTCGCGAGCGCGCTTCGAGCCGGTCGACCAGGGCGAGCGCGGGCGCCGGGCGGAACAGCAGACGCTCGAGGGACGGATCTACCGTGTTCTGCCCGAGATCGTCGCCCGGCACGCGCGCGCCATCGCTGAGGACTTCCCTGCCTTCTGGCGGCGTGCAGGTGGCTACCGGCTGGACCGGCTCGCCGACGACACGGCTTTCGACCTGGCCAAGTTCGTAGTCGGTTCCGAAGGCACCTTGGCCGTTGCCACGCAGGCGCTCGTCGACCTGGTGCCCAAACCGGCGCGCACCGTCTTCGCCGTCGGCCACTTCACCTCGGTGCCGGCAGCGATCGCCGCGACCACCGACGCGTTGGAGTGCGGCCCTGCCCAGGTCGAGATGATGGACAAGACGATTCTGGATCTGTCGCGACGAAAGATCGAGTACGCCGACCTCGGCAAGAGCCTCGAGGGCGACCCGGAGGCACTGCTGTTCGTGTCGTTCACCGGTGACGACGACGCAGAGCTGGTGGCAAGCCTCGGGCGGCTCGATGCCCTGTGGCGCAAGAACGGACACGGCTACCACACGCTTCGTGCCCTGACTCCCGCCCAGCAGTCGGCGCTGCTCAAGGTGCGCAAGTCGAGCCTCGGCCTGCTGATGGCGTCCTCGGTCGGGACGAAGCGTCCGCTCGCGTTCGTCGAGGACACCGCCGTCGACCCGACTCACCTGGCGGAGTACACGGCGCGCTTCAAGACGCTGCTGGACGGCCACGGCCTGAGCGCCGGCTTCTACGGTCACGCCTCGGTCGGCTGCCTGCACGTGCGACCGTTCGTCGATGTCACCGATCCGGCGCAGGTCGCGACGATGCGTGCGGTCGCGATCGAGGTGAAGGACCTGGTGGCGGAGTACGGCGGCGCAAACTCCAGCGAGCACGGTGACGGCCTGGTCCGCAGCGAGTTCAACCGCAGCATCTTCGGCGACGACCTCTATGAGGGAATGCGTGAGGTCAAGCGCCTCTTCGACCCCGACAACGTGCTCAACCCGGGGAAGATCGTCGATGCACCCGCGATGACCGACAACCTGCGCGACCCGGCGCTGCCGCCTGCTGGGCCGATCCGTACGCGCCTGCAGTTCGACGTCGTCGGCGGCATGCGCGGTGCAGCGGACCGGTGCATGAACATCGGTCTGTGCCGCAAGAGCACGAGCGGCGCCATGTGCCCGTCGTACATCGCGACCAAGATGGAGGAGCACTCGACCCGCGGCCGCGCCAACGCGTTGGTCAAGGCGCTGAGCGAGCCCGACCCCGCGACGGCGTTGGGGGACGAGCGGCTGCACGAGATTCTCGACCTCTGCCTGATGTGCAAGGCGTGCAAGAGCGAGTGCCCGCTCGGCGTCGATATGGCGACGCTGAAGAGCGAGACCCTGGCCCACCACCACGACCTGCACGGGGTTCCGCTGCGGTCGCGCCTCTTCGGGGCGATCCGCACGCTGAACAGGCTGGGTGCAGCCACCGCACCGGTGTCCAACCTGCCGTTGCGGGTGCGTCCGCTGCGCGCACTGATGGGCCGGGTGCTGGGCATCGCGCCGCAGCGGCCGCTGCCGGTCTTCGAGCGGAGCACGCTCACGCGGTGGTTTGCCCGGCGTACGCCGAGGTCGGCGCCGCCGACGCGGGGCACGGTCACGTTCCTGGCCGACTCGTTCACGACCTTCACTGAGCCCGGCGTCGGGCAGGCGGCGATCGACCTCCTCGAACGGGCGGGCTGGTCGGTGCGGCTGGAGAGCCGCGGCTGCTGCGGCCGCGCCAGCCTGTCGAAGGGCCTCGTCGACGACGCGAAGAAGAAGGCCGGCCGGCTCGCCCGGCTGCTGACCGACTCCACCGAGCCCGGTTCGCCCATCGTGGGCATCGAGCCGTCGTGCCTGTTCACCCTGCGCGACGAGCACCTGGCGCTGCTGCCCGACGACCCCCGGGTCCGCGACGTGTCCGGCCGGGTCCGTCAGGTCGAGGAGCTGCTGACCGAGGCGATCGACGACGGGCGGCTGGTGCTGAGGGCGGACTCGTGGCTCGATGGTCGCCGCGTCGTCTACCACGGGCACTGTCACCAGAAGGCGGAGGTCGGCACGGCTGCGACGGTGGCGCTGCTGAAGCGGATCCCCGGTGCGGAGGTCGTCGAGCTCGACGCCGGCTGCTGCGGCATGGCCGGTTCGTTCGGCTTCGAGGCCGAGCACTACGACGTGTCGATGCAGGTCGGCGGCGACCGGCTGTTCCCGTTTGTGCTCGCCGAACCCGCCGACACCGTGCTGGCCGCGACGGGAGTCTCGTGCCGGCAGCAGATCCACCACGGCACGGCCAGGAGGGCGATGCACCCGGTCGAGCTGGTGGCGAGCGTGGTCGCCGACAGTTGACCACGGTCACGTTCGACCTGTTCTCCGCGCTGATCGACTCACGCACCGGCGGGGCGGCGACGTTCGGGCGGCTCTGTCGCGACCGCCGCTGGTCGGTGACGGGCGCACAGCTGTATGACTCGTGGGACCCGCTCAACAAGGCGGCCCAACGTGACTGTCCGAGCTGGGTGCCGTGGCGGGAGCCTTCGACCAGCGCACTTCACCGCGCGTACGCCGAGCTGGGGCTCGACGGTGACGCTGCCGCCGACGTCGAGGAGTTGGCTGCGTCGATGAGCGACTGGCCGCTCTGGCCGGACGTCACCGACGGGCTGCCCCGTCTCGCCGCCCACCATCGGGTCGGTCTGCTCTCCAACGTCGACGACGAGCTATTCGCACGCACCGCGGCCGCGCCGCTCGTCGACCCCGACGTCGCTTTGACCTCGCAGCGACTGCGGGCGTACAAGCCGCACCCCGAGATCTACCTGCGTGCCCGAGAAGCGCTGGGGGAGCTGGTGCATGTGGCGACGTCGGCGCGGGACGTGCGCGGGGCGCTGGAGGCCGGCATCTCGACTGTCCGGCTGCGCCGGCCGGGTCACGAGCTCGACCCGGAGGGCCCCCATCCGGCGTACGAGGTGGGCTCGATGCACGAGCTCCGTGGTGTCCTCGCGAGCATGGACTGAGACGTCGTCTCGCGGTTGCCGCGCAAGCGGGCAGAATGGCGTCATGCTGACTCTCGACGAGGCGACCCGCCTCTGCACCGCCGCCCAGGATGCTGCCACCGAGCAGGGGGTGCCGATGTCTTTCGCGGTCATGGACTCTGCTGGTCACCTGCTCTGCTTCGCCCGGATGGACGGCGCGCCGTGGGTGAGCGCGGACGTAGCGCAGGGCAAGGCGTGGACCGCTGCGGCGTACGGCACTCCCAGCGCCGCGCAGAAGGACAAGATGGCGCCGATGCCGAACTTCGCCGGTGCCATCACCACGATGACCCACGGCAAGTTCACACCGCAGACCGGAGCAGTGCCGGTCTACCGTGACG
>JAABUS010006005.1_pt1 | contig 15215 bp, 11 predicted proteins | sample 5560161 | NCBI WGS metagenome assembly JAABUS01 (sample SAMN10711885, study PRJNA513376) | rock metagenome | isolation source: Antarctica rocks | place: Antarctica: Victoria Land, Trio Nunatak nord | collected 2016-01-04 | reverse complement strand
GTTCAATGGCGCGCTGTGCCGTGGTCTGCTGGCCGCGCGCTTTGACGAACCGGATGGCGAGCCGACCTTGCTGGACTTCGTGCATGGCCGCGTGAAGGAGAGTCCGCGTCACCCCTCCTGAAACGCTGCCGCGTCGCGCTGCCCAGCAACGAACAAGTAAACGACCCAAAAAGACGAGCAGGGGAAGAAAATGGCTAAGATGATGCTGCACGATGAGGCGGCGCGGATGGCGTTGGGTCGGGGGGTGGCCAAGCTGGCCCGGGCTGTGCGCGGCACGCTGGGGCCTAAGGGGATGAACGCGATCATCGACCGGCCGATTGGCACGCCGATGATCTCGCGCGACGGCGTCAGCATCGCCCAGGAGATCGAGCTGGAATGCCCATTCGAGAACATGGGCGCGCAGGTGTTGCGCGAGGTGTCCAAGCAGACCAACGAGGTTGCCGGCGACGGCACCACCACCGCCACCGTGCTCGCCGACGCGATGGTGCAGCAGGGACTGGAGTGCCTGGCGCGCGGCGCTAACCCGGTCGAACTGGTGCATGGCCTGCAGGTCGCTTCCGCCGTCGCGGTCGAGGCATTGGACCGCATCGCCCGCCCGGTGAGTGGCTTTGAGGAAACCCGCGCGGTCGCCATTATTGCCGCCAATGACGAGCTGACCGGCAACATGGTCGCGGACGCGCTGCAGCGCGTCGGCAACGATGGCATCGTCACTGTCGAGTTCGGCAGCACGGTCGAGACGCTGCTTGAAGTCGTCGATGGCATGGCATTCGACCGCGGTTACCTGTCGCACCACATGGTCACCGACGTTGAGCGGATGCAGGTCGTGCTTGACGATCCGATGATCCTGATGACCGATTGCAAGCTGCTGACGACGGACGATGTGGCGGCGATCGAGGCGTTGGTGGCCGGGCAAAAGCGGCCGTTGCTGATCATCGCGGAGGAGGTCGCTCCCGCCTGCGTCATCGCCCTGCTGTCGCGGCGGGATCGTGGCGAGCCGCCGATCGCCGCCATTCACCCTCCCGAGTACGGCCATTGGCGCAAGGCTATGCTGGAGGACATCGCGATCGCCACCGGCGGCCGGGTCATCGCCCGCGACCTCGGCGGCCGCATCGCCGACGCGCAGATGCGTGATCTCGGACGCGCGCGGCAGGTGACGGTGTCGGCCAACCAGACCATCGTCCGCGCCGGCGGCGGAGACCCGGCGACAGTCAAGGCCCGCCGCGAGCAGGTGTCCCGCCAGTACGAGGCCGCGCCGCAAAACATCGAGCGCGACAAATACCAAATGCGCCTGGCAAAACTGTCGGGCGGCACCGCGATCATCCTGGCCGGCGGCGCAACGCCCGTCGAGCAGAAACGCCGGGTGCAGTTGATCGAGGACGCCATCAACGCCACGCGCGCCGCGGTCGAGGAGGGCATCGTGCCCGGAGGCGGGACCGCCCTGCTGCAGGTCGTCCCCGATTTGCAGCCCGTGGTCGAAGGATTGTCCGGCAGCGCGCGCGAGGGCGCCGGGCTGCTGCAGGCGGCACTTGCCCAACCGCTGACCTGCATCGCAAAGAACTGCGGCCTTGACGCCGCCGCTATCGTCGAGCGGGTCCGGCAGTCGCACCGCGGCGTGGGCTTCGACGCGCGTACCGGCGAGTTCATCGACCTGGTGGAGGCCGGCGTGATCGACCCGGTGCGCGTCACTGCGACGGCCGTGCGCAACGCGGCTTCGGTGGCCGGGCTGATCCTGACCACGCAGACCCTGATCGCTACCAAGCCGGACGGCATCGACATCACGGCCGGTCCCGCAATGGGCGGTGGGGCGGAGTTGCTTTAGCTCGCCTGAACACAGGAGAAACGCATGACTGGGCGGCGGCTCAGCGGAATTAGGCTTCCAGCGCCAGTCGCGATCGCCCGCCGCCCGGACGCCGCCGACACGATGGAGGCATGGGAGCGCTTCCTGACCGGCGATCCTAGCGCCGCCATCCCGGCCCGCAACTTCGTCGTTGCCTCCTGGCTGCGCAGCCAACAGTTGGGTATCAATCCCACCGGACGATCGGCTCCGCTGGTGGCGCGCGGCGAGGCCGTGGACCGCCTGCGCCGGCATCACGCCGACCTGATCTCAGCGGCGGCCAAGGTGTTCCTCGAGGTCGCCGACATCTTCAGCGGCTCGCGGTCGATTATGCTGCTGACCAATAATGACGGTGTCGTGCTGGATGCAGTCGGCGACCGGCAGACGCTGGACCAGGGCGAGAACATCCACCTGACGCGTGGCGGAAGCTGGAGCGAGGACGCGATCGGCACAAACGGCATCGGCACCGCGCTGGCGACTGGGCGCCCGGCGCAGGTCCATGCGGCGGAGCATTTCTGCGAGGGGATCAAGGCCTGGACCTGCGCCGCCGCGCCGATCTTCGAGCCCGGGACCGGCGCCATGCTGGGCGTGGTCGATATCTCCGGCCCGCCCTCGACCTACCAGCGCAACAACCTCTCCCTCGCGGTCTCGACCGCCCGGCAGATCGAGATGGTGCTGGCGGAACGGGCGGCGAACGAGCGGATGCGACTGCTGGAGGTCTGCCTGGACCGCATCAGCGAGACGGACGTGGCCGGCATGGTGGCGATCGACCGCGCTGGACGCCTGGTGCACCGCACAGGCCGGGTGCCGAGCCTGGTGGAACTGGGCCAGCGCGTGCCGGGCCTGGACGGCAACTTGGCCGTCGAGGATTGGGCGGGCCGGCTGCCGGAGGGCCTGCGCGCGGAGTGGTTCAGCCCGGTGACGGTGGACGGCCGGGCCATTGGCGCCGTGCTGGTGGTGCCGGCCCGCACGCGCTCCGCCACCCCGGGGCAGCAAGGGGCGTTCGACGCGATCCTGGGGCGCAGCCCGGTAATGACGGAGGAACTGGGCCGGGCGCGGCAACTGGTCGGCAAGCAGGTCCCGGTGCTGATCGAGGGGGAGACTGGCGTCGGAAAGGAGCTGTTCGCCCGCGCCATCCACTTCGCGCACGATCCGCGGCGGCCGTTCATCGTGCTCAACTGCGGCGCCGTCGCCAAGGACCTGCTGGCCGCTGAGCTGTTCGGCCATGTGCGCGGCGCCTTCACCGGCGCCACCAGCGAGGGGCGGGCTGGGCGGTTCGAACTGGCCAACGGCGGCACGCTCTGCCTGGACGAGGTCGGCGAGCTGCCGCTGGACCTGCAGCCCATCCTGCTCCGCGTACTGGAGGAGGGGGTGATCTACCGCCTGGGCGACGGCCAGCCGCGGCGGGTTGAGGTGCGCCTGCTCGCGTTGACCAACCGCATTTTGCTGGACGAGGTCGCCGCCGGGCGGTTCCGCCGCGACCTGTATCACCGGATCAGCGTGACGCGCATCCGGCCGCCGCCGCTGCGCGAGCGCCACGGCGACGTCGAGCTGCTGGTCGAGCACTTCAATGCGGCACTCGCTGAGCGCCACGACGTACCGCGGCGCCGGTTCGGCCCCGAGGTGATGGGCCTGCTCGCCGCCTACCACTGGCCCGGTAACGTGCGGGAACTGCGCAATGTGGTGGAAAGCCTGCTGCTGATGTCCGACACGCCGGAGGTCCGGCTGGACGAGCTGGCTGCCGGGTTGTCGTCCGAGCCGATCGGCTTGGCGCCGCCGGCCGCATCGGACACCCATGCCGGTCTGGAGGCGACCGCCAGCCTGGCGACGACGGCCAGCCTGGAAACAACGGAGCGTGCCGCGATCGTGGCGGCGGTGCGCATGTGCCATGGCAACCTGACCGCGGCAGCGAAATCGCTGGGCGTTTCGCGCAGTACGCTGTACCGGAAGGTCGAGCGCTACCGGCTGCAGATCTGACCCGACCGTTGCGGGTCGGAACCGTTGCCAGCAGGGCGCGTTTGGGCTGGCTTACCTGACCCTTGAGGCACCTATGACCCGCATCCTGACCGCCGCCGTCGCTGCGCTGCTTTTCGCAATCCCGACTGGCGCTCCCCGCGCCCAGACCGCAGCGCCGGCGCTCGAGGCCACGGCGGCGCCGATTACGAGCATGGACCACCAGTTTCTGGTCAAAGACGCCCAGGGCGGGGCCTACGAGATCGCCATCGCCGCGCTGGCGCAACAGCGTTCCTCGCGCGATGACGTGAAATCCTATGCCTCCCGCGTCGTCACGGACCACGCCACCTACAACCAGGCCCTGCAGGAACTGGCCCGCGCCAAGGGAGTCGAGCTACCCGCGACCATGACCGCGGACGACCAGGTGCGCCTGAACAGCATCAACTCCCAGGCTGGCAGCACCGCCGACCGGTCCTTCATCGAGGAGGCCGTCCGCGTCAACGCCGAGGACAAGCAGGCGGCGGCCGACGAGGCTGCAAAAACCGGCGATCCGGACATCAAGGCATTCCTGCGCAAGTTCGAGGCGGTTGACGCCGAGCACGAGCGGCTGGCGCTCGCGCTGCGCCGGTAGCGCGCCGGCAGGGCTGCCGGCATCCAGGGCGTCCGGTCACATATCTGTCCATGGACGGCGCACTGGTTCTTCTGCATGGAGAGCGGTCACTGAAAGCCAGCCATGATGCGATTGCCGCTATTCGTCACCGTCCTGTTGCCGGTGCTGTCGTGTTCGGCGGATGCCGAGCCAATGTCGCCACTCGCCGATCAGGTTGCTCTCGGCCATGCCGCGGACGATTGGAAGATCGCTGCTCTCAAGCCGCTTGACATCACGCTTGGTGATGCAGGCCCTGATGGTGCGCGGAGCGTTGCCGTCACGGTGGACCGCGATGCCTTGCTGCGCGACTTGCCAACGCTGCAGCAGCATGGCGCCATATCGAAAAGCATCACTGCGGACGAGGTGGGAAAGCGCCCGGCCTCCTACAGCAACATTCTAACCTTGTTGCTGACATCCTATGCGGTCCATGACCTGTATGGCGCGCGCCCTGATCTCGGCGTGACCCGGTGGAAGGTTGCGCTGACGCCCGTATTGGCCGACGCGGCGCAGAGCAGGCGGGAGGTGTTGGCCTTCACCTTCGACCGGTTGCGCTACGATAGCACAGACTGGGATCGGCTTGCCTTCACCGACTTTCCGCAAATTACCGCCGGTTTCAGCTATAATCTGCGATTCAACCTCGAAATGTCGCATGAGGTGGATGGCAGCATCGCCGACGACTGAGGCCGGTGCGCAGGACGCGGGGCGCGAGATCCTTGGCTCGCCCCCGGCCGCTCATGTGTTACTGCAGGCCGAGGGTGCGGCCTGGATAGCCTGCCGCATCGAAGTAGTAGGTGCCGCCCAAGCTCTGATAGCTCAGCCGGGTGATGTTGCCGAGGGCGTCCGGCGCCGAGTCAATCGTTTGGGTTTCGAACACCGGCACCGAGCCATCGATCATCGCCTCGGACAGCACGCGGCCAACAAGCTTGCCCTTGGCGGGTATGTCGAGCCGCAAGATGCTGGCGATCGTGATGCCGAGGTCGGCGTTGCTGGCCGGTGCCGGGTCGATGAGGCCGGAGCGGAAGTCGGGGCCGATCGCGCCCATCGTGTTCATCGTGTCGGCGCGGCTGAACGTGCCGTGCATGCCCTGGCCCTGTTGCAGGCCGCTATCGGCGATCTCAACGCTGCAGGCGGTGGGCACGCCGCATCCGGTGTCGCTGGACGCAAAGCTGATCGCGACCGAGGGCTGCGGCGTCACGGCCGAGCCCTTGAGGCCAACAGCGCTCATCGGCAGCGTGCCCGGCACGGCGCCGAACGCGTCGTCCACGAACAGCCCGCTGGTGTAGTCCTGCGCGCCCAGGATGCCGACAACCTTGGCGAGCGTGTCGGCGTCGCCCTGGCGCACATAGATCAGGTCCGATCCGCCATTCGCGGCAACCACGACGAGCGGGTCGTTCGGGTCGTTGCCGATCACCGCATTGCCGTTGGCGGTGAAGGCGGTGGTCGGGTCAACCAGGGCGTAGTTGCTGTCGGGGTCATACAACGACTGGCTGAGCCCGATCGCAAGGTCAATGCCCACGAAGCCGCGCGGCAGGAGACCGGCCGGAACGCCGGGATAGCTGTATTGCACGGTGTAGCTGCTGCTGCTCTGCTTGGAGATCGTCGAGAAGCCGTGGTCCGAGGTCAGGATCACGTCCGTCGTCTGGTCGAGGCCGAGCCGGCGCAGCGTGTTGAGGAGCTGCTTCAGGTCGTGGTCGGCGTTGCGCACCGCCGCCCGGGAGGTCGGCCCGTTGATGCCCGGCGTCAGGCTGAGCAGGCTGTCGCCCTGGTTATGCTGCGTGCCGTCCGGGTCGCGCGACCAGAACACCATGGCAAACGGCTTGGCGCGCTCGGCGAACAGCGGCAGCACCACCTTCGTGGCGGCGAGGGCGAAGTATTGCTGCTGGACCAGGTTGGCAACCTTGGTGCCCGGCGTCGTCGCGTTGCCGGACACGCCGTTCGCGCCGCGGCCGGGCGTCGCCAGTGGCAGGCCCGCGATGGTGAGGGCGGTTTGCACCTCGGAGGAGAGCGGGATGCCGGCGGCGCTTCCCGTCGCGTCGTCGATGTTGATGGTGAGCTGGCCGGTCGCCTCGGTCGGGTCGAAGATGTGCACCGGGCCGATCTTGCCGATGGCGGCGGTCGAGTAGCCCTTGGCGCGCGCGGCGGCAAGGATGGTCTCCTCGTTGAGGTAGTTGCCGCCGAACTGCTGGTTCATCTGGCCAAGCACCGCGTCGTTCTCCAGGAACGGCGTCACGCTGCCGTTGGAGGCCGGGACGCGGAAGCCCGAGAAGATCGTGTTCGAGAAGTCGCCGGTGTCGCCGAGCAGGTGCCCGGTCGCCATGGTGGAGGCGTTTGCGGTGGTGAACGTCGGGAAGATCGAGTGCGTGTTGGCGAAGCGCACGCCGTCCTGCATCAACGCCATCATCGTCGGCGCCTGTTTCGGGGTGACCGAGGTCGGACGCAGCCCATCGGCGACGAACAGGATGACGTTGTGCTGAGCCGGCGCCCCGGTTTCCGAAGCCACCGCTCCCATCGCTCCCATCGCTCCCATCGTCCAAGTTGCAAGTGACGTGCCGACAAACAAGTTTAGATAGAACGCGCGCATTCCAGACTCTCCACCAAGGTCGCCCTGACCGTTAGCCGCTGGTTTACGTGCCGCGTTGGGCCAAAACATTGACGATTTGATGAAAATACGCCGGCTATGCGGCCACCGCTCGCTGCAACGTCGACACCGCCGCGAATTGAGTTGCAACCGGCGATTTGAGGGCCAAGAACACGCTATGAGCACGATGCACCCCGACCCCCTCGTCGCCCCCCGGCGCGGGCGCCTGATCGTCGGCGCCATGCTGATCTCCACCTTCATGGCTGCGGTCGAGGTGACTGTCATCAGCACCGCGATGCCGACCATCGTCGGACAGCTTGGCGGCTTCGACCTGTTCACCTGGGCATTTGGCGTCTATCTGCTCGGTCAGGCCGTGACGACGCCGATCTATGGTCGGCTGGCGGACCAGTATGGCCGGAAACGCGTGTATATCGGCAGCGTCGCAGTGTTCCTGCTGGGCTCCCTGCTGTGCGGTTTCGCCTGGAGCATGGCGTCGCTGATCGCTTTCCGCGCGATCCAGGGCATCGGCGGCGGCGGGCTGATCCCATTGGCGACCACGATCATCTCCGACGTGTCCAGCCCGGCCGACCGCCCGCGGACGTTGGGCTATGTCAGCGGCATCTGGGGCATCTCGGCGATCATCGGCCCGCTGCTGGGCTCGTTCTTCGTCGGCACGCTCGGCTGGCCGTTTGTGTTCTGGGTCAACCTGCCGATTGGCCTGGTGACGACAATCCTGGTCGCCCGGTTCCTGCACGAACCCGCCTCTACCCGGCAGCACGCGCCCATCGACGTGACTGGCGCTGCGCTGCTGGCGCTCGGCGTCGGCGCGGTGATGGCGGTGCTGGTGCAGCACGAATCCTTCAGCAATATGATGCTAGCCGCCCTGCTGGCGCTTGGCCTGGCGGCGCTGGCCGGCTTCGCCTGGCGGGAACAGCAAAGCGCCACCCCGATCCTGCCGCTGCACCTGTGGGACAACCCGTTGATCGCTGCCGCCAACCTGTCGGGCCTGGCTTGCGGCGCGCTGATGATCGGCGCGACGGCGTTCCTGCCGTCCTGGATCCAGGGCGTGCTGGGCCAAAGCGCGCTGGTGGCCGGCTTCATGCTGGGCGTGCTGACCGTGAGCTGGACGACGGCCAGCATGAGCCTCAGCCGGGTGCTGAACCGGCTGGCCTACCGTCCGGTGGCGTTGGTAGGCTCCGTCGCGTTGCTCACCGGCGCCGCAGCGCTGTTGCCGCTGCGGCCGGGGCAGGATGCAGCCTGGGTCGTTGTCGCTTGTGCACTGCTCGGCATCGGCCTCGGCCTGCACAGCCTGGTGTTCAACGTGGCGGTGCAGAGCAGCGTGGCGCAGCATGACCGCGGCCGGGCGACGTCGCTGTTCTTCTTTTCGCGCATGATCGGCCAGGCCGTGGGCGCGGCGGCCTTTGGCGGTGTGCTGAATGCCGGACTGGTTGCGGCCGGGCCATCGGCGCACGACGCGGTGCGCGACCTCGTGGAGCCTGCATTGCGCGTCGCCCTGCCGTCGGCGGAGCTGGCGCGGCTCACCGGGGCGCTGGCCCATGCGCTGCACGGCGTGTTCGTGCTGGCGGCCGGGATCGCGGCGGTGGCTTTGCTGATTGTCTTTTTGGTCCCATGCCGGGCAAGACTGCCTCGGGAAGGTTGACGCCGCGACGCCTACTCCAATTCCCCGGCCGTGATCGCAAGCACCCCGTCGGGTCCGTCGAGCAACAGGGTCCCGTCGTCGCCCAGGCCGCGAAAAACGCCCTGCAAGCGTCGCTCGTCCACGCCGACCACGACCGGCTCGCCCGTTGCATGTGCCGCGGCAAGCCACGCTGCCTGGATCGGCGCGAAGCCCTCGCTGCCATAGCGCCTCCGCCAGCCTTGCAGAACGTCCAGCAGCCGGGCGGCAAACTCCTCCGGCGCCGGGGCAGGGCACACCGATGCCAGACAGGCGAGCAGACGCCCGAGACCCGGGGGCGCACCGGCCAAGTTCACGCCGAAACCGATCACGAGCCATGGCCCGGCCGCAACCCCGACCTCTAGTAGGATGCCGGCCAGCTTGCCCTCGCCGAGCAGCAGGTCGTTTGGCCATTTCAGCCGCAGGGCGTTGGGTTCGGGCAAATAGCCGCGGACCGTGTCGGCCAGGGCGACCGCCGCCAGGATCGACCAGTGGCCCGGCCATCGCAAGGTCTGCGGGCGCAGCAGCACCGACAGATGCAGATTGCCCTCGATCGAGTGCCAGGTGCGCCCTAGCCGGCCGTGGCCGCTGGTCTGCCGCCGGGCCAGCAAGGCGGCCTCTTGTCCTGGAAAGGCAGCAGCCCGCGCCTTCAGCGCGTCGGAGGTGGAACCGATCTCGTCCACAATCTCCAGCGAAATGCCTTCAGTCATCAGGCCTGCCCCGCATAGCGCCGAGACCAAAATGCTAAACCAGCAGCTTGCCTGCCACCAGGGTCAGCGTGGCGGCCAGCATGCCGCGCACCACCAGGGTCGGCATCCGGGTGGCGAGCAGGCTGCCGACGATGACGCCCGGCACCGAGCCGGATAGCAGCGATCCCAGCAAACCCCAATCGACCGCGCCCAGATACCAATAGCCTGCTCCCGCCAGCAAGGTCAGCGGGATCGCGTGGGCAATATCGGAGCCGACGATCCGCGCCGGGGACAGCCGGGGATACAGCAGGGTCAAAACGCTCACGCCCAATGCCCCGGCGCCCACCGATGTCAGCGTCACCAACACGCCGAGCACCGCGCCCGATGCGATTGTCAGGCCCTTGAGCCAGCGCTGCGACAGGCCGGCGCTGCGCGGCCCCAATGCTTCCAGAACCTGGCTCTGGAATAGCAGGAGCAGCACCGTGAGCAGAATCGCCACCGCCAATACGGGTGTAATCACGCGGGATACCGCCGCAGTGTGGACGTGGAGCTGGTGCAGCAGCACCAACGTGAGCGCCGCTGCCGGCAGGCTGCCGGCGGCCAGCCGCTGCGTCACCTGCCAATCGACCGTGTCCCGGCGCGCATGGATCAGCACGCCGACGGATTTCGTGCAGGCGGCATAGAGCAGGTCCGTGCCCACCGCCGTCGCTGGGTGGATGCCGAACAGCACCACGAGCAGCGGTGTCATCAGCGATCCGCCACCCACCCCGGTCAGCCCCACCAGAGCGCCGACCGCAAAGCCCGACAGGGTATAGAGCGGGTCGATCATGCCGCCCGCTCCCCGTTATCCGAACACGCCGCGACGGCGCAGGTCCGCCACCACGAACTCGGCCAACTCCTCCGGCGAGGCATCCGTGGTGCGCAGGTGCAGCTCCGGAGCCTCCGGCGCCTCATACGGGGCATCCACCCCGGTGAAGCCGGGGAGCAGCCCGGCATCGGCCTTCTGATACAGCCCTTTCGGATCGCGCCGGCGGCACTCGTCCACCGAGGCATCGACGAACACCTCGATGAACTCGCCCTCGGGCAGCCGCGCCCGTGCCCGCGCCCGCTCGGCCCGATATGGCGAGATCAGGCTTGCAATCACGATCAGCCCGGCATCCGCGAACAGCGCCGCCACCTCGGAGGCGCGGCGCACGTTCTCCGCCCGGTCCGCCTCGGAGAAGCCCAGATCCTTATTGAGCCCATGGCGCAAATTGTCGCCGTCCAGCACGTAGGTATGCCGGCCCAGCGCGTGCAGCCGCCGCTCCACCAGGTTGGCGATGGTCGATTTGCCCGCGCCTGACAGCCCGGTGAACCACAGCACCGCCGGGCGCTGCTGGTTCAGCCGCCCGCGCGCCGCGCGGTCCACGTCCAGCTCCTGCCAGGTGATGCTGGTCGCGCGGTGCAGCTCGGCCTCGATCATGCCGACGCCGACCGTGGCGTTGGTCAGCCGGTCGATCAGGATGAAGCCGCCGAGGTCGCGGCTGTCGGCATACGGCTCAAAGGCGATGGGCGCCTGCAGGTGCAGCTCCACGCTGCCCAGGTCGTTCAGGCCGAGCGACTCCGCGTGCTCGGCCTCGCGCGTGTCCACGTCGATGCGGTGGCGGATGCGGCTGACGGTCCCAGGCACGCTGCGGGTGCCAAGCTTCACCAGGTACTCCCGCCCGGCAATCAGCGGCGTGTCGTGCAGCCAGATCAGCCGCGCCGACAGCGCGTCCGCCACCCGCACCGGCGCGTCGGCCGCCGCCAGCACGTCGCCGCGGGACACGTCGATCTCGCGGTCGAGCACGAGGGTCACGGAATCCCCGGCCTCCGCCGAAGGCAGGGTGCCGTCCATGGTGACGATGCGCCGGATCTCGGCGGCGGCGCCGGAGGGCTGGACCACGATGCGGTCGCCGGGCTGCACCCGCCCGCTGGCAACCGTGCCGGAGTAGCCGCGGAAATCGAGGTCGGGCCGGTTCACCCACTGCACCGGCATGCGGAACGGGCGGGCCAGGGTCTCCTGCTCCACCACGATGTTTTCCAGGTACGACAGCAGGCTCGGCCCGACGTACCAGGGCGTGTTGGCGCTGGGCGTGATGACGTTGTCGCCGTGCCGGGCCGAGATGGGGATGGCCTGGATGGTGCTGAAATCCAGGCCCTCGGTGCAGGCGCGGAACTCGGCGGCGATGGCATCGAACCGCTCCTCGCTGAATTCCACCAAATCGATCTTGTTCACCGCCAGCACCACGTGGCGGATGCCCATCAGCCCGGCGATGAAGGCGTGCCGCCGGGTCTGGGTCAGCATGCCCTTGCGCGCATCCACCAGCATCACGGCGAGGTCCGCGTTGGAGGCGCCTGTCGCCATGTTGCGGGTGTACTGCTCGTGGCCCGGCGTGTCCGCCACCATGAAGCTGCGGCGCGGCGTGGTCATGAAGCGGTAGGCCACGTCGATGGTGATGCCCTGCTCCCGCTCCGCCTCCAGCCCATCGACCAACAGGGCGAGGTCCATGTCGGCGCCGGTCGTGCCGTGGCGCCTGCTCTCGCGCTCCAGAACGACGAGCTGGTCGTCCAGGATCAGGCGCGTATCGTACAGCAGCCGGCCGATCAGGGTCGATTTTCCGTCATCGACGCTGCCGCAGGTCAGGAAACGCAGCCGGCCGAGCGGCGCAGCGCTCTGGCTCTGGGCGGGATCGGGGATGAAGGACTGCACGAGCTGATCCATCAGAAATAACCCTCGCGCTTCTTGTGCTCCATCGAGTTGGCCTCGTCCTTGTCGATCAGCCGAGTGCCGCGCTCGGAGGTGCGGGTGGCGAGCATCTCGCCGACGATCTCCGGCAACGACCGTGCGGCGCTCTCGATGGCGCCGGTCAGCGGATAGCAGCCGAGCGAGCGGAAGCGGACCATGCGCTGCTCGGGCGTCTCGCCCGGACGCAGGCGCATGCGCTCGTCGTCAACCACGATCAGGTTGCCGTCCCGTTCCACCACGGGGCGCAGCGCCGCGCGATACAGCGGCACGATCGGAATCTCCTCGGCCTGGATGTATTGCCACACATCCAGCTCGGTCCAGTTGGACAGGGGGAAGACGCGCATCGACTCGCCCGGCGCAACACGGCCGTTATACAGGCGCCAGAATTCCGGCCGCTGGTCCTTTGGCTCCCACTGCTGCGCCGCCGTGCGGAAGGAAAACACGCGCTCCTTCGCCCGCGATTTCTCCTCGTCGCGCCGCGCGCCGCCAAAGGCCGCGTCAAAGGCGTGGTGGCGCAATGCCGCCTTCAGCGCCTCGGTCTTCATGGCGTGGGTGTAGAACGAGCCGTGGTCAAACGGGTTGATGCCCCGGCCGCGCGCCTCCTCGTTCGTGTGCACGATGAGGTCGAGACCATAGCGCCGCACCGTCTCGTCGCGGAACGCAATCATCTCGCGGAACTTCCAGCCGGTGTCAATGTGCAGCAGCGGGAAGGGCGGGCGCGACGGATAGAACGCCTTGCGCATCAGGTGCAGCAGCACCGAGGAGTCTTTGCCGATCGAATACAGGAACACCGGGTTCCGGCACTCCGCCGCTACCTCGCGGATGATGTGGATGCTCTCGGCCTCCAACTGCCGAAGGTGCGGGGCGGGGCTCGGCAAGGTGGCAGTGAGCGCGTCGGCGTGCGGGGCGAGGGCGTTCATGCGGGGCTGCTCGTCTTGATCAGGGCTGCGTTGGCGGGATTCGGCAAATGGATGCCGCACTCGGTCTTGTCATGCCCGGCCCAGCGCCCAGCGCGCGGGTCGGCATCCGGCGCCGTCGGCCGCGTGCACGGGGCACAGCCGATGGATCGATAGCCCTGGGTCTCAAGCGGATGCCGTGGCAGGTCGTGCTCGATCATGTAACGGTTTAACTGCTCGGCGTTCCAGGATACAAGCGGGTTCATCTTCACCCGGCCGTCCGGCTCGTGCTCGATCAACGGCAGCGCCGTGCGCATCCCGCCCTGGAAGCGCTTGCGCCCGGTGATCCAGGCGGGGAAGCCGGCCAGCGCCTCGTCTAGCGGCTCCACCTTGCGCTGCCAGCAGCAAACGTCGGGGTCGCTCTGCCACAGCGTGCCGGCCGGGTCCGCCAGCGCCAAAGCGCGCGCATTCGGCCGGACCGAGCGCACGTCCAGCAGGCCGAGCCGGTCCACTAAGGTATCGCGGTATTGCAGCGTCTCCGGGAACAGCTTGCCGGTCTCAAGGAAGATGACGGGAGCCGCCTTGTCGATGCCGGACACCAGATGCAACAGCACCGCGCTTTCGGTCCCGAACGAAGAGACGAGCGCGATCTGCCGCGGGAACACCCGGCATAGCAGGTCGCGCAGCACGTCGGGCGTGCTCCATCCCGCATAGTCCACTAGCGAGGCACCGTGCTGCGGCCGGGCCGGAGCGCTGGTGATGGGCTGGTCGATGGTTGCTAGTCGCATCAGCGCTTGTCCGTCCGTGTCCACGCAGGGCTGGCGCCCGGCTCTGATCAGGGCAATTGGGAATAGCTTTCTTCATACCGCAAGGGACGCCGTATATTTAAGAACGACATTCTATACCGCACCCTAATATTAGAAAATCGGTCTGACTTTCGCGGTGCGGCAATGGTGCTATTCTCGTGCGTAGCGGCTGGCTCGCCGACCCCGGGCGTTGCAGAGGTCATCAGTCCGCACTCGCCTGCCTCGTTAAAGACCGGCTACAAGCGCTGCGATCCAAAGGACGCGTGCGGCATGATTGCAGTCGTTTCACCATCCACAATGCGAAGCGCGATACGGCGTCACGCGGCCAGCCTGGTGCTCATCACGGCGTCCACACTGGCCCTCGACCCCGCATCTGCACAAATCGGCGCCAGCCCGGCCGCGCAAACCGCTCCCAGCCCCAGCGAGCGCATCGAGCCCGCCGCACCGGAGAGCCGGCAGGCCACCCCTGGCGGCGAGTCGGGCGTGAAGCCGCGCGAGGAGACGGCCAAGGGGGTTTGGGACCGTTCCAACCTGTTCGGCGACCTCGGCGGTACCCGTACCGGCCTTGCGGACCGGGGAGTCACCTTCGGCCTCACGGAGTCGAGCGAGGTGTTCGGCAACGCCACCGGCGGCGTGCGCCAGGGCGTGATCTATGAGGGGCTGACCCAGTTCGGTGTCGGCATCGACACCGAAAAGGCGTTCGGCTGGAAAGGCGGCACGTTCAACGCGACGGGCTACCAGATCCACGGGCGCGGCCTCAGCCTGAACAACCTCGGCAACAACCTGAACACGGTCAGCGGCCTGGAGGCGCTGCGCGGCACGCTGCTGTTCGAGCTATGGTACGAGCAGGTGCTGTTCGACAAGAGGCTGGCCGTCCGCGTGGGCCAGTTCGCGGCCGACCAGGAGTTCATGATCAGCCAGTACGGCGGGCTGTTCCTGAATCACACATTCGGCTGGAGCACTTTCCCCAGCGCCGACCTGCCATCTTCCGGGCCGTCTTATCCGCTGGCCACCCCAGGCGTGCGGTTGAAATATGTTCCCCAGGACAACATCGCCCTGCTCGGCGCGGTGTTCAACGGTGACCCGGCCGGCCCGGGAGCCAGCTTCCCGCAGGACCGCGACTCCTCCGGCACCGCCTTCCGGCTACGTGACGGCGTGTTTGCCATTGCCGAAGTCCAGTATGGCACGAACCAGGAGGAGGGTGCCTCCGGCCTGCCCGGCACCTTCAAACTCGGCGCCTGGTACAACTCGCAAAACTTCGCCGACCAGCGCCGTAATGGGAGCGGCTCGTCGCTGGCCGACCCAAGCGCCACCGCAGGTATCCGCCGCAACCGGCGCGGCAGCTACAGCCTGTATGCCCTGGCGGAC
>JAABUS010006004.1_pt1 | contig 15216 bp, 13 predicted proteins | sample 5560161 | NCBI WGS metagenome assembly JAABUS01 (sample SAMN10711885, study PRJNA513376) | rock metagenome | isolation source: Antarctica rocks | place: Antarctica: Victoria Land, Trio Nunatak nord | collected 2016-01-04 | reverse complement strand
AGCACGGACGGGACCGGGGGAACCAAGCACATGGGGTCTGCGGACCCCTTGGGGTGAAGTCGCACCGCGACCGGGCTGCTCCCGCCCGAACCCGACAGCTCACCTCGGAGGCGCACGGAGGTCTGTTACGTGCGTACTGCTCATGCCCGTCATGCTCTGCCCACCACCTCTCCCCAGCGCCTCCGTCGGCTGACGGCGCTGGCCGGTCTGTGCACCGCGCTGGCCGTGCCGTTGACGGCGCTGCCTGCCGACGCCTCGGTGCTGACCACGGCCAGCACCGGTGTGGCCAATGCCTCGCCCGTGCTCAGCCAGGGCTCGCGCGGCGCGGCGGTGATGGACGTGCAGCGTCGTGTCAAGGTCACTGTCGATGGCCGCTTCGGTCCGCTGACGCGGGCGGCGGTCGTCCGTTTCCAGCGGGCCCACGGGCTGGCGGCCGACGGCATCGTCGGGCGGCGGACCTGGGCGGCGCTGCGCGGCGCCGCTCCCAGCCGGGCTGCGCGCAGCAGCACGGGGGCGGCGGTGCCGGCCGCGTCGTCGCGGGGTGCGGCGGCGGTGCGGGAGGCGGCCCGGCACGCCGGGCAGCCCTACCGCTACGGCGCAGCCGGACCCACCGCCTTCGACTGCTCCGGGTTCGTGCAGTACGTCTACGGCCGGGTGGGCGTCTCGCTGCCCAGGACCTCCAGCGCGCAGGCGGCGGCCGTGCGACGTGTCCCGCAGTCCGCCAAGCGACCCGGTGACCTGATCGCCATGCGCAGCGGCGGACGGGTCACTCACGTCGGCATCTACGCCGGCGCGAACACGATGTGGGTGGCTCGGCACACCGGGACCACCATCACCCGCCAGAAGCTGTGGACCAGCAGCTACACCGTCGGCCGGGTCGCCTGAGCGCATCCCCGCGGCGGCCTACGAGACGACACTTCGTAGGCCGCCGCCTCCCGCGGTCGGTCATCGACCTCACAGCGCTGAGCGGCGCACAGGCGTAGCGAGCCGGCGACGCCAGCTACCGCATGCTGGCCGTGTGCCCGAGGGAGTACCGGCCCGGCTGCGGCCAGACGCTCGCGCCGTGCGGGCCGGCCAAACCGGCGATCTTGCGCAGCAGGGTGCCCCGACGGGTGTCGAAGACGTACACGAAGTGCGTGTAGCGGCCAGTCAGCCACAGTTGCGTGCCATCCGCGGAGACGCCACCCATGTCGGGGCTGCCACCGCCTGGGATCTTCCAACGCGTGCGCGCCTGCCGAGTCGCCACGTCGACCACGGTGACGGCCGAGCCCCGCCGGTCGGAGACGTACAACGATCGGCTGTCACGGCTGGGGTAGATGCCGTGAGCGCCGCGCAGCCCTGCGATCCGACCGGTCAGCCGCAGGGAGGGTCCGTCCACGATGAGCAGCGAGTTCAGTCCTTGGTCGGCCACGAAGAACGTGCGCCCGTCCGGGCCCACACGGATGTCCTGCGGTGACGCCCCCGCAGCCAGGCGCAGGTAGCCGACGACGCGACGGCTGACGGTGTCGACCTTCACGATCCTGCGCGAGAACTCGCAGGTCGCGAGCAGGTAGCGCCCGTCTCCGGAGAAGTCGAGGTGATCGATCCCGGGACAGTCGACCGGCGTGGTGCTTTGCAGTCGCATGGTTTGCGGGTCCCGGAAGTCCAGGCGCTGCAACCGCTCCGCGACGACGACAGCGGACTTCCCATCCGGTGTGAAGTACAGGTTGTACGGGTCGGGGACGGACACCCGTCCGGTCGGCTTGCCGGTCCTGGGGTCGACCCGCGTCATGCTGTTGCCGCGATCGCTGGTCACCCACAGCGTGCGCAGGTCGTACGACGGGACCACGTGCTCTGGCTGGCTTCCGACCGGGAAGGTGCGCAGCACACGGAACGACGCCTGGTCGAGGACGCTCACCGTGTCGGCCTTGCCGTTCGGGACGTACACCAACCGCGGGTCCCGGCGCACCGCTGCACTCAGGTCAGCAGGGCGCGTCTGCGCATACACGTTCCCGTCGACCACCGGCGGCATGCCGGGGAGAGCCGGGACAGCCACCCGTCCGAGCTGCCCACCACCGCCGACGGCCTGCCGTTCCTGCTGGGACGTTCGCGAGGGCGGTTGAGAAGGCGAGGTGGCGGCGGGCGACGCCGATCCGGTGCAACCGGCAAGGGCAACACAAGCCACGAGCAACGGCGGGACCAATTTGACCGACACGGGTCGACAGTACGGGGACGGGCGGCATCCAACGAACCGACAGGCGAACCTGCGCGTGGATTCGGCCTGCTGCGCAAATCAGTCGTCGTCGTGCCCACCGGCGGTGGGGTCGCAGTAGTCGACCCTGCTCGTCGCGCTGAACGGCCCGGTGACCAGGCGGCGCACGAACGTGCCGGTCTCGGCCATCTCCTCCGCCGAGACGTCGAGGGCGAACTGCTCCATCACCCTCAGCCGGCGCCCGGCGATCCGCACCGGGCGTCTCACCACGTAGATCGCCGCCCAGGGGCAGCAGAAGTAGTTGCCGAGCTCGCGGCCGCTTCGGTCGCGGGCGTAGTCGATGTCGCCGGCGTCGTACGCCGCCTGGATCTGGGCCGCCAGGCCGAGCGTCCGGCCTGGGTCGGGGTCGTAGCGCCACAGGTTCTGGACGGCCTGGACCGCTTGCGGGTCGCGCTGCCACATGCTGCGCGTCATCGGGCTGGTGAGGCACCAGGGGTCGAAGCCCGATGTGCCCGGCGCGGCCGCGGGGTTGCCAGCGCGGGCCGGTGCCCCGCGTCCGCCCGGGCCGACGTAGCCCGCGACGAGGTCCGGGATCGCGAGCAGCTGCCCGAGGTGGTACTGCAGCTCGAGGGCGCGGTGCAGGTGCTCCTCGATGACCTCGTGCAGCGCGGTGTCCGCACCGGGATGGCACAGGCCGGCGGCGTACGACGTCGCGGTCTGCGCGTCGACGGCGAGCCGCTGGACGCGGGCGCAGGCCTCGGCGTACTCCTTCGGTGGCTCACCGGTGCCCAGGACCGCGCCGAGCATCGCGTCCAGATGGGGGCCCACCTGCTGTGCGGCGGACAGCATCGCGTCCAGGTGCGCCCGCGGGCAGGGCTCGACCTCGACCCACGACGGCAGGTCCGCCGGGAGGGCGAGCTCGACCTGCACGTCGTACGACGGCGAGCTCTCGGCCTGGCGGGCCCGCGACAGCCACGGCTCGACCTGCTCGAACAGCACCCAGGACTGCTGCGCGGTGACCGGCGGCAGGTACCCGACGGTGCTGGGGCTCGCGCGGTAGTCGGCGTCGAGCAGCGCAGCCGCGAGCGTCTGGAGCATGAAGGCGTTCCAGGTGCACAGCAGCTGGGCCCGGGTCCCGGACTCCGCCGCCCAAGGGTGCACGCCGGAGGCCGCCAGATCGGTGAGCGCCTTCTCGGCGGCCAGGTAGGTGTCGAAGACCCCACCGCCCGCCCGCCGGAACGCCTCCAGCTGCTCGGCGGGCACCTCCCCGTGCAGGCGTGCGGAGAGCCTGGTCCACAGCGTCGGCCGGTCGTACGTCTGCTCGGTCATGCCCGCTCCCGTTCGGCTGCTCGTGTCCTGCCGGCTCGCATGGTGCCATCACCGGGCCACCTGCGGCCGCGCCCCGGGTCAGGCCGCGGGTGAGGCGAGGCCGGGCAGGACGAGGTCGAGGACGGCATCCGCGGCCATCGCATGGGGCCAGTGCTGGGCGTGCCGCAGGTGCACGTAGCCCCAGCCGGCGACGTTGAACAGGGCGGCCGCGGACAGGTCAGGGTCGCGTACGGCGCGCAGGCTGCCGTCGGCGGCACCGTCGCGCAGGATCCGGGACAACGGGCCGGTGAACAGGTCCGTGCTGGCGATGGCGGCGTCGGGTCCGGCTGCCTCCGGCTGCGGGTCGTGGAAGATGCTGTCGGGTCGGTGGAACAGCCCGGCCAGCAGCGGCAGGTGGCGGTCCGCCACGCCGAAGGTGGCGAGCAGCACCAGGCGCAGCCGCGCGGCCGCGTCCGCCGGGCCGGTCAGGGCCGGCAGGACCGCGGTGAGGTACTCCCGGCCTGCGTCGGCGACGAGCGCCTCGACCACCTCGGGCAGCGTCACCCTGCGCCGGTGCAGCGTCATCCGGCTCACCCCGGACGACGCCGACAGCCGCTCCAGGGTCAGGCCGGAGAGCCCGTGCTCGGCCAGGACCTGCCGGGCGCCCAGCAGCAGCCGTGGGTCCGAAGCCACCGGCGACCCCTCTTGCGCGACCATGAACAACACCCTATCGTCTTGGTACATGGACGTAGCAGATGCGGGACTGGACCGTCACGGCCTGGACGGACGAGCCGGGCTGCTGGCCGCGCTCGGCGGCGGTGGCCGTGCTCGGTACCTACTGGGACGACTCCTGGCACACCGACCGCGGGCGGGACGCCTTCGCCATCCCGCCACACCTCACGCTGTACGGCGGGGTGCTGGTCTCCGCGCTGGTCCTCCTCGGCTGGGGCCTGCTGGCGTGGCGGCGCGAGGGCTGGGGCCCGGGAGGCGCGCGCAGGGTGCTGGGCCACCGGCCGCTGCTGCTGGCCGGCGTCGGGGGAGCCGCGGTCCTGGCCGCCGGCCCGATCGACAACGTCTGGCACGTCCGCTACGGCCGCGACGCCGTGCTCTGGTCGCCTCCGCACATGCTCGCGGTGGCGGCCTCGGTGGCGCTGTCGGTCGGCCTGCTGGCCGGGCTGCGCACGAGCCCGGGAGGGGCCGGTGCGGCGGCGCGGGCGCTGGCCGGAGCGGGGGTGCTCGCGGCGCTGCTCGTGCCGGTGCTGGAGTACGACAGCGACGTGCCGCAGTTCAGCCCGGCGCTCTACCTGCCCGTCGTGACCGCCGGCACGCTGCTCGCGCTCCTCGTGCTCAGAGGGTTGAGCAGCGGCGCGTGGCCCGCGACGGTCGCCGCCGGCGTCGCGACGGTGCTGCGCGTGGCCACGGTGCTGGTGCTCGCCGGCCTGCACATGACCCTCACCGTCATCCCGCCGGTGCTCGTGCCGGCGGTCATCGACGACCTGCTGGCACGCCGTGGCACCGGGGACACCGCCCGCGGGCTGGTGCTGGCCCTCGTGGTTCCGGCCAGCTGGCTGCCCGCGCTGGCCCTGCAGCCCACCACCGCGACGCAGGTGCCGGTCGGTCTGCTGCCCCAGACCGTCGTGGGCTGCCTGCTGGCCGCCGTCACTGTTCTTGCGCTCACCGGACGGCTCCGGCTGCACCGCGGTGCCGGCCGGCTGGCCGTGCCCGCGCTGCTGGCCCTCACCCTGCTCCTGCCGGTCGCCGCCGCCCGCCCGGCCCTCGCCCACGACCCTGGGCAGGGCGCGCCGGTCGGCAGCGCCCAGCTCGCCACCACCCGCCGGGACGGGAACGTCCGGCTGACCGCCCTCGTCGACAGGGCCTGCCCCCGACCCGGCGATGCCGCAGCGAGGGTCGTCGGCCGCCGGGCCGGTGCGACGGTGCGCGCCGGCGCGGTGCCCACGCCTTCCGACAGCGGCACCTGCTCCTACACCGGCGAGCTGCCCCTGCGGGCGGGAGGCCGCTGGTTCGTCTACCTGCAGCTCGGCGACGGCCCCGGCCGAACCCTCGAGACCTGGCTCGAGCTGCCCGCCGGCGCCACTAGAGCCCGGGCCGCCAAGGCGCTCTACGTCGCCACCCCGCCGGCGTCCTCCCGCGGGCAGGCGCTGCTCGGGGGAGCGCTCTACCTGGTCGTGATCGGCCTGCTCGCCGGCAGCGTCCGCCTCGCTACCGGCGTCCGTCGACGGCGCCGCCAGCACGGTGAGGACGTCAGCACGGCGAGGACGTGAAGGCCGGTCGTGGTACGGCCCGCAGGGAGCCTCAGCGGGCCATTGCGCCGGTGAGCAGGGCGATGGCCGGGCCGCTCAGGACGCCGAGGCCCAGGACCGCGGCGGCGGCAGCCACGGCGGCGGTGGTCGCGAAGCGTCGGTCCGCCAGGCGGACCGGCACCGCCTGCACAGGCGGCGCGGACGGACCGGGCGCGGTGCCGAAAGCCGGTCCGAGCCAGCGCAGGTAGTAGAACAGGCTCGCGACCGTGTTGACCGCCGCCACCACCGCGAGCCAGGCCAAGCCGCCGCTCCAGGAGGCGCTGAACACCGCGACCTTGCCGACGAAGACGGCGGTCGGTGGGGTCCCGACCAGGCTCAGCAGGCAGACCAGCAGCGCGACGGCGAGCGCGGGGCGCTCGCGCGCCAGACCCCGGTAGTCCTCGAGGGTGGCGCGTTCCTCCAGCGCGGCGACCACCGCGAACGCACCCAGGTTGGTCACGGAGTACGCCGCGAGATACAGCAGCAGGCTCGGCAGGGCCAGCTCGGCGCGTCCCGCGACGGCGACCGCCATCAGCAGGTAGCCCGCCTGGCTGACGGTCGACCAGCCCAGCAGGCGGCGGGGGCTGGTCTGGGTGAAGGCCGCCAGGTTGCCCAGCGTCATGCTGAGCGCCGCCAGCACCCCCACGACGAGCGGCCAGTCGACCGTCTGCACGGGGACCGCCGACAGGACCCGGTAGGCCGCGATCAGGCCGCCGACCTTGGGCACGGTGGTGGTGAAGGCGGCGGCCGGCGTACGCGCACCCTGCGCGACGTCCGGCACCCAGAAGTGGCCGGGCACCCCGCCGGCCTTGAACATCAGCCCGGCCAGCAGGGCGACGACCCCGAGGGCCACCGGTGCCGTCGGCGCGGTCCGCAGGCCGAGCTCGAGGTCGCCGTAGCCGGTCGCGCCTCCGACGCCGAACAGCAACGTGACGCCGAGGAGCATCGCGATGCCCAGGAAGGCGCCGAGCAGGTAGAGCTTGAGGGCCGCCTCGGTGCCGCTGCGGTCCCGGGCGAAACCGGCCAGCGCGTACAGCGGGATGCTGGCGAGCAGGTAGGCCACCGCCAGGACGAGCAGGTCGTTCGCGCCGGCGAGGGCGAGCGCACCGAGGGCGGCGAGCAGGAGCAGCACGTAGAACTCGCTCTCCCGCTTGGCTCCGCTGACCGACGGCACCGCGAGGCAGATGGTCAGCAGCACGGCCGGCAGCACCACCAGCCGTGCCCCGGTGACGGGGCCGTCGACCGCCCACAGGCCGTCGTACACGGTGCGGGCGGGATGCCCGGCGACGGCCTGGCTCGCCACGAACGCGGCCAGCGCCACCAGGGCGGCGAGCAGCCGGGTCACCCACTGCGAGCCTCGTGGCAGGAACGACCCGGTGAGCAGGACGGCCACGGCGCCGACGAGCAGCAGGGCCTCGGGCAGCAGCGCGAGCGGGTCCTCGTTCACCGGGCCGGTCCCGGTGCGGTCCTCACCGTGCGACCAGGCGGGTCACCGTCTGCGCTGCCGGCTCGACCAGGTCGAGCAGCGGGCGCGGCAGCACCCCCAGCACGAGCGCGAGGACCAGCAGCGGTACGGCGGCCGCCGCCTCGCGGGCGGTGAGGTCGACGCGGCCGGCCCGCCGGCCCAGGTCGACCGCCGTCCCGTGCGCGGGGCCGGTGAACACCCGCTGCAACGCGGCGAGGAACAGGGCGGCGGTGATGAGGATGCCGAGGACGGCGACCCCCGCCGCGACGGGAACGGTCGCCAGCGAGCCGGCGAAGACCTGGAACTCCGCGAGGAAGCCGGTGAACCCCGGGATGCCGAGCGAGGCGAACGCGGCGGCGGCGAACACGCCCGCGAAGCGCGGCATGGGACCGGCCAGCCCGCCGTAGCGGCCCATGTCGTAGGTTGACCCGCGGGCGTACAGGACGCCGGTGAGCAGGAACAGCGCGCCGGTGATGAGCCCGTGGCTCACCATCTGGGTCACCGCGCCTGCCACGGCCACCGCCCGCGCCTGCTCGGCGGAGGCACTCAGCACCCCCGCCGAACCCAGGCCCAGCAGCACGTAGCCCATGTGGTTCACCGAGGTGTAGGCGATCATCCGCTTGAGGTCCGACTGGGCGAGGGCGACCAGTGCGCCGTACAGGATCGAGATGACGCCGACGACGACGTACACCAGCGCGTAGCGCCGCCAGGCCCCCGGGAGCATCGGCATCGCGATGCGCACGAAGCCGTACGTGCCCATCTTCAGCAGTACGGCGGCGAGCACGGCCGAGCCGGCCGCGGGGGCGTCGGTGTGGGCCGGGGGGAGCCAGGTGTGGAAGGGGAAGGTCGGGGTCTTCACGGCGAGGCCGATGCTGAGTGCGAGGAGCACCAGGGCAGCGGCGACGGGACGGGCCTCCAGCGGCGGGTTGCGGGCGAGCTCGACCATGTCGAAGGACCCGGACGCGACGAAAAGGCCGAGGAAGCCCAGCAGCATGGCGAGCGAACCCAGGAACGTGTACAGGAAGAACTGCAGTGCGGAGCGGGCGGCGCCGGCGTGGCCCCACCCGGCGATGACGAAGTACATCGCGACGATGGACAGGTCGAAGAACACGAAGAACACCAGCAGGTCCAGGGCGGCGAACACGCCGAGCGAGACGCCCATGAGGAGCAGGAACAGGGCCGCATAGCTCCGGGGGCGCTGGGACTCGCGCAGCGAGTAGATGCCGCTCGCCAGGAAGACGCCGGCCGTCATCAGCAGCAGCGCCAGGCTGAGCCCGTCCACGCCGACGTGGTAGGTGCTGCCCACGCCGGGGATCCAGGGGACCCGCTGCTCGAAGGCCAGGCCGCCCGTGACCCCCGTCCCGAGGTCCGCGGTCAGCCACATGCCCAGCAGGACCAGCAGGTCGGCGGCCGCCACCAGGACCCAGGTCCACAGCGCCACCCGGCCGGCCCGGGCCGGGAGCAGCAGCACGCCCAGCCCCGCGAGCAGCGGCAGCACGATGACGACCGAGAGCACGCTCAGCTCCTCAGCAGCAGGAGCACGAAGGCCGCGACGAGCACCACCGCTGCCTGGGCGTAGTAGTTGTGCAGCTGCCCGGTCTGCGGCCGCACCGCCAGGATGCCGAGCCGGCGCGTGCGCTCGGCGACCCCGCGGACGCCACCGGCCACGGCGTGCACGTCGAACCCGGCCGACGCCCTCGCCATCGCACCGGTTCCCGCGGCCGCGCCGAGCACCGCCCCGGCGAGCTGCCGGTCGTCGAAGCGCGCGAGCGCCCCGGCCAGACGCAGCACCGGCCGGACGAGGGCGAGGGTCACGACGCGCTCCAGACCCAGCCAGTCGGCCGCGAGGGCCGGCAGGCGCAGCGGCGCGGTCGGTCGCCGCCTCGCGAGCAGCAGCCCACCGACGGACAGCAGGCCCGACACCAGCAGCGCGGCGACGCCGGCGGCGGGGGCGCCTCCGAGGGAGCTGCGCAGCGGGTCGGCGAACACAGGAAGGCCGAGCAGTCCCAGACCGGCCGCGGCCGCGGCGAGCACGACGAGCGGAGCCCGGGTCAGCCAGGGGACCCGCTGCCGCGCCGGTGCCGAGGGCCGCAGGAGCATGAACAGCGCCTTGCCTGCGTAGACGGCAGAGAGCACCGCGCCGAGCAGACCGGTGACGTAAAGGGCCACCGACATGTCGCCGGCCGCGGCCAGGGCCTCGTCCTTGGTCACCCACAGGGAGAGCGGCGGCAGCCCGGCGAGGGCGAGGGCACCCACGAGGAAGCACGCGCCGACCACGGGCATGCTGCGCGCGGCACCGGCCAGCCGCCTCAGGTCGCGGGTGCCGTAGACCCGGAGCCACACACCGGCGACCAGGAACAGCAGGGACTTCACCGCGGCGTGGGCGACCAACTGCAGGCCGCCGGCGGCGACGCCCCCGCTGCCCGCGGCGAGGACGACGAAGCCCAGCTGGGCGGCGGTGGAGGCAGCGAGCAGCTGCTTGAGGTCTGTCTGCGCCACCGCGACCAGACCCAGGAGCACGGTGGTGAGCGCACCGGCCCAGGCCACCACGGGGCCGGCCCAGCCGGTGACCGACAGCAACGGCTGCACGCGCAGCAGCAGGTAGCCGCCCATGGCGACCATGGCGGCGCTGTGCAGCAGCGCGCTCACCGGGCTGGGCCCCTCCATCGCCCGCGACAGCCAGAACGAGAAGGGCAGCTGTGCCGCCTTGCCGAGGGCCGCGACCACGATGCCGGCGGCGGCCACGTGCCGCCACGGGGTGCTCGCACCGGCGAGCGAAGCAAGGTCGAGGCTGCCGGTGCCGGCCAGCGCGGCTCCGGCCGCGACGTACAGCCCGAGGTCGGCAGCCCTGGTGGTCAGGAACGCCGTCCGACCGCCGTCGACGCGGGCCGTCTCGCGCCAGGAGAAGCCGATGAGGGCGTACGACGTCGCGCCCATCACCTCCCACGGGAGCAGCAGCGCCACGAGGGTCGTCGCCGTGACGGTCATCAGCACGGCCGCCTCGAAAGCCAGCATCAAGCCGAAGAAGCGGGCTGTGCTCTCACGCATCTCGGCCACGCAGAAGACCAGGACCAGCAGGGCGACGACGGCCACGGCCGGAAGGACGAGGGCGCTCAGCGCGTCGACGGCCAGACCGAGGTCGCCGCCCAGCACGAACGGCACCCGGACCTGCGGCCTGGCCAGCACGCAGACCAGCGCGAGGGCAGCCGACACCGCACTGGCGAGGACGCCGACGGACGGGGCCGCGCGCTCCGCCCTGCGCCCGGCGACCGTCAGGGCCACGCCGACGACGGCGGGCAGCCCGACCAGCGTCCAGAGCGCCCAGCTCACCGGCGCAGGTCCGCGGCCATGTCGGTGAGATCGGCGTCCCGGGCCCGGAAGATGGCGATGGTCACCGCGAACCCCATCGCCATCTCCACCGTCATGGCGGCGATGACCACGAGCACGAGCACCTGCCCGTCCGGTCGCGCCGGTGACACGAAGTACCAGAACGCGGCCGCGGCCACGATGACGCCGTTGAGCATCAGCTCGAGCCCCATCATCACCATGACGATCGACTGCTGCGACAGCGCGCCGTACACACCGATGGAGAACAGCGCGGCGGCGAGGACCAGGAAGGCCTGCAGCGTCATCGGCCCACCCCACCCGGCACCGGGTCGCTCGACGGCTGCTTGAGGTCGTCGCCGAGCCGGTCGTAGCGACCGCGGCTTGTCGCCAGGACCAGGGCGGCAACGATCGTCGTGAACAGCACCGGGCTGATGGTCAGCATCACGAGCATCTTCACCCCCATGATCGACTGCCCGAGCTGGAGCGTCACGTCCGGCGGCGCGGCGCCCTGCCGCCGGGGCCACGGCACCATCAGGGCGCCGACGGTCAAAGTGAGGAAGGTGCCGACGGCGGTGGTCATGGCGACCGCCTTGTCGTGGTACATCGACATCGGCATCAGGCCACCCGGGTTCATCATGAACATGATCATGTAGACGGCCATGATCGACATCTCCATGACCATCATCAGGATGGTGATGACGCCGAGGTACTGCAGGTCGAGCAGGAGCAGCGCGGCTCCCACGGCGACGAACGACAGCGCGAGCGCGAACGTCGCCCGGGCCATGCTGCCCACCCGGAACACCGCGAAGCCGGACCCGACCGCGACGGCGCCGACCAGGTAGAACAGGACCGTCCGCACCGTCACGACCTCCCGATCACGATCAGGCTCACCACGAGCAGCTGCAGCAGCGTCAGCGGTACGCCGACGACCCAGCCCACCTCCGCGAAGCGCTCGGGACGCAACAGGACCAGCCGCCGACGACAGCCGACGAGGACGGCGATGACCGTGACCGTCTTGACCAGGCTCCACAGCAGCGACGGCAGCAGCGGGCCCTGACCGCCACCGAGGAACAGCGGCACCGCGAACGCGGCGCCCGCGGCCAGCAGGGCGTAGCGGCCGAGCAGCACCAGCAGGCGGTCCACGCCCGAGCTCTCCGCGAGCACGCCGCCGCCGATGTCGCTCCCGAGCGGAGCCGCGAAGGGCCCCCACAGCGAGAACGCCATGACACAGACCAGGTACACCACGAAGGCGACCGGCATCTGCACGACGTACCAGAGGCCGGACTGGGCGGCCTGCACGTCCGCGACGCGCAGGCTCCCGGCCGCGAGGGCAGGAGCCGACAGCGCGAACATCAGCGGCAGCTCGTAGGACATGGCCTGCGCGAGGAAGCGGTGACCGCCGACGAGAGGCCAGGCGCTGTCGGCGCCCCAACCCAGGATCCAGACTGCCGCCCACAGCAGGACATCCATCGCGTTGAACCAGACGACACCGACCGGAAGGTCCGCGACCGTCCAGCCGGCCCACGGCACGACCGCGGCCATCAGGACCGCGACCACGAGCAGGGCGCCCCCACCGAACCGCCACAGCAGCGGGTCGTCGGCGAGCGTCGTACGACGGCGCTGCACCAGCAGCCGGGCGCCCTCCTGCCAGGGCACGGCCAGGGAGCGGCGCGAGACCCGGCCCTGCACCAGGGCCGCGTCCAGGCTGGCCGCGACGACGGCGAGAACGAGGACGCCGGCGAGCACCAGCAGCCCCGCCCACGGTGAGACCTGCTCAACCACGCGCGACCTCGGCGGGGCAAGGAGCCGGCAGGACCTCGAGGTCCAGGCTCGCCACCACCAGCCTGGCGCCGGCCACGTCCAGACCCGTCACCAGGCCGGGCAGGAGCCGGCGCAGGGCCGCTCCGGAGTCGTCTCCGTCGCGCCGCGCCTGGCCGGGCGAGCCAGCGGCCGCGTCGCCCCGGACCTCGCGCTCGGCCTCGTCGAGCCAGCTCAGCAGGCGGTCGTGGGCGTCGCCCGCGATGCGGCCCAGCCCGTCCGCGGCCTCCGGTGGCACGGCGCCCAGGTCGCGCAGGGCCCAGCGCAGCGAGCGGGACCGGCGGACCCGGCGGGCCAGCGCGGACACCGCCGCGTCCGGCAGCCGGTCCGACGCCGGCTCGAGCAGCGCGTCGCGAAGACGCCTGGCCTGGTCGGCGCCTGCGGTCCATCCGGTGAGCTGCAGCAGCCTGGCCGCGGCGTCCAACCGCCTGGCCGCCGTACGCCGATGGAGGTGCGCCGGGACAGGGAGGGCGCCGTCGTGCGCGCCAGGCGCGAGCCAGTACGACGACGCGTCGGGGACCTCGTAGGTGACGACCTCGGCCTCCTGCACGACGTCGCCCTGCAGGACGACATCGAGGGCGAGGCCGGCCGGCCAGCAGGGCAGCACCGGGCCGAGGCGCAGGTGCAGGACGTCGAGCATCAGTCCGTCCCTGTCCTGCGCCCTGTCGGCCATCACCAGGCCGCCCGGCAGCGACATCCCCATGCCGCTGCCGCGGTCCCTCTCCATGCCGGCGTGCGCGCCGCTCATATCCATGTCGCCGCGGCTCTGCTCGGCGGCCTGCTCGCCGGCCGCAGCCGGCTCGCGGTGGGCTGCTCCGTCGCGCTGCAGGGCGACGGACGACAGCTCCGCGACCGCCCGCGCGAGCTCCGCGGACAGCCCGACGGGCGTGCTCAGCTCCAGCCGCGCCCGCGGCTCGGGCATCGCCCGCCAGGTCGTGTCCACGGCATCGGCCAGGGCGCCGTACGGACGGCCGCAGACCACCAGGACGTCGGCGTCGGCGGGGCTGAGCGCGAGCGGCCACTCGCTCTGCCGCGCGTACGCCTCCACCGCCAGCCGTACGCCGGTGCTTCCCGGCACCTCGGCGAGCAGCAGGTGGGGACGCATGGCGCCCCAGCGCAGCAGCCGCCCGGTCAGCTCCACCGGAACGCGCCCTCCCTCCAGGCGTACAGCACGGCCAGGCTCAGCAGCCCGAGGAAGGCGAACATCTCGATGACCGCCTTGACGCCGACGGCGGAGACGACCAGCACCCAGGGGTACATGAAGAGCATCTCGACGTCGAACGCCAGGAAGACGAGCGTCATGGCATACCACCGGGCGTGGAAGCGCGACACCGCGAACTCCGGTGCTGTCAGCCCGGCGATGTACGACGGGCACAGGAGCGGGTCGCGGGCCACGCCCACGAGCAGGTGCACCACGTACAGCAGGACGACGAATGCGGTCACGGTCAGCAGCAGGACCAGTGCGCCGGCGTACTGCTGCACGACCGCCTCCTCCTTGCCGGACGGCACCGCTCGTGCCCCGGATGCCAACGTCTCACGCCGCCGGGACGCCCTTCCTACGTCCCCCTGTAGTAGACCCGCACGCGGCGGCACCCGCACGTGCGGTTCACTCCGCCACGACGATCCTGACGCGATGGTGACCGGTCGCCCCGTCCGGGAGCGCGCCGTGCCGCCGTGCCGGCTGTGCGTCACCGCGCCCGTCGACCGCGCGCACGGCCACGGTGTGCTCGCCGGGTGCCGGGGTGAGCTCTGCCCACCACGGCCGCCACCCGTCCACGCCCAGCTGGTCCGGTTCCAGCCGGGCCGCCCGCCAGGGCCCGGTGTCCACCTGCACCTCGACGCGCGAGATCCCGCGGTGCGGTGCCCACGCCATGCCGGCCACCCGCAGCGCACCCGGCCCGACGGCGGCACCGTCCGCGGGTACGTCGATGCGGCTCTGGGTGCGGAACTCCGCGGACCGGGCGTAGCCGCGCCGCACCCAGTACGCCCGGTAGCGGTCGTCGGCCAGCTCGATCTCCGCCAGCCACTTGACGGCCGACTCGTACCCGTAGAGCCCCGGCACGACCAGACGGGCCGGATAGCCGTGTTCGCGTGGCAGCAGCGCCCCGTTCATGCCGACGGCAAGCAGGGCGTCTCTGCCGTCCAGAGCGAGCCAGATGGGGAACGCCCCGGTGTAGCCGTCCACGCTGCGGCCCACCACCTGCGTGGCGCCCGGGGCCACTCCGGCCGTCCTGAGCAGGTCGGACAGCAGGACGCCCTGCCAGAGGGCGGTCCCGACCAGGTCGCCGCCGACCTCGTTGCCGACACAGCCGAGGGTGATCCAGGCTTCCACCTGCGGCATGGCCATGACGTCGGCGAGGCCGAGGGTCCGCGGGCGTTCGACCAGGCCGCTGATGGCCAGTCGCCAGCGGTCCGGATCGACGTCCGGCGTCTGCAGCGCTGTGTCGACGCGGTAGAGCGACGCGGCCGTGGTCACCAGCGGCGTACGGCCCGCCGGAGCCGCAAGCGCTGCCGGCCGGACCGCCCGACGTCGGGCCGTCGGCAGCGCCGTGCGTCGTACCCGGGCCGTGCCAGCGGCGAGGGCGGCACCGGCGCCGGTCGCGGCAGCGACCAGGCTGAGGACTGCGGCGGACCGCCGCAGGAAGCGCCTTCGACTCACGCCTTTTGGGTGGAGCGGGCCGGTCGGCCGCCCGGGTGCGTACGACCCGGTGGCTGTCCTGGGCAGCAGCAGGTCGAGGACGAGCGCGCCCACCACGGGGGCGCCCACCGCGACGACCAGATCGGCCGCCGGGCTGCTGCCCGGGACA
>JAABUS010006003.1_pt1 | contig 15231 bp, 14 predicted proteins | sample 5560161 | NCBI WGS metagenome assembly JAABUS01 (sample SAMN10711885, study PRJNA513376) | rock metagenome | isolation source: Antarctica rocks | place: Antarctica: Victoria Land, Trio Nunatak nord | collected 2016-01-04 | reverse complement strand
TGTTTGATGCACCTGTTGCTCAAATAAAAGATCAATTTGTTCAAACTCAAATACTCTTGCTCCTTTTAATAAGATCACTTCGTTTTTGAAACCAATAGATGAAAAATGGTGAATGAACTCTTCAACCGAAAAATAAAAATGAGCCTCTGGAAGTGATTGCCTGAAAACAGATTGATAAGCATTTATTTTCGGGCCTATGCCTATAAACTTTTGAATGTTATTTTGAGCCAATGCATGCACAACTTTATGATATTGCTCGTCAGAGTTAGTAGTTTCGCCCAGATCGGATAAGATGACGGTTGTTTTTTGATTGCCGGATTGTTGCTGTAAAAAATCGAGCGCTATTTCAAGACTGCTTAAATCGTTGCTGTAGCTGTCGTTAATTACAGCGCAATTATTGATTGCCTTTTTTAGCTGCAGCCGCATTTCAACAGCTTCGAGCTTTAGCATCCGTGGTTGAATAATACTGTTCGAAACGCCCAAATGCAACATAAAACACCAACAGGTAATCGCATTTTCTATCGAAGCATTATCTGTAAAAGGTATAGTAACCGAAATAGTTTCATTTGAATAATTAGCCGTAATGGTTGTATCTGTTCTTCGTTTTTGAATACCTGTTATTTGCAGTTTTGCAGGAGTATGAGACCAGTTAAATATCTCCTTGTTATGCTCATTGCTGATGAGTTGCTTTATCAACTCATTACCGCTATTGCAAATAATGGTTGAAGCATTTTTAAACAGCTTCCATTTCTCGGATAACTTTTGTTGCTTACTGTTAAAGCCTGAACTATGCGCTTCTCCAATGTTTGTAAAAATACCTATAGTTGGCTGAATGGTATTTGCAAGACGCTCCATTTCTCCTGCCTGCGAAATGCCGGCTTCAAAAATTGCCAATGTATGTTGGGCATTCGTTTGCCAAACACTTATGGGAACCCCAATTTGAGAGTTATAACTTTTAGGGCTTCTAACAATTGTATAATCTTCATTCAATAGCTGGTACAGCCATTCTTTTACAATTGTTTTTCCGTTGCTTCCCGTTATTCCTATTACAGGAATATTGAATTGTTTACGATGATAAGCAGCCAATTGCTGCAATGCAAGTAATGTATCGTCAACCAAAATAAAATTAGCGCCGGTGTAAACGGCAGTGTCAAAACCCTTATGAACAACAAAATTTTTAACGCCGGCCTCGTATAATTCTGCTATAAACGCAGCCCCGTTTTTTCGTGAAGTGCTTAATGCAAAAAACAAAGTTGATCCTGCAAAAACGAGACGGCGGCTATCTGTTAAAAGGTGCTCGATTATAACAGCGGGATCGAGAAGTAACGCTTCTCCCTGTATTATTTGGCCAATATGTTGGATGGTGTAAGGCAAGATTATTATTCTTAAGTCTTTACTTCACATTTCATCCAGTTAAATTTTATTCATTCCATCTGCTAAAGTGGTGTCCCAGTCTTCAAATTCTTTTGAATCTATCTCGGCATTGTATCCTTTCTTCTTCGCTTCTTTAAAAAGCTTATCCCAGTTGGCCAAAGGTGGCACATCTGCAACCGAAGTAGTAAGGATGCCTTCCTCTTTTACCACGATCTCTAAATTACTTTTATCCAAAACAAATTGTTTGATTATAGATTTTGGTAATCTTACGCCGTAAGAATTACCGATAGGTATAAAACGCCTTTGCATTGTAACTACAATAATAGGATTTATTCTGTTTTATTTTGCTTTGGGGATTTTAAAAATAAATATTTAAGAATAGATGAGCCTGGTAAGAAGCTGATAGAAATTGAATGAGAAAAAAGAGAGACTGGTTTTTGGCAGCCTCTCTTAAAATTTTAGAATGAACAATGCTGCAATTATTTCTGAATAATCAATTTCTGTCTTTCTTTAAAGTTCCCATCCGCTATCTCAACAAAGTAAACTCCGTTGTTTAACCCGCTGATATTTACTGTTGCTGTTTTTACTTTACTAAATTTCTCATGTTTCTTTAAATTACCTTGTTGCTCATAAATATTAACCTCTGTTATGGTTTTATCTGATTTTTCTCCTTTAGGTGTGGTTTCTTTTGCTGAAATAGTAACAGTTGTGCTGGCCGGGTTTGGCGACATCATGTAATAATAGTAACCGCAATCATTTACCTGCACATACTGCATTCCCGGGCTTCCTCCGGCATCGCATTGATTGGCTACTCTTACGCCAACACTGCCACTATTAGCGTTATATCCTGTTCTCAGTGCAAGATAGGGTGTTCCCTGTCCGGATACATACGTCCAATCATTAGGCCAGAACCATTGATAATTGGTGGCTGCAGAAAGCACATTCGTATTGAAATAAACATCCGAATTTGTACAAGCGCTTGAAGGGCCGCTGACAGGATAATCGGAACTGCTGTAACCTCGAACACGAATGTACCGGGTGCTAATGCCTGTTCCGGTACACGTGTTAATTGAGGCAATTAAAGTGGCGCTACTGTTATCTGTACTGATTTTTGTAACTGTTGTTTGCGACCCTGTTGTTGGGTTAATAGAAATATTAGCAGAAGTCGTAGACCAAATAACTGATGCACCTGTAGGAAGATTGATAACCTGATAGGTTGCTGTACTTTCACAAATTGGCTCATTACCCGAAATTTTTTCTATAGGATAAGGAGATGGAGGAGGCTGATTGGTTAGTTCACTTTTAACCCAATCTGCACTAGCAGACGTAAGAGAAACATGTTCCTCATTATTTACAGGAGTATAATAGGCATTAAAAGGTTTTTCGCCTGTGCAAACAAGGTTTCTGGTCGATAGATTTTCTGCCCAATCCCTGTTCTCCGGACCAGGATTCCTTAAGGCCAAGGCGCTAACTGCTGGTATAAACGCATGGTTATTAATAACGTTTGAAAATGTGGTATAAGAGAGCGCATCGGAAACAGTTCCCTTTTTTTTAATACTTTCTATTGTATTTAAATAACTGCCAGGAACAATATCATAACTCCTGGTATTTGATGGTGTTTGTGCAAACTTTTCTTCAGAATGTGTATTGTTAAAAACGAATTTGGCGAACCAACCATCAAACACTTTACAAGTGGCACATTAATGCATCCAACCATTCCGGCTTCAGCATGGCACTCTGATCATAAGTGGCATCATACAGCTCCTGCCAACCCTGCAAAAAATGAAGAGAGGATGTTTTAATAGCGGGATTAGTATTATTATCAATTACATCACTCAGCGTGTCAAGTTCTGCTATCCGTGCTACCCGGTCGTATAATATGCCGGTTGGTATCTGTGATTTATCTAAGTACTGCAGAAAGCGATCGAGTTCCTGCTGGTATAAGCTTCTGGTATCCTGTGCAGGTGCCGCGGTAAAGAAGATGGCGGCAATAATGAGGAATAAAATTCTGGTTTTCATAATGCAAGTTTTATTTTGGTTAGAGAAAGGGTTATTGTTTTACATCAAAGCGTCCATCGGTTACTTTTACTACATTGCCTGTGTTTTTGTCAATAGCTGTAAAGGAAAAAGTTCCCGAATAAATTTTATTAACTGTATCACACCGAGTAATGGTTACTGTTCCAGTATGTGTGCCGTCTGTTTGGTAAGCTGGTCCCCCTGAATAACTAATTACATATAGTCCCTGATTAGGGTAAAAATTTAAGTTATAGATTCCAGTACTTTTTAAGTATTCAAGATTTAACGATATATATTTAGAGGTGGGGTCAGATCTGTCTCCATAATATTTCCCGAGTAACGTAAAACCATTGTTAGGAAGATTGTATACAGTTATAGGAGGTGAGCCAAATAAACCGGCACTTTCAGAGGGCTTAAATACCACACCATCTATTTTACACGAAAATGTATTAGCACCTGTTTGTGTTTCTTTGGTAAGCTTATCTTTCTTACAGGATAAACTCATGCATACAGTATAAGCTGTAAAAAGTATTAGTATCCATTTTTTATTTTTCATTATTAAAATTTTAGATGATAAAAATTCTACTCCTTAAAACTATACCGCTTTATTGTCATTTTTTTATAAACTCTTATGGTTATACTTGACAAATGAAGTGTTCAACAAAATTTTTTCCCGCAAAACAAGAATCAGGTGAAAGAATTATGGATATATTTGAATTGACAAAAAGGTAAGTGATGCAGATACACCAAAAACAGGTTGAGTTTTTTAAGCAAATCGAGAAAAAATTAAATTCTAATGCATTATTAGCGGAGGAAATAGCCCAGGCCTTAGACATAAGCAAGAGCGAAGCGTATAATAAAATAAGCGGTAAAAGCCAGGTAACTATTATCCAGGTTGAAACACTATGCAATATAATACCATGTAAGTTTTGAAATAAATGCCCCAGCTAATCTTAATGGCTGCTATGTTAAGTTTTCTTCCTTCCATTCAGGCGCTGCTGATATAAGCAAATACCTTGAGTCGCTGAACAATCTTGTGCACATGCTTGCTGCAAGCGGAGTAAGAAAAATTAGCTGTGCTACCGACGATATACCTTTTTTCCACCTTTTTAAATACCCCGAGCTGACAGCATTTAAACTGCATTTCTGGAATAACCGTATTATAAAAAACCGGGAAACATGGCATGGAGAAGCTTTTGATTTGAACAAAGCAAATAAAAAAGATATTCTTGCTGCCTATCAACTGTATAAAATCTACCAGGCAATACCCTGTGTAGAAATCTGGACTAAAAGCAACCTGCTGATTACAATAGACCAGATAAGATACGCCGCAGAAACGCATGGGCTGAAAGATAAAAAATCAGGCAGGTTAATATGCGAACAATTAATTGACTGGTATTTTTGCGATTTGGTAGGCAGTGTAACCTACCTTGCCGAAACTGCTGAAAAAAGATTCTGCTTTTTACGCTTCAATACATTCAATAACCTTCAATCGGATGATGAAGCGTTATGCGAAGAAGTTGATATGTGGCTTCAATCATTACTTAATGATGCTACCGGCTTTAGCGGGCATGCAAGTAAGCATAGAAATACTTATTTACAAGGTGTCGTTAAAACTTGTGAGGAACTGGCAGCAATGTTTTAATCCCTCCAAAACCTTCCGGGAGGGAAGGTTTAAAAAGCCAAATTATTGAATCACCTTAGAACTAAAAACATTAAGAAGAACCTGCAAAAAAATAACGACTAATATAGCAACGCTTAAAGCGTTTTGAAACTTTTTTCTCGCTTTAACTTTTTCATTATCCGTATCAAAAACGTTATAAAAGCCAAAATAAAAAAAATGCGAAAACCTCCACCTCCTGCTTTTGTAAAAAAAGAAATTAATCACTTTTACAAGAAACAGTGGTATAATTAATAAATAAGTGTAGTGAAGAAGAAAATATACAAACACATCCATAGAATATCATATCAGTATAACAAAAATAGAATTGTTTATGATATTTAAAGTATTTCTCTTCTAATAAGCTAAACCTTAATTAAAATGATGGTTACAAATAACAAACCATAAGTTATCTAACCTTCAACATAGTCCTGATTTGTTGCGAAGATAAATTTTGAATTCTTACATAATAAACCCCCGGAGGCAATGTGCCACTATCGAATGTTACCGTATAAGTTCCGGCCTTATAATCTTTATCTACCAAAGTTGCCAGCACTGTTCCCATAGCATCAATTACCTGAACAAGGGTATGGCCGCCTTTTGTGTTGAAGGTAATGGTTGTTTTTGAAGTAAAAGGATTGGGATAGTTACTTATAAGACTAACGCCCGACAAGTTTGGTTTAGCAGGAGAGCAGGAGCTTGCATTTACCAGAGGCAGGGTCTGAAAGTTTTTAAGTAATATTGTTTGCAGATCATCATGTTTAACGCACAACCAGTTTTCTAATAAGGTAGCGTAAACGCTTCTGAAGTCGTATTGGAAAGGAACGTTATCGTTTACAGTGGCAGCAGTTGGAATAACAGGTGTGTTTCCCACCACTCCGGGTAATACCGGCTTTCCAAAAACGAATAAAGGCGCAGCAGCGCCATGATCTGTTCCGCCGCTTGCGTTGCTTTTTATACGTCTTCCAAATTCGGAGAAAGTCATTCCTACCACACGGTCTTCAACTCCTAAAAACTTAAGATCGTCCTGAAATGCTTTAATGGCATCACTTACATTTTTTAGCAAATTTGCATGGGTGCCTATTGTTGTATCTGTAGCATTTACCTGTACTGAATGGGTATCAAAACTTCCGTAAGATACCATATATACCCTTGTGCTTAAGCCTCCTTTAATTAACCGGGAAACAATCTTTAATTGTTCGGCCAGCGAGTTACCCGTTGGATAAGTGGCTTGTGTAGGCACTTTTGCAGCAGCATCTTTAACAACAGCTGCATATTGCTGTGTTTGCTGTGCTACCAATCGTACAAAGCTCAATTCTTTACCGGCTGGTGTATTTGGCGCTGCATCCTGAACACCATTTATGAGATTATAAAAATTTGTAGGATTGCTGATGCTCATTCCCATACTTACTTCTGGACCCTGAAGAGTAAGCGAGGTAATTGACCCGATCTGGATAGCCAGCGGATCTTTCATTGTAGAATTAGGATAGCCGTTGGGAAAGTTTGGATACTCATAATTTAAATACCTGCCTGCCCATCCTGAATTAACTACCTGGGTACTGTCTGAGGCGCTCATCCATATATCTGTTGCCCTAAAGTGCGAGAAACTTGGAGAAGGATATCCTACCGCTTGCACCACGGCTGCTTTCCCATCTTTAAACAGTTCCTGCAAGCCAGTCATAGAAGGATGCAGGGCAACTTTATCAGTACCGGGAATAGCTAAAGTTTTGTTTTGTGGGATAGCAATGTTTGGTCTTGCATCATTATATGCTCCATAGTACTCTATAGGAATAACGGTGTTTAATCCATCGTTACCGCCGGTTAGCTGCACAAGTACCAGTACGTGATCGGTTAATGTGGTTGGCAACATTAATGCCTGTACAAAAGGAGAGTCTTCTGCAAAAGCTTTTATAGAATATCCGTTAATTAAACCTGGCAGTATTACACCTGCAGGTATTGAATTCTTTAAGAATTGTCTGCGCTTCATGTAAATTTTTTTAAGCTAACTGGTATTCTGCCAGGTTCATGAAATATTTTATGAGATCTCTTACACGGTTACGAACCGTAGTGGTGTTTGCCGTATTTCCGGGGGTGGTTAAAAACAGGTTCCAGGCATCGGTCCAATATTGATCATTAACCTGTCCGCTTAATATTATATCCGTTTTCACCTGCTTGAGGCTGGCTGCTGAAAGTGGAACCCGGAACATAATATTAGACAAATCGTTTACTAAGGTATTTGGATCATCAGGAGTAGGAAGTTGTTTTATAAGCTCTGTTCCATCAATTATTATCTTTTTACCGTTGAAGGTATAACCACTTACAGCCATAGTATCAGTAAACTGTTCCCTCTTTGGTAAAGTGTCGCTGTTAATCCATATTTCATAAAACTGAGGTGCCTGGTAATAAGCCTTCCATCCGCTAACATCAGGAGGATCGCCAATGTTTTGCTGCATGGTAGAAACACTTTCTTTAAGGTAGTTCCACAATCCGTAATTGGTTACATAATCGGTAGCAGGCTGAAATTGTATATTAAATTCACGACTCATACCAACCACTAAATCTACCGGATTTTTTATCTGGCAACCCTGATTAAGCACATCATAAAAATGTTCGCTTTTTAATAATGCGTTTAACACTGGTTTTATCTCGTAATTATTTGTTTTAAAAATTGCAGCAAGAGGTGTTATTACGTTTGCTTCAACGTTACTGTCAATGTCGTAATAAACAAACCAGCGATACAGGCGGCGGCAAATGTATTTTGAAACCTCCTGAGTACTAAAAATCATATTTAGTAATGCGTCTAATTCAATATCTCCGGCATTGGCTGCGCTACTTCCGGTTATAACTGTGTTATTATAGAATGCAGAAAATTGTTTATTGGTTTTATCGTGCCTGGCGAGATTAAAAGTTGACGATATTGTGGTAGCATTATTTTGCCAGCCGGTCAATACTCTCGCAGCAGCTTTTACATCAGCCTCAGTGTAAAGGGATCCGGGGCCTTTACCACAACAAAAAAGTTCCTGCAGTTCACGACCATAATTTTCATCCGGGGCTGTTGCATTATTATTTTGGCCATTAAGATAAACCAACATTGCAGGATCTATTGTTACCGCTCTTACCAAGGATTTGAAATTTCCTAATGCATTGGCACGAAGCAAAGCATGATGTTTATAAACATACTGTGCATTGCTTATAACGTTTGTTTGTGTGCTAAAGTGATTATGAAGGAACATTGTCATTTTTTCGCGGATGCTTCTATCCTGGTTAATCATGTTTCCCATCCACCACTTTTTAAAAGAAGCAAGCCTTCTCGACTGAATAGTTCCATCATTATTAGGATCATTTACCCATGTATTACCGGAAAGTATGTTAATATCGGGGGCGTAAAGCGCACCACTTGTATCATATTCTTTTACCGGAGGATCAGGCAACGGTACGGTGGGATTAAGCAATTCATCCACTGCCTGGCTCATAGTACGGTTCTTAAAATAATCAATGTCGGCCTTTTTGCTGCCGAACATCGTTCGCTTTAGCAAATGGATCACTTCATTTTGTGTCCATGCCCCTGTGTAAGGGTTGAGCCCCGAAGACGTACGCGAAACAGAGTCAGGTGGTAAAAAAGAAGCTTTATTAGCGGACTGCTTCTTATATGCAGAAAGGAATTTTCTCCTATCCATTATAAAATTTTTAAAGTTGGCAAACTTAGATGCTAAAGTTACTATAAAAATTAATTACTTAAATCCGGTAAGGTTCAGAAGCGCAGAATTTAAGGGTAATTTAATTGCTATCCAGGCACTATCAGCAATTTAGACCAAGCAAAAACTAATTACCTTGATTTTGCATAAAACAATGGCTGCAAGAGAGAGAATGTATTTGAAAAGGAGTTGATTTTACTAAAGCTTTTTCTAAATCTGCTAAACCTGAAGTAAGTTTTCTATAATTCCTGCTATACCTTGTCCACCTCCAACACAAGCAGTTACCAATCCATATTTTTTGTTTAACCGCTTCATATCGTTTAATATCTGCACGGTTAATTTACTGCCGGTGCAACCTAAAGGATGCCCCAGGGCAATAGCGCCACCATTAATATTTACAATTTCAGGATTAAAATTAAGTTGACGAATAACTGCCAGAGATTGGGAGGCAAATGCTTCGTTCAACTCAATCAGGTCAATTTGGTTTAGGTTGATGCCTGCTTGTTTTAAAACTTTAGGTACAGCCGCTACAGGACCAATGCCCATAATACGCGGATGAACACCTGCATTTAAACAGGCAACCAAACGACCAAGCGGCTTAAGTGCTAATTCATTTACCATCTTTTCGCCCATTACTAAAACAAAACTTGCCCCGTCGCTGGTTTGCGAAGAGTTTCCGGCAGTAACGGCTCCGCCGGCGGCAAAGGCTGGTTTTAATGCTGCAAGCGCCTGCATATTTGTATCAACGCGAGGGCCTTCATCGGTATCTACCACATAGCTTTTCTTTTGCTTCTTACCTTTTTCATCAAGGTAAACCTGCTCTACATTTATAGGTAAAATGCCCTCTTTAAAATATCCGTTGTTAATTGCTTTGATAGCCTTTTGATGAGAATTATAGCTAAACTCATCCTGGTCTTCGCGACTAACATTATACTCTTTAGCCACTGCTTCGGCAGTAAGGCCCATGTTTAAATAATAATCCGGTTCATCAGATGCAATTGAATAAGCGGGCACTGTTTTCCAGCCTGCTGTAGGAACCATACTCATACTTTCTGTTCCGCCGGCAATAATGCAATCAGCCATTCCCATTCTTATTTTTGCAGTGGCAATCGAAATGGTTTCGAGGCCACTTGCACAATAGCGGTTTACCGTCATACCGGGTACATCGTAGCCTAATGCGCGGGCAGCAATAATCCGTCCTACCTGTAATCCCTGTTCGGCTTCGGGCACGGCATTTCCAACTATTACATCATCTACTCTTCTGGCTTCCAACTGTGGTACAGAAGCCATTAAACCCTTTATCACTTCAATTGCCAAATCATCAGGACGTGTAAAACGAAAGCCACCTTTTTTACTTTTGGTAACTGCCGTACGATAACCCGCTACAATATATGCTTCCTGCATTGTTTAAATTTTACAGATCAAATGTAATAAATAGCAGATGCAAAATAGTAGATGCAGTTGCATTGAACCATTAATTTTCATGACCCACACCTGGATGAATAAATTACACCCTTATTGTATTTGGTGGAAAGTTTATAATTCTGCCATCACAAATAAATAAGCAATACTCTTTTGTGCAATAATATTGTAATGCAAAGTTTGGTTTAAACTTTGCATTAATGCAGTGTCATTACATTTGTGTTATCATCTCAAATTTTTTCTATGAAGAAGCTCCTGCTGATACTTACATTTGCTCCCGCTTTTTTATTGGCACAATCAAAAAAACAACGCAGAGCAATTGCAGAACAGCAAAAAGCAGATCAGGCAATTATTAATAACTTAAAAAATCACGTTCAGTTTTTAACCGGCGATAAGTTAGAGGGCCGCTCCACAGGCTCACAAGGCGAGGCTCTGGCAATGGAATATATAAGCAACCAATTTAAAAACATTGGCCTTCAGCCTAAAGGCACAAACGGATACATACAGGAATTTTTAGTTGACGAGGGAAAACAAATTGATCCATCTACTTCTCTTAACATTGATGGAAATAAATTAGAGCTCAAGAAAGATTATGTGCCCTTAGCTTATTCAGCAACAAAATCTGTTTCGGGTACGCCTGCAATGGCATTAAAAGAAAGGGGAGTTCCGTGGTTTGTTGATGTAAAAGAGTGGCTTGATGCAAATGCTAACAACGCTTCTTTTAATATTAATAACGCTATACAAAAAGAAGCTGCAAGGGCTGCAGCCAAAGGAGCAACTGCTTTGTTCCTTTACAACAGCAGTAACCGGCAGGATAATATACGTTTCGATAATAAAGATAAAACGCCTGCCTCTCCTATCCCCGTTATTTATATAATGCCCGATGGATATAAAAAATATTTTTCGGATCATTCGCAGGTTTTAGATATAGAACTGAATGTGGCTTTAAGAGAAGGAACGCGCAAAGGACATAACGTTATTGGCTATGTTGATAACGGTGCTCCTGCGGTAATAGTTATCGGCGCACATTACGATCATTCAGGTATGGACGAAGATGCAAATGCATCTGATACCGGCAAGGCAATACGACGTGGTGCCGACGACAATGCCAGTGGAACAGCCGCACTGATAGAGTTAGCCAGGATGTTAGCCGCATCAAAAGCAAAAAGCAACAATTATATATTTATAGCTTTCAGCGGAAAAGAAATTGGCATGCTTGGCAGTAAGTATTGGCTTGATAATCCGACCGTGAATTTGCCGGTTAATTATATGATTAATCTCGATATGATTGGAAGATACAATGCCGATAAAAAATTATCGGTTGCAGGATATGCAAGTTCGCCAATATGGCCGCAGGTTATTGCAGGCATAAGCGATAAAACACTTCAGGTTAAATTAGATAGTACCAACGCCGGCCCCGGCGATCATGAAACTTTTTATCGCAAAAACATACCTGTTTTATTTTTTAATACAGGCATAAGCTCCGATTATCATAAAGCTGCCGATGTTGCAGATAAACCGGATTATGAAGGAGAGTTACGCATAGCTAAATATATTACCCGGCTTGTTGAGACCACAGATAATAAGGGAAGGATAGCGTTTGCCAAAAAAGAAATTGTAACAGCAGCGCCAACAGAAAGCACAGTAAACCCTCAAGTGAAAATTGATAACACTTTTAATTTAGCACTAAAATAAAAGCTAATACTATATATCTTTTTAGCAGTTGCAGTAAAACTTAGTTGACGCATTTGCTAACACAACTCTTTAAATAAAAATAAGAAAAGAAGACAGAGAGTTTGCTATCGTGTTTTAACTTTGCGCCTGATGAAACTTAAACTGGATAACGAGGCTATTACCGACGATTTTTTTACCGACACCCGTTTGCTCGGCATCATTGCCCCTGTAAAAAACTACCAGTTTTGCTGGCAACTTAATAATTTGCTAGGCTATCGTTTCAGGCTGAACACAGATATAGATAAGCAACTGCACAAGAAAAGCCGCCAGTATTTTTTTTCGGTTTACCAACATACCGAAGACAGTTTTCTCAGCTACTACCTTTTTCATAATTACTGCGATGGCGAGTACCTGTTACCCGAGTTTAAGCACATGGATTTTTTGTGGCTTATGAAAGGCGACTTTGTTGATGATATTAAATGTGCTTCTGTTATTGCCTCTGTAAAATCAATATCGTGCGTGCAACTGGTTGCCGAACTGAACTATGAAAAAATGAAGAATAAAGAGCATCTTGTTTTTTAGAGATAATAAACAATAGTGATACAATCTCTCTCAACTTATAATCTATAAAATATGTGGACTGAAACCGACAATAAGCTTTACAAAAAATTTAAGTTCAAAGATTTTAGTGAAGCGTTTGCATTTATGACAAGAGTAGCTTTAGAAGCAGAAAAAATGGATCATCATCCCTTATGGACGAATGTTTATAATACTGTAGAAATATGGCTCAATACTCACGATGCAGGAGATACAGTTACTGACAAAGACAGAAAATTAGCAGATGCGATTGATACTTTTTGAAAATTCTTTCGTATTTATCATGATGTAATAATCATTTCAGCAGTTTCTTCTTCTGCCTGTTCAATCGAAGCTCTCTTTACAATCATCTTGCTTCCGGCTATAACAATGGTAAAGCTTACTACGGCACAGCATGCCATAACACCGGTCATTGGCATTGCGGTATGATTACTTAAAAAACTAACAAGCGCCGAAGTACCAGCGCCAATAGCCATTTGAATACACCCTAATAATGCAGATGCACTTCCGGCATTTTTGCTGAAAGGCGCCAGCGAAAGCGCTGATGTGTTTGGAAAGGTAAATCCCTGGCAACATAAAAAAATAAAAATAAAAAAAATAGTGCTAAACACTTCCAACAAGCCAAGAGCGCTTCCTGCAAAAAGTGCAATGCCTGTAATGCCTTGACAAAGAAGCGCCACCTTAATTATCTGTTCGCTTTTATAGGTTCTTAGTAAGAAACTGTTTATCTGGCTCGATGTAATTAAGCCTATTGCAATTAAAGCAAATATCCATCCGTATTGTTTTTCGGTTACTTTAAAAATTTCCATAAACACATAAGGCGAGCCAGCAATATATGCATACAACCCTGCCGATGCAATTGACCCCGTTAATGCATAAGTGTAGAACTGAGGCTCCTTTAGCACGCTTAAAAAATTGGCAATAATTGCCTTTGGTTTTAGCGATAGTGTGGTATCCGGCTTTCTGCCTTCAGGCAATCCAACATATACCGCTATTAATACAAAAGCAGCCATGATGCCAAGAGCGACAAAAATGTATTTCCAGCCAATTGAAGCAGTAATGTAGCCACCTAATGTTGGTGCAATTATGGGTGATACGCCTACCACTAACATTAACAGCGAAAACACTTTCGCGCTTTCCTCTACCGGAAAAAGGTCTCTTACCAATGCTCTTGAAGCCACCATTCCTGCGCAACCGCCCAGTGCCTGCAATAAGCGCAACATAATAAGAGAGTCGGCAGAGGTGATGAAAATACAAGCGATGGAAGTAAGCAGGTACGCAGTTAAACCGGCATACAAAGGCTTTTTCCGCCCGTAGCGATCTAACAAAGGACCATACAATAATTGCCCTGCCGAAATGCCAATAAAAAAGCTCGACAGCGAAAGAGAAACATGTGCTACAGTTGTATTCAGGTCTTTAGCTATAGCCGGAAAACCAGGCAAATACATATCAATAGAAAACGGACCTATAGCCGACAGCATCCCTAAAACCAGTATAAGAAAAAACTTACTTCTTCCTTTCATGTTGCAAATTGGCGGCAAAATTATGCCAGAATTTTTAGGGCACAAACACAAGCCCGTTTTAAGATGAAAGTTTGTTACTACTTAACTTAATTTTGGGCTTGCCTGTTTAAAAAAAGACATAGCTTTATTTCTATTCAGTGCACGGCAAGTCTGTGCTTTACCTTATGAAGAAAATTTTGCTGATCTGCTTTTTTATATGCTTATTCAAATACCTGCCTGCCACCACAATTGTTATTTACATAACACCCGATTTTGTTATCATGGCTGCCGACAGCAAAGCTGTATATACCAATGCAAAAACCCTTCAGCAAACAAGCGGAACAGTGCCTAAAATTTACAAGAGTGGAAACATATACTTTAGCCTGGCAGGCCTTACTTTAAATGAAATACAACTTTTTGATGTGGCTAAAATTTCGGGCCTGGCATTTAAAAATACGGGCAATATTAACGCTGCTATAAAGAAGATTAAGGTGGCAGTAGGCAATGCGCTGTTAAATTATCTTACTAACCAGAAAAAAAATAATCCTGAACTATTTAAAAATAATCTTACTGCAGAAAAATTTATAACATCTATCGGAATAGTATCTCTTAAAAATAACAAGCCTTATACTCACCTGATAGGATTTATGGTAACAGACGCACCGCAAATAAAAATAAGAACAGAGGAAGATGAATATGCTTCAGGTTCGAAAAGGGATGCGGTTTATTATTTAGGCACTTCAGCAGAAATTAACAGGTATATAAATACTATCAGAAGCAATAACTTAGAGCCTGTAAGATTTGTTGAGAAGCTGATGAACCTTCAAATATCTAAAACACCTGACCTTGTTAGCCCGCCAATAGACATTATTAAAATTACTCCAAAAGAAACCATTTGGGTGAGAAGAAAAAAAGGAACACCGGTTGAATTTGAATAGTCATTAAGTCAGTTAGTCATTGGATCATTGGGAGCAAAAAGCATAAAAACCTTTCCTGCCTTTCTGCGTAGCTTTCCTCACAATCCCAAAAATCACATAAATCCCAGTTCAGACATCTAATCATCTTCTTTAGAAGTTACCTGCACAAATGCCGATCTCTTTGCACCAGGAAAAGGTATATGTTCTCCCTTAACTGCATGCCAAAGCACTTCATTAAATTCAAGATCGGGTGCTGCATCTTCCTTTGCCAGGTTGAACTTCTCCGATTTTTTTTGCCATTTATTTATAGCTACGTTCTTCTCATCTAAATTAATATTAGCCTTTTTATAAGTAAAATCAGAAGCTTTTGCTGC
>JAABUS010006001.1_pt1 | contig 15237 bp, 20 predicted proteins | sample 5560161 | NCBI WGS metagenome assembly JAABUS01 (sample SAMN10711885, study PRJNA513376) | rock metagenome | isolation source: Antarctica rocks | place: Antarctica: Victoria Land, Trio Nunatak nord | collected 2016-01-04 | reverse complement strand
GACCTGATCGGCGGCGGACCCGGCGCCGACACGATCTTCGCGGGCTCCGGCAACGCCACGATCGATGGCGGCACGGGCAAGGACCTGGTGGCCATCATCAACGGCAAGGCGGGCGGCTCGCTGCTGCTCAACGGGTTCGACGCCAACCCGGACGCCAAGGTCACGCTGCAGGGCTATGCGGCGGGCCAGGTGGACCAGGCCATCGCGGCGGCCGGCGGGTCCAACACCATCACGCTGTCGGACAACACGAAGATCACCTTCGGCGGGCTGTCCAACGTGACCTCCACGAAGTTCGTCTGACCCGGCGGCGCATAGCGCGCGCGCAGCAGTCCGGACTTGAAGCCGGCCCCGGGGAGCGATCCCCGGGGCCTTTTTCCTGTCGGATTCGTGACCGGGCGGCGCCCGGTTTCGCCCCGGGGTCGCACTGTCGTGACCGCGCAGCGGCTTGGCCCGAGTGCCCGGGCGCGCCCATGCTCCCGGAATGGGTGAGGGCACGGGCATGGGACGGAAAGTCTTGGTCGTCGAGGACGAGCCGCATCTGCGCGAGGCGGTGTCGGAAGCGCTCGCCCTGGAAGGGTTCGACGTGACGCAGGCGGCGTCGGGGGACGAGGCGGCCGGGCTGATCGAGGATGCCCACGGGTTCGACCTACTGCTGACGGACGTGCAGATGCCGGGGCTTTTGGACGGCATGGGGGTGGCGGCGCGGGCGCGGGCGCGCCAGCCGGGCCTTCCCATCGTGGTGGCGACCGGGCGGCGGGGGTCGCAGGCGGGGGTCGACGCGCTGCAGCCGCGCTGCGCCCTGGTGATGAAGCCGTATGGGCTGGACATGATCCTGGACGCGATTGGCGACGTGTGCCGGGGGCGTGCCGAACCGGGCGTAAGCGCCCGCGTTGCTCCGAGCGTGAACGAGCATGACCCCGAGCCGTCGAACCCTGTTGTCCACCGGCGCCACCGCGTCTGGCCTGCTGGCCGCGGCTGACGCCCGGCAACCCGACGACGGTGTATCCGCTGGCCGCCAGCCATTCGCCGTCTATCTCGCAGCCGGACAAGCTGGCGGCGGTTTTGCTGGAGGTGGCGGGGCGGTGGCGGGCAGGGTGCTTCCGGGCTGGACGGTCAGTGGGCGGCAAGTCGATGCGGACCCTGCTTGGCATCTGGAAACCGGTCGGAGGCCGCGCCTTGACGAGGGGGCCGCGAAACGTCGTCGCCGTTCGGGCCAACACCGATGGGCAACTGGACCGCACGGGCCTGGAGTTCGTGTGGGAGCGTGTCGGCCGACGCGGGCGTCAGGGGGTACGACCTCGATCAAGGGTGCGAAGCGGCGGAAGTCGGCTGCATTGAAGGTCAGCAGCCGCGTGATGCGGTGCTCCAGCATGGTTGCCACCAGATTGGCGTCGTGCACCTGCTTGCCTCCGCCCGGATGGGCCGCAAGCAGGTGCAGCAGCCGATCCAGGACGTTCGGGCCGTCCTCCGCGACGTTGAACGCGGCGCGGAATCCGTGAACGTCGGCAATGGCAGCTGCCATGGGCAAGGCCGGGCCGGACGCCTGCGGGAGTGCTCGGCGGCGTTCGGGCGGCTCGCGTAAGGCAGGACCTTGGTATCAACGAATGCCGGCGTGCCCGGCATCAGCGCAGCCGGCCCCCCGGTCGTACAGGTCCTCCCGCCGCAGCGAGATGCTGTCATCCCAAGGCTCATTATGGATAGGGAAATCTTCCATGGTGAAGGGCTTGCCCGGCCAAGCAGGCGGGGCCGAGGCAGCGGCGGCGATCGCGGCCTCGTAATCGTCGGCGGGCAGGGGAATGGCGGTCGACACTGTGCCGTCCGGGGCGACGGCGATGCGGGTGATCGAGCGGGAGCCTGATGCGGTCCGGCGCGCGTTGCTGTTGGAGGCCGACTGGGACCTCGCCTCAGCTCTTGGGCAGCCCATGCCCGGACAGCGCGGCGGCGGTGCCGGCCAGCGCGTTGCGGTAGGCCGCGTCGAAGCCGACGCCGCGGATCCCCCAGGCGCGCTGCTGCCCGGCCCAGGCGAGGGTCCAGGCGGCGGCCCAGCCGTCGTCCTGCCAGGCGATGCGCCCGCGCAGCACCGCCGGGGCGATGGGGGCGGCGCCGTCGGAGGGGCGGAGCAGCACGGGGATGCCGAAGCGGTCGGCGGCGGACAGGAGGGCGGCGCGGTGGCGCTCGTCCGCGTCCGTGTCGGCGAGAAGGGGGAGGGGCGCGCCGTTGCGGGGGGCGATGGTGATGTCGGCCAGCACACGGGGGCGGTCGCGGTAGACCAGCCACGGCATCTCGCCCAGGCCAAAAAGCGCGGCGTCGATGCCGGACGGGTCGAAGCGGGCGAGCAGGTCGTAGGGGCGGTCGCGGGTGCCTTGCTCGTCGTGCTTGGGGACGTCGCCCATGCGGTCGAGGTAGGCGAGGCCGGCGAGCAGGCCGGGAGCGGCGGGGCCGAGGGCGGCGACGCGGGGGTCATCGAGCAGGGCCGGGTTGCCGGAGACCTTGGCGAGGACCTGCGCCAGGCAAGCGGCCAGTGCCGCAGGGCGGGTGCGGGCGTCGGTGCCGGTGGTGATGGCCTGGCCCTCGTACAGCCCGGCGGCGCGCGCGGCGTGGATGGGCAGCAGCGGGGCGAGCAGCAGCAGGATCAGTAGGGCGCGTCGCATGGGCAATGTGTACGGGGGCGCCGGGTGGGGCGCAAGGGCGGCCGCTCCCGGGTTGGCCGGGCGTCGGTGACAAGCGTAACCCTTCCGCAGGCCGCCGACATCTCCGTGACATCCGCGGGTGCTTTGCTTTCTCCGTGTCGTCAGGAGAAGCCGGAATGAGCTTGAAGCCGAACTACAGCAGCAGGTCGCGCAGTGAGAAAGTTGCGGATCAATGCGCGCGCATTGATCCAAAAGGAGAGATCGCGCGGTATAGTTGCTGGGGCGCTGTGTTGCATGTCCTATATTTAAAGAACGTCATCAGCAAATCGAAGTTTGATGCCCTGAACGGGGCGACTGAACCGGAAAAATACAGGGATCTCTTTCCCCGGGACTGTCCGGTCGTGGGAAGTTCGAAAGAATTTCAGGACATTCCCCGGGGCAGCATCGTCGGCTTCTTCAAGAAGCGTAACGGCGAGTACTTCCTCGCGCACGCGATGATCTATGTCGGCGATGGAGAGGCCTACGGGCTGAACAACGGCGCGATCGGCGGGTCGCCCAAATGGGAGGTGATGCGGCTGACCAGCAATGCCACGGCGCATTGGGGCGCTCCGCTCTCGTTCAGCTACGAGGAAATGGGACGCCCGGGGCCGCGCGTTCCCGTCGAGGTGCGTTACCGCGACATCGACGACATGAACACGCCGGGCTGCGCCATCATGTAGCGAGGCGCCCGCCCTGTTCACGCCCGTCCTGTTCACGCCCGTCCTGCTCACGCCCGCCCTGTTCACGTCCGTGTGCTGGGCGGAGGGCGCCGCCGAACTCCGGGCGGGCCGGGCCGCTTGAGCCTCGGTTCGTTGGAGGACGCGGATGAGCAGGCATGAGTTGGCCTTGGGGTTGACCCGGCGCGGGGCGCTGTTGGCGACGGGCGCCGCTGTGGCGGCCGGGGGCGCGCGGGCGGTGGGTAACGCCGTGGCGGCGGCGCCGGGCAGCGCCGGGCCGGCGCCGTCGCAACTGGAGCAGGTGGCGGCATTCGGGGGGCAGGTGACGGGGGTGGCCGTCGCGAAGAACGGGCGGATGTTCGTGAACTTCCCGCGCTGGGAGAAGGACGTGCCGGTATCGGTGGCGGAGGTGCTGCCGGGCGGGCGGCTCCGCCCGTATCCGGATGCCGGGTGGAACGCTTGGAGCAACATGAAGCCGCTCTCGACGCAGGACCATTGGGTGTGCGTGCAGAGCGTGACGGTCGATCCGCAGGGGTTTTTGTGGGTGGTCGACCCGGCGGCGCCGGGCAACGAGTTCACCAAGCCGGGCGGGCCGAAGCTGGTGAAGATCGACCTGTCCACCGACAAGGTGGTGCAGGTGATCCTGTTCGACGAGGCGGCGGCGCCGCAGGGCAGCTACATGAACGACGTGCGGGTCAGCCCGGACGGGAAGTACGCGTACCTGACCGACAGCGGGCAGAAGGGGGCGCTGGTCGTGGTGGACGTGGCGGCTGGGAGCGCGCGCCGGGTCTTGGACGGCGACCCGCGGACGCAGCCGGAGCCGGGCGTCGTGCCGATGACGGACGGGCACGAGCTGCGGCGCCCGGACCACCGGATTCCGGCGTTCGCCGCGGACGGCATCGCGTTGGATGCCCAGGGGGAGTGGGTGTACTGGCAGGCGCTCGTGGGGCGGACGCTGTACCGGGCGCCGACCAGCGCGCTGATTGACCCGGGCGCGGACGTGGGGGCGAAGGTGGAGCGCGTGGCCACCACCTTTGTCGCGGACGGGCTGTGGATGGACAAGCAGGGCTACCTGTTCATCACCGACCCGGCGGTCAACGGGGTGCGGATGCGGGCACCTGACGGGACGATGCGGGTGGTGGCGCAGGACGCGCGGCTGCGTTGGCCCGACAGCCTGGCGGAGGGCGCGGACGGGTCGATCTACGTCACCGCGTCGCACATCCAGGACATGGCGCAGTTCCATGAGAAGGGGAGCACGCAGCGGGGGCCGTGGGGGCTGTTCCGGATCCCGAAGCCGCATGGGTGAGGCGTCGCGTGGGGTGCGGGACCGGGGGCGTAACAGCGTTAGGATTTGTTGACCGGCTTCTGCATTGGCTTCTGCGCGGCATTCCAACCCAGCCCGCCCCGGCGGCTTCGCGTTTCCCCCGCTCAAGCCTGGCGCCTTCCGACCTTAGCATCGCCAGGATCATCCGCATGAACCAGACGCGCCGGCTTTCCAAGTTGTTGTCGACGACCTCGCTCAGCCTGTCGCTGGCGCTTGGCAGCGTGCCGGGCCTGGCGCAGACCGCGCCGGACGGCCAGGCGCCGCCCCCGCCCCCGCCCGTGCAGGCGCCGGCCGCCGAGGCCACGCCGCCGGCCGCCGAGTCTCCATCTCCGGAAGCGCTCAACCAGGCCGTGGCGCCGGTCGCGCTGTATCCGGACGCGCTGGTGTCGCAGATCCTGGCCGCCGCCGAGGTGCCCAGCCAGGCCGCGCAGGCGGAGGCGTGGCTCACGGAGCATCCGGGCCTCGGCGGAGCGGCGCTGGCACAGGCGGTGAATGGGCAGCCGTGGGACCCGAGCGTCAAGGCGCTGGCCCAGTTCCCCACCGTTCTGGCGGACATGAACCGCAACCTGGCCTGGGCCACGGCGCTCGGGGTGGACTACCAGCGGCAGCCGCAGGCGGTGCTGGCGGCCGTGCAGGCCATGCGGGCGCGGGCGCAGCAGGCCGGCACGCTGACAAGCTCGGCGCAGCAGAGGGTCACGGCCTCCGGCTCCTCCGTCGTGATCGAGCCGGCCAACCCGCAGGTGGTTTACGTGCCGGCCTATGACCCGTGGGCGGCGTATGGCCCGCCGGTGCCGGCGTATCCCGGCTGGGTCGATGTGCCCGGCGCTTATGTCGGCGGCCCGGGCCTGGTGTTCGGCGTGGGCGTGGGCCTGGCGGCTTTTGCCGCGTTCGGCTGGGGGTGGCACCATTGGGGCGCGGATTGGGGCCATCGCACGGCGTGGTTCAACCACCGCGGCTTTGTGCACGGCCCGGGCTTCGCGGCCCGCGGGGTGGGCCGTCCGGGGTTCGGCCGTGCGGGTTTCGCCCGCCCGGGTCCGGCCCGCTTCGCCGCCCACCGCCCGGGCGGCTTTGCCCGGCATGGGGCGGGCGGGTTCCAAGGCGGGGGATTCCGTGGCGGTTTTCATGGGGGCGGCTTTCACGGGGGCGGGCGGCGTTAGCCGGGGCCGGTTGGCGGAGCCCTCGGGCCATGCCAGGTTGAATGCCTCAGGGTCTGCCGTGCCCCGCTCGCACCAACCCGGTGCGGGCGGACCGCCGCCCTTGCACAACCCCGCCCGGGATGGTTGAAGCCAAGAGGACAACGCCGAGGACCCTCCCATGCACCAAGAACTCCTGACCTACCAGGCCGACGGCCTTTCCATGCGGAGCCAGCTGTTCTTCGAACCCGGCGCCGCCCGCCGCCCCGGCGTGCTCGTGTTCCCGGAAGCCTTCGGCATCAGCGAGCACGCCACCCTACGGGCGCAGCGGCTGGCGGGGATGGGCTATGTGGCGCTGGCGTGCGACCTGCACGGGGACGGCAAGCTGATCGACGAGCTGGAGCCGGCCATCGCCGCGCTGAAGCCGCTGTTCGCCGACCCCAGCCGGACGCGGGCGCGGGCGACGGGGGCGCTGGAGGCGCTGACGGCGCGGGCCGAGGTGGACGCGGGCCGGGTCGCGGCCATCGGGTTCTGCTTCGGCGGCACCATGGCGCTGGAGCTGGCGCGAGGGGGGGCGGAGATCGCCGCCGCCGTGGGGTTCCACAGTGGACTCTCCAGCGAGGCGCCGAAGTCGGACGCGCGCAACATCCGCGGCCGCGTGCTCGTGTGCATCGGCGCGGACGACCCGATGATCCCGGCCGAGCAGCGCGCGGTGTTCGAGAAGGAGATGCGGGACGGCGGCGTCGATTGGCAGATGCACCTGTACGGCAAGACGGTGCACAGCTTCACCAACCACGGCGCGGCCAAGCGCAACATGCCGGACGCGATCCGCTACAGCCCGGAAGCGGACGCGCGCTCCTGGGCGGCGATGCAGCAGGTGTTCGCGGAAACGCTGGCGGGCTGAGGCGCGGCGCGGAGGGTCGGACATGAGCATCCGCGGTATTCGGGCGGCCGTCGTCCTTGCGGCGGCGCTGGGGCTGGCGCCATGCGCCGCGCGGGCCGCAGCCTCGACGACGGCAATCAAGACCGTCAGCGCGGCCGGCGCCCGGCAGGCGGTGGACGCTGCCAGGCAGGCGGCGGACAAGCTCCACGCGCCCTGCGCCATCGCGGTGGTCGATGCCAGCGGCATCCTCGTGCTGTTCGAGAAGATGGACGGCGTGCGCGCCGGCAGCCCGGACCTCGCGATCGGCAAGGCGCGCACCGCCGCCCTGCTGCAGCGCCCGAGCCAGGAGGTGGAGGAGAACACCGACAACGGGCGGGTCTCCTTCAACACGGCCGGCCTGATGGCGCTGCGCGGCGGCGTGCCGCTGGTGGCGGATGGGGAGACCGTCGGCGCCGTGGGTGTGGCCAGCCTGAGCAAGGACAACGACGTGCTGATCGCCAAGGCGGGCGCCCAGGGGTTCGCGGAGGGCTTGGGCAAGCATTGAGCGCCTCTTGCCGCTGGGCGCGGGGAACCTCTTGCCGCTGGGCGCGGGGAACCTCTTGCCGCTGGGCGCGGGGCCGGGCAGTTTGGCCTGCATCCCAACGCGAGTCCCGCCATGCGCCTCCCCGGCCCTGTTCTGCAAGCCTGCCTGATGTCGTCCGGCCTTCTGCTGGCCGGCTGCGGCGGCATGGGGCCGCCGCAGGGGCAGACGCCCTATGCGCCGAGCGCCGGGATGAATGCCGTGCTGGCGGAGCGCCAGGCGATGTACGCGAAACCGTTCCCCAGCCTGAACACGGAGGAAGCGCGGGAGGTGCCGACGCTCGGCGACGCGGCGCGGGCGACCTACAACGTGCGCGGCGAGCCGGCGCCGGTGCCGGAGGTGGGGGAGATACGCGACCTGTATGCCAGCGGGGCGACGGGCGCTTTGCCGGCGCGGCTGTACCGCCCGACGCCGGGGCGGAACCTGCCGGTCATCGTGTACTTCCCGGGCGGCACCTGGGTGACGGACGACGTGTACGCGACGGACACGACAGCGCGGGAGCTGGCGTCGCGCACCGGCTGGATCGTGGTGGCGATCGGGCCGCGGCAGGCGCCGGAAGCGCAGTTCCCGGCAGCCCACGACGATGCGCTGGCCGCCTACCAATGGGCGCGCTCGCAGATGCGGAGCTGGGGTGCGGACCCGACGCGGGTGACGCTGGCGGGGGAGGACGTGGGGGCGAACCTGGCGCTGTCCACCGCCATGGCGGCGCGGGACCGCGGGGTGCCAGTGCCGGACCACCTGTTGCTGATCACGCCGCTGGTCAGCTCGTCGCTTGAAAGCGCCAGCATGACGGAGAACGGGCGCAGCCGCCCGCTGACCCGGCGCGACGTGCGCTGGGAGCAGCGCCAGTACGCGCCGGAGCGGGCGGACCGGCGGGACCCGCGGCTGGACCTGCTTGCCCGCGACGACTGGTCCGGGCTGCCGGCGGCGACGGTGGTGCTGGCGGAGATCGACCCGCTGCGCGCGGAGGGCCAGGCGGTGGCGGACCGTCTAGCGGCGGCGGGCGCGCTCCGGCCGGGGCAGCCGGGCGAGGGGACGGCGGGGCCTGTGCAGACGGAGGCGCGGCTGTTCCAAGGGACGGCGCACGGGTTCTTCGGCCTGGGGCAGACGGTGCCGGAATCGGCGGCGGCGGAGGACTACGTGGCCTCGCGGCTCAAGGCGGCGTTCTTCCGTCCGGAGCCGCCGGCGCCCGCGCCCTCGCGGCGGGCGCGGGGCCGGGCGGCGCGGCAGGGATAGGCTCGGCGCGGGTGAGGGCGGCACCCCGGCACGAGTGTTCGGATCGAGATGAGGTGCGAGGGCGGTGACTGCCATTGACTACATACCCGGCCAATCGCCTCCGGAGAGTCACCGGCTGACCCTTCAAGCGGCGGTGATCCGGCCGATTACCGATCGGCTGCTCCGCGCGGCGGGACTGGGCAGCGGACCCGGCCGCCTTTGTCCGCCTCGTTTCATCGTTCGTCCGGCCGGGCGGCGTCCTCGCGTTCCACGAGCCTTTGGTGATGCCCGACTTGGTGTTGCCCGACTTGGTGCTGCTCAACCGCGCGCCGTTGTGGCGGCGTTGCTGGACGCTCGGCCTGTCGGCGTTCGCAGCCGTGATGCCGCACCCCGATGTCGGGGTGCGGCTCGTCGAAACGTTCGGAGCTGCCGGGCTGCCGGCCCCAGCCGTGTCCTGCGACGTATCCGTGGACGGCAGCCCCGACAGCCCGATCATCCCGTGGGTCGTCCTGACGCTGCGCAGCATCATGCCTTACCTGGAGCGCACCGGCGCTGTCACGGCGGCGGAGCTGGGCCTGGACACGCTGGAGGACCGCCTGCGCGCGGAGGCGGCGGCGCTGCGCAGCCAGTTGGTGCACACGCCGCAGTCCTCCGGCTGGGTGCGCAAGCCCGGGCCGGCGGGCGCGGGCGGAACGGGCGGCCAAGGCGCCTCGCCGGATCACTGAAAGGGGCCACGCGATGACGCCTGAACGGGAGCCTGAGACTGTGGACGAGGCGGCGCGCTGGACGGGCCTCGCCGCCGACTACGAGGAGCTGGCGGAGCCGTTCACCCGGCAGTATGCGCGGGCGGCCTGGGACATGGCGGGGGCCAGGGCGGGCATTGGGCCGGGCGCCCGGGTGCTGGACGTGGCCGCCGGCACGGGGGCGCTGAGCCTCATCGCGGCGGAGGCAGGGGCGGAAGTGATGGCGACGGACATCTCGCCCGGCATGGCGGCGCGGCTCGGGCAGCGGCTCAAGGCCTATCCCGGCTGTGCCGCGCGGGTGATGGACGGGCAGGCGCTGGACGTGCCGGACGGCGGCTTCGACGCGGCGTTCTCGGTGTTCGGGGTGATGCTGTTCCCCGATTGGCGGCGCGGCCTGCGCGAGCTGGGCCGGGCGGTGCGCGCGGGCGGGCAGGGGTGCGTGGCGGTGTGGCAGGGGGCGTCGGGCGCGGGTCCCATGGTCCTCCTGGTCGAGGCGCTGCGGGACGCGTTCCCGGACAAGGCCCCGCCCGCGATGCCGGAGGGCATGGCCGCGCTCACCCAGCCCGGCGCGTTCGTGCGGGAGATGGAGGCAGCGGGGTTCCAGGACGTGGCCGTGCAGACGGCGGAGGGGGCCTGGACCTGGCCTTCCGCCGACGGGCTGGCGGACGCGGCGGGTGCGGCGGACCGGCTGTTCCGCTTCGCGCCGGACTACGCCGGGCTGGACGGGGAGGCGCGCGCCCGGCTGCGGCCCGCGCTGCGCCGGGCGGCGGGGCGGTATGCGGACGGGGACGGCGTGCGGGTGCCGTCGTCGGCGCTGGTTGCGGTGGGGCGGCGGGGGTAGCCGGGGCGGCCGCTCAGGCGAGGCCCAGGAACAGCGCCAGGGCGCGGTTGACCGCGAGCATGGCCGCGTCGTCCAAGCCCCCAAAGGCCGCGCCCACCTTGCTCCGCGGTGGGGTTTGCGGCTTGTCAACCATGATTTGCGACCCGGCGAAATCGCGTCGCAATTTGCGTGACTTCATCAGGCCGTTCTGTGCGTCTGGTTCCACATCCATCCGCAGCAGGGGCGCGTCGAGCAGCGTGCTGGTGATCGGCAGCACTGCTACCCCCGCGAGGCCGGCGAAGTGGTCGGCCTGCACGACCAGCGCCGGACGCGGCTTGCCCTACTCGCCCTGCGGGGCGACCGTTACCAGGTCCCCGCGCTTCATGCCGTCCAGCCGGCCTTGTCGGAGGCATCGAACCAGGCCTCGTCCTCGGCCCGGCTCTCAGGCCTCTCGGCTTCGCGGATCAGCCGCGCTTGGCGGGCGCACTCTTCGGCGAAGCCCGCGGCGCGCGTGTCTGGCACCCAAATCTGCAATGGGCGCAGGCCGGCGGCCCGCAGCTTGTCACGCCGGCGCCGCACGCGCTCGGCACCTGTCCCTGTGTTCGCCATGCGCTACATGTGACAGATCGGGCGCGCATTGGCTATATTCCTGGAGCGACTGCTTGCAACCCGTTAACGATGCCGGGGCTCCTCGGAGGCTGGCCGAGATCATCGAGCAGCGCCGGGCGCCGTGAGCAGCCAGGCGAGCATAAGAAAACAGCCCTAAATACCTCACCATCGGCAAATCCGCCTGCGCGGATACAGGCCGTGTTGCAACTGTAGTCCAGTATATGTTGCCTTTGTCCATTCGATTTGACACGCCGCAGCCTTCGTATCCTGCAACACCGCGAGGGCGCTTATGGCAACCAATCCCAACGTCAACCCGAACCCCATCTTCGGCACGCCCGGCAACGACGCCCTGGTCGGGACAAACCAAGGCGACCAGATATTCGGCTTCGCCGGCGTCGACGTGCTGATCGGCGGCGAGGGCAACGACACCTTGAAGGGCGGCGCCGGCGGCGACGTGCTGCTGGGCGGCAACGGCAACGACCGGCTGTTTGGCGGCGCCGCCGGCGACGTGCTGGACGGGAGCAACGGTAATGACACGCTGCACGGCGGCGCCGGCGGCGACATCCTCATCGGCGGCAACGGGCATGACGTGCTGATCGGCGGCCCCGGCGCGGACCTGATGACCGGGGGGCTCGGCGCGGACACCTTTGTCTACAACGGCGACCCCTTCAACGGCGCCGCGCCGGCCGCGCAGGCCGCTGGCCAGATCCCGGGTGTCGTGGCCCCCGACACCATCACCGACTTCAGCATCGGCGAGGACAAGTTCAGGCTCAGTGTCAGCAGCCTGGGGCTGCAGGGGTTCAGCTTCGCCAACGGGGCGGTGGGCGACCTGTCGGGGACCGCGAACGTCCTGGTGCTGCAGGGGCAGTTCGCCAGCGCCGCCGATGCTGCCCAGGCGGTTGCCGGCAATGCCGACCTGAACGCCGGCGCCGGGGTGTTCGTGTTCCACGACGCGACGCAGGGCATCAACGAGCTGGTTTACTCGGCGAACCTCAGCACGGGCGGCAACTACAGCGTGCTGGCCAACCTGACCAACCAGGCGGGCGACGCCGGGGCGGCGCTGCTGCCGAGCTACACGGCGGGCAATTTCAGCGTGGCCTGATCCTCATCAGGCGCTGGCGGCCACGCGGCGGAGGAGAAAAACTGTGGTGGATGAGGTCGAGCACATCCTGGGGCATTCGCCGTCAGAAGCCCGGCGCCTGACGCTGCAGGCGGACATTGTCCGGCCGGTGACGGAGCGCCTGCTGCGGGACGCCGGGCTGGCGGCAGGGATGCGGGTGCTGGGCATCGGCGACGTGGCGATGCTGGCGGCCGGGATCGTCGGGCCGGACGGCGCGGTGGTGGGCGTGGACCGCGACGAGGGCATCGTGAAGGCCGCGAGGGAACGGGCCGCGAGGGAACGGGCCGCGAAGGAACGGGCCGCGAAGGAACGGGCCGCGGGCGCCGGGCTGCACATCGAGTTCCGCCAGGCCCAGGCCGAGGACCACCTGGAGCTTGGCGCGTTCGACCTGGCGGTCGGCCGCTACGTCCTGGTCCACCAGGCCGATCCGGCGCCCCCTGCGCCCCGGTGCGCCCTGGGGCGCAGGGGGCGCCGGGCTTTGGACAAGAAACGACAGCGACACTGGAGCCAATGATGCGTCGAAATTTCCTTGTTTAATCTAAAGGCTGGCGCGGCTGCGGCGCTTGCGGCATTGACAATCGCGGGCGTCCTCGCAACGCCGCCCGCCCGTGCGCAACCGGTCAACGATCCGCCGCCGACGCTGCCGTCTGCTTGCCAGGGCGTCACCGTTCCGGCCGGCCTCGGCCCCGGCTTGCCCACGGACCAGAGCCTCTTCGGCTACCTGTGCTTGCCGCCGGGTTCGCGGCCTGCGGTTGTGCAGTTGACCATACCGGGGTTCACCTACGACCACGCCTACTTCGATTTCCCCTACCAGCCGGACCAGTATTCCTACACCCGCGCCGCCGTCGCGGCGGGATACGCGGTGTTCAACCTCGACCGGATCGGCACTGGGCGAAGCTCGCGTCCGCTCAGCACCGAGATCACCTTCGGCACCGACGCCTACACGATCCATCTCGTCGTCCAGACGCTGCGCGGGCTGGGGTTCGGCGGCGTCGAGATCGTCGGGCACTCGCTGGGGTCGCAGATCGTCGCGGTTGAGGCCGGCACGTATCACGACGTCGATGGCGTTGTCCTGACCGGGTTCTCGAACCATGGGAACTTGGTCAGCGATGCGACCGCGGCCCTCGGCTTCGAGCCTGCGGCCCTCGATCCGAAGTTCGCGCTGGTCGGCTACGACCCGCTCTATATGACGTTCAGGACCCACGGCATCCCGCAGTTCTACTATCCGCCGACCACCGATCCCGGCGTCGTTGCCGAGGACGATGCGACGAAGAGCGTTGCCACGACCACCGAAGTCGCCGGGTCGCTCGCCCAAGGCTCCTCGCTTGCCGGGCCGACGTCGCAGATCGCCGTTCCGGTGCTGATCGTGAACGGGGACCACGACGGCCTGTTCTGCGGCTTTGGCACGGCGTGCGACAGCGCGGCGAGCCTTTACCGGGACGAAGCCCCGTTCTTCGGCGCCACGCCCTGCTTGAGCACCGCGGCCGTGCCGCAGACCGCGCACAACCTCAATCTCTCGACCACCGCGCCGCAGGCCTATGCGGCGATCCTGAACTGGTCCGTGGGCCACGTCGGACTGAACGGCCCCCAGCCGGCGCCGTGCGGTCCCCAATGACCAGGCCCCGATCACCAGGTCCTGCCGCCTGCGCCGTTCAGGCGGCAGCGGCCACGGCGCCGGCCGCCTGCCATCCGCCGGCAGCGCGATGGCGGGGGATGCGGAGCGGCGCGCGTGGACGAGGGACTCCGTGCATCCAGTGTGTCATGCGATGTTCCTGGCGGCGTCCGCTTGTGTTGATATGCAGGCTCTAACTTGCTGTTGACCTCGTGTCCGCCGAATACGGGCATGGGACGTTGGCCAAACCGCTTGGGCGATCCGGGAGCTGTGCATGGAGGCCATTCTGAGCGTGTTCCACCAGCATGAGACAGGGTGGCACACCTACACCAGCCCGCAACTGCCGGGGCTGTTCCTAACCGGCCCCGACGAGGACGCCCGGGCCCTGTCGGACGCGCTGCCTTCGACGATCTGCGCCTTGATCGAGGCGGCGGACCAGCGCGCGGTGTCCATTCGGCAGGCAGAGTCGTACCGCGGCGGCCTCGGAACTGGGCATAATATCGCCGCGAGAGACGTGTTGCATTTTTTGGTGACAAGCGCCGGGCCGGAGGCGTCTAACTCGGAGGTTTATCCGGCTCGGCAGGACAATGGCAGCAAGGCTCGTCGTCGAAGCAAACAGGGTTGAGGCGTGGCTCCGGGGACTGGGATGCGTGAAGGGGGCCTGCCCGAACGAGTTCGCCTGCATCTGGCAACCGCCCGGCGGGCGGCCGCCGTTCCTGGTGCCGAACCCCGTGCGATATCCCCATGTGCCGTTCAAGCAGATGTGCCGCCTGGCCGACATGCTGGCGGAGGTCATGGACGCGCCGGGATTCGGCCTTCCCATGCCGTGAGGATGGGGGCGGTCCAAGCTGGTCCATGCGGACGGGCTGGAGGCGGTGGTGGGGAGCAGCGACCCGGCGGCGGTGCCGCAGGAGATGGCGACGGCGCACATGCCAGCCCGGCCCTTTCTGGCGCCGGTGGCGGCGGAAATGGGGGAGGAGGTGGCCCGGGCGGTGGGGGCGCGGGTCGCGGCGGCGTTGCGGGGCGACGGCCCGGACGGGTTCGACCCTGGCGGCGTCCAGCTCATATCGGGGTCGGGCGAGCACCCGGACGACCTGGGGGACGTCCCGCCGCAGGACCGGCGTGCGGTCGAGGAGGGACTGGAATCCCCCGGGCAGCCGCGCGCCCATGAACTGCCCCAGATCGTCCCCGGGCTGAACAGCCCCGACCCGACCATCCCGCGCTTCGGTGGCGGCCGCGGTTCCATGCCGGCCGCACCTCGCCCAGCGGCGCCCACCGGACAATCACCCACCCCGGCCGCGTCCAGCGGACAGCAACCTACCTTATCCCGACCCGGCAGCCAGGCGCCCGGCGCAGCAACACTTACCGGGCAACCACCTGCTCAGGCAGTACCCAGCAGCCCGGCCGCTCCTCGCCCGGCTGCACCCAGCGGACAGGCACCTACCCCGGCCGGCCAGGGTCTGCCGGTGAACGCCACAGGCCGGCTCAAGCCGGCGGCGCCTATAGAGAACCCGGCGATGCCGGCGGACCGTCATTATGTCGACCGCATCAAAATGGGATCTCCGCGCAGGCCAAAGAACACCGTTATCTTGCGCAACGTCGATATCCGCCCCGACATCCAGGCCATACGTATGGGCCGCGCGATGCGCGACGGGCCTTACTACGTCATCAACGGGCGCTACTACGAGATGCACCAAGGCGGCGCCACTTAGGGCTTGTTCAACAATTATCGCTATAGATCGCGGTGTCGAACAAGTAACCGGGGCAGATTCCCGGGCGCGGGAGTTGCGCCGGGGGTGCCGGCGTGATTCACAGGCTGCATGTCATTGCCGGAAGCAGCATCGCTGGAGAC
>JAABUS010006000.1_pt1 | contig 15237 bp, 18 predicted proteins | sample 5560161 | NCBI WGS metagenome assembly JAABUS01 (sample SAMN10711885, study PRJNA513376) | rock metagenome | isolation source: Antarctica rocks | place: Antarctica: Victoria Land, Trio Nunatak nord | collected 2016-01-04 | reverse complement strand
ATTCTCAGCCTGCACGCCGCGCTTACACCGCTTCGTACCGGCGGCGGTGCAGAAGGCCGGAAAAGACAAGCCCTCCAAGGTCTTGCGTTCGTCCAGCGGCCAGCTGCTGCACCGGAAGTCCTGATCGCGCCCTTGCTAACGGAAGCTGAAGCCGATGCCGAAGCCTGGCGCGACGGGACGCGGCGGCGGGTAGAACACCCGCGGCGGCGGAGCGTCGTAGTAAGCGCCCGGAGGCCGCCCGTAGAAAGGCACGGGCGGCGGCGCGTAGTACTGCTGCGGGGCGTAGTAGACCGGGGGCGGCGGCGGAACGTAGTAGGTTGGCGGCGGCGCGTAGTAGTAGCCCGGCCCGCCTCCCCAACGGTCCCAGTGCGCATCGGCGGGCGCTGCCGTGAACAGGGCGGCGAGCGCCCCGCCCGCTGCCAAAGCCTTTGTCGCAAACCGCATAGCCCTTGCTCCCGAGCGGGTGCCTGGAGGCAGTGAGCGCCCCGACCACGGCGAAACCGCGGCGACACCGGGGGTTCGCGGAGGCGTCAGAGGAAGTCGGACCCGGCGTGGTCCTTGAACAGCTCCGCGCGGCCAGCCCGGGTTTTCCTGAAGTGGCGGGCACACACAGCCAACCGGACCGCATCCTGCGGAAGGGCACAAAGAAAGGCCGGCGGCCCTTTGGAGCCGCCGGCCCTCCCCGCCGCCACGGGGGCGGCGCGGCGGTTCAGAACGAGGACGACGCCGAGAACGTCCCCATGATCTGCGCCTGCTGCGACGGCGCGAGGCCGCCCCTGACGGCCGTGGCGACGGTCACGTCCGTGGCGCTGACGTCGGCGCCGCCCGGACCGGACGCGAAGATGCTCGTGATGGCCAGGGTGGCGGTCGCGCCGGCCGAAACCGCGTCCAGCTCCGCGTCGCTGAGAGGCTGCATGTCTGTGGTCTGCATGGTGTGTCTCCTCGTTTGCCGCTCCGGGCCTCTGGCCGCCGCCCTGCACGCCGGTGCCGCCCGGAGCCACACAGGCACCGGCCCGGACGCCGGCGCTCGAATCCGAACGCCGCAGGCGGCCACGGCACGGCTAATCCGGTTCCCGCCCCGGCGCAACGGTGGGAAGGCGCCCGAGGTGTGACGGTTCACAGTCTGCGACACGCGGAGCACGATCGGCGGTTCGAGACCCAGAGCGCGGCGCCGCGGACCGGCGACGTGTTGCGCGGCGCCGCCTACGCGGGGGCCGTGCCGACCACCACCGCGCCCGGGCTCGCGCCGACGGCCACCGTGGCCGACGAGGGGCCGCCCGCGGCGGCGACGGCGGCGACGGTGATCGAGACCGAGACCGGGACGCCGGGCGGGCCAGCGGCGGAAAGGCTGAAGGCGGCGGCGGCGGCGGCGAGCCCGTCGCCGGCCGCGACCGCGTCCAGCTCCGCCTCGGTAAGGGTTCGCGCTTGCGACATCGTGGGTCCTCCCTCCTGGTCTCCGCCGTGCACGCGGGGCGAACGGCCCGAGTAAAAGCGGCTGGACACGGATAGACCCGGCGCCGGCCGGGGCGCCACAGGCGCGCCACGGTGCGAACGAACCGGCCGTGGCGGGTGGAGGCGGGGCAGGATGCCGCCGGGGCCGAGCCAGCGGGCCAGGGGAGGCGCGATGCGCCGCTACAGCCCGACCTTCGCCGCCGCGTTGTCCATGAACAGGCTGCCGCGGCGGATGTAGCCGCGCAGCACCGGCAGCGAGCGGTGGCCGGACTGGTCCTGGATGTGCCGCTCCGGCACGCCGGCGCGGGCGGCGCTGGTGATGAAGCCCGAGCAGCAGCTAAAGCGACGTGGCTACGCCTTGGCAAAGAGCGGCTAAGCCGGCAATCGCTGCCGCCCATGCATTCCATTTTGTTTGCTGTCTGGCGGTGCGCAGCACGTCCTTACCATCTTCGGTGATGGCCGCGTCGATCCAGCCGCTCGCGTCCGGTTTGGGTGCATAAGGCGAGCTCACAAAACAGGCCCAAAACCACAGCGCCGCCGATCCGAAGGCAAAGGCGGTCGATGCATAGGTGAGGGCGTCTTTCATAACGGAAACATTATCCTCATCCTCATTGCGCAAGTTCCGTCGCCGTTTAGTCCACGAGCCAGAGAGCGAAACGGGGTCAGCCCCAAGGCGCTGCGGTTCGCTCTCACTTATAGGAAGCCCGATCCAGCGTGATCCTTGAACAGCTCGGCCCGGCGGACGTGGCCGGCGTTCAGATCAGCACCCGCTCCACCTCGTCCAGCGTCACCTCGTCCGGCCGGCGGTCGTAGAGCTGCGTCGTGCGCGTGCTGGAGTGGTTCGCCATCGCCGCCGCCTTCTCCAGCGTGCCGCCGTTTTTCAAGTAGGCGGTGATCCCGGTCGCACGAAAGCTGTGGTTGCCGATCCGGGTGGCGATGCCGGCCGCCATCGCGCGGCGCTGGACCATCGCGTAGGCGTTGGCTTGCGGCAGGGCGGTGCGCGTCAGCCGCCCGGTGCCGCGCCCGATGGTTCGGAACAGTGGCCCCTTCGGGTCGCTGCGCAGACCCGCGCCGTCCAGGTAGGCGGTCAGGTACTCTTCGAGATTGTGGTGGCAGGGCATTTCGTGCCGCTTGCCGCCCTTCTCGTGCAGCCGCACCCAGAGGCGCCGGTTCTGCACGTACACGTCCTCGACACGCATGGAGAGCGCTGCGCCGACCCGCGCGAAGGAGTAGGTCATGAGGCCGATCAGCGCCCGGTCGCGCAGCCCGGTCGGCGTCGCCGGATCAAGGCTGTCCAGTAGGGCGCGCGCCTCGGCCGGCGCCAACACCGGCGTCTTGCCGCACTTCACGATGTGCGCCGGGCCGCGCACCGAGGCGGCCGGGTTCACCGGCATCACCTGGCCGACCACCAGCCAGTCGAAGAGATGGCGCAAGCCTGCAAGCCGTTGCTTCACAGTCGGAGCGGAGCGCTGCCGCGTCTGCATCTCGACCCAAGCGGCGACGTGCAGGGGCTGCACTTCGGAAAGAGAGCGCACGCCCGCATCGGCTTCGCACCAAGCCAGGAAGTCGACGGCCGCGCGGGCGTAGGCGCGGCGCGTGTGCGGGTTTCGAATGCCGGCGGCGAAGAACTCCAAAAAGCGGGTGCCAGCGTGCTTGCCGCTAGCCACAACGAGGGTTGGCATGTTCAGGGAGGGGAGGGTGACGGTAGCGAGGGCGCTCACCCGCGCATCACCTTGTTCCAATCAACCTCAAGGCCAGCCGCCTCCAACTCTTGGCCAAGCTTCGTCCGCCATGCACCGGCGCTGTCGAGATCAATGTAGACCACGCCCTCAAAGTCCGACGGGCGCTCTACGTCGCCCTTGACGAGCGCGACGACGCGCTCGGGCCCAAGCGCCCCGATGAAGAAGCCCAGCTCGAACACGACGTTCTGGCGAGCCCGCGGCCTTACTCCACTCCCGGCCTTTCCACCGGTGTCGTCCGGGGTCATCAGCACGACCGCGAAGCCGATGTCGGCGGCTTCTTCCCTGAACTTGGTGATGATCGTGCGGCCTTTGTTGGGACGCTCGTGCAGGATGACAGGCTCGAACCCGGCCTGCGCAAGAAAGCGCGCAACCCCTTCGCGGCTGCCCTCGTCGTGCCCATGCACGACAAACACCTTCCGCGACGGTTTTCTGAGCTCCGCCGGGGCCGCCGGCGCGGGTGCCTGCCCATGTTCGGCGATCTCCTCTTCGAGGAACCGGACCGCTTGCCTGAGATGAGCCAAGGAAGATTGCTTTCCTCGCTCCAAATCCTCGTGCACCTGCGAGAGCGGATACGGCCTGGAGCCACCGACCACGATCCCGAGCCTCGCCGTCGGATCGACGTCAGCGGCGCGGCGATAGCGATTGAACTGGATGGTGCCCGCACCGAAGACCGACCCCAGCGTTTCCTCGATAGAGGTGCTGAGCGCCGACACTTCAGGCGCGTTGCGCCCCCCCACGCTCTGCGGCTCGAACGTCTCCACATCCTCGATGCGCTTGTTCAAACGAGCGATGCCACGCCGCATTTGGTCGACGCTGAGGACCGCCGGCTGCGGCGTCGGGGCGGGAGGACGACGGGCCATCCGATAATGCCTTTATGGGATAAAGGACATTATCGTATGTATGGAGGCTTGGAAAGGCGCGTTTGTAGCAGTCTGTCCCTAGGACAAGTTCGGGGCCCCGCCCATGTTTTCGTTTACGCGTGGTTCCGGCCACGCTATGCTTTCCTGAGGAGCTGGGGCGGCGCATGGCATCAGGACCGGAAGCACGCAGGGCATTCGAGGAGTTCGGCATCAATGCCGCGTTCCTCGACGGCCTATTTCGGTATCTGCGCCGGACCTACACCAAGGCGAGCAAGCCCGGTGGCGGGAAAGGGACCGTCCATTGGGACGAGACGGACCTGGGCCCGAGCATTGCCGGCATGGGATGCGAGCAGCCTAGCGACGCGCCGGCGACGGTGGCGGCGCTGTACTCGCTCCCTCTCGCACGGATCGCCGACGGCACGGTGGGAGGGGGATATCCGCCTGCTACTTACGAGCGAGGGCTGAATGAAGCCTCAACCCCTGATGTTCTAACGTTCGGCAGGTTTATTGAAAACGAGATCTGCCGTGTCGCTCTGATGTCGAAGCCGGAGCGTGAGGCGGAGGAAGCGGAGAACCGCTTTAGCGCCATCATTCTCAATAGTGAGCGCGGCCGTGCGGAAGTAGTGTTCTACAGGATTGCGTCGCCGCAGTATTACTCAGTCTTGTTCACCGTGCCAGCGGGCAACACGCTGGCCCCTACCCTACCTCCTAGTCGCACCACTCGGCTTTGGCGGGACCGGACTGTTACGTTGCCTTTCAGCATCATCGTAGTTGCTGCTGAACTGCTGGCCGACACTTGGGAGACAACTGGCAAATTTCTTGAGTTCTCAGGGGATGGGAACGCCAACCCACCCCACGACGGCGACGTGCCTACCACAAACGAAAACGCGCTGGACCCGGCAAGGTCCAGCGCGCCAGTTCGTGAAACCCGGCCGCACGCCAATGCGGCCGAAGACAACCAGCCGCATGCCGCGCCCGGGCCGTCAGACAGCCTGGAAAGTACGGAAATTGGGATCGGATTTCAATCCCATTCCCTCGCGAGCGTGCGGCGTCCCCTCCTCAACCAAAAGGACGCTCTGCACCATGCCCAAACCGCTCCATTATGAGGGGCTGATCGCAGCCGTACGCGCAGGAGAGCGCGTGCTGGCGCACTGCGGACTGACGAACCATCCCGTCGCCCGCGCGCGCGTCGGACAGCGTTTGGTCCGGAGCGCCCTTGAGCGGCGGCCCGCACTGGCCGTGTGGGTCGGCGGGCGCCTCTACATCCTGGATGAGCCTGCGACCCTGGACGCCCTCGCCGACGAGACGGGGCTGTTGCAGCCGCCAGTCACGGCGAACTCCGCCCACGCAGACGGTGCGTCTCCGTCCTCCAGCATGGCGGTGGCCTGAGGCGCTTCGAGGCGAGAAGCGCCACAGCCCCGTGTCAGTCTGCGGAGACTGAAACGAGGCTGTGGGTACTGGCAAACGCGGCTGACGCTCAGCCGAAAATATAGCCAGCACCGAGGCTTCCGCCAAGAGGTGCCCAGGTCGCCGCCCGGAAGGGGCGAGCGATGAACGATGCCACCATTCCGTCCGCGGGGCAGCGGCAGGTCGGCCTTGCCGATCTCCACCCGCTTGATCTCGTCCGCATCCACCGCGGCGCCGCGCACCTCCACGACCTCGGCCAACGCCCGCTGGGCGAGGCGCTGGTGGAGCTGGCCCAACACGGCGGGCCGGCGGCAGTGCTTGACGTGCTGGCCTGCTACGGGCGCTTGACGCCGGCCATGGTCCGCGCGGCCGGGGCGGACCAGCCCCTGGTGCACCAGCTCGTGATGGTGCCGTGACCGGCGCCCCGATCCGGCTGCTGCAGCTCCGCGACGCGCCCGACGCCGAGGGCGAACCCAGGGCGGGCTTGTTGGTGCCCCCGCAGGCGGGCAGCGCGAGCACGCGGCCCATCGTGCAGGTGTACGCCACCGTCGCCGAGGCGGTGCGAGCCAAACGCGCCTTGGAGGAGGTTGGCGATGCTCAGCCGGCTTGACCCCTCCGTCATCGGCAAGCTGTCCAAGATCGCCGGGCTCTTCGGCTCGGACCACGACGGCGAGCGCTCCGCCGCGGCGTGGCAGGCGACCAGGCTCTTGCAGGCCCACGGCTTGACCTGGGCCGACGTGTTTGCGCCGCCGCCGACCGTGCGGCTGCCGGTGCGCGCGCCGCACGTCGCCGGGGTGCAGTGGGCGCTGCAGTTCCAAGACCGATTGACCGACCGGGAGTGCAAGTTCCTGGTCGACATCGGCCGGTGCCGCCGCATCAGCGCCAAGCAAACGGCCTGGCTCGGCGACATCCTGCGCAAGCTCCGTCAGAGCAGCGCCGGTTGACGCATCACCGCATCTCCAACGATGCGGATATCGCCGCCGAGTTCGGCGAGGCGCTGCGGGCGGCCGGGTTCCGGCTGCAGGGCGCGCCCGTCATGGACGGCGCGTGGCACCGCGCGGCCGTCGAGGGCGACAAGGGCAGGCGGCAGTCCGGCCGCTACCGCGGATACTTGGACGGCCGCCCAGCCGGTTTCGCCGAAAATTTCAAAGACCCGAGCCGGACCGGAGCGTGGAAGGCCAGCGCGGAAGCCCCGCGCCTGTCGGCGGCGGAACGCGCCGCGGCGCGGCTCAAGATCGCCACCGAGAAAGCGATCGCCGAAAGCGGCGCCGAACGCAGGCTCGACGCCATCGCCGAACGCTGCAGCGCCGAATGGGAACGCGCCGCGCCAGCGCCGGCAGACCACGCCTACATCCTTCGCAAAGGCAGCTCGGCCGAGGGGCTCCGGGTCAACGTCGCCGGCCAGCTCCTAGTCCCGATGCGGGACTTCGCCGGACGCATCCGCAGCCTCCAAACCATAGCAGCCGACGGCGCCAAGCTCTTCCCGCTCGGCTCGCGGGTGCACGGGCTGCACCTCCTCCTCGGCGAAGTCAGGCCCGGCGGCGTGCTGCTGGTCGCCGAGGGCTACGCCACCGGCCGCACGCTGTTCGACGCGGAGGTTCCCGGCGCCGCCGTCGCCGTCGCTTTCGCCAAGCCCAACTTCGTCGCCATCGCGGAGCACTACGGCAAGCAGGTTCCGGGCCTGCGGATCGGCATCTGCGGCGACAACGACCACCACCTCCCGCGCCGCGACCCGCCCCTCCGGAACGTCGGCAAGGAGGACGCCGAGAAAGCGGCGCGCGCCACGGGCAGCACCGCGGTCGTGCCGGCCTTCGAGCCGCACGAGGCCGGCACCGACTGGAACGACTACGCCGCCGCGCACGGCCTCGACGCCGTCCGCGCAGCCATCGAAGCGGCGCTTCCCCCACAACCGCCGCCCCCGCTGGAACCGCACTATCCCGCGCCGGAGAACACCCGAGCGGAGGCGCTGAACGCGCTCGACCTCGAGGTCGGCTACTTCTTCGAACGCGCCGCTGCCCACGTCTCGGCCGCCGAGGCCTGGCGCAAGGGCACGGCGGCACTGGACTTGGTCCACCCGCCGAAGTCGCCCGGCCGCCGTCGCGCCTTGCGCGCCGCCCGTGCCGAGATGGCGGCTGTGCACGGGCCCGATTGGCAGAAACCCGGCCATCGCCTGCTGCTGCCCGCCGCGGCGGGTGGCGGCAAAACCAGGTTGACGGCGGCCGAGATCGCCAAGCGCCTGCCCGAGCTGGGGCGCGTCGCTTTCTACACCGACACCCTCGACAACGCCGGCGCCGTGGCATCGAAGATACCAACAGCCAAGGTCGTCCGCGGGCGCAGCGCCATCGATCCGAAAAGCGCGACCGGCGCCCGGATGTGCCTCCGGCACCAAGCGGCCGAGGCCGTGGCGTTCGCCGGGCTTCCAGTCGGCCGGACGATCTGCCGCGACGCCGACGGCCGGACGTGCCCCCTGTTCGCCGGCTGCGCCTACCAGCGCGCCGCCGCCGAACGCCGGGAAGGCACGACCGTCTCAGTCGGCAGCCACGAATACGTAACGCTCCGCGGCGGCATGCCCGCGCCCGATGTCGTGGTGATCGACGAGAACTGCGTCTCCAAGCTCATCGGCCATGTGGAGTTCGGCGCCGACCGGCTCCTGCCGGTCGAGATGCCGGAGTGGCACGCCGGCGGGCTGGCCGCCGCCACCGCCTACCGCGACTTCATGCGGCGGGTTGCGGAAGCCGTGCAGGATCCGGCCGGCATCCTGGCGGGGCTGCGCTCCCGCGGCATCGGCGATGCTGCCGCCTTCACGCCTGCCGTGGCCTTCCTGCGCGCAGTCGAGGAGCGGGAATACACCTCCGGCATCACCCCGACGATGGACGATGCGGCGGTGCTGGAGCGGCTGGAGCGGCACGCGCGAAGCGAGATCCACGCCGTCCTAAAGATGCTGCTCGCGTTGCGGGCGGAGATCGCCCTGCCGCGCGACCAGGCGCACGGCGTAGCTTTCCACCCCGACAAGCCGGTGACGGTGGATGGCCGGCAGGAGCGGCAGAACCGCATCAGCGTCCACTACCGCAAGGATCTCGCCTTCCGCGCCGACGTGCCCGTGCTGGTGCTGGACGCCTCGGGCGATGCCGAGATCTACCGCCAGCTTCTCGGCGATCGGCTGACGGCGGCGGCGGCGGTGCAGTGCGAGCGCAACGTCGAGGTGGTGCAGGTCAGGGACGCCACCCTTCCCCGCAGTTCGTTGCTCGGCACCGACCGCCGCGGCGACGCCCTCTCGGACACCAGCCCGGCCCGCGCCGAACGGCTGCGCGCCGAGATGGTCGCCACCGCCAACGCCCTCGCCGCCAAGCACGGCGATCTGTTCATGCTGGCGACGAACATGGCGGTTGAGGCTGCGGTGACCGCGGATGCGGCTGAGGTCGGGGTGAACGCGGTGGTCGTGACCGGCCACTTCGGCAAACTGCGAGGACGCAACGACTACGAGTACTGCGCCGCAGGGATGGTGCTCGGCCGCAATCAGCCTCCCGCCTCCGCAATGGAGGGCATGGCCCGCGCCATCTGGGCTGATGACCCGGAGCCGCTGACCCTGTCACGCACCTACGAGAAGGCGACCCGCGGTATCCGGATGCGGGATGGTTCGGCCATGCCGGTCGAGGTGGATGTGCACCCGGACCCGCGCGTCCAGCGGGTGCTCGAACTCCACCGCGAGCGCGAGAGCGAACAGGCAGCCGACCGTTTGCGCCTCATCCACAACGCCGAGCGCAAGGTGCTTTATGTCGCCTGCAACCTTCCGTTGAACCTCACGGTGGATCGCGTGGTGACCCGCCGAGCCTTGGTGCACGAGGCCACCGGCCGAGTGGACAACGGCCAGGAAGGCAAGGGCCGCCGGATCTACGGCAACCGGTTGGCGGAGGCGTACCGCCTCAGCGGCGGCATCCTGCCGCTTTCGCACCGGGAGCTTTCTCGCGTTTTCAGTGGGTTGTGGCCGTCCGAGCGGCGTGCCCGCGAGGATCTCGGAAAGAGTGCCGTCTCTGCAATAAGAACTCTATTAGCAGAGACGGCACTCTTTCGACCGGCGCTTGTCACGTACCGCTTGGAAGGCCAGCGGTGCCCTTCCCGAGCCCTGGTTTCGCCGGACATCCCGGACGGCCGCGCGGCCCTGCAGGCCCTCTTGGGCAAGCCGGTCGTTGCCTACGAGGCCGAGGACGGCCCGGAACCACCCGAGCCGCCCAGCGCACCGCGGCCGCCCCCGCCGGCCGAGCACGCCTCGGAACCCGCAGTCCCCAACACCATGGAGGTCTCGATGCCGCATTCATCCGGTGAACCCGGCGCGATGCGTAGCCCAACCGCTTTGATGCTGGCCCAGCACGGCGTCGCGCTGGCGGACAGCGCCGACGCGTCCAGGTGCTACCCGGATCTGTGGAAGACCCCCGCGGCGGCCCGCCAAGCGTTCTACCGGGCAAGGCGCGTGACAGCCCCATGCGGCGAGGCGCCCGAAGGGCACCGTCACGCACCTCTGCGCCAGGTCAGCTACCAGTCGGCCGGCGTCGGGAAGCGGGCCACCTCCCTGACCTTCGACCCCGCCGCCATGCCCCCGGATGATTTGCGGGCATGGCTCGAAGCGAGGATCGGGCCGCTGGTGCGGTTCGAGCTGGACCCGGAACACCCGCCGCCCGACGTGCCCGAGGCGCAAGTGGATACACCCCCTCAAGCCCAAGAGCCCCAGGGGAACGAGCCTCCGAAACCCGAGAACGCATCACCTCCTCCGGAGCCGCAGGGGAACGACCACCATGCCGAACCTGACGGCTCGGGGTCTGGGAGCGAGGCCAATCCGGCATGGCCCGAGGAGCCTACCAGGAGGCCGCCTGAGGCCGTCAACGGCTCTGAGGGTATGGGAGCATCAGACGCCCCGGAACTGCCCCCTGGGCCTCCTGAGCCGGTTGCCGCGCCATCCGCCGCGGTAGTGCCGGCCGAGCTGCAGGCGGTCCAGCTCCTGCGGCAGCGGTTGCGGCTGGCCGACTTGGCCATGCGCCTGAGGGAGGCCCGGCCTAAGCGCACCTACGCCGTTCGCGCGGTGGAATGGAACGAGATGGAGATCGCGGCGAGGAGCGCGGCCCAGCTACCCACCACCGCCTGGCGGACGTGGCGCGAGGAGGCGGGGCCCGAGGGCGTTGTCCCACCGCAGGCTGCCGGTTCTGCGGTGGTCGAAAGTGCCTACCGGTGACCGGGAACCTGTTTGCCACCTGTTCTCAGGTGCCCGCGCGCCCGGATCGTTCGTGGCTCAGTGCACGCTTCCAGGCTCTGATGCGTTGTCCGCCGCCGCATCCTCGGCCGTCTCGGTGGTCGCCGGGCGGAACTCGTTGATGATGGCGACGAGCTCGGCATCGCTCATCTGCTTCGGGTCAGTGACAGCCGCATTGACGTTCCGTGCGATCGGCTTGCCCCAGGCGCGGTCCAGCAGCGCGGAAGCGGCCGACATCCGGGCCATCGCCGGCACTCCGACATCGGCGCAGATCTCCGCCAACGCCGCCATGGCGAGGGCCGTGTGCTCGCGCGCCGCGGCCTGGACGTCGTGCACCACCTTCGGTCGGCCGCCCGGATTGCCGGAGCGGCCTTTCTGGAAGGTCCCTGGCCTGGCCATGTCAGCGATTGTCCTCTGGGTTCGCGCGGTACCGGGCCTCCCATGCGGCAGAGCTTTCAATCTCATCCGGTGCGGCGATGACGTAGCCCACGCGGCCGCCCTGGCTGGTCACGTCCTGACGCTGCACCGGCTTGCCCTCGATCCGGTCGAGGCACGCGATCGTCGCCGCGAGCTGCGTCTCCTGCCGGTCGGCGTTCATGGCGAGGGCGAACAGGTGGTCCGTCAAAGCCTCGGCCCGCTCGACCTGGCGCGCCTTCACGGCGGCGTCGTTGGACAGCGCCTGGATGCCATCGGGATCGCCGGCCTTGATCCGCTTGGTGCTGGCGCCGCGCGCCGGACCGCCCCAGCCCTCGCCCTTTGCGGGGCCGCCCCGTCCGGCGCCGTTGCCCTTCGGAAACTTGCCCGTCTGTGGGTCGCGTGCCGCCATGCGGCTCCCCTGCTCTGAACGGTACGATCTTACCGCCGTTCAATCCGAAGGTTCAACAAGGCCTTAACGGCCGTCTCGCGCGCGCGCGTTTCGTCCCGCCGCGACCGGGCAGGTCACGCCAGCGCGCCAGCCCCAGACTTTGGCCGCTCCGGCAAGTAGCCCTCGGCCACCAGCCGATTACGGATCGTCTGCTCAACCCAGGCCGTCGCCGAAATGCCGGCATCACGGGCAGCAGCCTCCATGGCCTCCTTCACGTCCGGCCTGATCCGCAGCCCGAGCGGGGCTGTTCGTCCGGTCCGCGTTTTTCGTGCTGGCGTTTTGCTGGCATCTTGCATGGAAAACCCCTTGACCGAGGCCGCCATTGTACGCATTATGCTAGCACCTTGCAAGCGCAAGGCGGCCGAGGCGGAGGGCTGGAACCCCTCAACCCCGGCCTGACCACCAAGCCGCTTCTGAGGAGCAGGCCCAATGGCTGCCCAAGCCCTTACCACGATTGCCCGCGCGCCGCTGCCGTCCCGGCGCCGCACCACCACCATCGCCAACCCCGCCCCGCGCGAGCCGAACGTGCTCGTCGCCGTGATCAGCGGCACGCACTACCTCGAGGTCGAGCGCACCGCTGGCGGGCACCTCGCCCGCTTCCACTTCCGCGACGGCGAGTGGTTCGACCTCGCGCAGGACGTGTCGTTCGACGCCGCCACCGCGGCGGTCGCCGAGTTCATCGACCTGACCTGGGATCTCGAGCCCGGCTGGTCGCAGGCGAGCGATGACGCCCTGCGCGCCGCCGCCGCCGCGGTGCTGGCCGGTCCGGCCGCCGCCCTTCCGATCGCAGCGTGAGGAGGCGGGACATGAACGCACAGGACCGCACCTTCCCCTCCCGCCGCGGGCTGCTGAGGCTTGCAGCCGCCACCGCCGCGGCCGCGCCGGCGGTGCTCGCCGTCGCGCCCGGCGCCACTCCCGCTGGCGTTTCTCCGGACCTCGCCGCGGCGGTCGCCCGCTACTGGGCGTGCGTCGACACGGCCAACGCGCCCGAGGCGGACGACGACGTGACCGACGCCATGTGCATCGAAGCGAACGAAGCCGCGTCCGGCCTCGCCGACGTGTCTTGCCGCGGCGTCCCCGACTTGGCGGCGAAGATCGCCTTCGTGGTGGACGTGATGACCGAGCAGAACGCCTGGGGCCACCTGACGAGCGCGGAAGGCGAGGTGATCCTGTCGCTGAAGCAGGACGCGGCGACGCTCGCCGGCCCTGAGGCACCAGCGCCCGTGCCGCGCCGGTCGGCGCCGGCCGCCGATCCGGACGCGGCGCTGCTGGCGCTGTGCGTCCAGTGGGAGCGGGCGATTGCCCGCAACGCCGAGGTGGTGGGCCGGCTCGCCTGCCGCCTGGAGTGCGACTGGACGCCCGCGGAATGCGCCGAGTGGGACGCCAGTCACGCGCTGGCCGACGCCCTACAGGACAGCGTGACGGAGACGCGTGCGGCCACGGTGGCCGGCGTGCGGGCCAAGGCGTCGGTGCTGCGGCGCATGACCGAACTCGACGGCATTCCGTGCCCGGAGGAGTGCGCGGCCTCGCTGGTGGCCGACCTGACGGGGCTGCCGGCATGAGCGTGCAGTGCGGATCCAACCGGCGGGCGCTGCTCACCGGCGCCGCCGCCATCGGCGCGGTGGCGGCTGGAGGCGCGGCTATCGCCCCTGCCGTGGCCGGCGCCGGCCCCGACGCCGAGCTGATCGCGCTGTGCGGCGAGTACGCGGTGGCAGTCGACGCCCACAATGCCGATGGGGGCCATCTGGAGATGGAGGACTGCCCGCTCTGGCAAGCGACCGAAGCGCTCAGGCTGCGGCTGGACGGCATGGCTGCCTGCACGCTGGCCGGCGTCGTCGCCAAGGCGCGGGTTGCCCGGACGCTGGCCCAGCAGCCCTCAGGAGAGGACTACAGCGACGCCTACACCGGGGAATGGCCCGGAGAGGTGGTGCGGGAGCTGCTGGCGCTCGCTGAAGGCACCGCACGCACCACGTAGCTCGGACGCGGCGGCGGCTCCCAACGCGCCCGCTGCCGCGCACCGCATGTCGAAACCCTAACTTGGCGGTTCGCCTTCCCGCATTCAGCGTGCGGGAAGGCGCCGAACGGCCCAACAGGAGACGCCGACCGTGACCCACCTCAACGAGCAGCTCGTCCGCCTCTACGACACCGTATTCGATCGCGCTCCGGACCCAGAGGGGCAGGCGTTCTGGAACAACTCGCTGGACCACGGCTACTCGTTCACCGTGCTGGCCGACCACTTCATGCGGGCGCCCGAGTTCGCCGCCACCTACGGCCAGCCGACCAACCACGCCTTCGTGGAAAGCCTGTACCAGAACATCCTCGACCGGCCCGGCGAGGCGGACGGCATCGCCTTCTGGACGGCGGCGCTGGACGACGGGCGGGCGCAGCGCGCCGAGACGGTGGTGGGCTTCTCGGAGAGCCAGGAGCACATCGTCCACATGGCGGCGCCCACGGCCGTGTCCCAAAATCCTGCACCATCCGAGGCCGCAGCTCCGGCGCCCGCGGTCGCAACTTCACCCGAGGTTTCGCCCGTTGCCCCCGCGCCCGTGCCGTCTCCGGCAGCCGAGCCCGTGCCGGTGGCGCCCGCTCCTGTCCCGACGCCGGCGGCCCTCCCCCCGGACACCACGACGCTCCCCGAGACGCACCCCGGCCCGTACACCCTCGAGCAACCCACCGGCCTGCTGACGAAGGATGTCTGGACCTACCACGAAGGCGAGACGCTCGTCGGCGGCGAGGGCCGCGACAAGATGTACGGCTGGAATACGCAGAACGTCACGATGTGGGGCCAGGGCGGCGACGACGTTCTGCTCGGCGGCCCGGGCAACGATATCCTGCACGGCGGCGAAGGCAACGATACGCTGAACGGCGGTGCGGGCGACGACAGGCTGTTCGGCGGCCCCGGCGCGGACGTGTTCGTGTTCAACGCCCCGGACTTCGGGCACGACTACGTCGGCGACTTCCAGCTCGGCGTGGACCTCCTCGACTTCCGCGGCTTGCACGCGGCCTATCGGGGCCAGAGCGCGTTCGTCGCCAATGGCCAGCCGCAAATCCGCTTCGAGGACAACTGGACGCTGCGTCACGAAGCGAACGCCCATATGCCGGGCGGCAGCTTGGCTTCTTTCGACGCCAACGGCGACACCGTGGCGGACGCCACCGTGTCCGTGTTCAATGTCCTGCTGACGGACGCCAGCTTCCTCATCTGACCCCAAACGCACGAACGGCCCGGGGAGCGATCCGCCGGGCCGTTTTCGCAGGATCAGGGTATCTGCTCATCCCCGGTGTTGGTCGGGGCTCGCCGACAGGCATCGACGAAGCGCTTGACGTAACCACGTGGTTCTTGATTCAAGCTCGGGATGGACCGGCTCCCTGACCTGTCTTCCCTCTCGCACGCCGAGAAAGATGCGCTCATCCACGTGCTGTGGGCACAGGTGCAGGCGCTGACGGCGCGGGTGGCGGAGTTGGAAGCCAGGCGCGGCCTGCCGCCGAAGACGCCCGACAACTCCAGCCTGCCGCCCTCGCAGGGCAAGAAGCCGAACCGCGGTGACAAGCCTGCCCGGTGCGGTCCCCGCCAGGGCAGCCTCGGTCGCCAGGGTGGCGGCCGGACGCAGTCAGGCGGGTATGGGCCGGATTTCGACGGCGCCGGCACAGCAGCTTACTTATTGATCCGGC
>JAABUS010005999.1_pt1 | contig 15238 bp, 7 predicted proteins | sample 5560161 | NCBI WGS metagenome assembly JAABUS01 (sample SAMN10711885, study PRJNA513376) | rock metagenome | isolation source: Antarctica rocks | place: Antarctica: Victoria Land, Trio Nunatak nord | collected 2016-01-04 | reverse complement strand
AACTAGGTATCTTTATCTTCCGTTATATTATATACGGGTTTATTATACGATAAATTCTTAACTTCTTCGTTATCGACTTTATCGTCGACTTCGTCTTTAATAATTTATTTATTATTTACTTTATCGCTCTATTTAGAAGTAGAAATACTAGACTTTTTATCCTCGTTATTATTCGTTATTTTAATTTATTTAGTTTTAGTTATTTTTATTACCTTCTTTATTTTTATTTTATTAATCTTTAAGGCTAGTTTCTTCGTAGCCTTTCCCAAACGTAATTTAATTATATTATAATTAAAAACTTATTAGAACGAAGATATCGTATTATACTCGATAAAAGCGAGCGATATAAATAATTAATTAATTTTAAAATTAAAAGAGGAAAGATATATTAATATTATTTAATATATAAGATACTATAGTTAAATAATATAATAGCGGTAATATTTATTAATTATATCGAGCGAGAAAAAAACGACTTATTATTATTTAAGTAAATTAGAAATATCGTATTAACGTAGCGGGGCTACTAAGAAATTCGTTATTATTAAATAATAAAATTATTATCGCGTAATAAAGCGAAAATAAAATAAAGATTAATAAATAAATAAAGTAATATTATCCCTTAAACTACCTACGTGGTTTATAACGACTTTATATTATAATTATTAATTACGCCCTCTACGTTTTTAAAATCCTAGTTATTATATTATATATTCTAGTAGGGCCTCTAGCCCTTCTATTTAACTAGGTATTATATTATTAATCTTTTTCCTTATTTTAAAAATTTCCTTATCCTTCTATTTAAAATACGTTTTATTTTAAAGTAATTATTTATATCTTTATTATTATTATCGAGAATAGTAGTTTATTTAATCTCTTAAAGACGGTTATATAAATCCCCTCCTAACGGAGTAGGTTCTAAGGCGGCGACCGAAATAACGGGGTAGATATTTATTATCGGTAATAATTCTAATTTATAGGTTAAGTCGTTTATTCGTTTTAAAATTTTAAACGGGTTAGTTCTTTAGTTCGAAAGTTTATAATTCTTTAAACCCAGGATCTTATAATCTTTATATAATTTTAAAAAGATTATATCCTCTTTTTATATTATTAAGAGTATATATTTATTATTATATCGAAATTTAGTATTAATCGCCGCGAACGAAATCGCGTTAACGGTTTCCTTCTAGTTAACGGTCTTAATATCGGTAAAATCTATTCTTTTTATTATATCTTAAACCGAAATTTCATTATTAAGTTTTATATTATAGATAATTTTATTTAGTAAAAACGTCGTTATTAAATTTAAAGAATTATTTATAATAAATCGTAAAATAGTTACGAATTTATTTTATAAGTTATTAAAGTAGTATATTAAATAAAATCGTAATACTATTTTTATAATCTAATTTATCCGTTCCGATTAACCGTTAAATTAAAGGTAATAGGCGGTAGAGATTATTAATTTAATTTTTAATATTTTAAAAATTATTTTCTATAAACCTAAAAGAAATTTAAAGTCTTTATTAAAAATAATCGTCTTTAGAATTCTTTAGTCGGTAAAGGCGAGAAGTAACGCGTTTATTTATTTTTCGGCGTTAAATATATCTTTCCCTAAAACCGTAGTAATTACTTTCGAGAATTTATAAATAATAATTATTAAATAATTATATCCGTTTATAAATATAGGGAGCGTTATAATAAAATCGATAATAACGTAATAATAGATTTTTAACTTTATTAGGATTAGTTTTAAAATATCGTATAATATATACCTTTTTATTTAATTAAATTAATATTAAGGGTAGTATAAAATATAGTATTTAAATCTTCGAGTTAAATACCGTATATAATAATTATCGGCGATATTCTTATACGTTTTATAAAATCCTATATAATTTCGCTTATTATACGCGAGTTCGAAAATATTTTATTCTATTAATTTCGGGATATATAGGTGTTCCTTATTAATATAGTCGTTTTTATACTATATAAATAAGTCTTTAAAAAGAAAAGGAATATTAGTATTAATTATATCGACTCCGTCCGTAGATCTTAAGGCTTCCTTTTTAAGTTTATTCTTTTTATATATAAGGAAAGTTATTACCCTTAATTATTTCTTATTTTTAAAATATACCTTTTATAATTTAAGGCGGTATTTAGAAGATATTTTAATTAAAATAAAATAAAAAGCGAAGACGTCGTCTAAAATACCGGGATTTTTAATATCGAGATATTCTTTCTTACCGAGGAGGTAAGATAATATATTTAATACGATATTTTACTTTCCTAAATACTAACGAATATCGAGATCGTATTATAATAAATATTAAAAAGTTTATATTAACCGTAGGTTTATCTTATTAGAAGAGGACGACGATAATATTATTTATCGGGTAATATTAGTAGTTACCGAGTAATTAATAAAAATAATAACTTTCTTTATCGAGACTTATATAAATAGGTATAGGATTTTCTTTAATATTTAAATTAAGTTTATTACTTTTAATTCTATAAGCTAGTAGCGCGACTCCGTAGGATTAAATAATTTAAATAGGAATAGAATTAATTATATATTAATACGGGGGAAATTATTACTTTAAGGATCTTTTTAAATATAATATATTATCGCGCTAATTCCGTACGACTTTAATATATTAATATTAATATATAATTAACGAGCTAGATCCCGATAATATAAATAGGTTTTAGAGGTAAATACCTTTTATAATAATTTAAAAAAAGTTAATTCCTCTTTTATAAATACGAAATAAATTTTTTTAGAATAAATCTTTCGTATATTCCCGCCCTACGACGGCGAGCTCTTTAAAAGCTAGGTTTTCTGGTATTAAAATAATTTAATAATTTAAGCGAAGTATTTACTATTATTTCATAATTAATTTATTATTCCGATATATATTTCTAAAGCCTATAATATATTTAGGAAACGAAATTCCTTAATTACTATAATTCTTTCCTTAATAATAATTAAGTTTAATTTATCTATTTTTTAGCCTAAAAGTATAACGGAGGGGTAAATTAAAAAGGATTTCTTAGATTTAAACGAGATCTTAAGGCCTACGAATAAAGCGAAGATAATTATAAGATATTCGATATACTCGGAATAGGACCGTAAGAAAATTACGATATTATCGACGTAATATCTCGCGAATACTTTATACGGGCGAAGAAAAGTATTTATTTTATATTAAATATACGGAATTAACTCTTTCTATTTTATTACTATAATATTATAATACTCCGAACTACGGTAAGAAACTATTATAAATTTATAATAATTATCTCTCTTGATTAAAAAGAGATAGAATTATCTACTATAATTAATAATATTTATATAAATATACTTTTATATTAACGAAATAATATCGCTTTAAAGCGGAAGAGGGTAGTTATTAAAGATAATAATTTTATTTAAACTACGAATATCGACTACGACTCTACCCTTCCGTATTAACGTTCTCTCGGGGCCTTTATATACCGTCCGTTATATAACGAAAATAAAGAAAGCGAATAAGGAAGGCTCGGTAAACTATAATATTTTCTTTTATTAATATATTTTATCGAATTTCTCGTCTACTAAAGCTCTTATATCGGGGTTTAATAAATAAACTTTATAACTAAATTTCGTATTAAATAATTATTAGTCCGTAGTAAATAAAATCGATAATTATTTAGATTCGGGTAAATCGATTATATCTCCCGTATCTTCTTAAATACGAGGGTATTACTTTATAATCTCTTTAATCGCGGTAATATCGGAGTCGTTATCGTAGATCGTAATTCTATTCGGTAGTTTCGTTTTTATAAAAGAATCGACCTTAGGCCTTAAGATTAACCTCGGATTATAAAGATTAATAAGATATAATACGATTATATCGTCCTTATAAGTTTTCGCCGTAAAGGAATAATTATTTAAGTCGATAAAGTACGTTTCTTTTACCTCGTATTCTATAATTAATCTTATTCGTTAATAATAAGGAATAATAAAAGGCGTATTCCCCTCGTTACGAATATTAATAAAGTTAATTACTAAATCTATAAAATAAATATAAACTCCTTTTATTTATAATTCGAATAAGAAGTCTCGGTCTAGTAATTATAATTTCCCTTTTAACGAGATTATTACCGTTAATATAATTCGTACTAAAATTATTTAGTAGCGCTTTAATTATATAATATATCGGATCTTTATATTATCCCTAGTTATAAATTAAATAAGAATTATAATATCTTCGTAATTACCTAAAATTATTTAATTATTAAAGAGGTCGATAACGGTCTTCTCTTAACTTAAGATATTTATACCGATAAATATATTAACTTTAAGATTATCGATAATATAGAAGTCCTTAGTAATTTTAACTATTACTTCTACGTTATTCTTCGTTTTTCCGTTTATATAGAATATAATTAAAATTTATTTTATAATTAAATAACGGTTCGAGTCGATACCTTTTAAGGTAATAACTTTACTATAAATTTATAATTAAATACCGGGGATTCGTTACGTAATAAATACTTTATCGATTATATTTATCGGATACTTAATATTAAAATATTTTAATTCTCGAATAATATTTAGGGCAAGGTCTATTTAGCCGGTAAAATAATATTATATATAAAATATTATCCCGTTAATTAGTAAAGGCGGAGTAATAGATTCGATTATTAATTTACTCTTTTATAAAAAGGAAGATTTAAGAGTTATCGACTTTAATATTATTATAATCTTTAGGACTAAAATCTTCGGAGTAATATTTAACTCGGTATTTTTAAATTTTATAAAGGTAGGATTAATTATCTTTTAAATATTAATCGAGCGTATATATTTCCTTTCTTTTAGGTATATATATAAAAGATTATTCGACGGGAAATTAAACTTATAGTTCCTATAAATAGGACGTTAACCTATTTTCTTTATAGAAATATAATACGTAATTAAAACGAACCTAATATTAATATTTTTATTAATACTTTATTCTTCGTCTATAACGCTCTCCTTAGTATTATAATAACTCTTATCGGCGTTTATATAATAATTATAATAATTTATCGGCGGAGCTTCGGGAGAGCCGAAATAATTATTAATAAATCTAAAGAAAATACCGTAATCCGTATTCTCGTTATTAAAATTATTATATAATTTATTAAAGTAAATAAGTTATATTTATATTTAATTACCGAAAGTATTATATAGTCTCAGCGGGTAGTATAGGTGTACTCTACGATTTTTATAATTTTAATTATTATAGTTTTAGTTCCTATAGCCCCGATTCCTAACGAATAAATTTTAATTAAATTAAGCGTTTCCGGCGGTAATTATAAATAGTTATTTTAATAGTAATAAAGCGTTTTTTAAAGATTTTTACGGGGGAGGTTTTTAAATTCTTATAATTATTACTATTATTATATCTAAAGTATAATCTACCGATTTTAAAAATAAACTAGTTAATCGTAAATATTAATATAAGAGAAAGAAGGTCTAGCTATCTACTAGTATAGAAAAAAACGAGAATTATAAAGATTCGGTTTTATAATAAACGGTCTTTACCCTTAAAAACCTTAAGACTAAGAACTTTAGAATATTTAAAAATCTTAAAATTAAAAAGGTCGATACTATTATTAAGGCCGATAAAATATTAAATTATAATACCTACTTTATCGTTATAATAATTATTTATCCTTAAATAGTTATTTATCCTCTTTTATATTACGATTCTTTTCTCGTTTCTTAATTTCTTTTTAATAATCCTTATAGCCTTCTTTATTCTTTTAAGTTTATATCCTATATTATATCTCCTTCTTACTCTTAAACTATTCGATAAATTATTTAATCGAAGTATTATTCGTTAGAGGAGGGATAATAACCTAGAAATTAATATCGAGGTAATTCCACGCCTATATAACCTACGTATACTCTTCGGTAATACCGGCTTAAACGGTGTATTTAGCTATATTCTAGACGTAGATAAATAAATTATTTCGTTCGGCCGTATTCTTCGATATATATAACTAACGACTAAACTCTTTTAGAGTTATAAATATTATAATTTTAAAGTAATTTTATAGCCTAGTAATTTAGCGTTATAAATTATTCGGTAGTTATATTATTATATCTTTTTTATCTTAGGAAAGAATTTTAAATTATTAATTTATAACGGTACCGCGGAAGTAATTATTTAAATTCCTCCTTATTATATCTTTACTTTTTATTATAACGAAATCCTAAACTTTATTATAAAAGGTATAAACCTTTTTAAATATTAATTTCTTAAGATTAAAAACGATATTACCGGCGCTTTATAACTTTAAATAATTTAAATAAAAGAAATTTAATTCGCCGGCACGGAAATACCTAGTTTATTATTATATTTATTAAATATACCCGTCTTTATTAATTAGTCTTTACGGTTTAATAGGTCCTAGAGGCCCTCTAAAAACTTAACCCTAATTTTATAAAGTAACTTTAATAATATCTAGTATAATAAATCGTATAACCTAGATTATAATATTATATAAATTCAAATCGATTCTTATTAACGGAGGCGGTATTTATAACTAGTCTATAATTTCTTATTCCTATTAAAATTAAGGATTAAATAAAGTAAATTAATTTTCTTTAAAATTATTAAAATCTCTTTAACTTTATCCTAAAGAGCTAGACTAGCCCCTATTATTATTAACTATATTCTCGGTCTAATTAAAAAGAATCCTTCGTATAATATCGTTTATAATAAAAATTAATTCTTATAGGAGGAATTAAAATATTAATTTTCTCGGAGTTAATTAAACTATAAATTTAACTAGATTAAAAACTAAAGAAAAGAATATAACTAGAAAAGAATAAATAAAAGTAATTAAAATCCGGTCCTTAACCCTTCTTTAAGAACGAGGTAGTTAAAGATTTAGAATCTCCTCGTTTCTTTCTTTCTAATTATTAAAATATACCGAATTAATATAATACTTAACGCCCTTAACGAAAGCCGTTAATATTTCCGTAATTAAAGAAAAGTACGTCTAGGAAATCGGAAACGTAAAAGGGTTTTTTTTTATAAAACTTTTTTCTTCTTAAATATTAATAGAGGTAGAATAATTTTTTTTTATAAATAACTCGTTACCTTTTAATACGTCTAATAAAGGATCGTATTAATCGATAATAAAAAGAACTACTTCTTAAATTAATCTATTAATATTCTTACTATATTACTCGAAATACTTTTTCGAAAATATAAATAATTAAAACGCTAGAGAGATAATAAGGTTTAATAAAAACGGTTTCTTTACCTCCGCGTAGTTTATAAATAAAGAAAATAGGATAAATTACGTATATTTATAAAAATCTTTTACCGGTATATAATTCGAAAGTTTATTTATATAGTATTAAAGATTTAAACCTTGATTATATAAATTAGAAATAACGAAGTAAAAAGTAAGAAATAAAGGATTAAAAAGAAATTTTCAGGGTTCCTACTTTAACGCGGGGAAAATCTATCGATTTCGTTATAATTCTTAGTAGGGTAAATACCGCTTCTCCTCTTTCGGGTAAATATAGACTTTAGATTATAAAAAAAGTAAACTCTACTCTTAACTTCGTAATTCCGGTATAATTTAACTTTCCTAATAATTAATTATAATTAAACCGAGATCTTTAAGAAAAGATAAGGATTTTTTATATAAACGAAAATAATAATATATAGTATAGACGGCGGCGATATTTTAATTTAATATAAATCGTTCCTTACGTTTACGGCCGAAATATAGAGTACTCTTTATAACCGGGGTATAGATATTCCTTTAAATTTATAAAGCGCGCTTATAGACTAATTTATATAACTATAAAAACCTAATATAATAACTCGATTATTAGGATTTAAGGTAGGCGTAGCTAGTATAAGAAAATACTACTACTATATATAAGAGTTAAAATGAAAACAAAGCGGCTCGCTTCGTTCATCGTCGTAGAACACTAACGGTCAAAGGGTTAGTACTAATATTATAATTAATAATAAATACGAGGACGAATTATAGTTAATTTATAGTCCCTTAGAATAATTCGACCTATATAAAGGAATAGTAATACGGATAATAGTTATATCTTCAAGATATTAATAGAGGATTTAGTACTTTATAACTAGTACTTTAAGGGCTAGTAACCGGTCTTCTTTTATTTATAAATAGAATTCGACTACGCCGTTACTATTAAATAGTAAGAATATAGTGTTAACGAAATAAAATACGTAAGAATTATAGTATTAACGAAATAAAATAATAGTCAAGATTTAGTCTCAGTGTATTATATATTTTCTTCTATCTAGCGGTACGAATAAACTACTATCTTATACTAAGGCACTAACTCTTATATTAAAGTACTAGTAATTATAATATTTAATATAAGAGATAGAGTTCACGGAGCCTTAATAATAAATTTAATAAACTCTTTTAAATAAAAGAACGAGTATTTAATACGAATAACTTAATTATAATCTCTAACTTTTAACGTAAAGAATTTATTCTATTTAAATAATTACTATCGTAGAGAGGCTTTATATAATTTATATTACTATATAATTTAAAAGGGCCCTTAATATAGAAAGGAGTTTAAATCGGCGAAGTTTTATAATTATATTAAAATTAATAATATAATCTTTAATAATAAGAATATATTAAATATTAAAGTAAAATTTAAAACGGACGTAAAAATAGTCGGCCTCGATATAAATTAGGATAAACCGACGGAAAGAGAAAAAAGAGAAAACGGGGTAACGGATAATAACGGGGATAATAAAAACGCGATCTTTATAAAATTTTAAAGTTTAAACGCGTCGTACTTTATCGGGGGGGCTAGGTAAAGAATAATTTTTAATCTCTAATAATAAATATATACTCTTTAATATTTAATAAATAACGATAATTAATTAATTAATAAATACTTTTAATAGGATTTTTATTATATCGGTATTATAATTTTATAAATAATAATAAAAAAGTTTATAAATAATCGTTTATAACTTAAATTCTATTAATATTAAAGTAATTATTAATTATAATATTTCTATACGCGGCTATATTAATATATAATAAATTTAAATTTTATCGCTAAGATTACGGTATTAATTTAAAAGTAGAATAATACGGGTATTTTAATAATCGATAGTTAAAATAAGGCGAACTAGACGTAATATTCGGATTTTACGCTCAGACGTGCTACCTGGAGGTTCCGTAGTAAGCAGAAGGCGCTAACCCGAAGGGGCTTAGCGAGCGGAAGCTAACCCGAAGGGGCTTAGCAGAGCTTGGCACATCTGAGGGACTGAGGCAACTTACCGGACGTCATTAGGCCACGCTGACTTAGCAGATAGCACCGCACTTGAGCTTCCACAGCTAACTCATATTGACGCGAAAATACGTTCTAAACAGCATCTCTTTTCTATGTGATACACCCTACACGAGGCATACAGCTTTGTCTGTTCATGGTGCATGCTTAGGTGCTCCTATTTACCTTCATTTCTCCCATACCTTGAATTCTTTCAGTCTACAACACCCACTGCTCTGCCCCACCGACCGCAGCATCGTTTCAAAACACGAAGCCAGATCGTTCTATCTACTGGTGGCTCAGCAGACTGCGGAGGAACTTTGCTTCGGAAAAGCATTTGGAGCTGTGGGAAATCGATACAGTTAAAAGCTTGTCTGGAGCAGTCACTTCAAGATGTCTCTCTCAGTGACGGAGCTGGATGTGGTGACGAAGCAGTTCTTCGAAGGCCGTGGTGAAGTGGTATAGTTCATAGAAGCTTCTTCCCCTGTATTCTGGACGCTGACAGCAACTACAGCAAAAGCAAGCCCAGAACACGTTGAATCAGGTATCTACAGCAAACGCCCACCTCGCTTCCCAACTCAACTAATACCTCTCCTAGTTCAAAGAGAACCCAGATGCCTGGCTGTTGGTGGATAAGATCTTACAGGAAGCTGAATACCCACAGACCAAGTGTAAGCGAGATACTGCTTTCACCATGTATAGGCGTTGCTAACAGAAGCTAGACATTGGTCTACAGGTCCTTGACAATATCATCATGACCAAATGGAAGGTTTTGCCAAGAGAGCAATGTCAAGGTCAGCTATTGCAGCCAAGAAAGATCTGGCAAAGACTGACAAAGCTCGCTAGGCATACGCAACTTCGTGGTCAACTTTATCATCCAGAGCTCGAGTACAGAAGAGAGCCTGAAGTCACAGCGAACGTTCCTCAATAAGCTGAACCTGGTACTCGTTTCTATCCTCAAGCAAGAATGGCCGCACAATTGGCCCACCTTTATCAACGAGATCATATCCTCCTGCCACACAAATCTATCAATCTGCGAGAACAACATGGCCATCTTACGATTGCTATCGGAAGAAGTGTTCGACTACTCGGCGGATCAAATGACTTCAGCGAAGACTAAGAACCTCAAAAGCACCATGTGTGCGGAGTTCTCATCTATTTTTCAGCTGTGCTCAGAAGTCTTGAACACCGCAAACCAGACCAGCCTGATCAATGCTACTCTCGAGACGCTGCTTCGCTTCCTGAACTGGATCCCACTTGGATTCATCTTCGAGACGCCCATTGTCGAGACATTGAGGAGCAGATTTCTGGAGACTCCTGAGTTCCGCAACATATCCCTTAAATGTTTGACGGAAATTGGAGGCCTGCAGATAGGGCCACAATACTCATATGACGAGAAGCTTGTGCAGATGTTTACAGAGGTCATGACCACAGTGTCGAAGATCATTCCCCTATCCGTTAGCCTTAAGGAGTCATACGAAAAGAGCAGTTCGAGGGATCAGGAGTTCGTGCAAAATTTAGCGTTATTTCTGTGCAACTATTTTTCTGTCCATCTCAACGTAAGTAGAAGCGTTGCATTTAGCCGGATGTCATGGCTGATTATTTCCAGCTTATCGAAAACCTACCCACCAAAGACTACCTCAACCATGCCCACTTCTACCTCATACGGATATCTCAGATAGACGACCGCGAGATCTTCAAGATTTGCCTCGAATACTGGACAAAACTGGTGCAAGAGCTTTATGAGGAGGTGCAACAGCTACCCGTCACGGATATCAACCCTCTAATCAGCATGAACACGAGTGGCCTGGCAAACGGCGGTGCTCCTCACCCAAGTGTCCTACAAAACTATCCGCTACGCAAGCACAAGTACCAAGAAGTCCTTTCGCATCTTCGACAAGTTATGATCGAGAAGATGGTTCGTCCTGAAGAAGTCCTTATTGTGGAGAACGATGAGGGCGAGATCGTTCGTGAATTCGTCAAGGAGAGCGATACGATCCAGCTGTACAAGACTAGCCGCGAGTGTTTGGTCTACCTTACGCATCTTGACGTTGTCGATACCGAGCAGATCATGTCGGACAAGCTGGCTCGCCAAGTGGATGGCAGTGAATGGTCGTGGTCTAATTGCAACACTCTTTGCTGGGCCATCGGATCCATATCAGGTGCTATGAATGAGGAAACCGAGAAGCGATTCCTTGTCACGGTTATCAAAGATCTGCTGGGCTTGACGGAGATGAAGCGAGGCAAGGACAACAAAGCTGTTGTTGCCAGCAACATCATGTACATCGTTGGGCAATATCCTCGGTTCTTGAAAGCCCACTGGAAGTTCCTCAAGACGGTCGTTAACAAACTCTTCGAATTCATGCACGAGACGCACGAAGGTAAGTCTTGCGCCGCAGAAGCTACTCAGATCGTGCTGATACGGCAACAGGTGTTCAGGACATGGCTTGTGATACGTTTATCAAGATCGCCAACAAATGCAAGCGTCATTTCGTAGCTCTCCAAAGCGGGGAGAGCGAGCCATTCATCGACGAGATTGTTCGAACCTTGAGGAAGATAACCGTGGACCTGAGTCCACAGCAAGTACATACCTTCTACGAAGCTTGTGGACATATGATCAGTGCCCAAGGCCAGAAGCCTATACAGGAGAGACTCATTGCGGAGCTAATGTCGTATCCCAACCAGGCAGTATGTTCCTCGAATGCTATAGTGACTCAGCAATGCTAATGAGCAATGCGCAGTGGGATGCCATCATTAGCCAGGCAAACAACGACCCGACAATTCTTCAAGATGGCGAAACCATCAAGGTTGTTGGCAATATAATGAAGACTAACGTGGCAGCCTGTACATCAATAGGCAGCTATTTCTACCCCCAAATAGGACGCATATACCATGATATGCTTTCCATGTATCGTGCAACGAGTCAGATGATTTCGGATAGTGTGACTCGAGACGGTAAGAACTCTTTCAAAGCATTTCCTCGATAATCAGATTAACAATGTCAAGGTCTCATTGCAACCAAGATGCCTAAAGTTCGTGGTCTTCGAACCATCAAGAAGGAGATCTTGAAGCTCATTCAGATTTACGTTGAAAAAGCGGATGACTTGGACATGGTTAATGCTAACATCGTACCACCGTTGCTGGATGCTGTTCTGGTCGATTACAATCGCAACGTCGCTGATGCTCGGGACGCAGAGGTCTTGGATGTGATGACCACAATCATTAGCAAGCTAAACGTACGTTGGACCATCCACGCCTCGAAGTCCTCGATTAGAGCTGTTCTTCGTGGCTTCGAGCATGCCTTGCTAACACTTTGCAGGCCCTCATGTCAGACAAAGTACCCACTATCATGGAGAATGTCTTCGAGTGCACTCTTGAGATGATCAACAAAGACTTCTCGGAGTACCCTCAGCACCGAGTGGAGTTCTTCAAGCTCCTAAAAGCGATCAATCTTTATTGTTTCCCCGCACTTCTCAAGCTTGACGGCCGCCAGTTCAAGTTCGTGATCGACTCCTGCATGTGGGCTAGCAAGCATGACAATCGCGAAGTCGAGACCACAGGTCTCAGCATGTGTATCGAACTGATGGACAACATGGCCGAAAACACCGATCAACAGACGTCGAGCATGTTCTTCCAGCAATTTTACGTCACAATACTGCAAGATGTCTTCTTTGTGTTGACAGACTCGGATCACAAAGCTGGTAAGTCTCAAATCCAGTATCATAGAGCATTTCAGATGCTAATTGTAGCAAATAGGCTTCAAATTGCAATCGCTGTTGCTGTCAAGGATGTTTTACTTCGTTGAAGCTGGAAAGATCTCGGAGCCTGTCTACACCTCGGAGCAAGCTCCTGCCGGCACCACGAACCGTGCTTTCTTGACAGGCTTCATTGGAAACCTGCTACAGAGTGCATTTCCTAACCTCCAACCCCAACAAATCTCACAATTCATCGAGGGCCTCTTCACCTACAGCAGCGATCTTGCTAGATTCAAGCTGAACCTCAGGGATTTCCTTATCTCATTGAAGGAGTTCTCCGACAACAACGCTGATCTCTACGCGGAAGATCGTGAGACGGCGCAGCAAGCTGCAAGGGAAGCGGAGCGTAAGCGAGCTGCCAAGGTCGGAGGATTGCTAAAGCCTTCCGAGATTGACCAGGATGATGAGCTATGACTAGCCGAAGAGTTCAGAGCTGAATACGCCACTGCTGACGACGGCAATGGCCAGCGCTTGCCATCTATGATCAATTCTCCGACAGAAAGAGATGGACTTGACGGCTGGCATCTTTACGACTTGTGAAGACCCCTCGAATCGCTATGTATTTCACAGTACGACGACTGCGAAGAATAACGGTGGCGAGCTTTTCGGAAACCAAAATTAGGGAGGAAGGATATCAAAGCAAATCACATTCACCGGCGTATGAAAGGATGCATAAGGCGAATACCACAACTGTTTTGATCATAGAAGTTAGATGAGGACTAGTAGTGTCAAGATAACACGTGCACAAGGAATTCAAACATTCTTTCACTGATTACCATCCATCTTCAAGAACTTTTCGTACATTAGTCTATGACAAACATGCAACAAATAGTCCCTCCACAAGACCGAGCTTCATCTCCTGCTCCTTTTCATCTCCACACAACCCATTACTTACAAACCCCCTCCTTCACCCCTCCAACTCCTCATACGCCATCTCCACCAACCACCCCCACTTCCCATCTCTCTCTGCCCTCCTCCTCGTCTCCACTCCTCCAATCCCCTCCCCCACTTCCTCCAAAATATCATCCTCAACGTCTCCTTCCTCCTCCGACTCCCCTTTGTCCTCCAATTCCCCTTCAGCCTCTTCCCATAACGTCTCCTTACCCATTCATAGTCATCTTCGCCCCTGAAAGCCCTTGCGAAAGCTTTGCCGATGCCACGGTAGAGTTTCTTGAGGAACGGGTAGCGGATGGGGAGGTCAGTGAAAGGGGTTAGAGAGACGTCGCTGTTGAGGAGGGGAGGGCGGGGCGGTGGCCGGAGAATGTTTTTGGCGGTGGGGGGTTTTGTGGGGGGGTTGGGCCAGTGGATTCTGAAGATTGGACTGTTTTTTGGACTGTTTTATAGACTACGACGCCTGGGCGAGCGGCTTCGATGCATTGGCGGTGGGCGTAGCAGCGTGTTGTTCGTGGTATTAGGCGTACGGGTTTCCACACTGTGCTCGTGTGGTAGAGACGTTGGGTTTGGCCCTGTTGATTGATCTTGCTGAGAGTGGGGAGGCGATGGAAGAGGGAGCGGAAGAAGTAGTTGCAGAGGGTGCGAGGTGGGGGAGGAGGAGTAGGTGGAGGTGATGGTGCTGGAGGGCTGGGTGAGTAGAAGGCAGTAACAGTGAATGACCGTGAGCGACGGGATAAGAAGGCGAGGCGGACGTCTGAGCTGGTGAAGAAGTTTATACTGGGTTTTGAGTGACCAAGCGGTGGAGAGGAAGTAAGGGAGACTTCTGAGTCTGGTGTTGCGTCGTCGGTGTTGGCGTCAGAGACGTCGTTGGAGCCGTCAGAATTATAGCCATCAGACTCATCATCTCTCCGCTGATTATCATCGACATCAACTCCGGTCTCACCTCCATCCTCAATCCGATGCATCCTCTACAGACACGCTCCAGCTCTTGGACCTTTCCCGAAAATCTCCCGCACATTCTCTCTCAAACTCCTGGCTCTGAGTCGTAACGAGGTCTTGAACTCAACCATTCGGGTCGAGAAGACCGGCTCCGTCCGGGTCTGAGTTTGACAGGATATCTGGCATGTACAGAAGCTCATAGTGGGTGTAGGCATTCGAGTCGCTGTCACTGTCATAACTGGGGGAGGAAGGGGACGAAATGAGTAGGGAGGCGCGGTTGTGGGAGTGGATGTGCATTGTGGGTGGTGCTGACGGAACT
>JAABUS010005998.1_pt1 | contig 15246 bp, 13 predicted proteins | sample 5560161 | NCBI WGS metagenome assembly JAABUS01 (sample SAMN10711885, study PRJNA513376) | rock metagenome | isolation source: Antarctica rocks | place: Antarctica: Victoria Land, Trio Nunatak nord | collected 2016-01-04 | reverse complement strand
CCGGTACGCTGTGTATAGGTCATCGCCCCCTCCTTCGATCCGGTTGGTTCGCACTACCGATCGTGGAGGACGATGGCCACTTTGACGAGCGGCACCGCTATTTACAGAAGGATACGGACACAACCTGATTGAGAGGAAAGTCGCAACGATTCTGGAGACGCCCAACATGGATGCCGCATTGCTCGACGCATGGATGGGATGGGCGCATCGGTAACGGTGGTATACTGCCGCGTGGCATCGGGAAGATCCGCAGCAATCAGGGCAGGGCATGAACGAAACGACCGCCGCAACCACACCTGCGGCATCCGATCTGTACGACGACATCACGACGAATGTCCTCTCGCTCGGCACGGGCAAGGGCGCGACGGGGGGGGGGCGTATCCCGCCGGGCCTGATCGTCGCCAGCCTCTTTCTCAACGACCGCGCCGTCTTCAAGCGCGTCGAACGCGGCCTGACGCACCTGCCGTCCGACCCGAACCGGGGCGCGGCGGAGATCATCGTCCTCCCGGCGGGGCCGGAGTTGGCGCGCGTCTCGGCGGGCATCGCGTGGCTGGACGCGGAGATGGGCAAGTGGACAGTCGTGATCGGCGAATCGCTCGCGCCGCGCACGGACATCGACCTCTGGCGGGATGAAGCGGGCGAGGCGGGGGCAGCCATCGCCCTCGATGGGCCGCGCGGCTTCTCCCGGCTCTTCGGCGAGAAGTTCACCGCGATCCGCGCCCCGATCACCGCCGTGCCCTCGTACGAGAACCTGCTCGGCGACGCGGCGCTGCCGGACGCGCTCCGCGCCCTGCGCGAGGGGATTCGCCGCCGCCGTATCGCCCGCGTCGATGACGCGCCGCTCCGCATCGTCACCCCGCAGAGCACGAGCATGAACGAGCCGGGCGCGGGCCTGACGGCGGACGACCCCGCGATCGCCCTGCCGCAGTTTCGCTTCGTCTTCACCGAGGCCGAGGAATTCAAGCGCGTCCGCGCCGCCCTCGAAGAACCCGCCCTCGACACACACGACCTCTACGGCGAAGCGATCATCATCCCCATAGGGGAAGGATTGAGGACTGAAGACTCAGGACTCAGTGAAGAGCAGGCGACTGAGTCCTTAGTCCTCAGTCCTCAGTCCTCCGACAGTGACCCGGAGGTCGCGGTCGTTGGGGCGATGGCGTGGCGGCGGGTATCGACGGGGTGGACGGTGGTGACGGGGCGCGTGCGCACCCGTTCGTCGCTCGTGGATCGCTGGCTGGACGACGGCGAGGGCGACCAGCGCACCCGCGTGCTCCTCGCGACCGTGAACAAGCGCGGCAGCACCGAACAACCCGTCGCGATTGACGTGCTCTGCCGCGTGACGGACCTCCGCCCGGAGATGCAGGATGAGGGCGCGCCCGTCGTCGCCTTCGCCCCGGAGCAGGAACCCGTCGTCACGCTCATCCGCGCCGCCGCCTTCCAACTCGCCGGCGACGATGTCGCCTTCGCCGCCGCGCCGGAAGACGTCAGGGGCGTACTGACTACTGAGTACTCCTTCGCGGCCAGAGGGAGCGGGAATGCTCTTCCATAGCACCACGGCGTTCCAGATCGGCGGGCTGTCCATCAAGTGGTACGGCCTCTTCATCATGACGGGTGTGATCGTCGCGACGCTGCTCGCGCATCGGATCGCGCCGCGCAAGGGCGAGGACCCGGAGCACATCTGGGGGCTGCTGCCGTATCTCGTCGTCTTCGGCATCATCGGCGCGCGCATCGCGTACGGCATCGTGCGGCACGATCAGTTCAACAACCCAATCGAGTTGTTCACGCACTTCCGCCTTGGCGGCATCGCCATTCAGGGGGCGATCCTCGGCGCGTGCATTGCGGGGTATGTCTACTGCCGGGCGAAGGGCATCCGCTTTCTGCGGTGGGCGGACATCATCGCGCCCGGATTGTCGCTGGCGCAGGGCATTGGGCGCTGGGGCAACTACGCCAATCAGGAGGAGTTTGGCCGCCCGACGACGCTCCCCTGGGGCATCTCGATCTCCCCCGACCGGCTGCAAACGAAATGCGACGCGAGCGGCGGGGCGGACTGCTTCTCAGCAGCGCAGCGGTTCCACCCGGCGTTCCTCTACGAGTCGATCGCGGATAGCGCCATCGCGCTCGTGCTGCTCTTCCTCTTCACGCGCGTGATGGTGCCAAAGCGGTGGCGCGACGGCGACATCTTCGGCGTCTACGCGATCCTCTACGGCGTCACGCGCCTCCTCACGGAGTGGATTCGCGTGGATCGCGCGCACATCGGGCCACTGCCGGGGGCGTACTGGGCCTCGCTCGCCTTCATCCTCTTCGGGGGCGGGCTGATCCTCGTCAACCGCTTCCGCCGCGCGCCGAACTACTCCCTCCCAGGCACGCCGAGTGACCTGGAAACGACCGGCGCCGCCGTCCCCGCCGCCACGGTGGCGATGAGGGACGCACCCGCGCGGGAGCAACGGTCGTCCGACGACGATGACGACCGTGATCCGATCGTGGCGCAACGCCTGACTCGCACGCGCACGGGATACCGCCGGGGCACGGCATACCTGAACGGCTCCCCGCCCGACGCGGCGGCGAATATCCGCTCCAGCGACGACGAGGACGCGGAGTGAATGCCCCCGCGCCTACTCTCTACATGGCTGTGGCACCGAGCAAATCGCGGAGTGGGGTGTAGGGGAGGTTGAATGCGCTCGCGACAGGGGCTTCGGTGCACCGCCCGTCGTAGGTGTTGACGCCCTTCGCGAGCGCGGCATCGCGCGTGACGGCGCGCTCCATGCCCTGCGTGACGAGCGAGACGACGTACGGCAGCGTCGCGTTCGTCAGTCCCTGCGTGCTCGTGCGCGGCACCGCGCCGGGCATGTTCGTCACGCAGTAGTGCGTCACGCCGTCCACCTCGTACACCGGGTCGCTGTGGCTCGTCGGGCGGGCCGTCTCGATGCAACCGCCCTGGTCAATCGCCACATCGATGACAACGGAGCCGGGGCGCATGGAGCGCACCATCCGCTCCGTCACGAGGCGCGGGGCGCGCGCGCCGGGGATCAGGACCGCGCCGATGACGAGGTCGGCCTCCGCGACACTCTCCGCAACGGCGTGCGCGGTGCTGTAGAGCGTCGTCAGGTGGCCGCTGAAGACCTCAGAGAGGTAGCGCATCCGCTCGATGCTCTGCTCCAGCACGGTGACGTGCGCGCCCATGCCGACCGCCATCTGCGCCGCGTTCGTGCCCACCGTGCCGCCGCCGACGATCGCTACCTTCGCCGGGGCGACGCCCGGCACGCCGCCGAGTAGCATCCCGCGCCCGTTGTACGTCTTCTCCAGGTAGTGCGCGCCGACCTGTACGGACATCCGGCCCGCGACCTCGCTCATCGGGTTGAGGAGCGGTAGGAAGTTGGAATCGAGTTGCACCGTCTCGTACGCGATGCCCGTCGTCCGGCTTTCCAGCAGGGCGCGCGTCAGCGGTTCGTCCGCCGCGAGGTGGAGATAGGTAAAAAGCAGCAGGCCAGGGCGCAGCAGGCCGTACTCGCCGTGTGTCGGTTCCTTCACCTTGACGACCATCTCCGCGCGGTCCCAGACATCGGCGGCGACGGGGACGATCTCCGCACCCGCCCGCGCGTACTCCGCGTCCGCGTAGCCGCTGCCAATCCCCGCGCCCTGCTCAACGAGCACCGTTGCACCGCGCGCGGCGATCTCCGCGACCCCCGCCGGGGTCATCCCCACGCGGTTCTCGCGGTCCTTCACTTCCTTCGGCACGCCAACGATCATGCCCACACCGTTTCCCTTCCCGATGCGACGCGCCTTCCTACCTGCGCCCTGCACCCTGCACCCTCTGATAGTAACGAACAATGAGCAATTCGTATGAAGTCGCACGGCACGGCGATATGTATTGCCAACATCATCAATGACGATAGCGTTCTCGTACCGGATTATCGTACCACTGACAGCGAGCGCTCATTACTGATCGCTCATTGCTCGCTCCTTGTGAATCGCATAGGCCTGCCCGCGCAGATCGCGCAGGACGACGGAGCGCCCGCCCGGTGGCCCGAAGATGACGCGCACCGCGAAGGAGTGCAGCTGGTGCTTCCGCGCCAGCCACTGCTCGATGATCGCCGCAACATCGTCCGGGTCAAACGTGGTCGCCGTGTCCGTCGCGATCTGCACACCCTCCGCGTGGCGCTCGGCGTGGTAGCCGGACAGCAGGTTGATCGCCGCAAGCGCCGCATCCTCCAGCGCACCCGTGCTCGCGACGGTCGCCCCGTCGTCCGCGACGGCAATCTCGATGCCCAAATCCTGCTGCTCATCGACGATATCCGGGTCGTATCCGAGCACTTTCGTGCCCGTCCCCCTGTCCGCCGGGTGCGCGAGGAAACTGCCGCTCGCCGTCCGGCCGTACGTCTTCGCCGCGATGAAGCCCTGAGGCGCGGATAGCGCATTGCCCGCCAATGCCGCCGCGACGATCGCGGGAATATCCTGTGTCGCCATCGTGCGCTCCTTTCGTCGCTCAAATAGAGGACTGAGGGCTGAGGACTAATCGGAAATGTGCCCTCGTTTAGTCCTCAGTCCTGCTCCAGAAAGGGCTTGACCGCCGCGATGAATGCCTCCGGCTGGTCGTGCGCGATGGTGTGGCCGCTGCCGGGGAAGTGGACGAGTTGGGCGTTCGGCAGGAGCGCCATCGCCCGCCCCGCCATCGCGTCCGGGAGCGAGCCGCCCGCCGTCGGGTCCGCCTGGAGGATGAGAAATGGCTGCGTGATGCGGGGCAGGTTCTTCTCCAGTTCCTGCTCACCCTGCGTCCCGGCGATCATCGCGTCGAAGGGGCCGTCCGCCGTCATCTGGAGCCACGACGCCTCCCGCCGCCAGTCGGCGTCGTCGCGGTTCGGGCGCATGAACGAGAGCATCGTCACGAGTTCTTCGGTCGGCAGGTGCTTGATTTCGCGCACATCGCGCATCCGCTCGGCGACGTACACCCCGTCGTGATACGGCGGATCGACGGCGACGGCCCGCGCGACACGCTCCGGCTCGCGCGCCGCGACGAGGGTCGCCGTGATCGCACCGAGCGAGAAGCCGACGACGGAGACCTGCGGCACGCCGAGCGCATCGATCAGCGCGACGATGTCGTCCGCGTAATCCTTCCAGCGGTAGTGCTCGGCGCCCTCCGGCTTGCCGCTCTCGCCGTGCCCCCGGAACTCGACCATCAGGTGCCGCCCGTTGATGTGCGGCACAATCTCCTGCCACATCAGCCAGCGATCCCAGATGCCGTGGAGCCAGATGATTGGCGGGCCAGTTGGATCGCCCGCCTCGACGACGTGGAGCGGGACGCCGTTCGCCTCAATCGTGTGATGCCGGACTTCCACCCACCACTCCCCTTTCCGCAGGGTTCGTTTGCGCCGTATCCGCCGGTTGACGCCAGTAGAGTACCAGCATTCCGCTGGAAGCGAGAACCCAGAAACGAGAGAGGACAATGGATAGCCGCAACGAGCACCCTCTCTGGCATCGCAATCCGGTTTCCGGATTCTGGCTTCTCCCTTCTCCCCGTTCTCTTCTCCCTATGCCCATTCCGAATGCTTGTAGCGCGTGGCCCAGCCGCCGTTGGCGCTGGTCATACGCTCGGGCCGGATGAAGAGGAGCCAGCGCGGTTCCTCCCGCGTGCGCTCGATGTACGCCAACCCCGCCGCGCCGCGATAGTGCTCCGCCATTCGCCGCCCGTACGCCATCCACCGTCCGCCGACATTCGGCGTCTCGATCACCTCGGCCCGTCCCCGGACGATGACGCGCCGGTACGGCGGTTCCGATGCGTCGATGCAGAGCGAAACCCGCCCGTCCCGTTCCAGATACCGCGCCCAGTCGGAGCGGGCGCGCGGCACGAGGTAGAACCCGCCGTCCGCGTGCTCGAACCACGTCGGCACGACGTACGGGTAGCCGTCGTCATCGAGGCAGCCAAGCCGACCGATGATCGGCTGTGCGAGGAATGCATCGCGCTCGTCGTCCGTCATGCCCGCCATTGTTTGCTCTCCGTTCCGTCAACCGCCACGTCCGGGACACCGCGTAGTATACGCCGAGGCGCGCGTGCTACACTCACGCCATGGGAACCGAGCCGTCCGCCGCCACGGAGCATGAATCTAAACTTCAGACGGACACAACCCTCGTCATTCCCGCTCCCCCGCTTCTCTCACCACGGTTCCTCCTCTTCCTCGCGGCAACCGTGATGTGGTTCTTCAGCGTCTTCATCCTGCAAGCCGCGCTCCCAAAATATCTGGAGGACCACGGATTCTCCAACGGTCTCATTGGGCTGGTGATCGGCGCGCTTTCGATCAGCGCGATCCTGCCCCGGCCGTTCCTGGGGCGGGCGATGGACCGGGGCGCGCTCCTGCCATTGCTGATCGCGGGCGCGGTGATGATGCTCTCCTCGCCGCTGTACGGGATCGGAACGCTGCTCTGGGTGCTGCTCGGCGCGCGGCTCTTCCAGGGCGTTTCGTCCGCGATCTTCCTGACCGGCAACGTCGTGCTCGCGGCGGAACTTGCGCCGGAGGAGCGGCGCGGTGAGGCAATCGGCCTCGCCTCCATCGCCTCGACGGTCGCGATCGCGGTGGGGCCACCGGCTGGCCTATTGCTCGGCACACACCTCTCGTATCACCTCACCTTCGCGCTCTCCGCAGGCGCGGGACTGCTGTGCGCGCTGCTGCTACTGCCGCTACGACGGGGATGGGGAGGGCTAAGCCCCCGGCTCCCTTCCCCCATGGGGAAGGAGGAGAGAGCGACAGGGTCGCTGTTAGAGTGGCGAGTGTTGCCAGCGGCAATCCCGAGTTTCGTGGCGGCGCTCGGCAACGGCCTGCTGTTCGCCTTCCTCGTGCCGCTGATGGATGAGCGCCACCTGCCGGGCGCGGGCTTCTTCTTCACCTTCGACGCGCTGATGTTCTTCGTGGTGCGTGGGGTCGGCGGGAGATGGTCGGACCAGCACGGGCGGTGGCGCGTGCTGGTCCCCGGCCTGATCGCGCTCGGCGTCGGGCTGACGATCCTGACGGCGTTCCCTGTCTTCCCCGCCTTCGTCGTCGCCGCGCTGATCTGGGGCGGCGCGATCAGCCTCGTGTTTCCCGAACTGAACGCGCTCGCGGTCGATCTCGTACCACCGGAGCGGCGGGGCGCGGCGCTGGCGACGCAGACGGGGGTCTTCGAGGGGGGATTCCTCGTCTCCGGCCTCGCGCTCGGCTGGGTGGCGGACTGGCTCTCGCTCACCTTCATCTTCGCCCTCGCCGCCGCGCTCCTCTTCCTCACCGCCGCCTTCTGCTGGCTGCGGTACGGTCGGGAGCGTTGAACCACAGAGGCATAGGGGGAAGAAGAAAAGAGAAGGCGGATGCGGCGGTGTAATTCTCGCTGCATCTGCCTTCCTATTGTTTCTCTTTTCCCTCTCTGTGCCTCTGTGATTCAAGGCATCCTTACGTCGCCGGTTCGCGGATGGCCGAGAGGACGGCGGCGGCCTGCTCGTAGCGACCGAACGAGGGCATCATGTAGACGCCCTGCACGAGATCGCGCGCGGAGAGGATCAACTCCTGCGCGAGGGTGATGCCGACGTGCCGCCCGTCGTTGCCCGCGTCCGCCATGCGCCGCCGGATCGCATCCGGGAGGACGATGCCGGGGACTTCATTGTGGAGGAATTCGGCGTGCCGTGTGTTCTGCAGGGGCAGCACGCCGAGCAATACCGGGATCGGGATGGGGCCGTAGGCATCGAGGAAACGGAGCCACGTCTCCATCTCAAAGATTGGCTGGACCATCGCGAAGTGCGCGCCCGCCTCGATCTTGCGCCGCAGCCGCCGTGCCTCCTCCGCGATATCGTCGCGCGTCGGGTCCACCCCGCAGGCGATGGTGAACCCGGCGGGGGCGCCAATCGGGTTGTCACCGATGTCCACCCCCTCGTTCATCCGCTTGAGAATGCCGATCAGGCCGGAGGAATCGACATCGTAGACCGCCGTGGAGTTCGGGTAGTTCCCCAATGATGGTGGATCGCCGGTGAGCGCGAGGACGTTCCGCAGCCCGAGCGCGTGCGCCCCAAGCAGGTCCGCCTGCAACCCCATCAGCGAGCGGTCCCGCGTGGTCAGGTGGATGATCGCCTCAATCCCGACCTGCTGCTGAATGAGCGCGCACGTCGCGATCGGACTCATCGAGAGGCGGGCGCGGGCGCTGTCCGTCACGTCAACGGCGTCCACCCCCGCCTCCTTGAGGAGCCGCGCGCCCGCAAGCACCTTCGCCGGGTTGAGGCCGCGCGGCGGCGCGACCTCGACGGTGGCGACGAACTCGCCGCGTGCCAGTTTGCGGCCAAACTCGCTGCCCCACTCCGGCACGCCCGGCTCCGGCTCCGGCTCCGCCACCGGGGGCATCGTGATCGTCGGAGAACCGTTCGGGCGCCGCGCCACCTGCGGGTCGAGCGCGATGAGGGCGTCGAGGCTCTGCCGCATTGCCGCGATGTGCGCCGGTTCGGTGCCGCAGCACCCGCCGAGGATGCGCACGCCCGCCTCCGCCGCCTGCCGCGCGTGCACCGCGAGGTACGACGGGGAGGAGGCGTAGACGATCCGCCCATTGAGATTCGCTGGCCATCCGGCGTTCGGCATCGCGCTGATCGGCAGGTCCGTCTCCTGACGGAGCGTGATCGCAACCCGTGTGACATTCTGCGGCCCGACGGAGCAGTTCGCCCCGATGACATCGACGCCGAGGCGCGTCAACTCCCGCGCCACGTCGCGCGGGGCGTGGCCGACGGGCGTGCGATCATCGTCCGCGTAGGTCATGGAGGCGATAATCGGGATGTCCGAGACCGCGCGCGCCGCCGCGATCGCCTCGCGGATTTCGGCGAGCGACGAGAAGGTCTCCAGGAGGAGCAGATCGACGCCCCCCTCGACGAGCACCTCAATCTGCTCGCGGAAGGCGGCGCGGATCTCCGTAATGGCGCTGGTGCCGATCGGCACCAGCAGCCGCCCGGTCGGGCCGACGCTCCCCGCGATCCAGACCGCCTGCCCGCTGATCTCGCGGGCGTCCCGCGCCAGTTTCGCCGCGCGCTTGTTCAGGTCGCGCGCCTCATCGCCGTAGCCGTGCAGTTCCAACTGGAAGCGGTTGCCCGCGAAGGTGTTCGTCTTGATCGCCTCCGCGCCCGCCGCGATGTACTCGCGGTGTAGCGCGGAGACGAGGTCCGGGCGGGACTTGTTCAGCGCGACGAAGCAGGCGTCCATCGGCTCGTCGCCGCGCGCGTGGAGCAGCGTCCCCGTCGCGCCATCGAACAGGAGCGGCCCCCGCGCCGTGTCCCGCACCCGCACGAGGAACGGGTGGATCGTTCGCTTCCCTGTGCCGTTCGTGTTACCCGCCAAATCGCCACCCCCGCGTCGAACGACCGTTGCATCCCGGATCATCGTACCGATTTTGCGTACGTTCGTCCACCCGCATCGGCGGGGCGATCGGCGTGTATGCGTTCTCGCGGGGAACCCTTCCTTCGAGGGAAGGGGCAGAGGAGTTAAGGAAATCCCCGTCATGATTGCGCACCGTTGTACGGTGTACAATGGTCGTACCGGTAGCGGTGGGATAGTGGTGTGAGGAGGGTCCCGATGTCGAATTGGACAACCGATCTCCGTCGCCGATTTCGGCGCCGCATTCAAGGGTTTTCTCGAACAGGCGGTCACGCAAGTGCCACCACAGGAGCCGGTCTTCGTGCATCGCCTCCGCGAGCACTTCGGCGCGGAACCGGCGACGCAGCCGGTCGTCTCCGAGACCTTCGACTCGACCGATCACCCGAATCTCCAGATCGCGCTGGATGCGTACCTCGGCGAAGCGGGGCGGTCCTTCACGCTGGTCGGGATCATCTCGGAGCAGAAGAAGTACATGGGCATCGGCCTGTCTGATCTCCTCATGCCCGCGCGCGGCGGATTGATGGGCGCGGGCGGGCCGATGGAAGGGCCGGTCGAGTATGTCAACTTCGACCTGGATACCGGGCGCGTGCTGACCTGCGTGCAATCCGGCCTCTACCTCATCGGCGAGGGCGAGCGGCGATTGGCGGTGCTCGTCAGCGGCCCCTCGCGGCAGGATATGCGGCAGAAACTCCGCGTCGAGGCGATGGCGACGGAGCGCGCCGACGCGGAACGGTTCCTCGCCGAACTGCGGACGTTGATCCGGCAGCGAAATGTCTACCGGGGGCACGTCCTCTCCCTCTCCATCGACAATTTCGGCACGCTCTCCGTCCAGTTCCATATACTGCCGCAGATCGGGCGGGACAAAATTATTCTGCCCGCAGGCGTGATCGAGCGGGTGGAGCGGCACACGCTCGGCTTCGCGCGGCATCGCGACAAACTGCTGGCGGCGGGCCGTCATCTGAAGCGGGGGATGCTGCTGCACGGCCCGCCCGGCACGGGGAAGACGCTCACCGCGATGTATCTGGCGAGCCAAATGCAGGATCGGACCTTGTTGCTTCTGACGGGCCGGGGCCTCGGACTCATCCAGCGCTCCTGCGCGATGGCGCGGATGCTCCAGCCCGCGATGGTCATCCTGGAGGATGTGGACCTCGTCGCGGAGGAGCGCACCCGGCCCGGCGCGGGGTGCAGCCCGCTCCTGTTCGAGCTGCTCAACGAGATGGATGGCCTCGCGGACGACGCGGACGTGATCTTCCTGCTCACCACGAACCGGCCGGACCTGCGCGAACCGGCGCTCGCCGCGCGTCCGGGGCGGGTGGATCAGGCCATCGAAGTGCCGCTGCCCGACGCGGAATGCCGCCGTCAACTGATCGCGCTCTACAGTCGGGGGCTGACACTCCGGGTGACGGACATGGATCGGTTGGTCGGGCAGACCGAGGGGGTGAGTGCGGCATTCATGCGCGAGTTGCTGCGGAAGGCCGCGCTCTTCGCCGCCGACACGGGCGACGCGATCGTCGTTGAGGACCGACACATCGCCGATGCGCTGCACGAACTCGTCGTCGAGGGCGGCGACCTGACGAAGAGCCTGCTCGGCGCGCGCCGTGCCACCGCGCCGTGATCGTGGGTGGAACGGACCAATGAGTAGCGAGTGGATGTGACTCTCTTCTCGTTACTCGTTACTCGTTACTCGTTGCTTCCATTGGCTGCTCCCACAGCGACCGTACGGGCGAGAAGAAGACTCAGAGGAAGGTGAATATCTGGCCGATTGCGCCGACGATGAGCGTGGGGCGTAGACCAATCATGTTGCCGAGCGCGCCGCTGATCAGCGCCGCCGACCGGCTGACCGCCAGTTTGCTGTTCCCTTCGATCAACTGCTCGCGGCCGACGAGCGCGGGCAGGAACGACTGATATGCCACGTCGAAGAGGACGGTGAGGATGTCGACGACGAACGCGATGGCGTACAGCACGACGAGGTGGAGCACATGGAGAATCGCTGCGAGCAGGATGGCGAGCAGAAGCAACCCGCGCGAAGTCCGTGATGAGCAGGATCGGGCGGCGGCGCAGGCGGTCCACCCACACCCCTTCGAAGAGGCCGACGAGCAGGAAGGGCGCGGTCTCAGTGGCGGAAAGAATGCCCATCTCCACCGGGGTCGCGTGTAGCGTCAGCGCGGTGATGAGCGGCAGGGCACGCAGCGTGATCTGCGAGCCGAACTGCGAAATCGTCTGCCCTATCCAGAGGCGCAGGAAGTTCGGATGCCGCCACAGGTCAGCGGCGCACGTCGTCGGTTCATTCATCCTCGCCATTCACTAGGCGCGGTTGGCGGCGAGTCCGATCGTCAATTGCCTGCTTGTGGCGCGCATAATATGCCCACGCCGCTTCGACCGCTTCGACCGCTTCGACCGCTTCGCGCGAGATTTGATAGTCCAGCATGATCCCGTCAATGTTCTCACCGCCCAGTTCGAGGCTCCCGATGTTTGACCAGACCGGATAGCCATTCTCCTCCACGCGCAGGCGGTATTCTGTGATGCCGGGGTTGCCGGGATGCGGCTCGATGTACTGCGCGATCAGGGCGTGCGGATTCCGGCGCTGCTGTTCCTGCTGTGTTGATTCAGCCATTATCCGCCTTTCCTTCAGTGCCGCCGACCGCAAAGCCAACACGCCAGCCACCCCATTCATCTTCATCATACCGCCCCCGTCCATTGCCTGCTGCCACTGCCCGCGCTTTGTGCTACGCTGCATCACAGCAATTGCACGCTGGCGATGCGATAAGGGAGGGCAACAGCGATGCTCACCGGGATTGACCACCTCGTTCTTCTCGTCCCGCGACTCGACCGCGCGATCACCGACTATCAGGGGCTTGGGTTCACCGTCGTGCCCGGCGGGGAGCACCCCAACGGCACGCACAATGCCCTGATCGCTTTCGCGGACGGCGCGTACCTCGAACTGATCGCCTTCCAGAACCCCGACGCGCCCGCCAATCATCGCTGGGATCGCTACCGCGGGGCGGGCGGCGGGTTGATCGACTTCGCGCTCGGCAGCACGGACCTCGCGGCGGACCTGGCGCGACTCACCGGCGCGGGCCTCGCGTACGAGCCGATGGATGGCGCGCGGGCGCGGCTGGACGGCGTGCAACTCCAATGGCGCAGCGCGAGCGTCTCACCGGCGGGCCACCTCCCCTTCATCATCGAGGACGTGACGCCGCGCGGCCTCCGCTTGCCGAGCGGCGACGACGCCCACCATGCGAACGATGTCACCGGCGTGCTCAGCCTCACCATCGCGGTCAGCAACCTCGCGGCGGCGAAGGGCCGGTTCACCGCGCTGCTGGACGCGATCCCGCTTGTGGAGCGCGACAACGCGGATATCCACGCCCACACCGCGACGTACGTCATCGGGCAGTACACCATCGAACTGGCGCAACCGATCGACGACGGCAGCCCCCTCGCCGCGCAACTCGCCGCCCGTGGCGACGGCCCGTACAGCGCCTGTCTTACCGCCGATCCCGGCCCGGCAGATGCGTACTGGCTCGATCAATCGGCGGCGAACGGCGCGCGGTTGCAGATCATCGCGCCGAAAGTGAGAAGGTAAAGAGTGCTAAGTACGGAGAATTAGTCGCAACGTTCTCCCCTCCTCTCTCCATCGCCCTGAGATCGCGGAATGTTTGAGTTCCGGGCATCGATGGAGAGGGGCCGGGGGTGAGGACCGGAGCAATGCCGCGATGCCAACACCACTGACCGAAGACCTGATCGTCGGCGGCGCGTTCCCCGACGACCCGCAGTTGACGCGCGACGGGAGCCGCGTTGCGTATGTCGCGTCGTGCTACGGGCAGGAGGGCGACCACCCGGAAGGGTCGATCTGGATCGCACCGACGGACGGTTCCACGATGGCGCGGCAGTGGACCTTCGGCGTCGGGCGGGACGATCATCCCCGCTGGTCGCCGGATGGCCAGACGCTCGCCTTCCTCTCCGACCGCGCGAAGCGTGGCACGAAGGCGCTCTACTGGATGCCCGCCGCCGGTGGTGAGGCGACCACACTGACCGAGCGGAAGCGGAGCATCGACAGTTTCGCGTGGTCGCCGGACGGTGCCCACATCGCCTTCCTCGCGCCCGATGACCCGACCGACACGGACGAACGGCGCACGAAGGAACGCGACGACGCCGATGTTTACGGTGAGCGGTGGCCATACAACCGCCTCCACATCCTCGATGTCGCCCGCGGTGCGGTGATGACGCTCCCAACAGGAGAGATGCACGTCTTCGAGTGCACCTGGTCACCGGACGGCGCGACCATCGCCTATTTCGCCCGCCCGACGCCGGAACTCGAAACGAACCGCCGGGCCGCGATTCATATAATCCCCGTCAGGGGCGGCGATCCGCAGCAGGTTTGCGATGCGGCCGGTGGCGTGCACCTCGGGTGGGTCATGTCGGAGGCAGTGGGCGATCTGCTCGTCTTCGTCGGCCCGCACGAGCCGGTGCCGCAATGCTCCTTCACCGTCTGGGGCGTGCCCGCGATGGGCGGTGAGCCGACCGTCCTCGGGCCGGGCGGTGATGACACGGCGTGCGCCACGAGCCTCCGCACCGCGTCTGGTCAGCCGCGCATCACGGTTGCCCTCGCGCGCGGACTGACAACCGAACTGGTGCACATCAACACGCCGACTGGCGTGCCCGCGCCCTTCTGCATCCACCCGACCGGCGATCTCGGTACATTCGCGGTCGCGATGCTGCCACACGCCGCCACGCCCACGATCGCCATTGTGCGGAGCGCGGGGAATGAGCCGCCCGAACTCTGGGCGGGCGCGCCGCATCACTTACACCGCATCAGCGACCACCACGCCACGCTGCGGGACGTGCGATTCGGCGCGCAGGAGCCGTTCTATTGGACGGCGCCGGACGGCCTCGCGCTCGACGGGCTGCTCATCCGCCCACCCGACGCGCCGGAGGGGCCGCTGCCGACGATTGTGTATATCCACGGCGGTCCGTATTCGCGGTGGGCGAATGGCTGGAATCTGCGGCCTAACAACTGGGCGCAGTGGCTCGCGACGCACGGCTACGCGGTGCTGATGCCGAACTGCCGGGGCGGGATGGGGCACGGCAACGCCTTCGCGACCGCCGCACGCGGCGATGTCGGTGGCGCGGACTACCAGGACATCATGGCGGCGGTGGACGCAGCAATCGAGCGCGGCATCGCGGATCCCGACCGCCTCGGCATCGGCGGCTGGAGCCAGGGCGGCTTCATGACCGCGTGGGTGGTGACGCAGACGCACCGCTTCAAGGCGGGCGTGATGGGCGCGGGTGTTGCGGATTGGGGCATGATGACGATGACGAGCGACATGCAGACCTTCGAGTCCGTCCTCGGTGGCGACCGCCCGTGGGACGGCCCCGGCCCGCACAACGCCGCCCGTCTCTCCCCGATCTCCTACGCGAAGGATGCGACGACGCCCCTGCTCATCCTTCATGGTAGGGAGGACGCACGCGTGCCCGTTTCGCAAGTGATCGGCTTCGAACGCGCGCTGCGGGAGGGGGGCGTGCCCGTCCAACTCGTCACCTACCCGCGCGAGCCGCACGGTGTCCGCGAGCGCGCCCATCAGCGCGACATCCTCTGCCGCATCCGCGCCTGGTATGACCGGTGGCTGAAACGGGATTAACCACAGAGACACAGAGGGCACAGAGAAGAGATAAAGAATAGGACGTACGCAGCTGCGCCATATCTTGGGTGTTGACTGGCTCTACAGGCTCACGTGGCACAACTGCTTGGTGAACTGCGTAATACTGGTTTTGGGTGACACGTCGGGGTATCATGGCGGCGGAGGTGATGTCCGATGAACGCCCTGTCCCTGCCTGATGCGTGGTCCGCTGCTGATCTCTATGCCCGCTATACCGACGCCCC
>JAABUS010005997.1_pt1 | contig 15251 bp, 16 predicted proteins | sample 5560161 | NCBI WGS metagenome assembly JAABUS01 (sample SAMN10711885, study PRJNA513376) | rock metagenome | isolation source: Antarctica rocks | place: Antarctica: Victoria Land, Trio Nunatak nord | collected 2016-01-04 | reverse complement strand
CGAGGCGCTGTTCCAGAGATGATCAGGGAGCGGCGCGGGTGTCATTACAGCAAGGTAGTGTCATGATTGGCGAACAGCAACCCCACCCTGTGAACGGCTACAGTGCGGGAGAACCCGGATTGCTTGACCACTGCCACAAGGGCAAGGTCATCACCGGCCACGGCCAGCGCACATTAAATGCCTGGAAACGCAGTGACTTGCGCCCGACGACCGGGCGGAAAGCCCCAAGAAACAGCTCGCATGGAATGCGATTCCGCTGGAAAACCAGGCAATCTATTACGCGCTGGCCGTGATCACCGGCGACGCCATGTTCACGCACCGCGACGTCTGTTCGGCCGTGATCGGCGGGGGAGGAAATTACGTCCTGCCGGTGAAGGAGAACCAGCCGACGCTCTCGCGGGACATCGCGGCCGCGTTCGCCGAGCCCGAGGCCGGCCTTTCCCCCCCTCCAGTCCGCTCGGCGTGAGGCCGAGATCGAGCGGGCTCGCGAGGTTGACACGGGACATGGGCGGATCGAGGAGCGGTCGATCGAGGTCACCTTGTCGTTGGGTGAGTACCTGGGCTCGGACTGGCCCGGCTGCTCGCAGGTCTTCCGCCTGAGGCGGGTGCGCAAGACCGGGGAGAAGGTCGAGACCGAGGTGGTGCTGGGGATCGCCAGCCTGCCGCGCGAGCGAGCCGGCGCGACGGAGTTGCTCGCCCTGACCCGCGGCCACCGGGGCATCGAGAACAACCTGCACGGGGTGCGGGATGGGACGCTCCGCGAGGACGCCAGTCGGATCAGGAAAGGGTCATCGACGCAGGTGATGGCGATCGTGAGAGACATCGTCATCTTCCTCTTCAACCGGCGGGGCTATACGAGTGCCGCGGCGGCCCCGCGCCACTATGTCTGCCACCCTGACGAGACTTTGACGGCCGGTGAGAAAACGTAGCGCGGGCCGGTGACCGAAGGTCGGTCAGAAAACGTGGCGCCCATGGCCCCCCTCGCGGACGCCGGGCCAGGCTTGAGGGTGGCTCCACCCTGACCCTGACTCGATCCCGCGAGGTACTTGGGTGTTCACCGACATGGAGTACTGGGCCGACATCCGCCGCCGCGTCCTCGTCGACGGCCTGAGCCAGCGCGCCGCCTGCCGCGAGTTCGACCTCCACTGGGACACGCTCACCAAGATCCTGGGCCATCCCGAGCCGCCCGGCTACCGCCGCACGGCGCCACGCCCCAAGCCGAAGCTCGACCCCTTCCTGCCCGTCATCCGCCAGATCCTCGAGGGCGACAAGAAGGCCCCCAGGAAGCAGCGGCACACCGCCGCTGGATCTTCGAGCGACTCCGCGATGAACACGGCTACGCCGGCGGCCTGACCGTCGTCAAGGCCGCGGTCGCCGCCTGGCGGCTACGGTCCGCCGAGGTCTTCGTCCCGCCCTCCCACCGCCCCGGCGTGGCCCAGGTCGACTTCGGCGAGGCCCAGGTCACCCTCGACGGCCGGGCCGCCACGGTGGCCCTGTTCGTCATGACGCTGCCGTACTCCGACGCGACCTTCGTCTGCGCCTTCCCGCGCGAGTGCACCGAGGCGTTCCTCGAGGGACATGTCCGCGCCTTCGCCTTCTTCGACGGCGTCCCGAGACGGATCAGCTGCGACAACTCCAGGATCGCCGTCGCCAGGATCACGGGCAGCCGAAAGCGGAGGGTGACCGACGCCTTCCTGCGGCTGAAGAGCCACCACCCGTTCGAGGACCACTTCTGCCTGGTGCGGCGCCCCAACGAGAAGGGGCATGTCGAGACGCTGATCGGCTACACCCGCCGCTCCTTCCTCGTGCCGGTCCCCGTGGTGGACGGCGGCCTGGAGCCGCTCAACGTCCGGCTCGAGCAGCGATGCCGCGAGGACCTCTCGCGGCGGCTGTGGGGCAAGCCGGCGACCAAGGCGGACCGGCTCGCCGAGGAGCGGGCGGCCTTCCTGCCGCCGCCGGCCGAGGCGTTCGTGGCCGCCCGGGTCGAGCCGCGCCGCGTCGACTCGCTGTCGCTGGTCAGCTTCGACGCCGACCAGCACTCGGTCCCGTCCGAGTTCGCCCACCACAGGGCCACGATCGTCGCCTCAATGGACGACGTCCGGATCGTCGTCGGCGACCGCGTCGCGGCGACCCACCGCCGGTGCTGGGGCCGCGAGCAGGTGCTCTACGAGCCGGTGCACTACCTGGCCCTGCTGGAGCGCAAGCCCGGGGCGCTGGACTTCGCGGCGCCGCTGGAGGGCTGGGAGCTGCCGGTCTGCTTCGGCGTCCTGCGGCGGCGGCTGGAGGCCGAGTCCGGCGGGCCGGGGACGCGGCAGTTCATCAAGGTCCTGAGGCTCCTGGAGCGGGCGGACCTCGTCGAGCGGACGCGGGCCGTGGAGCGGGCCTTGGAGCTGGGCATGGCCGACGCGGACGCGGTGCGGCTGGTCCTGGAGCATCGGCGGGAGCAGCCGGCGGGGTCGTTCTGCCTCGACGGCCGTCCCCACCTGAAAGTCGTGGCCGTGCCGGCCCCCGACCTCTCGGCCTACGCGAGCCTGGCGGCGGGGGTGGCGTCATGAAGAAGCTCGAGACCAAGAGCACGGTGCTGCTGAAGCACCACCTCAAGGCGCTGAAGCTGCCGACGATGGCCGCCGAGTGCGAGAAGGTGGCGGCGCGAGACGCCAAGGAGAACGTCGACCACCTCGGGTTCCTGCTCCAGCTGTGCGAGCTGGAGCTGCTGGACCGCGAGCGGCGGGCGGCCCAGAGGCGGTTGAAGGCGGCGCGGTTCCCGACGTCCAAGGCGCTGGACGGGTTCGACTTCGCGGCGGCGCCGTCGGTGAACATGTCGCTGATCCTGGAGCTGATGAGGTGTGATTATATCGAGCGTCGTGAGAACGTGCTCCTGATCGTCGGGAGCGGCTCGGGGAAGGCCCACCTGGCCACGGCGCTGGCCGTGGAGGCGTGCGGCCGCGGCAAGCGGGTGCGGTTCGTCCGGGTGACCGAGCTGGCCACGCTCCTGCCGGAGGCGCGGGAGGAGCGGCAGCTGGCCCGCCTGAGGTCGCAGCTGGCGAAGCTCGACCTGCTGGTGCTGGACGAGCTGGGGTATGTGCCGGCGAGCAAGGTCGGTGCGGAGCTGCTGTTCGACGTGATCAGCACGGCGTACGAGCGGTCGAGCATGATCGTGACGACCAACCTGCCGTTCGAGGAATGGAAGGAGGTGCTTGGGAGCGAGCGGCTGACGGGTACGGCTCTGGGACGGCTGACCCATCGCTGCACGATCGTGGAGACCGGGCGGGAGAGCTACCGTCTGAGGGAGGCCCGGAGGCAACGCCGAGCGACGGCGCCCGAACTCCCGACGTCAGGAGTCGACAACGGGCCGCTCGAGGGGTAATCTGAGAGGCCCGGGCGCCACGTCTTTCGACCGGCCCGCGCTACGTTTTCTCACCGGCCATCGCACCCGCGGACGCCATTGCCGTCCGCCGTTCTTGAAGTCGCCGACCCGTTCCTTCTTGTTCGTATCGACCGAGATCGCGGGCTGATCACGGAGCACGAGCCTCGCGACGCTCGCATTGATGAACTCGAACTGGGCGTCGCGGTCGGGATGCGCGATGCCTTCGCGGGTCTTGCGATTGGCCTGAAGGCTGTATCCCGCCGCGTGCAGCAACGCGGCCACGGTCCGCGGTCCCACGCGATGGTCCTGCCGCGCCAGTTCCTCGGCGAGGCGTCGCGTGCTCTTGCAGGTCCAGCGGAGCGGGGACTCGGGATCGCCTCGCGTCACCGGTTCCAGCAGCGACTCCAGCGCCACCAGCAACCCCGGGTCAGTCGCCGTCACCGACCGTCGGCCCCCCCCGTCCGCCGCACCCGGGCCGCCTGAGCCGCCTGTTGCGCGATCGGCTGGTCCAGCTCCCGCATCCCGGCCGTGATCGTCGGACGAGACAGGCCGGTCGCACGGGCCACGGGCGAGACGCCACCCCAGCCCAGTTCGCGTGCTTCGGCCGCCGCCCAGTGTCTTGGCCGACGCTCGTCCGTCTCGGGGAGCAGCAGTTGATACTTCCGTTGAATCCGGGCGATCCTTGAGGCATCTCTCATGCCCCTTCATCGTAAGTCGGAACGGTTCCAGACAGTACAATTTGTAAAGGATATTACTGTGCAAGCCTTTAGTAGTGTAAACGGGAGAAGAGAGACTTATTTGGGGAATTTATCCCTCTATTTAGAATAAGTGTTGCGTTCTCGGAATAGCTTAGTTAGGCTAGCACTCGTCCCCTTAGGATTTTGCTGATTATAAGGAGGCCTCAGCATGGGTGCTGTCTCTCCCACCCCGGTAGTGAATTTCGAGCCGATATTACGATTCGAGCCTTTACCCTTGCAGATTACGCTTCTCAGGGAGGAGGCGAATTTAAATGGGGGCTCGACCGGCGTCTACCAGGTCTGGCGGACAAACGAAGGGGAGCGGTGTCGCCGGTGTAGTTTAGGGCTTTGCACTCTCAACCCCATCCCGGGACACGAGGCGTATTCTACTTGCTCATTCGTCGTGGCCGGTCACGTATCAGCTCGCCTCGCCGCCACGCTGACGCGAACCGTCTGAACGTGGGTCGATGACCTCTCGCTCAACGGGGATATCCCTATGTGTAGCCTCGTTCTCGGTCACTCCGTCGTGCCGCGATGAGGGACTGTCGGCGAGCATCGCCTCGAATCGCGGGACGTAGGAGGCAAGGATGGCCTCCTGTTGCCCCTCGTCGAGGTCGAGAAATGATAACATCACGGCATTTACCATCGCCTCCGCGGACAGTTTCCGTCCGCTGAACTTGACTCGTCCCACTGCCTTATGCCGGTTTAAGGCGCCATGGAAACGCTCATAAACCTCCGCAAGCGAGCGGCCCGGTAGTTTGTAGTCATAGCTGAGTTTACGCATATCGACGATATTGCCGCTTCCGACTCTAGTTGTCGATAGCTAATCTGCCATTTGTTTAATTAGCCAATTGGAAAATTTAAGCTTGACTACTGTACCTTTCAGTTTAAAATACGTTTGTGCAAATGGCCAAATCTTCGATGGGGATTCATTTGTAAGCTGTAGGGCCATCGAGTGATGCTGTTGTCAATTCGGTTGATTGCCACCTCATAACGAACTTCTTCTGAACTGTGCGATCCAGTGATCCCGGCCCGGGTCGGCCCGCTTGCAGTACGCCCCAAGCTTAAGGAGGAAGGATGGATCAAAGATGCAATTCGGGATGATGCAAAGGCGTACGGGCAAAATCCCATCCGAGAGCCAGAGAGGGGCGTGGTATACGGCGGCTCCTCATCCCAACCAGGCGGCAATTACAATCGCGACGTTGGCAAATGGCCTCGAGCCTGCCCGTGCGAGGGACGTCCGCACGTACTGGCAGTTAGCCACCCATGGCGTGATGCGGATCAACGCTTCTTTCCACGCCGTCCGAGCCGACGCGGATGAGCTCGCTGACGGGGTGACGGCTACCGGCCGGCCCCACTTGCTGGCCTTCAGCCAGAGTCAGACATCGTTCGAGCCTACGTCTCGTACTCGGGAAGTTGAGCCGTCGTCGGGCCCCACTAGTGCTCGCCCGCGTCTTCCGTCGGATACCCAAAGTCAGGCACGGGCGAGCAGAATTTTCACCCGATCGTCCGTGGCAGTGACCCCGCCCAGGCGCGAGTAAGGACGAAGGATGATAACTCGGGGCGTCTCGATGGCCTCTTCGGCAAGTCGCGGTTCGACTAACTCGAATAAAAGAAATGATGGAGCTCCTAGCATGTCTATTGCTTCGGAAAAGTTGACGGCCGCAATCCTGACACGAGGGGCCGAGCCGGTGGTGGATGACGGGCCCCGCAACGAGCGGGTGATGCAGAACCAAGGCTTGGTCCACCAGGTGGCCAGGGGGTTCCGAGGCCGTGGGGTCGCGTTGGAGGACGTCATCCAGTTCGGCAACATTGGCCTCATTCGGGCCGCCGAGAAGTTCGAGCCCGAGCGCGGACTCCGCTTCAGCACGTATGCGGTCTATTGGATCCGCCAGGCCATCTACAAGGGGATCGCGAACACGTCACGCCCGATTCGCGTGCCCCTGCACGCGAGGAAGGAGGCGGCGGCCGTCCACCGGTGTGCGAAATCCATGGAGGGGGAGACGGGGACCAAGCCCTGGCTGACCGAAGTGCTTGACGCCATGCAGGCTCGCGGCGATACCGCGCCCGCGAAGCGAGAGCGGCTGCTACGTGCCGCCGAGGCCGACGGGGCCAAGTTCGGCGTCAAGCCGCTCGATGAAGTCGGCGGGGAGAGCCATCCTAAGGATTCGCCCTTGTCCGTCTCCATCGACGGTGAACACCGCGAACAACTCAGCCTCGCGCTCGAGCTGCTGAGCGACGAGCACCGTCAAGTGCTCACCTGGCGGTATGGCCTGGACGGCTCGCCGGCACTCGCGATCACTACTACGGCCGCCCTCCTCGGCATCGGTTGGCGAGCCGCCGAGAGGATGGAGCGCGCGGCGATCACCGAGCTCAAGCGGCTCCTCAACTGTTGATGGGTCGATTCCTCCCCACCCTTGACGTCTTCTCGAAAGATCGATCATGCCGCAAAAACCCGACACTATGAGCATCGCCGACGCTACGATCACACTGCTCCTCCTTGCCGAGTGGACTCCCCCGGCGGGGTTGACGGTCACGGTCTCATCCTCGTGCCGTCCCGACAGACCAGGCGGACGGGTCGTCAACGTCGTCCTATCGGCGCTCGCGGACCAGTTCTGCGTGATCAACGTCGGCGGCATCCCAGATGCGGACGCCCTGGACTCCCTCACCAAAGCCGCCCGGCTGGTCCTCGAGGCGGCGTGGGATCAGCCGGCTTGCCTCCGCCTCGGCCCGGCCACAGACCGGTGCGAGGCTTCAGTCACAGTCCCCCTAGAACTCTTAGCCCCGGGCGGGCCGCTCGACCTGCGGCCTTCCCCTCATCCGATCTATGACACCACTCGGTACGGGAGGGATATTTGATAGACCCGGCACGCGCGTACAGGGAGGCTCGGATCGCGGCGAATTGGTGGAGCCACTTGCTGGTCCGTCATGATGAGACACTCTTGGCAGACCTGTTCGCCTCGTCCCTCGAGCACATCCCGATCCGCCCCGAGCGGGCGGGTGCATTCCAGATCGCCCTGGTGGCGGAGACCGAGGGCTCGGTCGAGATGGTCCTCGTCCTCTGGGACGGGGCCGTCCTCATACCCGGGCTGCGACGCCGCAAGGTGGAGTTGGTCGGGACAAGGCCCTCATCGGAAATAGTAAGGGCGGCCGACTCTGTGGGGCTGATGCAAACCCTCCGCCACCTACCCGACGACGGCGCCATGACCGCGATCAACCCCGGCCATGTCGTATCCTATGCCGGGCATCCAACCGGGCCGGTGCCGACCGGCCTCGTGGCCCTCTAAAGAGGAGGTGTGTCTTGATCGGCCCCGAAGAAACGACCGAACTCCCGGCCTCATGGCTCGACGAGGCGATATGCCAGGTGCTCAAGGTCCCCGGGGGGTTCCCGCTCCGCGACGGAGTGCAGCTCCTGGCTGTTCAACTCCTGCGATCAATCGAGGCGGACTCGCTCCCTGCGCCGGCTATTTATGCCACCACGCGAGGGACGATTCGCATCACTTGGGAGCGTGGCTCCCGCGTGCTGTTGTTGTCCGTGAAGGGGATAGATCGATTCCGGTGCTGTCGGATTGACGGTTGCATCACCCTGCCCATCCGGACGATCCGACGGAACCGCGTCGAAGAGATGCGAGGGCTCGTGGCATGGATCGCCCCGTCCGTTAACCGCATATTCGTGAACGTCTATCTGCTGGAGAGCAAATTGTAACTCGCGTAGTCACGACGACTCCCCGGAGGGCTACCGATGCAGCTCTCCGGCATTCGGGCCGTTTCTAGGACCTTCGTGCTATCTCGCAATCGAGGACATGTTTATGTGTTTTTATGTGAATTGCCATCTGATCATTTTCAAGGTGTCTCCGAGCTTACCGTTGACCCCGAGCGCGGCGGAAGCCTCGTAGCCGGCGTGCACCATGCAGTTCTCGCACCTCGGGTCGTTCCCGTAGCCGTACTTCTCCCAAGGGGTCTTGTTCAGGAGGTCGTCGAACGACTTGTGGTGGATGTCGGTGATCAAATAGCATGGCCCTTTCCACCCCTTGATGTTGCGGGTGGGGTTGCCCCAGGCGGTACAGGTCATCTCACGCTTACCCTGGAGGAATTCCGTGTAGATGGGCGATGTGTGGAAATTATACCTGCGGAACATCGCCTCAGCCGCACGGAACTTGGTGCGGATATCTTGGCGGGTCATGAAGATTTCCTTGGAGTCAACCGCGGCGTAGCTGTAACCGGGGGAAATCATGAACCCATCGACGCCGAGCGAGGTCAGGAAGGCGAACATCTCGTCGAGTTCGGCCATCTCGGTCTCTTGGAACACTGTAGTGTTGGTGCAGACCAGGTGCCCCGCCTCTTTCGCGACCTTGATGCCGTCGATCGCGGCGTCGAATACCCCCTCGCGTTCCACGGCGATGTCGTGCGACTTCTTCATGCCGTCGAGATGGACATTAAAGAAGAAATTCTTCGAAGACTTGAATTCGGCGATCTTCTTGCGGATGAACATACCGTTGGTGCAGAGGTAGACGGATTTCTTGCGCTCGAGAACCTTGGCGACGAGCTCCCCGATCCCCGGGTAAATCATCGGCTCACCGCCGCAGATCGAGACGACCGGGGCGCCACATTCGTCAACCGCGTCGAGGCATTCCTGGATTGAGAGCTTCTGCTTGATCGTCGACTCATATTCGCGGATTCGGCCGCACCCGGTGCAGGTCAGGTTGCAGGCGTGCAGAGGCTCGAGCATCAGTACCATGGGGAACCGCTTGGTATTGGCCAACTTCTTCCTGATGACGTAACTAGCAACCTTCGTTGTCATCTGCAGCGGGAATCTTAGGGTCAGCAGGGATTTCATGAGGCCGGGCCCTTCATCACAGGAACCCCCGGGGCATCCTTGCGCCGGGAGAGGATGGGAACAATAGCGGGTCTACAGGTCGTTTCGAGGGCCAGTCGCCCTACGCAGGGCTAAATATCGAACGGCTTGGGAAGGGCGGGGACGCGGCATGCCAGGGACCCGGGTGCTTCGACGGGGATACGTCCTGCCGCCGCCTCGAACCGCGCAAGGGCCATCAATGGAAAATAAATTCTGTACATGTGATACTTCAGGTAGAAGACACGAGGGAACCCGGTCCCGGTGAAGGCAGACTCCTCCCAGGTCCCATCGGGCTTCTGATGCTGGAGCAGGAACTGGATACCGCGACGGGCGGCGTCTCCGTTAGCCCGGCCGGCGGATACGAGTCCCAGGACCCCCCAGGCCGTCTGCGAGACCGTGACCTCGCCTCGGCCCATCCATTGCGGGTCGTCGTAGCTCCGGCACGACTCGCCCCAGCCCCCGTCGGCCTGCTGGACCGATTCCAGCCAGTCGGCCGCCTTGCAGATTGCCGGGTGATCCATCGGGAAATCGATCGCCCTCAGTCCCTGTAAGACCTGCCACGTCCCGTAGATGTAGTTGACGCCCCACCGCCCGTACCAGCACCCTTGCGGCTCTTGCGTGCCGAAGAGATAGTCCAGGGCGCGGGAGATCGCCGGGTTGTCGGCGCGGAGGCCGAGGGTCCCGAGGGTCTCGATGATCCGTGCCGTGATGTCGGCGCAACTCGGGTCGAGCATCGCGTTGTGGTCGGCAAACGGGACTTTCGTGAGTATCTGGTTATTGATGTCGACGTCGAAGGCCGCCCAGCCGCCGTCTCGGTTCTGCATGGAAAGGAGCCAATTGACGCCCCTTCGCGTGGCCTCGCGGAACTCGGGATTGCCGGTCAGCGAGCTGCGTTGCAAGGCCAGCAGGACCATGGCCGTGTCGTCGATGTCGGGATAGCGCTCGTTGCTGAATTGAAAGTGCCATCCGCTCGGCTCGATGCCGGGACGTCTGACCCCCCAGTCTCCGGGGACCCGCACCTCCTTCTCGAGGAGCCAGCGGACCGCGCGGAGCAGGCAGGGATGATAGTCGATCAACTGCGCGTCGGCGAGCGCGATCGTCGCGATCGCCGTGTCCCAGACCGGTGAGACGCAGGGCTGGACCCGGACCTTGCCACCCTCCTCGATGAGCAGGTCTTCCAGCTGCCTCAACGCCCATTCGACCGGCGCGGAGTCGGGACTGTAGTCGAGGCATTTCAGCGCGATCACCGTATAGATCATCGGGGGGAAGATCGCCCCCAGGCCGTCGGAATTCTCGAAGTGGTCGATCATCCAGCGATGCGCCGCGGTGATCCCCGGTTTTCGCCAGGAGGCGGGGACCCGGTGGTCGGCCCACTTCAAGAGACGATCGACCCCGAGGAAGAAGTTGGTCCAGCTGACCAGTCGTCGGGAGCGTCGAGAGGGGGCGGGGAGGTCGTCTCGGAAAAGTTCGGCGATCCCTTGCCCGGGGGCGAGGCGTTGGACCGGCTTGAACGCCGAGATGATCGATAGGGGGACGACAATCGTGCGGGTCCAGGCCGACATCGCGCTGAGGCTGAAGCCGAGCCGAGCCGGTACGAGGACAACCTCCGGCGGCACGCTCGGGCACTCGTCATACGTGATCTGACCCAGAAGCGCGAGATAGAACCGGGTGAAGCTGTTGCACGACTGAGCCCCCCCGGCCTCGAGGATAATTTCCCTTGCTCGCTGCATGGCAGGATCATCGACCGGAACTCCGACCACCTTCAGGGCGAAATATGCCTTGACCGAGGCGCTGATGTCGGGCGGGCCGCCCGGGTAGATTGACCAGCCGCCATCAGGGCCTTGGTGCTCGAGCAGATAGCGACAGGCTTTGACGCAGACCTCGTCGCCACCCCTGCCCAGGAAGGCCATCAGCAGCACGTATTCCGACTCGAGGATCGTATCCCCCTCGAGCTCACCCACCCAGAATCCTTCGGGGTGTTGATTTGCGACGAGCCAGTCACGCGTCAGGCCGAGCGCCTGATCCAGCCTGTCGGCGACCGGACGGGCCGACGGAGAGTTCCATCGCCGTATGAGCGTTCCCGAGGCTCGTGTAGTGACGCCACCATCCGTGTTGGCGATCATACGATCCAGGCCCCTCTCCATGGGTTGTGCAAGAGCTATCGCGTGTGCTCGATATCCTCGCGGTGCCGACAGGATCAACTCATTCACCGCGCCGCGGTATCTTATGTATCGAAGGGATTATCGATCAAGGTCAATTCATTTGCACATCCTGCAACTCTCGACTAATTTCTTGACATTCTTCCCCGAATACTCTTATCTATATCCTGTAAATACCCTGAACACCCAGAATAGCAAGATCGGAAAAGACGTGCGGTCATTTCTCTTCGAGCGGGGGTCTCACGTCAGGGACTTATTCCCGGAAGCGCGCGACAGGAGTTCACCTATTGGGGAATGAACTTCGGCTCCAGGCGGAAGCCGCGCAGGACGGCCATCGACCGAAGAATCGCGTCGAGACGATCTCGATTGTCGCCGCGGCGGAGAGTCCCTGAGACTGTCAGTGCATCGCCTTGAAGCCGGACTCCATCCACGTGGGCCAAGTCGCCGACCTGCCGACGAATTTGGGCGGTCAAGTAAGGCTCGATATCCTCGGGCCTCCCCTTCTGGAGGAGGGGGTTATTGCTCTCGCCGTCCGGTACGACAAATTCGAGGCGATCGATCACCTCACGAACGCCGGGGGTCTGCTGAGCGGCTCGGAAGGCGAGCATCGCCTCGTAAACGGTGGGCAGTCGTCCGGACAGGGTTACCATGCCGTCTCGAGTGGTGATCTTGATCGGCAGCCCGGCCAACGCAGGTCGATCGGCAAGCGTTTGTGACAACTGATCCGAGAGATCGCTCCGGGGGCGTTCGGGATCGATAGGCACTCTCGCCTGGGCGGGCACGTCAGGTCCCGAGGAGTCTCGCGGCACATACCTTGGAGGGGCGGGAGGCTTCGCCGAATGACTCGGCGAGGGGACGGGGACCGGGGGAGGTGGAGCTTCCAAGTTGTCCGTGTCGCCGACAGTCAAGAGATTGTGGACCTCCGAGACGCCCGCCGTTTGCGCGAGCTTCTGACCGATCGCGATTCGGTCGGCCAGGGTCGGGACGGCTCCGTGCAGGGTCGCACGCCCACGCAGGTCGATCGTCATCTCGACCGTCGCCTTCTGGGGCATCTGTTCAAGCTCGGTCGGGACCGACGCTTCGAGACCGGTGACGGACCCCGTACCGGCCTGGGGATCGCCGATCAGCCCGGTATTGGGCAGTGCGGCCATGTCCATCGGCTGTCTTCCGGCGACCGACCGCCACCAAGCGGGATAGGTGATGAGTGGGGGTTCCATGCCGTAAAACGGGTCGTCGAGCCGGCCGAAAAAGGGTGGCGGATACAGGTAGGGGGGTCTTCCTACCAGGGGCCCCATGCTGGGGGCGACGGGAACCGTCGGCAGCGCGGCGACCCGATGGGCCTCGGTCGTATCGATGACCAGGTCATCGCGGAACGGATAGCCAAGTTCGATGGCGATGTGCACCGCGACGTCATGAATGTACTTGGTGCCAACCCTCCCCTTCAAGACCACGAGTCCGCCGCGCATCGTGGTGCCAATGCGGTATGGCGCGGTCATGGGATTCGCTTGTAATGCCCCGAGCAGGACCAGGTCCGGCGACGCTGCGATAGACGTCACCGGCGACGGCGCAGCGGGTGAAGGCGCGGCGGACGACGTGGTGTCCTTCGAGGCGGGTACAACTTGCGCGGTGAGTGAGGAGTCGGTAGCGAGGAACGCCGCAAAGCCGAGCGACAGCCAGATGCGAGGGGAGAAGGACCGGGCCATGGTGATGCGGACTCCACAAGAGAGATCGCCTCGCGAACGTAGGCGCCTCCTTGCGAAGTCTAGGGATCTTTCCGTCGCCGGACAAGTGACCGCTCTTCATTCCTCAACACATCAGCCCGGCGAAACATCCTCGCCGAGGTCATCCAGCGGCGCTCAGCGCACTTCCTGCGGCTCGATGGTGAGTTTATTCATCACTCGCACGACGGGCAGAAATGCTTCGTAGGGAGAGACCCCTGCGAGGCTCGTGTCGGAAAGCTTCAAATGGACGGCGTCGACCTCCGTCTGGTCAAACGCGGCATCAATCGCCACCCACCGGCGGTTTACGTAGACTTCGTTCCAGAGATGAAATCCGAAGCCGCCGAGGTGGTCGACGTAAACCAACCCGATGGCCACCCGCGCGGGGATGCCCGCTGCCCGGCAGAGCGCCGCGGTCAGGACCCCGTGCTCGGTGCAGTCGCCCGAAAGGTTGCGTGCGACTTCGCTTGCAGGCGCGAAGGCCGTCGCGAAGTTCTTGTCCTTCATATTCGTCGCGACCCAGCGTTCGATTCGGACCGCTTTGTCCCAGGGGTCGACCGCAGCGCCGACCGCCTGGCGAGCAAGGGCCATGACCCGTTCGTCAGCACTGGTGATCAACGAGTTGGGTTGGAGGAACTCCTTGTCGACGGCTTCCGGGCCTTGTGGGCCATCGTTGCGACCCGCGGTCTTCACCTGGAGGATGGCCGACGTCTTATCTTTGCCCTGCTGGATCCCCTGGCGACGGTCGTTGGGAAAGACTTGCACGGGGCTCTCGTCCTTCAAGGCCACGTGATAGACGATGTTGCGGCTTGACTCGGGCCTGGGAATCTTGCGAGTGACCTTGATGATCGACGTGACGAGCTGATCAAGGGCACCGGCGCCATCGGGAGACGTGGCGGCGTCGCGAGTGGTCCGATAGGTGACCATCCCTCCCAGGATGTCGCTCGAGCTCTTGAGGACCTGTCCACCGGCCTCGACCCAGTACGTCATGCTATACTCGGGCCGGGGCTTGCCCTCGAGCGAGGCCGTCTGCTCGACCCGCATCAAGGGCCGCTTCTCGCCGCCGCCCAGCTCTACCTCCTCGGAGGCTCGGGCAACGAGCGTCATGTCGCACACCTTGTTCAGATCGGGGATGAACATCTTGATTGAGCGCGATTCGCCCGCCTTGATAGGTGTGCGCGAGAGGCTCTGTTCTGCGGCGTAAGGCCCTCGCACGTCCGGTCCCCAAGGTATGCTCAGCTGCTGCCTCTGGCCTGCCCCCTCGAGCGTCAGGGTCATCTGGTTGTTGATTACGTCGCCGAAGGTCCGCATCTCCTGTTGACTGGCGAGCGTCCGTGAGTCGAGCCGGAGTACGGCCCCCTCGGGAGTCTCGATCGTCCCGTATCGTGTCTCGATCTTGACTCGATCCTGGTCTCGTTTGAAGCTCAGGACCATATCCACGCGGACCCTTACCAATTCGCGGCCCTTATCGGTTACCGGCGCAACGAAGGTGTGGATATGCCCGACTTTCTGGCCGGAGAGGAAGACGGAGTCCCACGAGTCCTGAGCCCCCGCGGGAGATGGATTGGACGCCAGGACGACCAGGAGGCCCGCGCCAATCGGACCGGACCAAACGTCGCTACGAAGGAGACTCATCAGGAGACCTCTTGAGGGGAAGTAGCAGACGAGGATGTCGACGGATTTCGTCGCCAATTGCCACGAAAGCAACCTGCGATGAGGAGACTGGTCATGTCTCGAGCGGTCGCCCGGCAGCCCGGGCGTGGTCGCTCAATCCTCACACTATTGTCGAAAGTCGTGCCATCCTCAAGCTCAAGAGGGGCGAGGTGTGTCCTCCCCGCTTGGCCGAAGGGTGTGCGTGGGACCGAAACTATGCCTCGCTTTCGGAGGGATGGTCCTGGCCTGTGCGGGTGGATTAGAATTTCAAGGAGTCGAGAGTGCGAGCCGTGTGTCGGTGCGCGGACATGTGGGAATGCGTGAACATAATCGTTCGCCCGAGAGCAGTTCGAGGGCCCCGTGAAGCGCCCGCTGCCTGGTGTGATGCAAGGGGACCTGGCCTCGGACCATACTCGAACGTGGGACCTATTGCATATGATTTGTAATCGCCAAAAAGACCCATAGTGTCCTGAGTTGGAAATACGCTCACAAACCTTCTTGGCCCGCTCCAGGATCAGATCCGCGCCGGCGGTCCACTGGAACGGCTTGGAGTCCTCGTTATGAGCGGCCAGGTACTCCATGATCGCCTCCTCCAACGCCGCCACAATCCGGAACACCCCGCGGCGAATCCGCTTCTTAGAGGCTATCCGGTAACCATGGATTTTCGTAAACTCATGTCAATTCAGGAGGTCCGCAAGTTACACCGACGACGGAGCATGCCCCGATGCGTAAGGCCTACCCCTCCGATCTGACCGACGACCA
>JAABUS010005996.1_pt1 | contig 15252 bp, 13 predicted proteins | sample 5560161 | NCBI WGS metagenome assembly JAABUS01 (sample SAMN10711885, study PRJNA513376) | rock metagenome | isolation source: Antarctica rocks | place: Antarctica: Victoria Land, Trio Nunatak nord | collected 2016-01-04 | reverse complement strand
GCCTCTGGCATTTCATGATCTTGGTGGTGCTGTGCGCGCTCGTCTTCAGCCTGTTCATCAGCGGATCGATCGTGCTCGCCGGTGCGATGTTCATCGGGATCATCATCGTCTTCGCGCGGAGGCGGGCGACGAATCAGGACGCACTGCTGGACATCCTGGCGATCGCCGCGGAGCGAGGGGTCCCGCTCGGGCCCGCCGTCGAGGCATTCGCCGAGGCATGCGGGGGCGGATATCGCCGCTGGGCGGATACGCTGGCCAGGCTGCTCGACTCGGGGGTCCCCCTCCCCGATGCCCTGAACGCCGTCCCCCGCCTCTTGCCGCCCGATGCCAGGCTCCTCATCCGGGTCGGCGGCAATGCGGGACTCTTGCCGGGTGCGCTCCGCGATGCATCGGCCGCGCGGAGGTCGCAGGGGACGGCGCGAATCGACCCACTGCCGAGGTTGTCTTACTTATTCGTGGTCTTGATCGCGATGCAGGTGATCTCCAGCTTCATCCTCTACTTCATCGTCCCCAAATTCGAGTTCATCTTCCGTGATTTCAACGTTAGCCTCCCGCCCGTCACGATCTTCGTCATTCGGGCCAGCCATGTCATCGTGCAAACGCCGCTCTTGCCCGTCTTGCTCCTCTTGGAGTTCGTGCTGCTGGTGCATCTGCCCTTCGCATACTTCGGGTGGTCGGGCGGCTACCTCCCCGCGATCGATCGGTTCTTCCTCTCGCCCTTCGATCGCCTCCTGGTGCGCAGGCACTCGGCGCTGATCCTCCGTGCCCTGGCGCGGGGGACCGAGGCGGGCCAGCCTCTGACCCGGGTCCTCGGGACTCTGGCGGAATACCATCACTCCGGCTGGGTCCGCGAACGAGTCGGGCGGGTGCTCGACGACGTCCGCAAGGGGGAGGACTGCTGGAAGTCGCTGAGGGACCGCGGGCTGATCCGGCCCGCCGATGCGGCGGTGCTGGAGGCGGCGAGCCGGGTCGGGAACCTCCCCTGGGCCTTGCGCCAGACGGCAGAGAGCGGCGAGCGGCGACTCGGGTATCGGCTCCAGTTGTGGCTCCAGCTCCTCTTCCCCGCGGTCATGCTGGCGATGGGGGGCCTGGTGGGCGTCCTCGCCGCGGCCTTCTTCCTCCCGCTCATCACTCTCATCAGGGCGTTGACGTCATGATCGCAGCCCGCACGACCTCCGCCGCGAGGCGCCGGGGGTTCACGATAATCGAGATCGTGGCGTCGGTCGTCATGCTGGCGACCGCGATGACGCTGACGGTCCAGCTCCTGGGAGGCCTCGCCGCCGAGCGTCGGGCCGCCGAGCGCAGGCTCTGCGCGGTCCAGGAGGCGGCCAACCTGATGGAGCGGGTCGCGGCCCGGCCCTGGGGCGAGGTCACGCCCGAGAGCCTCCGGAGCGTGAGCCTCTCTCCCCGGGCGCTCCAGGCCCTCCCGGGGGCCGAGCTGGCGGCCACCGTCGACGACGCGTCCGCGGGCCGGGGCGAGAAACGGATCCGCCTCCGCCTCAGGTGGCGAGATCGCGCCGGGAACTGGACGGCCCCGGTCCGGCTGACCGCGTGGATCTACCGCCATGGGGGTGATCGATGAAGCCGAAGCCGACGATGATGCGAGCCGGGTTCACGCTCATCGAGATGGTGCTGGTCATCGGCGCGATCTCGATCGTCCTGGGCCTTTGCGCCGGGACGATCCACGCGCTCCTGGCGGTGCACCGGAGCAGCGGGGAGCATATGGCCGATGCGACGACGGTGGGACGCCTCGCCCTCCAGTTTCGCCGGGACGCCCGGGCCGCCACCGGGGCGAAGGCCATCGGCGACGCGGGCGGGGCGGCGAAGGGGCTGGAGTTGTCCCTCCCCGAGGGCGAAACGATCGACTACCGGGCGGACGACGATGGCCTGATCCGCACCGAGAGTCGCGCCGACAAGGTCGGACGCCGTGGCCGGTTCTTCCTGCCTCGACGCGGGGCGCCCGGCTTCGAGGTCGCGGATGACCGGGGGGCGACCCTGGCGATCTTGATCCTCAGGCGGCCGGCGGGCGGGACCAGGATCGGGGAACACATCCGCGAGTTGCGAATCGAGGGGCACGTGGGACGCGACGAACGGCTCCGGAAGGCCGGGAGGGCGAGACCATGAGGGCTTCCTCGCCGAAACGGGATCGAGACGGCTCGGTGGTGGTCGTCGTGCTGGTCTGCCTCATGGTGCTGGCCATGATCGGGGCGGCCTCGCTCCGGGTGGTCCTGGACGAGCGGCGCGTCATCCGCGCCGACGAGGCGCGATTGCAGGCGGAATGGCTGATGCGGTCGGGCCTGGAACGCGCCGTCTTCCGCCTGGCGGAGGAGGACTCGTATGCGGGCGAGACCTGGGAAATCCCGGCCGATGCCGCGGCGGGCGGGGCGTCCGCGGTCGTCCGGATCGAAGTGGCGAAGGACGAGACCGGCCCGGGTCGCCGCCGGGTGGACGTCCGGGCGGATCTTTCGAGCGGGCCATCGCGGCGGGTGCGGCGGAGCGGACGGTGGGTCGTCGAGCGAGGCCCAGAACCATCGGGAGACAAGCCATGAAGGTCGAGAAGTCGGGCCGTGCGGGATTCACGTTGATCGAGCTCCTGGTCGTGATCGCGATCATCGCGGTCCTGATCGGCCTCTTGTTACCCGCCGTGCAGGCGGCCCGCGAGGCCGCCCGCCGCGCCCAGTGCGTCAACAACCTGATGCAGCTCGGGATCGCCGTGCACAACTACGAGTCCGCCCACGAAGTCCTCCCCCCGGGCGTGGTCGACCCCACCGGACCCATCAAGAACCTGCCGCAAGGCTACCACTTCGGCTGGGTGACCCAGCTCCTCCCGTTCCTGGAGCAGAAGAACGTCGACCGCCACCTCGACCGAATGGCCGGGGTTTATGCCCCCACCAACCTGACGGCCCGCGTGGTCGTGATCGGCACTCTCCTCTGCCCCTCGGACGGCCGCAACTGGTCGAACGGCGCCATCTCCCCCACAAATTACGCGGGCTGCCACCACGACGTCGAGGCGCCGATCGCGGCGAACAATACGGGTGTCTTCTTCCTCAACAGCAGCGTCCGCTACGAGGACATCACCGACGGCAGCTCGTCGACGATCTTCATCGGCGAGAAGAACGTGGAGGCCGGCGACCTCGGCTGGGCGTCCGGGACTCGCGCCACCCTGAGGAACGCGGGTTGGCGGCTCGGCGGCTCCTCGCGATTCGCGGGGATGGCCCCCATGCCCCTCCCCGTCGATGACGAAGACGGCATGGATGGAGAGGCCACCACCAAAGGAACAGCAGGCGAGCCGGAGAAGCCAGCCCCGGTGGGAGGCTTCAGCAGCAATCATCCCGGGGGGGCAAATTTCCTCTTCGGGGACGGATCGGTCCGCTTCCTCAAACAGACAATCAACCCGACCACGTTTCGGAACCTGGCCAACCGCGCCGATGGCGAGATGATCAGCGCGTCCGACTTTTGACGAGACGGCAGACGGAGATCACTTCGAGGCGGTCCGGCGGACGTCTTTCCGCCCCGCGAGGGGCGGCAGGGGATGGCCCGGGTCATCGGCCCTGAGTCCCCCGGAAGGGCACAAACATACCCGGTTGTCCCAACCTCGAAGGGGAGACAGACGGGCAGGACCGCGGAGGGCGTCGGTCGCCCCTCTCTCGCGGCGAAAGGGACCTTTTGGAGAACGGAACAGCCCTGGGGGCGTTCCTACCTCCCCCTATCCTCCCGCGCCCGCCCCGTCGTAGAATACAGGCCGATCCACAAGTGGCGCTCGGAATCGGGGCGTGCTCGGGCCGGTATGGACCGGGCGCTCGCCCGCAATTGGCCGTCGTGGGAGTGGGGTGGTGCGATGATCTGCGTCACGATCGGCCGAGGCCGGCACGGCTCGCTCCTGGACGAATGGAAAGCCGCGGCCCAGGGTGGCGCCGAGCTGGTCGAATTGCGGCTCGATTGCCTGAGGCGCGACGTCGACCTCAAGCGAGTCCTGGCGGAACGCCCCACGCCGATGGTCATCACCGTGCGTCGGGCGGTCGACGGGGGGCTCTGGCGCGGGGACGAGGAGAAGCGACAGAGGTTGTTGCGCGAAGCGATCGCGCTGGGGGTCGATTATGTCGACCTCGAGATGGACGTCGCCAAGCAGATCCGCAAGTTCGGCCGCACCAAGCGCATCATCAGCTATCACAACCTCAAGACGACCCCCGAGGGGCTCGTCGACATCGCCGAGCAGTGCGACGAGATGGACGCCGACGTGGTCAAGGTCGCCACGCTCGCCAAGTCGCTGAGCGATGCCGTGAACGTCCTCCACGTCGCCCAACGGGCGGTGGTCCCGACGGTGGCCATCGCGATGGGCGAGGTGGGCTTCTTCACGCGAGTCCTGGGGGCCAAACTCAAGGCCCCGTTCACGTACGCCAACTTCAATCCGGACCGCGTCTTCGCCCCTGGCATGCCCTCGTTCCACGCGCTGAAGAAAGACTACTATTACGACGAGATCGACGATCAGACCGAGGTCTACGCGGTGATCGGCGACCCGATCGGCCAGAGCCTCAGCCCCGCGATCCACAATGCCTCGTTCCGCCACCTCGGGCTGAACAAGGTCCTCGTGCCGATCCTGGTTCCGGCCGGCCGCCTTGGGGGCTCTCTCGACGAGCTGGAATGGCTCGGGATCAAGGGGTACAGCGTCACCATCCCGCACAAGGAGGAGATGGTGACGCTGCTCCGGCAGAAGGAAGACACCGTCGAGCGCACCGGCTCGTGCAACACGATGGTGGTGGAGGACGGCATGCGGGCCGGCTACAACACCGACTACCGCGCGGCGCTGGACACGCTGGAAGACGCCCTCGGCGGACGCCCGCAGGATGGTGAGGCCAGCCCGCTCCTCGACAAGCAGGCGCTCATCCTCGGCGCGGGGGGGGTGGCGCGGTCGCTCGCCTTCGGCCTGATGCATCGCGGTGCGGGCGTGTCCCTCGCCAGCCGGAGCGACGAGAAGGCGACCAAGCTGGCGAGCGATGTCGGCTGCCGGGCCATCCATTGGGGGAATCGGGCCAGCACCCAGTCCGACATCTTGGTCAACTGCACACCTGTCGGCATGTTCCCGAAGGTCGACGACACGCCCGCCCCCCCCGCGGCGTTCCGGCCGGGGATGCTCGTCTTCGACACGGTGTACCACCCCGAGCACACCATGTTCCTGAAATTGGCGACAGAGCGCGGTTGTACCACCGTCACGGGCGTCGACATGTTCGTCCACCAGGCGGCGAAACAGTTCCAGATTTACACCGGTCTTGAGGCGCCGATGCAGCTGATGCGCGACGTCATGAAAGGCAAGCTCTCGTCAGTCCGCGAGACGTGAGCGACCCGGCCCACCCGCAGAGTCTGGTGCTCGTGGGTTATCGCGGGACCGGGAAGTCGACCGTGGGGAGGATTCTGGCCGAACGACTGGGCCTCCCGTTCGCGGATGCCGATGTCGAACTGGAGGCGCTCGTCGGCCGTCCCATCCCCGCGATCTTCGCCGAGCAGGGCGAGGCCGCCTTCCGCGACTGGGAAGAACGGGTCTTGCGCGACCTGAGCACCCGACCCGTGACGATCGTGGCGACCGGAGGGGGGGTCGTCCTTCGCGAGAGGAACCGCAGTTTGATGATGTCGTTCGGCTTCGTGGCCTGGCTGACGGCCGAACCCGAGGTCCTGGCCGGTCGGTTGCGGTCCGACCCCATCGGGATGGCCAATCGCCCCGCGTTGACGGCCGAAGGCACCCTGGGAGAGATCGCCCGGGTCCTCGAAGAGAGGACGCCCTTGTATCGCGCGGTGGCCGACGCCATCGTGGACACCAGCCTGAGGACCCCGGCGCAGGCGGCCGAAGCGATCCTCGCCCTCTGGCCGCGCTCGTGAGGACCCGACCGTCGGAGGCATCCCCTTGGCCGTGTCTCTGCCCCTACACCTGATCCTGGGATGCGGGCTCTTCGCGATCGGCACGGTCGTGGGGAGTTTCCTGAACGTCTGCATCTACCGGATCCCGTGGCAGAAGAGCGTGGTCTGGCCCGACTCGCGTTGCCCGAAGTGCCTGCACTCGATCGCGGCGCGGGACAACGTCCCGATCCTCAGCTGGGTGTTCCTGGGAGGGGCCTGCCGCCATTGCGGCCTGCCGATCGCCGCGCGTTACCCGGCGGTCGAGGCGCTCGTCGGCCTCCTGTTCGCCGGGGCCTACGTCACCGACGTCGCCTTCGGGCCTCGCTCTTACTGGGGCGAGATGCCGTCCTTCCTCGCCGTCGTCCTCTTCTATCACCTGATCCTGATCGCCCTGCTCATCGCCGCGACATTCATCGACTACGACCTGTGGACCATCCCCGACGAGATCCCCGTGACCGGGATCGTCCTGGGGCTCGCGCTGGGAACTCTGTTTCCGGAGGTACGCCCGGACCCGTCGAAGGCGACGACCTCTGCGGGGGGCTTGTGGGCCGGGGTCGCGGGGCTCCTTGCCGGGGGCGGGCTGACCTGGTCGGTCCGCATCCTCGGCCGTGTGGTCTTTCGGCGCGAGGCGATGGGCTTCGGCGACGTGACCCTGATGGCGATGATTGGGGCCTTCCTGGGCTGGCAGGCGGCCGTCCTGACCTTCTTCCTCGCCCCGTTCTTCGGCCTCGCGCACGCGCTCTGGAAGCTCGTGAAATACCTGGGCAAGCGGCTGAGTGGTCGCGAATTTTCGAGCGCCGACCGCGAAATGCCCTTCGGCCCTTACCTGAGCATGGCGGCCATCTCACTGCTCCTGTCGTGGCCGTGGCTCTGGCCCGGCTGGGCGAAGCCAAACTTCGAACTGCTCCGCGAACTGCTCGGCGAGCTGCTCCACGTAATGCTCCGTATGCTATTGTAGTTCGATGAGGGATGAGGAGACAATCCCCGCGAGGGGCCGGGAAGGAGTTCACATGGCATTCACGTACAAGCGACGCAGGCCCTCGATCGTCCGGAATTTCTGGATTTATCGGCATCTCGTCGCCCTGGCGATGGTCCTGGGCTTGATGCTCTGGTTCATCTGGGCCAACAACGCGGCCGCGACCGTGGCCTTACCCTTCGGGTTGGGCAAGTTCGAGAGCACGATCGGCCTGGTGATCCTCCTCAGTTCGCTGGTCGGCTCGGTGGCGACGGCGCTGGTGCTCACCCTGATCTACGCCATTCGCCTCCGCCAACCTGCGGGACTTCGAGGAGGCCCCGGTGAACCCGCGGAACTCCCCGAGGACCGCCCTCCGACCGACTATGCCGCAAAGACAACCGAAGGTTTCCAGGATTCCCAATGGTCCTGAAATCGAGGGATCCACTTTTCCCCATGTCCCGGAGACCGGCAAGGGTTCCGCCATGACGACCCGCCCATCCTGGAAAATCGCCTTCCTCTGCTCCGCGGCGCCACTGCTGCTCGGCTGCGCCCAGTCGAGCCCCATGCTGGGCGGTCGGACCAAGGTCGGGACGCTCAAGACGAGCGTCGCCCACCTCGAGTCTCAGAACGAGCAGATGAGTAAAGAGATCGCCCAGCTGAAGTCCGAGAACCGGCAGATCGAAGACCAGATGGTGCAGGTCGAGGCCCACAATGACGAGCTCACGGCCCGACTCGACGACGCCCGCAATGTGATGCGCCAGAGCGGGGACGATCCCCAGGTCGATCCCCCCACGACCATCCCGGCCGGCCGGTCGAGCCGGTCCCGGCGCAAGCCCCCGTTCGCCCGTATCCCCGGCCGGATCGACCCGATCCCGCCCGTCGATCCGTCGATTGACCCGTTCGATTCACCTACGTCCCAGCCCTCTGACGACTTCGGCCCCCAGGGCCGACTCGAAGACCACGACCGCTGGCTCCCCATCGCCCGAGGCGCAGCGAGTGTTCCCGCTCGGGCTCGTTGACATCCTGGCCTGAACCTCCATGCCTCCCGGATTGTCGGGTCCTGGGCGGCCGCGCCGTCCGCGGCTATCATGGAGACGCGGGAATTCCTGGGACCCACGGGCGAAGCGGGACCGGCATGATCGTCATCATCGATTACGGGATGGGTAACCTCCGGAGCGTCCAGAAAGCCCTGGAGAGTGTGGGCCACGCGGCGGAGATCACCTCGGACCCGGACAGGGTCAAACTCGCCTCGAAAGTCGTCTTGCCCGGCGTCGGCGCCTTCGCCGACGCGATCGCCGAGCTGCGTCGGTCCGGCCTCGGAGGGGCGTTTCGCGAGGCGGTCGCGCAGGGCAAGCCCTGCCTCGGCGTCTGCCTCGGCCTGCAACTACTCTTCGATCTGAGCGAGGAAGACGGACGTCACGAGGGTCTGGGACTCTTGCCCGGCCGGGTCGTCCGCTTCGAGTCGAGCCCCGGCCTCAAGATCCCCCACATGGGATGGAACTCGCTTCGGGTCCTCCGGCCATCGCCCATGCTGGCGGGCCTCGGGCCGGACCCTTCTGTCTATTTCGTCCACTCCTATTACGTCCGCCCCGACCGTCGCAGCGACATCGTCGCCGAGTCCGACCACCCCCACCCGTTCGCGGCGGTCGTCGAGCGCGACAACCTGATGGCCTGTCAGTTCCACCCCGAGAAGAGCCAGCGCGTCGGCCTGGCGATGTACGCCAACTTCGCCGCGCTCTGAGGCGGGTCGTCTCTTGGACTCACGTCGCCTGCGCATTCATGTCTGCCGGCGCGCTTTTCCTCCAAACTTTCGCCCGGGACCGTCCCGAAATCCACTCTCCGACTTGATCGACAAGGGCCTTGCGGCCCCCGATTTCCTGGGCTAGATTGAACGAGGTAAAGGTTTGCCGTCCCCTCGGTGAAGATCATGCAAATCATCCCGGCGATCGATCTACGCGGTGGCCGTTGCGTGCGCCTTCGCCAGGGGGATTACGAGCAGGAGACCGTATTCGGAGAGGATCCGGCAGCGATGGCCGAGCACTGGGCGGCGGAAGGGGCGACGCGCATCCATCTGGTCGACCTCGACGGCGCCAAGGCCGGCAGGCCGGTGAATGTGGAGGCGGTCCGGGCGATCCTCGGGCGGGTGGGCGTCCCTCTTCAACTGGGGGGGGGCGTCCGGGACGAGGCGACGATCGCCACCTGGCTGGAGGCGGGGTTGGAGCGGGTCATCGTCGGCACGCAGGCCCTGAAGGACCCGGCCTGGTTCCGCGCGATGGCACAGGCGTATCCGACGCGGCTCGTGCTCGGGCTCGACGCCCGCGACGGGCGCGTCGCGACCGAGGGGTGGCTGGACGTCTCGTCGGTCGAGGCGACGGACCTGGCCGAGCAGTTCGACGACCTGCCGCTGGGCGGGGTCGTGTATACCGACATCGCGCGGGACGGGATGCTCGAGGGGCCGAACGTGGCCGCCACCGGAGCCCTGGCCGCGCGCCTGAAGACCCCCGTCATCGCATCGGGGGGGGTCGGGACGTTGGAGGATCTGGCACGCCTGGCGGCCTTGCCCGTCGCGGCCTGCATCGTCGGGCGTGCCTTGTATGAGGGTCGTTTCCGGCTCAGCGAAGCGCGGAAACGGGCCGGCGACCGTTCTTCGGCACCCTAGGCGGGCCAACGTCGGCTCGCTCCCATCCCGGGTGCCTCGGTCCGTCGGCCCGAGGCGGTAATCTCAGCCCAAACCCAGGGGGAACGATTCGCCATGGCCACAACTTATCACACCTGCGACATCCGGAACATTGCCCTGGCCGGCCACGGGGCGTCGGGCAAGACGAGCCTGGCCGACGCCCTGCTCTATACCGCCGGCGCCACCGACCGGCGAGGCTCGGTCGACGACGGGACGAGCCTCTCCGACGTCGAGGACGAAGAGAAACGACGACACCTGACCATTGATTGCCACCTGCTTCACCTCGAGTGGCAGAGCAAGCAGATCCACCTCATCGACGCACCCGGCTATCCCGACTTCATCGGCCACGCGCTGAGCGCCCTGGCCGCCGTCGAGAACGTGATCGTCACCGTCTCGGCCCCATCGGGCATCGAGGTCAACACCCGCAAGATCGCGCAGGAGGCGGGCCGGCTGGGGCTCGGCCGGATCGTCGTCCTGACCAAGATGGACGCCGACAACGTCGACTTCCTCCGCGTCCTCGGCCAGGTCCGCGAGACCTTCGGCCCGCAAGCCGTCCCCTTCTACGTCCCGATCGGACAGGGACCATCGTTCTCCGGGGTGGTCGACGTCCTCAACCCCCCCGCCGACGAGCCCGACAACTGCCCGTTGCCGCCCTCGGACGCCTATCCGATGGTCGTCGAGCAGATCGTCGAGACCGATGAAGGGCTCATGAACCGCTACCTGGAGGGAGAGACCCTCCCCGCCGACGAGCTCCGCGCGGCGGCCTGCCGGGCGATCGCCCGGGGCCAGCTCATCCCGATCGTCTGCGTCTCGGTGCGCAAGGACTTGGGGCTGAAAGAGCTGCTCGAGCTGATCGCGACCGAGAGCCTGACCCCGAGCGACATCCATCGCCACGGCTCCAGGTCCGAAGAGGAGGAGGTCGAGCTCCAGCCGGCCGAGGACGGAGAGCTGATCGCCCAGGTCTTCAAGACGACCAACGACCTGTTCATGGGCAAACTCAGCTTCCTGCGCATCCACTCCGGCCGGATCATGCACGACACGACCCTGGTCAACCTGCGGACGGGCAAGACCGGCAAGCCGGGCCACCTCTACAAGCTCCAGGGCAAGACGCAGGAAGAGGTGAAGGAGGCCATCGCCGGCGATATCGTCGCGATCGCGAAGTTCGACGACCTGCACATCTCCGACACGGTCTCCACCGCGAACAACGGGCCGTTGCCGCACGTGACGCTCGACCCGATCAAGTTCCCGACGCCGATGGTCCCCCGGGCCGTCGAGGCGAAGACGCGCGAGGACGAGCCTCGGATCTCGGTCGGGCTGACCAAGATCGCCGACGAGGACCCGACCTTCACCTTCCGCCGCGACTCGCAGACGCACGAACTCGTGATCTCCGGCATGAGCGAGCTGCACCTGGACGTGATCCAGCACCGGCTCAAGAACCGCTACAAGGTCGACATCAACACCCACGTCCCGCACGTCCCCTACCTGGAGACGATCGGGGCCGAGGCCGAGGCCCACCACCGGCACAAGAAGCAGACCGGCGGCCGCGGCCAGTTCGCCGACGTCCAGCTGCGCATCCGCCCTCGGGCGCGGGGCGAGGGATTCCGCTTCGTCGACGCGATCAAGGGTGGCGTCATCCCCAACCAGTACATCCCCGCCGTCGAGAAGGGGATCCGTGAGCAGTTGGAGAAAGGCGTCGTCTCCGGCAACCCGGTCATCGACATCGAGGCGGAGGTCTTCTTCGGCTCCTACCACGCGGTCGACAGCTCGGAGCAGGCGTTCAAGACCGCGTCGGCCAACGCCTTCCGCAAGGCGTTCCTGGCCGCACGCCCGATGGTGCTCGAGCCGATCGTGAGCCTGGAAGTCGTCGTGCCGCTCGAGAAGTTCGGCGACATCTCGGCCGACCTGTCCACCCGTCGCGGCCACATCACCGGAATGGAAGCGCTTCCCGGCGGGACCCAGGCCATCCAGGCGACCGTCCCGCTGAGCGAGATGCTCCGCTATGCGACCGACCTGAAGAGCATGACCGCCGGCCAGGGGTCGTTCACCATGGAACTGAAGGCGTACGAGCCGGTCCCCCCCAACGTCCAGCTCAATATCATCGACCGGTACGCCAAGACGCGCGCGGGCATCGAGGAAGATTGAGCCGGCGCCGACGTTTCAGGACTCGCCACGACCGAAAGGCCGGGACATGCATCGCGCGTCCCGGCCCTCCGTCATCATCGACCTCTAATTGAAGCCGCCGAAGGCGCCGAACCCGAAGCCGTATCCGTAGGGACGCGCGTAGGAATCGATGTGTCCCTGGATGGAGTTGGAGCGTTGGATGCCGACCTCTTGCGCGGCGCGTTGTGCGTCCCGATCCGGGACGCCGCCCCCGCCGAATTGGGCCACGCGGACCGGGTCGCGCTCCGCCTGGAACTCGTTGCCGGGGGGGTAATACTCGAGGTAGCGGCCGACACCCCCGGGATTGCGGTAGCCCGCCGACCGAGTATCGTCCTGCTGGTACGCGGAAGCCGATCGGCTCTCCGTCCGCTCCGGTGCGGCCGAGGACGGATAGGCGTATCGGTGGACGACGCTCCGTCGATACGCCGGCCGCGACGAGGGCGCGACGGGGCGAGCCTCGGTCGGTTGGCGGGGCTCGGCCGGTGCGACCCGGGGGGTGGCGGTCGCCGGATTACGCGGCGCAGGCGGTGCTTGCGCGGGCGCGGAGGGCGCGAACGCCCCGGCGACGATCACGGCGGCGGCGATCTTCGGAAAGCGGGCCATGGGTGTACCTCTCGCGCCAGGGGGACGATCGACGGGGCGCGGGCCGGCATCACGCGGGACCGGCCTGCGGGCTCATTGTAGGACACGAATGCCGCGCGGGCTACAGCCGAGCCTGGCGGGGCTGGGCTGCTTCCTTCTCAAAGGCGACGCCCCTCACCCGCCCTTCGGGCACCCTCTCCCGGGGGGAGAGGGGAATGAGATCAAGAGGGATCGTATCCCAGGTTGGGTGCGAGCCAGCGCTCGACCTCCGCGATCGGCATGCGCTTGCGAGAGGCGTAGTTTTCGACCTGATCGCGGGTGACCATGTCGACGGAGAAATAGCGGGCCTCCTCGCGGGCGAAGTAGAAGCCGCTGACCGAGGCCGCGGGGTGCATCGCGAAGTTCTCGGTCAGGCGGATGCCGGTGGAGCCTTCGACATCGAGCAGCGTCCAAAGCGTCTGCTTCTCGGTATGGTCGGGGCAGGCCGGGTAGCCGGGGGCGGGGCGAATCCCCCGGTAGCGCTCCTGGATGAGATCATCCTTGGAGAGGCCCTCGGACCGGCCGAACCCCCACTCGCGTCGGGCGCGTTCGTGCAGGAGCTCGGCGAAGGCCTCGGCGAGCCGGTCGGCGAGCGCCTTGGTCATGATCTCGTTGTAGTCGTCGTGGCCGGCCTTGAACTCACCGGCGATCTCGTCCGCCCCGAGGCCCGTCGTGAGGGCGAACGCGCCGAGGTGATCGGCGATCCCGGAGCCGACCGGGGCGAGGTAATCGGCCAGGCTCCGGAACGACGCTTGCCCCTCGCGTTGCCATTGCTGCCTCAGCATGTGGAACCGCAACCTCTCCCGCGACCGCGACTCATCGGTATAGACGACGATGTCGTCGCCGTCGGAGTTGGCCGGGAAGAAGCCGTAGACGGCATGGGCCGAAAGCGTCTTGTCCGCGATGAACTGCCCGAGGAGCCGGTCGGCATCGTCGAACGTCTTGCGAGCCACGGCGCCGACGACCGGGTCGGAGAAGATCGCCGGATACTTGCCCTTCAGCTCCCAGGCCATGAAGAAGGGGGACCAGTCGATGTAGGGGGCGATCTCGTCGAGGGGGAATTCGCGGAGCACGCGCGCGCCGAGGAAGGCGGGCGTGTCGGTGCCGGTGCCGGCGCCGGCCCAGTCGATCGCGAAGCGCTTCCGGAGGGCCTCGGCGTAGGGGACGAGGGTCCGCTGGGTCCGTCGTGAGTGGCTCTGCCGATCGCGTTCCTGGGCGGCCCGGTTCTCGCGGTCGAGCTCCCCCTTCTGCTCGGGGCGGTTGAGCCGGTCGACCACGCCCACGCTCCGCGAGGCGTCGCGGACGTGGACCACCGGCTCGCGATAGCCCGGCGCGATCTTGACCGCCGTGTGCTTGGCGCTGGTCGTGGCGCCGCCGATCAGGAGCGGAATCTTCAAGCCCTGCCGCTCCATCTCCCGGGCGACGTGGACCATCTCGTCGAGCGAGGGGGTGATCAGGCCGGAGAGCCCGATCATGTCGACCTCTTCTTCGCGGGCCTTCGTCAGGATCGTCTCGCACGAGACCATGACGCCGAGGTCGATGATCTCGTAGTCGTTGCAGCCGAGGACGACGCCGACGATGTTCTTGCCGATGTCGTGCACGTCGCCCTTCACCGTCGCCATCAGGACCTTGCCGCGCGCCTGCCGACCGCCCCCCCCGAGCGCCTTCTCGGCGTCCATGAAGGGGAGCAGATAGGCGACGGCCTTCTTCATCACCCGGGCGCTCTTGACGACCTGCGGGAGGAACATCTTGCCCGAGCCGAAGAGGTCGCCGACGACGTTCATGCCGTCCATCAGCGGGCCTTCGATGATCGAGAGGGTCCGCGGGTACGACGTGCGGGCCTCCTCCAGGTCGGCGTCGATGAAGTCGATGTTGCCGGTGATGAGCGCGTGCTTGAGCCGCTCCTGGACCGTCTCCTCGCGCCAGGACATGTCCTTGCCCGACTCTTTCTTCCCCCTCTGCTTGACCGACTCGGCGAAGTCGGTGAGGCGGTCGGCCGCGTCGGGGCGGCGGTTCAGGAGCACGTCCTCGACGTGTTCGAGCAGGTCGGCCGGGATCTGCTCGTAGACCTCGAGCTGCCCGGCGTTGACGATCCCCATGTCGAGCCCGGCGGCGATCGCGTGGTAGAGGAACGCGGCGTTCATCGCCTCGCGGACCGTGTCATTGCCTCGATAGGAGAACGAGACGTTGCTCACGCCGCCGCTGGTCTTCGCCTCGGGGAACTTCCGCTTGAGCTGGCGGACCGCCTCGATGAACTCGACCGCGTAGTTGTTGTGCTCCTCGATCCCGGTGCCGACGGTCAGGATATTGACGTCGAAGATGATGTCGGACGACGCGAAGCCGATCTCCTCGGTCAGCAAGCGATGCGCCCGGTCGCAGATGGCCACCTTGTGGTCGGCCGCGACCGCCTGACCCTGCTCGTCGAAGGCCATGACCACGACCGCCGCGCCGTAGCGCTTGACAAGCCGGGCCTGCTGGAGGAACTTCTCCTCCCCCTCCTTCAGGCTGATCGAGTTGACGATTGACTTGCCCTGCACGCACTTCAGGCCCGCCTCGATGATCGACCACTTCGAGCTGTCGACCATGATCGGGACCTTGGTGATGTCGGGCTCGGCCGAGACGAGGTTGAGGAACTTCGTCATCGCCGCCTCGCCGTCGATCATCCCCTCGTCCATGTTGACGTCGACGACGTTGGCGCCGCCCTCGACCTGCTCGCGGGCGACGGCCAGGGCCCCTTCGTAGTCCCCCCCCTTGATCAGGCGCGAGAACCGCTTCGAGCCGGTGATGTTGGTGCGCTCACCGACCATGATGAAGTTGGTCTCGGGTCGCACGACCAGCGGCTCGCTCCCGCTGTAGACCGACCACGCGGGGATGTCGGGAATCTGGCGCGGCGCGACCCCCTCGACGGCCTGGGCGATGGCGTGGATCCACTCGGGGGTCGTCCCGCAGC
>JAABUS010005995.1_pt1 | contig 15257 bp, 17 predicted proteins | sample 5560161 | NCBI WGS metagenome assembly JAABUS01 (sample SAMN10711885, study PRJNA513376) | rock metagenome | isolation source: Antarctica rocks | place: Antarctica: Victoria Land, Trio Nunatak nord | collected 2016-01-04 | reverse complement strand
ATGTCCCGGTCCAGCACGGAAACCATACAAATCCCTGCCGCACTCCTGCAAAGACTTACGGACACCCTCTGCCATGCAACGTAAAATGCGGAAAGTCGAGCTCAACCTACCCCTGCAACACCGTTTTCTACCAACATTCAGCAGGCATGTTCAGCTCCCGCGTTGCGGGCAGACTACGATGCGTGCTTCAAAATCGCTGCCCTAGCATTGAACGCTGATGCAAAGCCCGCAACAGGACGTGGACATTTGGATAATGTGTTCGCGGCTATGCGGCCGTATTCACCCTATGGCCCGACTAGGCAGGGTTGGAAAGGCATCTCTCCCGGTCGGAAGCCAGGAGGAACCGGCGAAGTGAGCTTTGCTGATGGCGTGATGGCCTCAGTGCAGATGTTAGATGCGACGTCACAAGTCTCCGGGCATACGCCAAGCCCCGAGGAAATTGCCTATGTGATTGGGCAAGGTCTGCAACCCTCGCCTTGATGGGGCCACTCCACAGAACGGGTGCTGGATACACGCTTAACAGTCCAATGCAGGAACATCGGCCAGAGCGGGCTGTCCCAATTGATCTCCCTCACGCGGATACTGGATAACGCTTTGATCCAGCAAGAGGCACGCCGTAGCAGATAGGCTATACCTCAACTGGGACAGGCTGATGCCAAACGGCCGCACTCACCGCGGCGCAGCGGTCGGCCGCCGCCGTGGTTTCAGGTGGGCAACCCTGTCCGCCGCCTTCGCTGGAGGGGGCACCGGCTGCCACCCCGCGATGATCCGCACGCACTCCCGCCCTCGAACGTTGTCAGTAATGAGCGGGAAATGCCGGCGCAGCTCGACGACGGCGGACAGCTCCCCGTCCTCGTTGAACACACGGCGAATCGTCGCGGCTGTCTCTTCGTCCACACAGAACATCGCTCCACCATGAAGAGACGAACGGGCACGGGCAAGTGAAAAGCTGTCGACGCCCGCCCTGGCTCGGCCGCGCCAGTCTTCCAACGCCGCCAAGAGGTGGCGGCACCTTTCGGTGCCGCCGGGCTTGGGAGAAGCCATGCAGTGCCTAAACTGCATGCCGTTAACCTAAGGTTGCATCGATAACGTTTGCAAGTTGTAATACCATGTTAGAGCAACTTTTCCGTGCTCAGTGCACTCGCAAAGATTGCAAAGGATTGAAGGCCAATCAGCTGCTACGGTTGAACACGACGTGATCGGCTTACCGGGCTGCGCTTGTGCAGGATGCGACAGCGGAACTCGGCACTGAGCACGCAGGTGGCGCGGACGCTGACAAGCAGCCGCACCAGGTCGATCCCCTCACTTGGTAAAGCCGAACCCGGGTTTCCCATCGGACATCATCGCAGGGTAGCACTTCGCCGTAGGCGTGTAGGGGTCATGCCATGGGCGGAGATACCCGGCGTCGATCCATCCCTTTTCGCCTGTCGGCCGCACCACCCGAAGAAAGCCGGCGGTGGGCTGTTGCGGTGCCTCCACGATGACGTTCGTCGCGGCGTAGCTGACGATGCGAGCGGAGGCCGATGGGGCTTCCAGGATGGGCACGCCGACCTTGGGGTCCATCGCGTCTTTGGGCGAGATGGCGAGCTGCATGCAGACAGCACCGCCCAGAGCCCGCACGACGTGGCGGCTTTCGGCGTGGGCCGCCCCGGTCGCGACAAGAGTCAGGAGGATGGCGGCAAATGCCGGTCGGTGCCATCCAGCGAGAGTTGGGCATTCCCAAGTCCACCCTCGCACATCATGTCGCCCAGCTCGTGACAGTCGGTCTTATGACGCAGAACCGGGAGGGCCGCGTTCAGCGGTGTCGCGTAGACGCAGTGCGCGGGCAAACATTATTGGACTTCTTGGTCACCGAGTGCTGTGACGGATTGCCTGACTTGGCGGAGCTGCAGCGGTCAGCATCCTAAGTTGCTGCCAAGGGACCATCATTCTTGCAAAGGATGATTGGGCTTGGCCATCCGCACGCCCGACCCGCCGCCGTTCTCCTCGATGAACACAACGCCGGCCGCTTCCAGCACGCGGCGGATCACCTCGACCGTGCGCGGGTAGAGGCTTTCACCGCGCTCCAGCCGGCTGATCGTGTTGGTGGACACGTCGGCAAGCTCGGCGAGCTCGCGCACACCAAGCCCTAGTCCGGCACGGGCCATCCGGCATTGCTGAGGCGTCATCGTCTAAACCTCGCAACAGCATTGCGAAGTTGCTTGACCCCATGCCATGACTTCGCAACACTGTAGCAACCTTGCGAGACGGGCAAGGCAGCCCGGTGGGGAGGGGAAAGCACCTCGGCACCGGGCCTGAACCAAAGCGATGAGGGCGAACCATGCCGAGGTCTGAGAATATTGCCACCCGTCGCGGCGGCACGAGCAAAGCTGTTCATGCGGTCAACGAAGGGCCAATCGCCTTGCTGCACGGCTGCCCCGCCCCTCTGCATGTTCGCAACGATGCCCTCCTGGTCTTGGCCTGCAACCTCTTCCAGGATCGTGTCGCCGCCTTTGCCGCAGTTGTCGATCACCTCGCCTGCACCGGCGACGCGGACCGCGACGAACTCCGGCGCCAGGCAGACGGGCTGCGGACGGAGTGGCAGGCGATCGCGCAGGCCGTCGTCGCAACGCGCGCCGCCCACCCAGCGGGACGCCGGGCCAAAGCCGATGCCCTGCACGCCTACCATCAGCACGTGGGCGGGACCGAGGGCATCGAGATCGACTTGGCCCAGTCCCTCGTCGCCGACCTCCGGGCCGCCCGCGGCGCGTAGCCCTGGCCGGCTCAGCCGGCCTGGATGCCGCGCGCCACGGCCGCCTCCACCTCGGCCGGAAGCCGCTGCAGCGTCTGCACCAGCTCCGCCAGCACCTTGTGCAGTTCCTGGCCCTCGTCCGGCTCCTGCGCCACAGCACCCGCCAAGTACTCCAGCAGCTTGGTGTTCCCGGCCTGCACCTCGATCAGGCTCCCCACCGCCCGGGTCAGCGCCGCCAGACCGTCCACCACCTCCCGCAGCTCCGGGCTGCTCCCCAGCTCCATCATGGCCCTTCTCCCCCTGGCATCGCGGCTTTCCCCTACATGCCTGGCCCGGAGCTCGGTTGCGGCCTTTGACTGGCCTCCAGCCGCGCCCGCTGAGCCTGCTCCGCCCGCTCCGCCTGCTGCCGCCGCACCTCGCCAAACTGCAGTAACTCGGCCGACGGGATCTCGTCGATGCGCGTCCTCAGGCGGCTCTCCTCTTCGGCCCGCACCGCTTTGAGCGCCTCCGGGCTCATCCGCGACCCGGATGTGGGATGGAAGGTCCTCAGGCCCTCCCGGAGCAGCAGCGTCTTGGCGCGCTCCGTCGCAAAGGCCACCAGCGCCTCATGCGGCAGGTCAAGCACCTCGGCCTTCAGGCGCCTCTCCTCCGCAGGCGGCGTCCCCGCCGGGGTGCGGTCCTGCAGCACCTGCGCCCTGACCCCGGTCACCCAGTCCGCGCGCGCTGCGGCCTGCTGATACTGCAGCGCCTGGTAGCCCTCCCGCACCTCGTGCGCCGGCATCCTGTCCACCTGCCATTGCAGCGCCGACGCCATCTCGCGCGGCATCCTCAGCTTCAGGTCGCGTCGCAGCAGCGGATTCACCTCCTGCTCGCTCCACCACCGCGCGCGGGCCGCCTCGATCAGCTTTGTCCGCTGCGCCTTCAGCGACGGCGTCTCGACCGCATGCTGCTGCACCGTCTCCGCGATCTGCCCGGGCAGGGCCACCATGCTCCGTCTCAGCCCGACAAGCCGCGGCACGAGGTCCGGCACTGCCGCGTTCATCGTCCGCGCCGTCCGGCGCTGCGCCACCGTGCGGCGCAGCGACCCGGGATCCCGGGTCGCCAGGACGTTCTGGTCGTCTAGCTTCTGCCATGCCTGCAGCCCCTGCGCCGCTGCCACCCGCACCACCCCGGCGCGTGCCGCCATCGCCTCCGCGGCCCGGCGCATCTCGGCGATCACCTCCAGGCGCGCCATCCTCTGCTGCACCGCAAGCGCCACCCGGTCCGGCAGTGCTGCCAGGGTCCGCTCCAGCCCGGCAAGCCGCGGCACCAGGTCCTGCACCGACGACGTCGCCGCCCGCACCGCCCGGCGCCCCTCCAGCACCCGGCGCAGCGACACCGGCTCCTGCCCCGCCGCCCGGCACCGCTCGGCCTGCTCTGCCGCCACCCGCACGCCCTGTGCCGCCGCTGCACGCATCGCCTCGGCCCGCGCGGCCGCGGCCTCGGCCACCTGCCGCGGCGACACGGCCGCCTCGGCAGCCGTGGCCAACGCCACCGACGCCGCCCGCACCTCGCCCCGTGCCATCTGCCGCGCCAGCTGTCCCACGTTCTGCGCCACCTGGCGCGACACGAACACCTGCGCCCCGAGCCGCTGCCGCGTCAGCGCCACGTAGCTCGACGCCGCCCGCCAATGCTTGCCGTGCAGCAGGTAGGTGTGGTCCAGCGTCTTGCCCTGGCCCTTGTAGATCGTCCCCGCGTAGCCGTGCCGGAAGCCGTCGAACTCCGCCACCTGCCACGCCACCGCGCGCCCGCTGTCCAGCTGCGCCGTTACCCGCCCCGTCGCCTTGTCCAGGGCCGTGATCGTGCCGGCGTTGCCGTTGAACAAGCCCAGCCGCTTGGCTGTGGTGGTGAACTGCACCCGGTCCCCCACCGCGAACGACGCTGCCCCGTGCTGCGTATCCAGCCGCACATCCGGACCCAGCGCGCCCCGCGCCCGCAGCACCCCGCGCAGCCCGGTGTTCAGCGCGTCCACCTCCGCGTTCGTGTAGGCGAACACGAACCGCGTCGCCTGCGGGTCCGCCACCGTGTCCGCCTGCCACCGCTTGACCAGCACCGCCAGGTTGGCCGCGTCGTCCGCCGTCCACGTCACCGCCCCGTGCCGGTCGAACGCCCGCACCGCCTGCGTGAACCGCCCCTCCGCCAGGTCCTGCGCCGCCTCCCGCTGCCAGGGCACCTGCTGCCGGTCCACCTGCTGCAGCACCGCCGAGCCGTGCCGCTCCCGCAAGGCCGTGAACAGCCCGCCCCGCTCCACGCTGGCCAGCTGCCGGTCGTCGCCCGCCAACACCACCTTCGCCCCCGACACCCGCGCCGCCGCCAGCAACTCGCCGGTGACGCGGCTGTCCAGCATCGCCGCCTCGTCCACCACCAGCACCGTGCGGCTGTCCCAGGCCGTCCGCCCGTTCTTCAGAGCGAATAGGGCCGAGTGCACCGTACCCGTTTCCCCGAACCCGTCCCGGCCCATGTCCTGCGCCACGACGTTGGTCGGCGCCAATCCCACCACCCGGTATCCCGCCCGCTGGTGGGCGTCCCGCACTGCCCCCAGCGTGTAGCTTTTGCCCGTCCCTGCCCGGCCCTCGATCACCTTCAGCCCGCCCGCCCCGGCCGCGTGCTCGAACGCTTCCTGCTGCTCCGGCCGCAGCGTGCGCTCTGCCAGGGCCGCCGCCTGCGCCGCCGATATGACGCCCCGGTGGTGCCCCGCTCCCAGCACCGCCGCGGCGTGGGCCAGCGCCATCTGCTCCTGGTTACGCACCGTCGTGGTCGTGAACCGCCCAACCGCGGCCCCTGTGTCCCGGTCGTGCAACGCCAGCAGGTCCGGATGCGTCAGCACCGCGACCGTCGCGGCGACGCGATCCTTCTCCGGCAGGTGCTTCAGGACGTAGCGCTCAAGATCGCGCTCGGTGAAGGTCGCGCTGTTGCGCGTCAGCGCCGCCAGCACCGCCGCCGGGTTGCGCGCTGCCGCCTCGTTCGCCGTACGCAATTCCTCCGCCCGCGCCGCCGCCCGGCTGCCGACGCCACGCATCCGCTTCGGTCCTAGGTGCTCACCCGGCACCGCCGCAGTCGCGTCCACCCGCACGCCCAGCCCGTGCTCCACGAACCAACGGTCCTGGTGCGTGCGCCACAGTTCGCCCCAGAGGTCGCCCTCCGACACGATCTTACGCTTACCGATCGAGCGCACCTCTGGGCTGAGGTCGCGTGCCTTGCGGTCCTCAAACCCGACGCCGTCGACCCGGCGCGTCGTCACCAGGAGGTGCGCGTGCCAGTTCGCTCCTTCGCCCGATGATTGCTCCTCGCCCGGGTTCGCGTGAGGGGCGTGCACGTCCAGTTGCACCACCACACCTTTGGACACAAAATGCTCGATGGCGAAGCTACGCGCCAGCTCGACTTGGTCCTCAAGTGTCACGCCGACGTCCATAGGCAGGGCCAGCACCAGTTCGCGTGCCACCTGCGCGTCCTTGCGCTTCTCTGCCGCTTCCGCCGCGTTCCAAAGGATGGCACTTTTACTCAGGATGGGGTCAGCACCGTCGGGCAGCAGCACCTCGTGGTGCTCCAGGTCGCCCCGGTGCTTAAAGTAGAAAACCTGGTTCGTCGCAGGAGCAGCTATCTCAGCCCGGGCATTGTAGGCGGCCGAGCGTACGGCGTTGCCGCCAGAACTGCGGGACACGTAGCGCGCACGGGCAAATGCGATGGCCATTGTAGGGAAGCTAAGGCAGGTTTGTAGCCAATTGCAAGCAGCGTTGTTTGCAACGCATATTGCGTATGAACGCTACGCTCCCTCGCTCACGCTCGGGCCGCTCGGTTCAGAACCCGCTGCGCGGTATTTCGTCTTGCCCGAGGTAACTACACATCGCTAGGCTGACAAGCAGGGCATCCGGGAGGAAGGTTTCATGGCGCGCACCCTGGCCGAACGTCAGCGAGTTCATGAGGAGCGCAAAGCACGTATCGCTCTGGAAAACGTCAAATTGGTCGCTGAGGAGCGCAAAGTGCGCAACCGGCGGCTGTTCGAAGCCGGAGGGCTTGTCGAGAAGGCCAAGCTATCTGACCTTCCTTCTAACGCCCTTTATGGTGCGCTACTCTCTCTCAAAGACGCAGCCGATAATCCCGAGCAGGTCGAGCGCTGGGCGACCCTCGGCGGACGCGCCTTCGACCGTGAAGCCAAGCAGCGCGAGGCTGGCCAGGAAGCCATCATCGTCACCTTCCCCAAACTCGTGCCTAAGCCCATTGCTGCAGCCCTACGTGCCGCAGGCTTCCGTTTCAACCGTATTCTCCAGCATTGGGAAGGACTGGCGCCCTACGATGTCGCCGAACACATTGCCAAGGAGAACGGCGGCACGGCACGACGCAACTCTCCAGGTGCAAATGCCGGGCATGAGGGCACAACCATACACGGGGCAGACCGAGCAGATAGCCCAGCAGTTTAGTTCAGGCTCTGTGCTGACGGTTATTTTCTTCAGTATGTCTGGGTTTGATTCCATGAGTCGAAGCGTGGCCACGATTGTCTCGTCGACGACCCTTCCGACACATAGTAGTATCCGGCCAATTTACTGCTAACCTCGATCGCGATTTAATGCTTCAACGAATGTGTATCGTACGAAACATCGTGACCTTATCGGCCCCATTTTGATTGAATGTTTCGTACGATACAGGTCTAGCTTGGCATGTTTTGCTGTGAAAGAAAGTTTAAGGAGAGGTGGCCCCTCGGCGACACGGGCAGCTGGGCGGCCATCAAGCCGTTCCTCATATCACGAACAGCTTTGCGAGGCCCCGGTCGCAGTCTGCGATGTCGCATCAAGTGGGATAGGATCACGGCGGCAACCCACGTCAGCAATAACGCAATCAGGTAGCTGCCCAAAATCGGCATGAGGTTGGCGTGCCCGTTCAGTTCACGGGCAAGCCCCAGACAGGCGGCAAACGTCCAAGACACCGCCGAGACTGCCCCGAACAAGGTCGAGATCAGGGGAAGCCAACCGAAGCTTGTCTCGAACAGGGGCTGCCCAACCCGGCTCACCACCCTCGGCAGCACGAGGCCGTGCAGCAGCAGAGCATTGAGCGTGAGGATGGCGACAATCACCAGCTTCGCCCAGAGCTTCTGGTTCATGATCGACGCCGGCACGTCCCAGGCGCTGTCGGCCACAAGGAGCGCTCCTGTCACCCAGATCAGCACCAAACCCGCGGAAACCGCGTGCGACAGGTCGATCAACTGCCCCGCTGCCCTCTGGCTGACGTTCCCAAACGTCAGCTTCCTGAGCACGACCCAGTCGGCAAGCAAGGCGGCGCCCAGGCCTAACGACAGCGCCAGGAGGTGGCCGAGAACAAGGAGCGTGTGGAACCGGATCATCATGGGCGCGATCCTGACAGCCTGGTTCCGACCGCCAACGTCAGCCTCAAGCCGCTCTGTGGCTGAAGGTTGCTGACGGACGATGCTGCATGGCGCCGCTCCGCAACGTGGCGCCATTCACCGCAGGAGCCTGGCTCGCCCGCAGCTCGACGACCTTGCCGCTGGGCTTGATGTCGTTCAAGACTTGTTTGCGGTAGCGCGCCGCGGCCTCGCCCCGGCTCTGGCAGTCCCACTTCTCGAGGATGCTGTGCACGTGGTTCTTCACGGTCGGCAGGGCGACTTGCAGCCGGCGCGCAATCAGCTTGTTCGACAGGCCATCCGCCAGCAGCTCGGCGATCTCCCGCTCGCGGGCGGTCAGCGTGAAGATCCCGGCCCTGTCCACCCGCTCACTGGAGCGGGCGGCAAAGCGGTTCAGCAACAGTGCGGTCAGCCGCGGCGGGCAGGCCACCTCTCCCGCCTCGACACGGCGCACCGCGGACAGCAGGTCACCGGCCGAGGTGTCTGGCCCCAGATATCCGGAAATGCCGAGGTCGGCCCAGGCGAGGAACTCCTCGTCGCGCTCACCCGTGGTCAGGACAACAACGCTCGCCTTGGGAACGCTTGCCCGAACCGTGGCAACCAATGCCGTCCCGTCGGGATGCGCCGCATCGACGACGACCATGCTGGGCGCGAACGCCACGAGAGCAGCTTCGACCGACTCGCGGGAGAACGCGCCGCAGGCCCGGTTCCCGTTGCTGTCCTGCAAGGTCGCCACCAGCGCTTCCCGCAGGAACCGCACATGGCTGATGAAAATGATGTCCATACCGCACTTTCGTATCATTTATAATACAAAGATATAATAGGTTACGAATACGATCCGTTCATCGAGAGATTTGTTAGAAAAATACAGGGAATGTTGGCAATTGTTGGACAAGACGGTCTACCGCGGACTGCCCGCCTCGGATCGGAAGCCTCAGTCAAAAGAAAAGCTTCGACGGCAGGCGTCGTGGTTCTGTAATGTATCGTACGAAACAGATTAGGTAGCGGACATGCAGGATCCGACGGCGATCACCTACGACGAAATCGCCAGCGCCTATGACCACTTCAACACACGCCTTTTCGACGGTCGCTTGCCCAAGTGCCTCATTACCATGCAGCGCAAGGGCAAGACCTTCGGCTACTTCGCCGGCACCCGGTTCGGAACCCATGACGGCACCGAGGTCACCGACGAGATCGCCTTGAACCCCGCCCACTTCCGCGACCGCACCACCGAGCAAACCCTCTCGACCCTGGTGCACGAGATGGTCCACCTCCAGCACCACCATCAGGGCACGCCCTCCCGCACCGGCTACCACAATCGGCAATGGGCCATCCTGATGCGCGTCGTCGGCCTCATGCCCTCCAGCACCTGGGCACCCGGCGGCAAGGAGGTCGGCCAGCACGTCGGCCACTACGTCGAGCCCGACGGCCGCTTCGAGCGGGCCTGCCAGGTGCTGCTCGCCGGCGGCTTCGTGCTGCCCTACGTCGACATCTGGCAGGACGGCGAAGCCAGGAAAAAGAAGGCCGCCAGCAAGACGAAATACACCTGCCCGGTCTGCTCCGCCAACGCTTGGGCCAAGCCCGGGATGTCGCTCGTCTGCGGTGCTTGCAACGAGGCCTTGCGAGCCAACGATGCCTAGCTGAAACTCACGCGTTCGTGAATGACCGTTTGCGCCGTGCAGACCTGGGATCGGGAAGCAACCAAGCAGGAACCCTCCCATGCGACCCTTTCCCTCCCACACCAGGCGGCCCACCGCGGCCTTGGTCCTTGTCGCGCTCGCCACAGCCGGACCGGCCCTCGCCGACCCCGTGCCGGAAATCCAGAACGGCCTGCCGCTCTTGCCCATCCCGACCTACGAGGAGGTCGGCCTGCCCCCGTTCACCATGCCGGCGGGCACGCCCTCGACGGGGCAGGACACGCCGGCGCCGCCGGACCGCATGGCGAGCGAGGCCGGGTCGGGCGACGACACCGACAGTCCGGCCATGGCTGCCATGATGGCGCGCAGCTGGGGCGAGGCCGCCGCGCAGAACGCGCAGGCGGTCGGCGTGACCCCGGTCGCCGTCGCCGCGACCTGCATCATGGAAAGTGGCTGCAGCAGCAACCCGGCCTCCAACGGCACCATCAGCGGCACCTTCCAGATGCGCGACGACACCTTCACCACGATGATCCGCTCGGCCCTCGCGCGCGACCCGAACCTCGCCGCCAACATCGTGCCCGGGCTCGCCGGCAAGCTGGACCCGGCCACCCAGAGCATCGCCGCCGCCGAATACCTGCGCCAGGGCGCGGTGGTCCTGCAGTCCACCAACCTGGCCAACCCCTCCGTGCTCGACGTCCGCGGCTACTACAACTTCGGCCCTGCCCCGGCCGTGAACGTCGCCCGGGCCGCCGACGACGCGGTGATGAGCGACCTCGTGCCGCTCACCGCCGCGCAATACCGCGCCAACGGCATCGTTCCCGGCGTCACCACGGCCGGCCAGTGGCGCGCGGCCATTACCAGCCGGATCGGTCCCTCGGCCGCCCGGGCCTCTGTCCTGCCGTCCCGTTCATAGGAGTTCATCATGCGTCGTCCGTCTGCCACCCTCCTCGCGCTCTTGCCCCTTCTCGGGGTGGCGCACGCCCAAGGCCTCAAGGCTGTCCGCCCCTTACCGGGCTACGTCTGCATGGCGCTCACCCTGACGCCCGAGCAGACCGCGGATCCCACACGGGGCGTTCCGGTCCGGGATATTCCGTCCCTGTCCGCCCCCGTCGCGAGCTGGGCGCCCTCCATGCTGGTTGTGCCCGTGCCCCAGCAGCCCGCCGCAGGCTTCCTGCAGGTTGTGTTCGCCGATGGACATAAAGGCTGGGTCCAGGCTGCCGCCCTTAAGCCGTGGAATAGCCCCACCAACCCCAGCCGGCGCTGCGTGCCGTCGGTCATGTCCGATGGCGCCATCGGCTTTGGGTTTCAGAAGACGCGACCGCATCTGCCGGAAAACTAGGGTTAGCGCCGGGTTCAGCGGCACCGCGTCGATGCCGTGCACTAAACCCCTCTGATTTCGCCCGCTCGGGCCTTGTCGTAACCTCCGTGCCAAAAGTGCCGATCTGAAAAGCGTGTGGATTCAATGCACTACACTTTACGCTGTGTAAGCGGGGCAGATTCCCGGGCACGCAGGTGCAGCAGAACAAACCTCTTGATGGGCAGATCGCGCCATCGCTTTGAAATTACACCGTTTATTCCTTTGCGACGTCGGGATAGAACGATTTAAGTAATGTTCTTGCCCGGGAATCTGCCCCGCTTACCACTGCTGCCCAGCGCGCGATATGTATTGGGCAAGAGGTCGAGCTGGCGCTTAAAGGCAGCGCCCATTGCCTCCGTTAAGGGAAAACCGCTTAGCGGCGCGATGCGCTTCAGATCAAAGTGGACCATGGCAAGGATTCGTATGCGATCCTCACACATCGGCGCCGTGCGGCTGAGCCGAGGGGACGAGCCTTTGCTGGGCCGTGCAGGGCTGTGCACTAAACCCCTCTGATTTCGGCCTCGCCGCGCCCAGCATTTCCGGGGTGTTTGCTATGCTGCCCAGGCTGTGCACGAACCTAGAGAAAAGTGTACGGGCGATCTCGCCCACCGCCGTCACGAGTGGGACAGCATATCCAAGATCCTGATAAAACCTGGTTTTCCATTCTTAACCCGGGTTTTTCGGCCAATGCGGTCGCGCCCTCTTCAGGGATAACCTGCCCCAAGCCAAAACGGTTTTGGGTGAGGCTTATGTTTTCATGCCAAAGGCCGCTTCTGTGTTTTGGCTGGCTTGTGCAGTTCCTTGTTCGATCCGCCGGAGGCGGTGTCGATAGCGCGGGACGTTCCTCGTCCCGACGCCTCTCGGCGGCTGCGGCGCGCAGCGGAGGGCAAGGGCGGCGCCGCTTGGCGCCGGGACCGGACCCGCGCGCAGCCACGCGCAGCCGCACTTGGGCGGCGAGCATGGCGAGCACGGGGAGGACCCGCCCCTTGCCCGCAGCGAGCACCGCGGCACTACCTTGCCGGCCACTCAACGTTGTGGGTCCTTTGCTGGCTTCTTTTGTGCGATGCCGGAATCCCGTGGCCCAAGGATTTGATTAACTTTTCGGAGTCGTTGGCCACACTGCCGGGGGAGTGTGCCCTAGTGCGAGAAGCTGTCTGGTTGCTGACGCAATCTGTGCTTCCCAGCTGCTTTCTGTCCCGGATGCCCTCTTCTTAAGTGTCTGTATTTTAACTGCTGGCGCAAAATGAGCTTCGCAGGCAGGCACACGCAACACATAGGCGTTTGTATCTTGCTCACAGCGCCAACCCTTCGCTGAGTTGCGGACCAGCCGGCGCGCCCAGTCCAGGAACCCGAACGTCTTCAGCTGCGCCAGCGCACGCTTGACGGTGGACTGGCTGACGCATGCCAAGGTGGCGAGGGTGGCGATGGACGGGTCAAGCCGGCCTTCCGGGCCAAGCTTGTCGACGAGGATGCGGCCAATCTGGGCGGCCGCGATCGTCAGGCGCCCGGGGCGCCGGTTCAGCAGGAGCTTGGCGCGGAACTGCGCACGCTGCTCACGGTCGAGCGGGACACGAGGTGCGTCCCCGAAGATAGAAGAGTTCTTCCAGCAAGGCATAGGTCGGGTGTCCTCGATTAAGCCGAGGCCGTGGCGCGGCACCCATCAGGCAAAGCACTTCCGTGGCAACACGGGGGTTGCAAAAAACGCGGAAAGCTGGGAGGATCAATTTGCAAGAGAGATCCATCCCGGCTTTGCCGGATCTGGGGGCCGCCTTCGGGCGGCCTTCGGTGTTTCTAGCTACTGGGCGACTTAGGTTCCTTTGCAACTCTCCGCACTCGGTGCGGTACTGCTCAGAGTGTCACACTACGTACCTTCAGGTCGAGCCAAAGACACATAGAGATTGAAATGCTGACGCCAATGCGCTGTGGCGTCAAGGCGTCATGGCGTGATTGGTGGCAGCCCGTGTTCTGCAAATATTTTTGACAGTCCCGTAAGAGCTAGTGTTTGCAAGCTCACGCCCTCAGCCATCGCTAGTTGATGAAGCCGCATCCAGTCCGCCTTGGACACCCGCACAGTAAGGGCCACGGTTTCACCTTGCGCGCGCTTTCTACCTCCACTCGGTAGTTCAGCGGGCTTTATAGCCTTCTCTGGTGCAGCAGAACCACGCCCGCCCGTGAACGCGGCGAGCCCGGTTGGCTTCTTCGTCATGCTATCTGCTCCTGCAACCACATCCATAAGGCGCGTATCTCGGCCGCGGCTCGACCCTCAGACTCGAATTCAGTGACAGCTCGTCCCGTCGCCACCGCCCGCGCAAAAGCACGGCGATCAGTGATTTCGGTCGGCGCAATGGGTAAGCCGTAGTCAGAAAGGGCGGCCCGCGCCTCTGCGATCTCAGGTGCTCTGAATGGGCATGCCGATAGGACAAAGGCCGCTGACGCTCGAGCTGCCTTCACAATAGCAGCGGCATTGCTGGCAGCAGCCAAATCGAAGGCCGTAGGGCGGCATGGAATGATTACGAAATCCGCCATGCGGGCGATACCTGCCGCTTCCGGCGCAGCATGCGGCGCTGTATCGATAATAACCAAGTCCACTGGTTCAGCGCGAGCGGCTTTCAGGACGCGGGCCAACTCCGAAGGTGCAGCAGTTGCCACCATCGGTTCAGCGGCACCTCTCGCGTCGCGCCAAGTACTCGCCGACTTCTGGGGATCTGTGTCAACTACAACCACTCGGCAGCCGGCTTCATACGCCGCCACGGCAGTGTGAACGACTAGCGTCGTTTTTCCTGAACCACCCTTTTGGCTGAGAAACGCAATCACATTCATGGCAGCTTGGTGCCATAGCGCCACGACGGCAACAAGTCAGGGCTTTGTAACGCCATGATGCTACGACGCCATTGCGTCATGACGCTTTAATATGGCTAGTGGGCTGCCGCGCCGCACTGATCATACACATGAGCCGGGACGCAGCGGCACTAGCCCACTGGCAGCATCCGTGCGGATTTTTACGGTAGCGGTCGAGACATGGTCTCTCACCTCGCTGCGTTCCATGTCGGATCAGCGACTTACGCCGGGGCGGGGATTACCATTTGACCTGCGCTGCGCGCCGCAGCAGCCAGGCAGCATTGGGACGGAAGGCGTCCCGACTTCTCGACCCATGCGCCCTTCGGCGCTCCGGGCGGAACGGAAGGCGGCCCAAGGAGGATGCCAATCCGCCTCGGATCGTTTTAGTTATGCCGCCTGTTCTGAATCCAGGTCAGCCATTTCCAGCGCGCGGGTGGCGAGCGTGACCGTGCGCGGCACCGGCTTCTCGCCCCGCTCGTAGTAGGCGACCATGCGGCGGCTAAGACCAAGCGCCCGGGCAGCCCCGTCGAGGGTGTAGGCCTTGCGCTCCCGCCAAGCGCGAAACGCCTCGGCGGTCAGGGTCTCCCCGGACTGCTCCTGCGTCAAACGCCATAGCGTGTCCGCCGCCATGTCGATCTCGTCGATCCAGGTCACGTCCGTCCCGTGCTCGCCCAAGCGGACTTGGCGGAACAGCGCCCGGTCCTCGCGGAGCGGGGCATACACGCGGAAGGCGCCGACAAGGCCGGACACGTCCACCAGGCTCTCGCCTCCGTGCTGCCAGCATACCCGCAGCGTCAAAGGCGCCTTGCCCGGCGCGACACCGGCGATGCGTGGCAGCGTCCTCTTCGGCATGGCGACCCTCCTTGGTCATCCTCGTTCGTTCAGCTCGGCCCACTTCAGCGCCAACGCCTCCCTGTGCTCGGCCGCCCATGCCACCGCCGCGGCGATCTGGGCCGGCCGGGCCTCGCCGGCGATCACCGCCAAGTCCGAGATCCGCACCAGGACCTGGAAGTCCGGCCCGACGACGTGGAAGTGCGGCGGCCGGTGGTCGTCGGCATACATGCGGAGACTGACGGCGCCGAAGCGTTGTAGGGTCGGCATTCACCAGCAGTTCCAACCCATGATGCAATCATTGCATCGCAAGCGACGTGGGTAAACCTCGGAAACTACCAGTTCGGGGCGGAAGGCCCATCTCTGCGAAAACGTACGTTAGCGTATTGCACGCAATGTCATGGGTCGGGTTAGCGGAGGCTGGGGAGCCGGGTGCCGAGAAGTGCTTGAAGACCGAGCTCGACGTCGCTC
>JAABUS010005994.1_pt1 | contig 15258 bp, 13 predicted proteins | sample 5560161 | NCBI WGS metagenome assembly JAABUS01 (sample SAMN10711885, study PRJNA513376) | rock metagenome | isolation source: Antarctica rocks | place: Antarctica: Victoria Land, Trio Nunatak nord | collected 2016-01-04 | reverse complement strand
GCCTCCTTCCCCCCCAAAATACCACTCCCACCTCCCTAAACCCTCCCCCGCACCGGCTGTGTCCTAATTTCTCCCCTCATCAACCGCCACCCCCAAACGCCCAACACCGGAATCACAACAAAGAAATCAAACACCAAAGACCCACCGAAGATAACAGAATGATACTTCCACGCATTTTTAACATTGATGTTAATCTTCGAAACCGTAATAGCCCAGGGAAGAACCCAGTGGAGGTTCGAGCCGAGGGCTTGGTAGAGGTACCAGCGAGGGGTGGTTGCGAGGAGAATGGCGGAGAGCTGGTAGGCGAGGGCGTAGAAGATGTAGCACCAGTCTATGGTCTATGTGGAAAAAGGTTGAGAGTTAATCGAGGGAGGGAACGGAATGGAGGGATTGACTGACCTTCCACATTCTCTGCGTGATTTGAGCGACGCCGGATGAGAGAGAGGGGTAGTATGCGAAGCCCTCGATGCCCCATAGCGATAGGAAAATGCAGATTGGGATTTCGACGATGAGGGAGATGATGCAAGAGAAGAGTGCAGGTTGGGAAATGGCTTTTGATGTTGGTTAGCAGTTACGATTGCCCATAGGTATACTGGAAACATACCGTATATGTCCTTCTTGGAAGCCCTTGGCCTCCTTCGATCAGCACCTGTCTGTGACCTCCACTGCCCCCAGTTGTGACCAACAAAGGTCAGCGTGGACGCCTGTAGAGCCTGTACAGGCACCATGACGAGGCCCCACCTGATCGTGTTGAAGATGCCCCACGCAGTGGCATAGTCTGCGCTCATCGAGATTATTCCGGCAACGAGCCAGAGATAGAGGGCATTCCGGAGTGCAGACTCAATAAAAGTGTAGACGGATGGCCATGCGAGGACTTTGAGGGCCCGTAACGAGGGCGCAGCAGATTCTTGTGGACCTTCTACTTGAGACTCACTCTTCATTTTGAGGGAGAGGTAAAGAAAGTAGACTAGCCCGCATAACGAGGAAGTCATGTCGCAACCCAGCCGGACGATTGCTTGGGTGTTGACTGTTGGTTTAATCGAGCCAACGTGGAATTTTGACACGACAAGCATATCGAGCAAGATATTCACCACAAACTTCGTAGAGCTGATTATGAGTGGAACATCTGGATGGTCCAAGGCCCGAGTACACGACGACACTGCCGTTTCCAAGAAAGTGCTAGCACCGAAGATATTCGTACGTAGGTGAGAGAACTCTGCCTGACCTGCTCAGGGACGAAAGCGCCAGCAAGGTGCTCAGACGCAGCAACAAAGACCACAGTCATGATGGCCCCAAGGATGATTTGGAAAATGATCAACGTATAGGACAAACCAATTCGAGAACATAGGGTCCGAGTGGACCGATCCCCAATGATAAGGTAGGCCGCTCTTGGTAGGCCCTCGTTCAAGACTTCTACCACGACACCAATGTAGGTATAGATGTCTGTAGTGACCACTTGGCTCGAGTCAATTTCTGCGACCCAGAGTTTACTGAGAGTTCCATAAAGAGCTGGAAGCAGAAATGCACAGAAGTTGAAAACCAAAGATCCTTGGTATCTGTTTCGGAAAATTGCTCAGTCAATGCTGTTCAAAATGGGGTTGGTTCGTTGGAGTGGGCCTAAAGAGCGAAACCCACGTTTGTCGACCCAACTTTTTGGAGATTGACGTGGTCAATGACTTGGCTCTTGAAGTGCCACGTCGAGTTTCCACGGTAGTAGAGTCATGTATCGCACTAGTGTTTTGGATGGCATCGTTATCTTTTGTTGGAATCATGTTGTATTTGTAGGAAAAGAAATCTGGGATTGTCCATGACAACCAAAGTCGACCCATCATCGAAGAGTATATAAACAACGCTCACGCAAAAGCGGGGAATAGATTGCCCAATCTACGCATGCTATCTGCACGGTATTCGCAGCATCGAACGATCGATGGCTTGCTGGTAAGGATGGATGCACGCCAAGGGATTCTTGTGTAACGTGATCTCGCATCGTTCAAAGGTTGAAAGATATTAAGCAACAGTTCGAGCAAAATAAATCACAGGAAGTGTGGAAGGAATATTCTTGTGACCTCTTCTTGTACGGCAGATCTAACTGCTACAGTAAATTCTGTGCTGGGATAGAGTACTTGGTACAATGCCCTCAGAGAAACAGCTTCAGTTACAAGAGAGTCGGCGTGTTTGGTACGTGTGGATAAGGAAAGAGCCATACGCCGTCGCAGTTGCTGCCAAAGGGATGGGTTGTGATCTGGGAGATCCATCAGAAGATGCATCCGGTGATGCAGCTGTCGTTTTGCGTCCTTCATGTCTGCCGTAGTGATTCTGCGCTAGTAGAATTTCTCTTTCACCAAACTTTCTTCACTTTTCTTAAGCTCAACCGCCTACATCAACACAACCTGCCCACCATCTTTTTGATTCCTCCTTGTACCTTTGCACCTTCCCCTACCAGAAAACCCTCGTAAAACCTCAAAAAAAGTTGAAAACCCAGGAAAACCAGAATTACAGTATTAGTAAGGCATACCGCGTGCTTCACCTAGCAAGGCACACGATACTGTCGCGGAGCTGCTGGCCGACTACACCAGCACTTTGTTGATCTAGAAGAGAGGCTCAGCTAATATTAACAGTCGACCTAGGACCCACAATCAACTTGATCACCAACCTATTCGAACTCATCCCGACCAAGCTAGGTACGTTTACAGCATTACTTCTTTGTTAAAAAGTTTCTTTGACACCCAAAACAGTCCTATTCCGTTGCTGTGTTCTCGTTTTGCTAATTCCTTCCTCTACCATAGCTTGCCATTATGTCTGCTGAGGGTGCTACGAGTGCGGCCCCTCCATCATTGGAGAACCTGTCCATCGAGGACAAGTCGAATTCTGCTTCCAACGGTGTAGCTAGTAATGGCACTACCATCGATACTAGCGTTGGTGCTGTTCAGTCTCCGACCGACCCTGATGCCCTTCAAACCCCGAGCTCTGCCGTTCCAGGAGGGGCAAATCAGCCTCACTCGGCTTCACTGTATGTTGGCGAACTTGATCCGGCGGTCACCGAAGCTATGCTCTTCGAGCTTTTCTCGTCCATCGGCCAAGTTGCGTCGATTCGTGTTTGTCGTGATGCGGTCACCCGTCGCTCTCTGGGCTACGCCTACGTCAATTACAACATTACAGCTGATGGGGAACGAGCATTGGAGGAGCTCAATTATACTATAATCAAAGGTCGTCCCTGTCGTATCATGTGGTCTCAGCGGGATCCTGCTTTACGTAAGACCGGACAGGGCAATGTCTTCATCAAGAATCTGGATACTGCTATTGACAACAAGGCTCTACATGACACTTTCGCAGCTTTTGGCAACATCCTGAGCTGCAAGGTTGCACAGGATGAATTCGGGAATTCCAAAGGGTACGGATTTGTGCACTACGAGACTGGCGAGGCAGCTACGAATGCTATCAAGCATGTGAATGGCATGTTGCTGAATGAAAAGAAGGTATTCGTTGGGCATCATATTCCTAGGAAAGATCGTGATAGCAAATTCGACGAGATGAAGGCCAATTTTACCAACATTTACGTTAAGAACATTGAACCCGAGGTTACAGATGATGATTTTCGCGCACTGTTTGAAAAATATGGCGATATCACGTCGGCTTCGATCGCTCGGGATGACACGGGGAAAAGCCGTGGCTTTGGTTTTGTCAACTATATCAAGCACGAGGATGCTTCAACTGCTGTGGAGAACTTGCACGACAAGGATTTCAAGGGTCAGAATCTCTATGTTGGTCGTGCGCAGAAGAAGCATGAGCGTGAGGAGGAACTCCGTAAGCAGCACGAGGCAGCTCGTGTTGAGAAGGCATCAAAATACCAAGGAGTGAACCTGTACGTCAAGAATCTGGACGATGATGTCGATGACGATAAACTTCGCGATATTTTCACCGGTGCTGGAACGATCACGTCGGCAAAAGTCATGCGTGATCCTGCTGTAGAGCAGAGCGAATCTCCAGATAGTGAGAAGGATAAGGAGAACACGAAGACAACAACGACCGAAAAGGAAGGTGGAGATGAAGATACCGAGAGGAAAGAGGAAGAAACAGACGACAGCGTCAAGAAAGACAACACCAAGCCTACAAAGAAGCCGCTCGGTAAGAGCAAGGGATTTGGATTTGTATGCTTTAGCAACCCTGACGAAGCCACAAAAGCCGTCACCGACTTTAACCAGAAGATGGTCAACGGTAAGCCGCTATATGTGGCTTTGGCCCAGCGCAAGGAGGTTCGCAAGAATCAGCTAGAAGCAAGCATTCAAGCTCGTAACCAGATCCGTATGCAGCAAGCTGCCGCTGCGGCGGGAATGCCGCAACAACAATTCATGCAGCCTGCAATGTTCTATGGTCCCGGTCAGCAACCAGGTATGGTTGCGCCAAATGCTGCTGCGGGACGTGCCATGCCATTTGTACCCCAGCAAGGCATGATGCTACCTGGAATGCCAGGCGGCCGCGCTGGACAATTTGCTGGCTTGCAGCCTCAGCAAGGTGGTAGGGGCGCTCTCAATGGGGCACAGCAGGTACCGCCGAACGCTTTTGGAATACCGCCCTTTGGTGCCATGCCTCAAGGTGGTCCTGGTGGCTTTCCCAACGGAATGGGCTATCCTCAAGCTCTCGCTCAAGTACAAGCTCAGCTGGGTCGGGGCGGACAAGGAGGTCGCGGGCAAATGCCGGGAGTCCAGGGCATGCCGGGTATTCCACAGCAGATGATGGGACTTCAGGGCATGCGTGGAAGAGATGGACGGCCACAGCAATTCCCAACGCAGCCGGGCCGGGGGGGCATGAACATGGCAATGGGAATGGGTATGGGGGTGGGTATGCAGCAAGGCCAGATGGGCGGATTGCCTCAACAAGGCCGTGGCATGATTCCTGGTATGGGTCAGCCTAGCATGATGCCACCTACCGCACCCGGTGCCGTACCTACGAGCGTGGAGGCACTTTCTTCAGCACCGTCCAACCAGCAGAAACAGCTACTCGGCGAGGCCCTGTACCCCAAAATCCAGGTCCTCCAGCCAGATTTGGCCGGTAAGATCACTGGTATGCTCTTGGAGATGGACAACTCGGAGTTGATGGGACTGTAAGTATCTTACTCCCCAGTTCAAATATAGTCGACACTAACAGACGTAGCATTAGCGACAACGACAAACTGAGTGAGAAGGTCAACGAAGCGCTTGCTGTTTTCAACGACTACCAAAAGAAACAACAGCAAGGCGACGCTACGGGCCCACAAGAGACTTCTCAATCCAACAATGCACCTGCCGACGGTGAGACCGAAGAAACGAAAGCTTAAGAGTGTGCTACCCAGATACGACCAACCGGCTACTACACACTGTCTTCATGGCTTGTGCTCTCGGATTCACCTATTCCTCCATTAGAAAAGTATTTTTCAGAGCTCCAGCTACAACATGTTATGGAAGTGCTTACTGGCTCTTATCAGTTTGCCCTCACACAGCATGGAGCTTGATTGATATCTTTAGGGACATGATGAGACGCGCATCTTTACTATTCTTTTCGCTTTCGAGATAGGGATTCTTGTACCATAGAGGGTGCTTTTGCTCATAGTGGCTCATCCCGTTTACTTTTTCACAGATAGCAGGTTTTCCTGGCGTGTCTCTGGGCGGAGCAAAGGCATGGGCGCATTACGTTGTACGACAAGGTAGCTACCAATAGAGTCCCAGAAAGTTCTTTCTGATTTGCTCAAGCTCGTGCAACAAATCTCTACCTAGGTGTATGATGATTGATGAGTCTCATCGCCCTTTACTAGTTACTAATCACGTCCCGTGACCATGCTCGAGCAGGGGCATTTTAACGCATGAACGTCCCGGTCGAACAAGGCTAGACCTCCCGCTGGAGCGGACTCCTCTAAGCGCCGGCCCAAACGTGACTGTTATCGTGATTCGCTGCCCTCACAGCCTTTTCTCCTGAAAGTCTCGACCCCACGACCCATTCGCTCTAGTCATCTATGTTGGATGCGAATAAATAGATCCCATCGCTAGCAATCACCTACAGATATATCTGAGCACCAAGGAGATGCTACCGCTGGCACCTTCCAGTCGTCGAAGCCCTGCAGGTTCTACTCGACGTGCGTTGGGAATCACACTTCAGCACGTCGCTTTGATCGATACTGGTTGATCACCAACCTGTCGCAAACCTCTGCATTGTGTTTCGTTCTCCTGCATTGCTACCTCGCAGCGTTAATGTTGTAAGCAACAGCTTCGGGGCCCACTTGGAGGCCTTGCTTCGACTCCTTGAGGATGAGTGTCCCTTACCCTTACGCTCCTGCATCCGCGCAGGAAGGGCCATCGTCTCCTCGTCGTCGCCAACATGCCATCCAGCCGCCGAATCTTCTAACGGCCTCCCTTGGTAACGCGCGCCACACCGGTCTTGGAGTTGGAGGCAGTACTCAGACACCTCTCTCGGCAACGTCATTGAGTAGTCCCTTCTCCGTCTACCAACCTTCACCATACCCTGCATCGCCCGGTGGAGCAATGAGAGGGAATTCACCTATGGCTACTCGGACTCTGGCTGCCTACAATGCCCCGTATAATCCTCAGCGATGGGGGACTACCAACCCGTCTTCCAGCTCAACGTCCACGGCATCGGGTACAAGGCAAAGACAAACGACGAGAATTGAGTCATTGGCGGCTCGTCCTGTCGGACCGGATGGTATGCTTTCGCACTTATTGACTCAATGGGGTTTTCTTCTTACACATTGCTATAGAGCCTGTTGCCTCTCCACCACCACCTTATTCTCCTCGCCGTGGCCAAGCAAGCGGAGACTCACCACGCCGTGTCGATGCGGTTTCGCCGTCCGAGACAGTATCGCCTGATACAGAACCTTCTCACTACAACACCCCCGTCAGCGCCGCTACCACCATATCTCCCGACTTCTCTTCGAGGCATTTTGGCGTTGCATCTCCACTGCCTTCGCAACAGTCGTTTCCGAACGATTCTCCGAATCTATCAGCAGCACCAATCTTCCCCCCTCCCCCCCCCACAAACGGTCCTGGCTATCGTATCCGTTCCACATCGAAACATCATGCAGATAGGCTGCTATCTTCCCTGGCGTCCAGAGCAAAGGGTACAAACATCGTGTCCCCTGTCAATGCTATTGATGCGTTACAGGAGTCTACTGCCCAAGCTCTTGCGCTTGCTCCCGAGGCCTCAAATACCGATCCCGCAGTCAAACCGCCAGCCTCTCGAAGAGCAGCCTCGACAGGAGGCATCGGATTAAGCGGGCCTTCAGTGCGCTCAGCCACTCGTTCACCCAGTCAGAGTGGTTGGGAACCTGGAATGCCTCTGCCCCCACCTCCACCAGGCCCACCACCAGCATGTGCTCGATCGCAGAGTTTGAACAGGACATCGGAGTCTCCTTTATCCGAGTCGCCGCCTGTTCTTCCTTTGCGGTCGAGACGTCCGCCGGGTCATGGAACTACTCTCGATACAGTACCACCAACGCCAGCCGACTGGAGAGAAGAAAGTCCCGCCCCACGTCCTGTAAATTCCAATTTACCAAATGGACCGGCTCCGCTACATATAGATACTGGCAGTATCTTGCGGAAAGGCCGCTCAGCTATTACAGATCCATTAACAGCGATATCCGCCACTCCCCAATCGTCACACCATAGACGAGACTCCTCCACCGGGGCGTTATTCCGTAGCCCGGCAGTCAGGAATCGTAGTTCAAAGGGCATCCGAGAGCGGCGAAGTGAAAGTCGGAACGGAAAAGGGAGAGAGGTAGACGAGCCTAGTGCTGTCACGTCAGGTAGTACAAGCATGTGGCCAGACGACAACAACTCGGTAAGACCGACAGACTTGATTCTACCACGAAGCGCAGATGGCTTGGCGAGGCGGAGGCTTGCCACTAAACCCTCACCGAGAAGTGCGAAGAATATCATGAGCTTAGATGATGCTCTGCATAGTACGGATACTCGCCTCTCGTCTGGTCAAGCCTCATCTTTCGGAACCTCGAACTCTACACCTCGACCTGAATCGACTCGCACATCGAATTTCAAGACTACGACACCAACACCTCCGTTTTCACCAGGTAGAGATAACTTTTCGAATACTTCGTCAAGGGTCCCTGCAAACCTGCAGAAATCGCTTCCTACACCACCTCCACAACAGCTTGCCGAAGCACAGTATCCATCTAATTTAGGTGTACCACCTACGCCCGAGGAGCGTCCGATATCTCATCTCTTGCACATGCCAAACTCCGATGAGCCAATGCAAGTACCGTTGACGCCTTTGACGAAGGCCTCCTTGCAGCCAGTGGCGGGTTTGTTAGGCCCTGAAAGCCCCAAAGCTTTCGCCCAACGTGCGATTGAGCGTCATCGAAATTTTGCAGAACGGGAAGCAGCCGCTGCCAATAACTCTGAGAGACTAGAGCTTTTTACGCAGTTCATGCTCGCCGAGTCTCGGATCCGGAGAGAGCAATATGCTGCCGTCTTTGTCGAGGATAATATTGATGTCAAAGATCTCATGCAGGGCCTATTCGCAAAACCAAAGGGCCCCCAGGCTTTTGAAGATCAACAGAGACCTAAACTAGAGGACACAGGCTCCACTAGAAACAAGGCTACATCCAACGTATCAGCACGAGGATCAATATGGCGAACTGACTCACCCACAACAAGCCTAAACCAGCAATCTTCTTTCACTAGCAGTTGTGACAGTAGTCCGCATAACCGGCCAGAGACGACCTGGTGGAAGGACTACATCCCAAGCCTCTCACCAATTGCAAGCATGAGTATTATCACGGGCCAAGACGAGATGGACTCTCGAGGACGAGCGCCTAGTCGCTGGTGGGAAGATCATTCAGGCGAGTCTGTTCATGGAGATGCATTCAAAGTCCTTGAAAGATCCAAACGAGAGTCAAAGTATATGGGAGTTCCAAAAGAAGCTCGTAACTCGCCTGCGCTTTACGAGAGCGGATATTCTGCGTCTTCGAACCGCTCAGGGCGACTAGTTGGCGAAGTAAGCCAACAACCAATGTATAGACCGAATGAGTATCCTCCTGAAAAGATTGGCTGGCACGAAGAAGCCTCGACACTTACACCGCCACCAGCTCATCCACCAACACCTCAATCGGCTCCGTATACTCCAGATCCGCGGAAATTGGATATCTCACGCCTCGTAACTTTGCCACCACCATATCCACGGCATCACCCAGCGGTCAACAACAATCATCCTGATCTAGCGAATGAGAGGGCCGTTGTGCGCTCACTTCATGACAAGGATGAAGCCGAGGGTATCAGTGAGACCTATCAATCGCAAATGCTAGAAAAACGCAAACGTGCAAATTCGTGGTGCGCGCATCAACAGTCTCTCCATGATCAAGATATTCAATTCCGAATGGAACACGGAGAGATCTCTCAAGAGCAGTACGATCAAGCAGAGTCCGAGCTCGAGATCAAAATGGCTCAATCAGAAAAAGACATTACCCAAACCGACTTCGACCTCTTCCAAAATGTCGTCGTCACCCCGCTACACGCCGTTTTCGCCAGTCGTATTACCATAGCCACATCGTCCATCGACAAACTCGGCAGCCGTCTTTTCTCTGACGCCCAGGACCACAGCCCTAATCTCCCTCAAGAAGAAGGCGACGAACAGCCTGAGTTGCTAGAAAAACTGACGCAACTAAAATGGCTCTTTGAAGCTCGCGAGTCCCTCCACCGCTTTACCTACGACCTTCTCACCGAACGAAATGACAAATACAAAGCCATCGTCTTGTTACCTTACAAGCAATCCAAGAACCCCACCAAGCTCGCAGAAGCAGAATCATTTTTCGCGCAAGATGCTCAAGACCGCCAAGTATCCTTTGATCGCGCCATCGTGGAACGCACTCGCGCGTTCTTACAAGTCATTGAGGGCAACGTGGTCCGCGGCGTCGAAGTCCAGCTAAGCGCATTCTGGGACATTGCACCGTCATTGCTGCACCTCCTCCAGAAAATTCCATCCCAGGACTCACTCCCCACGTTCCAAATCCAAATCCCAGCGACCGAATACGCCGAAAACCCTTCTTACCACACGCACCCCCTGCAATACCTCTACAGCCTCCTCTCCCATGCCGAAAAATCATCGTATCAGTTTATCGAATCCCAAATCAACCTCTTGTGTCTCTTGCACGAGATCAAGAATGCGGAACTAAAGGCTAGGTGTATGGTTAATGGGGATGAGGGAAGTAGGCGAGAGGATGAGGGCAGGCTAGATGAGGATTTGAAGGAGAAGGTTGGGGTGGTGGAGGGGCTGTGGGGGGAGGCGTTGGGGGAGGAGATGAGGGAGGTGAGGGAGAGGGTTAGGGGGGTTTTGTTGGAGGAGGGGGGATGGGATGAGGAGGGGGATGATGTGTGAAATCTCATTTTGGGTGGGCGGGTGTTCTACCTGGATTTGACGGTTGTTCTGTGTGCGGAGTCAGTTGGGAGTTATTCCGGTGGAGGAAAATCGGCGTTTTTGGTTTCTCTAGCTATCAGTCGGCTGGTTTTCGTCGAAAGGAATTGTTAAGCTTAGATACCTCCACACGAATTCACTATCTACATCCCCATGTTATTTCACATACTGCAGCTCTTTTCGCCACACCCCCAAAACCCCCTCTTCTTCGCTCAAGCCCCTCCCTCCTACCCAGCTATCATCTTACCCCTCCCCCTTTTCTTACCCAAACCCAAACCCAGACATCCCCATCCCCATCCCCATCCCCATCCCCACCCATCCCACCATCCTCCCGCCAACAAAGCAGAAACCCTGCCAGAATTGTTTTTTTTCTCTTCTCTCCTTCCCCTACTTGCTCACAAAACTGTGAGCTCGGTAATTTGGGTTTTAGCGTGTGCAGAAAGGTATCGAATCCTTGGCATCGCAATTGTCGCGCCCCCCCCCCAAATTTACTATTGAATTCAGACATTCTTGACATTCTCAAACCTTCCGCTCTATTGGAAAATCAATAGAAAAATCAAACCGGTAAATTTGAAGCTGTTCAAACCTTTCACAGTGCTAACATCCTTTTAGCCCCCCCCCCGATCCCCGAAGCCATCATGCCGTCGTCACGTCGAAGTCAGAAACTACCTCTAGAGGATTCACTCATCCCCTTCATCTCATCAAGATCGAAGAAACCTTCTGGCAAAGCCAAAGCAGACGCTGCTCGCAAAGTCAAGGCTGACGCCGCTGCTAGGACCATTGTAGAGGCTGCTGCCAAAGCAAACACTGCAGGCGTCGCTGTCAAAGCCAATTGTCCTCGCAATTTCAAGAGACAGATCATTGATAGTTTCAAAGCAGCGAAGAAAGCATGCGAGGCTCATGTCGCTGAGCTTCAGCGGCGAGCGAATGCTGCAGATCGTGTCAGAGCTCAGATAACACAAGAGAAAAGAGCTCGATCTGCAGAGATTGCTCAATTTGATGAAGAAGAGATTCTACGTCATCGTAGAGAGAAAAGAGAAATTAGAAACATCGTCGACGAACTTTCTACTTTGAATATCAAGACTATGAAGTTGAAGAATTGAATTGTTGATTCAACGCTCAAGATTTTCATCTGTCTTCGAGTCAATAAATGAATTGAATGATCAACTTTCATAGAAACTCAGATCAGTAGTTTCTTCAATATATGAGACTTCGAGCAATTGCTGAAGAATGCAATCAACAAAAGAGATGATCATAACAAGAAATGAAAGATCACTCATTGAATGATCAGCGTTTAAGCTTCTCGATCAAAGATCACTTGAAAGCTACAGTTCATTGATGATTTCATTGAAGCAGAATGAAATAAAATGTTAGAAATCATTGCTTTGAAGATTGTCATCAAGTATGATGTAAGAATAAAGCTTCAGATTGAATTCTTAAAGAGAAAGAATTCTTTAAAGCGACTCTTGAATGTTTTGTTATTTAATTCTTTGAAGTCTTCATTGCTTAAAGCACGAATCACTTGCATTAATAAACTGCTTGATTGTACACATGTATGAGTCAATGATCTCGCTGCAGTCAATAATTTTGATCATGAGCTGCTTCATCGCTGACAGTGCAACGATAAACAGTGTCAAAACTTCAACGACTGATGTTTCGTTGACTTTGCAAACAAGCACTTCAATATGAATCACACTCAACAATTGCTTTGAGACAAAGTCATCATCATCAATAAAGATGATGTTAGTATTGAATAATTTTCTATCTTTCTTTATCGCTTTTGAATTAACTTACAAGAAGTGATAACTCAGAACTCTTGATGATCATTGATGCAGCAGAAAAGACTGAAGATACAAACAGATAGAGAAGAAATGAAGAATTTTATGAGTAAATTTATGAGATTCAATGAACAACAGATGAAAATGCGTTTAGTTGAGTCTATGATCAAACAGATGAAAAGAATGATGTCTCGTCAAAGATCTTCTTCATCTTCTTCATTTTCTCAGTCAATTTCTCAGCAGCAGTGACAATAGTTTTCTATCAACAGTTCATATTCTGCATATCAGTCATCATTGTACTCACAGTGATAGCAGTCAGTTTCAATTTCTTCACTTCATCAATGATAAAAAGCTTCTTCTTCACTTTCTTTGTTGATAACATTTTTATTCTTTGCTTCATTGTTTCAATCACATTGATTCAATCTCATTGAATCATTTAAAGAGAAGAAAGCAGTGATTGAACAGTTTTTTCTATGAAAGATAGCTTGAACAACGCATCAAGTAATGAAGAACAAGATAGTTAAAGTTAAATGACTTGTAAATAATCAAATGTGATGCATTGATGACTTAAGAAAGATATCAAATTCTACAGTCTTTATATATTGAACAGCTATACAGCTAGAAGTTTCAGATGAAATGACTTGAAATTTCAAAAATAATCTTAAAATTTTTAAGTTTCAATGATGTCAGACAAAGAATTTTTTACATATAAAACAAGCTTCGATTTAGATAGAATCAAAATCTATGCTACTCATTTTCAGTTTTCTTTTCAATGCTTTGATATTTATCTCAAATATATAATCATCAATGTTATGCTTAAAATGCTGTCTTGAAAATTGATCACAGCGACTTCTGATTACTGCATAATGCAGAAACTCATTGAAGAAGCTCTTGAAGCTGAATCATATTTCATGAAAGTGTCTTCTGACTCAGATCTTCAAAACACTAAAACTGAGCTTGATGAGATTGAAATTCAATGAATATAAAGACAGATATCATATTTTACACTCATGTGAAATAATGAGTTTCTTGATATGAACATTACAATGTATGCTGATGTTATTCATGATGATCACACTTCTTGAAGTTGAAAAGAAACTGCATAAAAATAGTAATTCATCTGCTAGTCATTGAAAGAAAGTCTTATCATTGAATTAATCTTCATGAATATTGATACAAAGTAGATAGTCATTGATTGTATACATTGAAAAAATGCTTCAGAAATGCTCTTTCTTTTTAAAAACTTGATAGTGTTATGATTCTAGCCTTCGTCTATTCTTTCTAGTTCTAATCTGAGTTTCATTCTAATCGAGTTTAGTGAGCATTTAAGCTAGTAATGATGTCATTGAGACTCTGCATCATATGTGTAAGACGTCAATTTTTTCAAGTTTAGCACAGAGCTAAGAAAAATACATATAAGAACTTAAGTTCTTATCTGTACATACTTTTCTTTCTTAGCATTTATCTATTAGTTATATTACACTTCTATGACTCGCTCTAAATCGATCTCTAACAGTAGATAAATGCTAATCAACTACTCTGCTATTAATATGTAAATGATACGAAATAATCTACTTCTATTCAGAAAATTCGCAAGAAATTCTTGTTACGAGCGTATCAAGACTGAATAAGACTGAAGCTTTAATCAATTCGCAGTGAATGCTAGCAAGTACTCTGCATATTGATTAGAGCTAGTTAGTGTCTTTAGTCAAGATCTGATCAAGATCTGACTCAGATCTGACTCAGTCTTTATTTTCTTTTTTCAATATCTCTTTGTTCAACATCATTTTTCTTTCTACATCACATTTTACTTATGTCACAAACACATTTTCTTTGAGCTTAGCGCAGTCTTTGAATATTACTTAAATAAAAGCTTTTGTACTCATCTTCTTCTGTATTTTTAATATTCAGTTATAGCTATCTTTAAAGATCAAGCACTATCAATTCTGATCTTTATTGATTGTATCATTTAGACATGATTCTGACATTATATTAAGAATTTGTTAATCACATGATACTGATCTCATTACTCATTCAACATACTCGTCTAAACAGAACGAGTCTAAAGAAATTCATTTATCTGATGATCAATGATAATTAAAAGATAGAACAACATTAAAGAGTTTGATAAAATCAACGACAAGACTGTTTGAATCACTAGACAACTCATCACTCACTAAGTATGCAAAGTTCATTCGATCAAGAGAATCAACTCATTTTCATGAAGCAGACGAGTGAAAATAAGCTGTTCAACTCGATTAAGAAAATCACGATAAAGAATCTTCGTGAATTGCTCAAGAATCAAATCGATCAATAGATTCAACAATAAAGAATCTTCGTTGTTTGCTAGAGAATTAATCAAATCAATCAATAAACAAAACTTATCTTCTTTGTTGAAGATTAAACATCATTTTATACGTCTTTCTTCTTCAATCATCAAGCATCATCATTTGTTCAATTCTTCTTTTTCAAACAAATCTCATCATATTTAGTCATTCGTCTACTGAAGAGCATTTCAAAGAATTTCGAAATCATTTCTTTCAGATCTTTAATGCTGATTCATTGAAATCACGAACGAAATCATCAAGTGCTGCATCATTCATTCATGAAGATGATAAATTATTCGCTGAAATAATAATACTCTTCATGTTCTACGAAATCTGAAAGACTTGAAGTCTAGTTCTTGATAAAGAAACAGATTGACTCTACGAGTTATATAAACAACAAGAAGATGAAATCAAAGAGTTGAAGACTAAACTTCAAGCTAAAGAAAATACTTCTTCTGATTTCATCTACTCTGAGCGTTCTAGATCTCAAAAAATATCTGATTCTTCGCTGTTTACTGATGAAAAGAACTCTATTTGAAAGAACTGATATGAAAAAATTCAGAATAAACTAGAGATCAACGTCGATCTCTTTTCAAATAAACGAGTCAAACTGTTAGAAGTCAGCATAGAGTGAGTCAATATGAGTGTCATTTAACTAGAAGATAAATGCTAAGAAAGAAAGATAGCTACAGAAAAGAAGCTGACTACATATATGTGTTTCTCAGTCGACGCTAGACTCAATA
>JAABUS010005993.1_pt1 | contig 15258 bp, 20 predicted proteins | sample 5560161 | NCBI WGS metagenome assembly JAABUS01 (sample SAMN10711885, study PRJNA513376) | rock metagenome | isolation source: Antarctica rocks | place: Antarctica: Victoria Land, Trio Nunatak nord | collected 2016-01-04 | reverse complement strand
ACAGGTGCCTGTATGCTCGTGTGGTGGTCACTAACAGTACACTTTGTTCTGGAAGGCAATAAGCAATGTTAATGCAGTGCGCACATGATTTATTGCCATCAAGTGCACCTGCCCATAAATCCTGGCTCCAGATACTAGCTGTGCTTTGGTTTAAATGCTCATCATGCAGTGAACTTTGCTTGAACAGAGGGTAATGGTGGTGATGATTTGCTGTCGTGCAGGTAAAAGAAGTGCTAGTCAGACCCCACCTGACCAGCAAGCAGACCCGGGGGCTGGTCAAGGACCCTCAGGCATGTTTGACTTTGTCAGGTCCAAGGCTAAAAAGCTGCCAGGTAGCTGAACATGCTGTCGCTTTGCTATGTAGCCAGACAGCTGTGTTGCAGACTCCTCTATGTGGTGATGCAAACTGCAATAGGGTTGAGATATCTTGTTGCATGTGTGATGAGAGCTCAACTCACGCCTTAGTGCAGTCACAGACATGATGCGTATTGCTCATCTCAACATGCAAGCAGTTAGTCCCGCACTAGTCAGCAGTGCTCTTGCCTGCATGAATGCTGGTTCCCAGCATACTTATGCCCCCTATAAATTGAATGCTACCGATAATGAATCTTGACATTGGCTGCAGTAACAAGCATTGTCTTCTGCAGGCACTACCCCAGGCAGCAGCGTGTCAAGCAGCAGCATCTTTGGTGGTGCAAGATTGCCATGCCCAGCTCCTGGCATCCTCTGCAGAAACACCACCACCTCATCCAGCCCTGGCTTGCTCAGCAGGCTGTCAGAGAGCCACATTGCCTCCAGGTCTCTGGCACCGCCTCCCCAGAATCCCAGACAACCCTCCTGGCAGGGTCAGCAGGCTCAAGCATATCAGCAACCCTCGGCAGAACCCTTGGCGCAAGTACCAGCCAGACTTGCAATCCCTGAGGCACATCAGCTTGACTCTGACTTGTCAGTGAGGTCTGCAGCTGCAGCGCCTGTTGACTGGAGCAGCTACTTAGATGAAAGTAATGTCAGTGGCAGCTTAGAGCCAGCAGGCAGACCTGACAGCAAGGCCCCTGCTTTTGAGAGTGTGTTCAGCATATGCGAGTCACCCCGGTATGGCAATGAGCAGCATGCCAGTCACAGCATGACTGTGCCGAAGTTGCACAGGAGATCGCCAATGGATGCTAAGCTGAAGCCTCTCATTGCTGGCCCATCAGGGGAGCAAGCAACCAGGCTGTTGCAACAGCAGCAACTCAGAGGGCAGTTGCCGTCAGATGAGCATGACAGCAGGCAGTTGCGGCAGCAGCTGCCCAGACAGGATGTCCAGACAAACGCGCATGCTAGCAGGCTGCTGCCTCAGCAGCAGTCACAGGGAGGCAAGCTATCAAGAGATGCACAGGCCAGCAAGCCCTCCAGTGGGTTTGCGTCAGGGCCCACAGGGACCAAAGCTAGAAGGAGGCTATTGATACAGCCAGTGCCTTCAGCTACAGACCTGACTGAGTGCAATTTGGAGCCAAGCAGGTTCATGCCAAGCAGTACACTGCATGAAGGTGGTGCCAGCAGCAGGATGACCACAGACCCAAGTCTTGACAAGGAGAATGCTCAACAGGCAGGCCACAGAGCGCCTGTACGCAAGGTTCTGTTTGCTGGTCACAGCAACAGTGAAGGGCAGGTGTCTGCCAGAGCCATGAGTTTGCCACCAGCGTCACATGCTGCAAATGGTGCAGACAAGCCTGACCTGAGCATGCCGAGTGCAAACTCTCAGGCAGCAGTGGCTGTCAAGCCAGCAGAAACGCCTGTGCACAATGCATGTCATGCCTCTGTGGACTTCAATGCTGTGTTTGATTTTCTGTAGAATGTTGTGTAAGTACAACAGGGCAGTAGATGTGATGGGCCAATTTTAATGTGACATTAGCAGTTAGCTTGAGTCCTATCACATGACCAGTGCAATGTCAAGAGACACTCTGCTGGTCTGCGGCATGTGGAGTATAGCATAAAAATGCAATGTGCTCTTGCCATTGCATGTACAATTTGAAATCTTCATGCATAGTATACTCTGTAAGCTTGCATCTTGTGGCTTGTCACCTATGCCTTCATGATAGGAAACTCAAATTGGGCACAGGATGTTACATGGCGTTACAGCATGTTCTCATGTGCAAATGACCTCAGTAAGACTTGTGTCTGCCTCTGCAAAAAACACTTAAGTCCTGCAGTGGTGAATCTTGATGATATGACCCAATGTAAAACAGCAAAGCTGCGCAGACATATGCTGAGCACTGTTACAACTACAGGCAATTTTGCATATGTGCAGAGCTGTAGATAGGCTACAAAGTCTAACATAGCTTGCATGTCCAGTACATTTGATGCTTGAGTCACACAGACTGAGCAAACTAGACTGTGCTGTGCCAGACACTATGATCAAATCAGCATGCCAGAAGCAAGGCATCAAACTTGAATATGCCTCATGACTTGGTCAGCAAAGGCTCCACTCTAGCAACAAGATCTGACTTCTTGCCTCCAACAGGCAGCTTGCGTGCCTTTAAGAAGCGTTTCAGCTCTGGAATGCTGAGATCTGCCAATTTGCCAGCAGCAAACTTCTCCTGGATCTTCCTCCCTACTTCTGCCAAGTCTATGTCATCTGCCTTCTTACGCTGCCGTGGGGCCTTTGCAGGAGCAGTGGTTGCTTCAGCAGCAGCTGCTGCCATGGCTGCTGCTGCGTCAGCATCAGGGGCTAGCCCTAGGGCCACTGCTGCTACATTGTCAATGCCAAGAGGCACAGCATTGGCTGCTGCAGAAAGGGCAGACATGCCACCAGCATCAGGAGCAGCAGTCATAGGCGTTGGAATGCCAGGTGTAGCACTTGCGCCAGTTGCCTGCATGCTGGCTGCCTTTGCCCCAGCCTTGGCTGAAGCTGCCTTGGCAGCTGCCTTTGGGCCTGCAGGAGCCTCCCTTGCTGCTGCAGCTTTGCCAGCGGCATTGGCTTTGCTAGCAGCTGGCTTGGGCTGAGTGGCGCCTGCTTTGCCAACTGGCTGCTTGCTATTGAATGCTAGTCTTGGTCTCTTCAGCAAGGCAGGTACAAGTGGTGCCCCAGCCTGTATTGCTGGCCGCTTGACTCCCTGTGCAGCTAGAGCAGAACTACTTTGCAGCTGGCCAGATGAAGGGGGCAGTGGTGTAGCCTGGTCTGTGCTCTCTGCCATTGTGACTGACGCTGGTCCAACTGTGTGTCTGTACTGAGGCAGCTTCTTCAGCACAACTGGACCAGCTGAGCAGACTGCAGTTGATGCAGCAATCTGCTTGCAAGGTGTGAAGGCAGCCTGAGTGGGCTGCCGCATTTCTGAGCTGTGCAAGAGCAGTTTCAAGTGTGCACTGACTTCCACCTTTGGTCTAAGGGGACGCTTGACTAGCATCTGGCAATCATCATGATCAACTCCTATGGGTGCTGTAGCAAGGACCTGATCTGCTGGCTGATGTTCAGACAGCTCAAACGAGCTGGCATCTTCAGCAGGGTCTCCTGCACCCCTGCTTGATCCTGCATGCTGGCTCTGCCTTTGAGCAGCTGTAGCCCAGCCTGTGCTTGCTGGGGGCTCTGGCTCACTTGCTGGAGGGACAGACTGGCTCAGGAAGGTGTGCTGATGCAGCAGAAGCTGAGCTGTGCCTTTCCAGAATGTGTTGGGTGCTGAGAGTGCTTCTGCATGACACATAAACCTGTGTTGATGCAAGATTAGAGCTCTGGCAGTGTCACTCGCTTGTGGGGCATAGCATAGTTACGCTGACCACAAAAGCGTCTAAGCTGGTGCTTTTCTGTACTTGAAGTCTTTATGGTGGACAGCGCATGTGATGCATGCTCTCTGGAAGAGCGTGCATGAGGTAGCCAATCAGCCTGGCAATAGCTAGTACAAAGCAGGTAGCAAGTAGCACTAGACACTTCCTGGCATTTTCATGTCATCAGGGAGAAGATGAGCATCACAATACGCACCTGTCAGCTTTCTTAGCACCATTGCCTGCCCATGACTGCCAGGTTGGTGTGGTGTGTGAGACAGCCCTCCAGGTGTCAGCACACAACAGCTTGGGTAGGGCACTGTAGGCGCGTCGCAGTCATCCACAAACCTGACATGTACAATGTATGGGATGGTGTCAGGCAGCTGAACGGCAAAGTTGACCAGCCACTGCTGTCGTACGTTGGTCTCTTCAGTCTTTGTCAAGCTGAAGTGTGACACAATGGCCGGCCTGCACCATAGCAAAGCTTGCACATGTGGAGGGGACACGCCTGGCATAGTGCAGTACTGTATGTCATAATATGGAGGCAAATGAGAGGCAGACAACCTCAAGTGCTCATGACTTTCAAGCGTCATGACTGTCATGTAGAAAGCTGCAGTAGCCTGAACAGATGGCATGTGCTCAGTGCATGACCTGCTATCATGGCAACTTGCCATCATGCCAAACCTGACTGCACAGCTACATGATCACAGGGACAGTCCTGCCAATTATCAGTGTCCAGATCACAATAATGACAGACAGCTTGGCATTTCTAGTAGATGAGCAAGCCTGACCTTCCATCAGGCATCAAGGAGCAGGGCAAGCCTTCAACAGCCCTGTTGACTGCCCGTAAGGACTCCACGTCCTTCAAGCCATCTTCAGGTTCTTCAATGATGCTTTGCAGATTTGGTGGTAACATGCTCTTTGGGTCCAGCAGCTTGAGCATGACCACACCTGGACACAAAAAGGCGCTTTCAAGCACGACATGCAGCCAGATGCTGTTTTGTAGGGTGGTGCATCCCTGTAGGCCTGTAGCAGCATCAGACAGGTAGAACAGCACTGCATCAGGCATGCAATAGTGCTTCGCTGCAGAGATTCATCTTCTGCTGCTACTCGCATGTTTTGGGATAACTGTGGCATACCTGGTTCAGCTTGAATCACGACTGTAGCAGGATTGCAGCACGCCACTGAGATCCTGACTGATGAACAAGCTTGCTGATTGCCTGCCTGGGAGTCCCACAAGCTGCAGTGCACCAGGTGACTGTGGTCTAGCTTTGACCAGCCCTGGCTTGTAAGTCTGACCTGCACAGCTGTGCTGAAGGCTGCCTCAAGCTCTGGATTGGAAAGAGCAGACAAGGAGACAGAAGACTTGACATCAGGCATCTTGATCTGTAAATGGCTCTGCTGGGCTTTCAGCCCTTTGTAGACATTGCCTACAGCAGTCTGCAGCACATGAGCTGTCACCTGAGCATGTGGCAGAGGCAGACACAGGGACGATAAATTAAGGCATACAATGCTCAAATTGTGCAGATGTCAGTACAAAGCGCACCTTGTGACAAATCACCTGGCAATGCCCTGCACTACAAGGGTATGCAACAAGAGATCCTCCAGGTTGCTTAGCCAGCACTGTATTGGACAGTTCATGAAGCTTGGCAGTGTGAGCATCCACAGAGAAGGTTTCAGCCTCTGCAGTTGTGAGACTAGCTGCTAGCGTGCTTAAGCCTGCTGCTGGCACCGGGACTTTGACTCTTGCAAAGGTGGCAAACGGCACAGGCAGTTGCAGTAACAAAGCTTTGCTGCCTTGCATTTGGCTTAAAGCCTAGAGCAGCCGTGAGGTCACAGAGCTGCAGGCTTCTGAAGTCAACGACAGGTGCATCAGGAGTGTATGCCGCATAGGGTCACAACGATACGAGCAGGCCAAGGCGTCGGCTGCCTTGCCCTTGCAAATTTGCTCTGGTGTTCACAATCGTAGCCGCGGCTGCACCGCTAATGCTGGCTGCACCGCTAATGCGGGCTGCACCGATCCATTTTTAAAACGCAGTTCCCGCGCACTGCTCTGCAGCTATTTCAAGCTTGAACCCTGCAAGTTGGTCCTACATTGTGGAAACCTCCCTGTTGCCTGCAGAGATACAACCGCCAGCCCTCTTCGGATTGCGGCGGCTTCTTGATCAAGTCGAGCATAGTCCAAGCAATGGTCGAGGAGCAGCAACCCTTCACACCACAGGACGCACCATCAAGTGGCAAGCAGTCCCAGCCGACAACACAGCTGTGTGAGATCTCTCAAGCTGAGGAGCCTTCTGACATGGCGGAAGAACAACAATCAGAGGGTGCTCCAGAATGGTTAAGTGGAATACTGCATGATATGCTGAACACAGAGGTAAACTCCTGCACGCAGTTGGGAACAACTACGCACCAATGCTAGTGCCATTGTCATGCCCTGAGCCAATGCTGGCTGACACTGCGTAGGTTGCCGTCACTTTTGCTCTGAGCTCACGCTGGCTGATAGTGTGTAGGTAAAAACCGCTCTGGAAACAGTCTTGCTGCCACGTACCAGGGCAATTGAGCAAGAGGCCAGTACAATGCAGAGTCAGGCTCAGGATATCAGTGTGAAGATCAAAGAAGAGCATGCCGAGGTCGAAGATGAAAGTGCTAAAATGGCTCAGCAGGTGTATGATTTCCAGGTATGCACTGCAAGGCTTGGTAGGTACCTATATTGGTTGTGACCGCTTGCACCTTTGATAAGAGCATGACATCAGCTTCAACATTTCTGTTTCCGCAGAGTCAATTCTCACAGTGTTTTGGAAAGGGGTGGGAAATTGCCATTCCCAGCAACTCAGAGCAACAAGCACATGAGTCAGAGCAAAGGGGCGCTCAGTGAACAGTATCTTAGCAAAACATTCTTCTGAAGAATTCCAGCTGTCTAGCTAGGGCAAATGCAATATTGTGCAGTAGATCTGGCATGCGCATGCGCGCACGCATGCACGTGTTGATGCCATATTGGCACACTAAGCTGCTAAACCTCGTGCGTCCTGGGTAAACAGCAGGCGCTGCGTACACAATCAAAGTCTGACACATATGGAATGTGTGTGATTGTGTGTTGTACATAACCAGACTGTGACAGTCAACAAATGCATGCATGAGTCACAGACACTCCATCATGCTTGAACATCAACCAAGCCTTCACTGTAAAGGTCCCCAACAAGTGCAAAAAGATCAACAGTGCTATCTGTGCCATCAAGCATCCTTTGCAATTTGCCCATGCTGACGCCTTTGCTGCCATGTGCTGAAAGGATGTGCTCTAGCACCTCACCATAGTCAACATCAAACTCCAGTCTGCCTGGCGCAATGTCTGGCTGCTCATCTTCTGACTCGTCCTTGGCCAGATCATCAGGACGTGAGGCATGCAATATCCTGGGATTGTTCAAGCAATGATACAAGACAACACTGTCATCTTCTATTGTCATAGCTGCTATGCCAGGACGCACAAGAGTGATCTTGCTGCTTTCAGACACTTCTAGATCAGGGCGCTCCTCTCTTCTGTGAAGGCCATATGGTGGCAACCTCTGCTGAACAAACTGCACACTCATGCGATCAGCAGCTGCGTCAAGAGGCATATGTTTAGACACCTGCTGCAACATCTGCTGCGCTGTTGTGGTGAAATTGTTGCGCTGCGCTGACTCTTCTTCCTCATGGATCAGCCCCATATACTGTGACATGTCAAAAGGCAAGGACCTTCGCAGCCCAATGCACTCATCAGCAGCCAGCTGCAGAGCCCTGGGTAGAGACAGCTCAAACAGATCTGTCCAGGAACAATGCTGATTTGCACTGACTGTAAGATGCAACGAGTGTGCATCAGGAAGCGCTTGGGCCTGATGAATGCAGCCCCTGGGCATGTACAGCAGGTCCCCAGGGTGCAGGGTGACATCCAGCAACAGCTTGCCGAGCTCCTCTTCTTGGAAGTCTCTGCTGCTGTCATGTGGCAGCAGGTCTGCATTGTCATCAGGTGCATACAGGCGCCACCTTTTGCTGCCCTGCACAACAGCATCAATCTTTACATCCTGCTGAAGCTGCATCCACATGATGCGGCAAAACTTGCTGCTGTTGCACACTAAAGCAGTCTCATCCTGGGTGACTGGGCATGACTGAGCATCAATGTTGTGCAATGCATGGCGCTAGCTTGTGATAAAGGTGTGAAAGTATTGACAAGGGAAGGCAGCTCATGTAAGGTCAGGTGGCAGCAGGAATGAAGCTGCAGGGGCTTGGAAGAGCAGAGCATGATTCTGACCTCTACTTGCAGCACAAAGGCATCAATGTCATCCCAGTGGGGGGCAAACCCCTGAGAGCTGGGTGGGGTGAGATAGGCATTGCACCCCACAGGCGACCTCAACTCAACCTCCAGCATGCTCAGCAGCTTGTACACTGGCTCAACCCATCGCTGAGGATGTAGAACCCTGACAGAACAGCTCTCCTTGTTGAAGCGCCGCATCACTGTACTTGCATCTGCTGTCTCTGGCTGATCTGCGCTTTCACTACCATTGTAGTTTAGGTTGGTACGCTGGCCGTCGGTGTAGCTGGTGACATCCACATTGGTTCCATACTGCAGCTGTTGGCTTTCGAGAAGCTGCTGAATGTCAGCCTTTGTGAGCAATCCATCAAAGTAGTGCTGGTGCTTTTGCCTGCTGATGTGTAGAGGCCGCTGGTCTAGGTGCTGCTTGATGAACTGCTGAGTGGTGCAGGGTCGCAGCATCCAGTCTAGCATACATCCGCCCTGCCATTCTTCTGAAGACTTAGCACCCTGCAATGGAGGCAAGCCAGATGCTGCATGCTGTGCTGAACAGGCTCAGCATAGTAAATGAGTGAGCTGTTGATGCTCCTGGAGTATTATTGGAAACCATTGGGCGGTTACACAGCCAAGCATTGCACAGGATACAGATTATACATCAGCAAAAGGACAGATGATGTAGTCATTTGTCACAGTTGGTAGTGTCAAGGCCAGCCAAAAGTGCTGCAGCAACAGCAGGACAATATGTGAAGTTGACACAAGACAGGGCTTCAAGGCGCCGAGCAAGCAGTCTTGGCTGACCTTGTCAGAATCATCCTGCAAACATTTAGCTGGTTTGCTCAAAGGCAGATCTGGCTTCCCAAGCGTGTTGTTGACACCACCTGCACAGAAAGCAGATTGCTGACGGCAGCAACAAAGAGAGCAAGCCTGTACAAGCAAAGCAGTATGGAGCATGGCCACAGTGGGCAGAGAAACAAGCACATTTGTTATCTAATGCGCTGCAGTTTATGAAAATGATGTCAGAGGCATGTACAAACCAGTTGACAGATTCTGAGGGTTCAGTGCCAGGTTGCATGACACACCTTTAGCTGCCAGCTTGCGTCTTTTACTTGGCGGCTGCAAGATCAGCACACACAGGTTTCAAGTTGCACCTTTTGGAATGACTCATTTGACAGCTCTGTTGAGTCTTAGACACACGTGGCAAGCTGCATGCGTTGCCTTTTCCTGTAGCTATATGCTGCTGATGCTGCACGAGACTGCTTGCTGTCGCAGGCGCACCTGGAATTCTGATCTAGCTTCCTGGCAATTATCGGGCATCAGCAAGCCATCATCACTCAGCGCCACGCCACAAGTTGCAGCAATGCTTTGTAGCAGACAGAAAGGGTCGGCCGATTTGCTGATACTGACATTCAGAGCAGTGGCAACGGAACGTATGCCGTTGTGCAGTCGTCGGCCTTTCATAACGCTGGTATTTTGGGCCGGGTCTTGATGTCTGCCGGAGCAATAGCCATGTCTGGGCGTTACAGCCGTTTCGCCGTTTCATCTTCCCCCCACACAGCACTTAGCACCAGCTTGAGCGCACCATTGATCACAGCAATGCTTGTGCACGGCGGAGCTTTCGTCGCTCAATGGCCTTACCATAGTCTGCCGACACTGGAAAGTTGGCAAGTCAAGCTCGGAAGGGCAGCAGCTGCCCACAGCAAGATCTGCAGCTGCTGTCGCGGTGGTGGTTTTGCGCCTAGCTCACATGCAAGACTCGACAATCGGCATCAAGCTCGTCATCTCTCCTCGTCGCCTGGAGCCTCTGCCGTTGACGACCAAGTGGCTGTGCCTGCTGTCACACTTCCACAGCCAGTTACTGGTTTAGACACATGTTCAGACAGCAAATCACAGCATTTCAGGAATGCAAAACCTCAGATGCCAAAAGCTGCCCCTTCTACACCCAAGACCAAGGTTGTAAAGCAAAGGCGCCAAAAGCCTCTGCTGCCAAAGCTGATTTTACCCAGCCAAAGCAGTTACACCTCAGGCACAAATGCAATAAAGCAGATCATTGCCAGGCTGCAATCTAGCCTGCAGGAGCTAGATGCCACCTCATGCCACAGAGCCCTGCAGGAGCTGGAAGCTGCAGCAGGGAAGGTGTCAGAAGAAGATTTGCTGGCAGCTAGCTCATCAACAGCGCACCAGTACCTGTTTCAGCAAGCTACAAAGAATGATCAGCCAAAGAGCATTCCTGTTTCCTCAGCTGCGGAATCAAGTTCCTCAGCACTCACACCACAGGACAAGCCCACTGTGTCATACATCACGCACAGTGTACATCAGCAGCCTGTGCCAGATCCTCAGCAATTGCATACAATGCTGATCAGTCACCTGGAAGGTTATGATGTGCTTCAGCGTGCAGACCTGCTTTGGCGCGCCTACCGCAGCAGCGTTCTGGAGCTGTTCCTTGCAAAGAGACACGAGGATTGGGCACAGGATTTTGTCTTTAAGCAGCAGCCTAAGCTTCCAGAAAATGTTTACATCACATTGATCACTTTGTGCTCTGAGCACAACAGTCTTAAGACCCTGAATGCTGTCCTTGAGGTACATTGCCTTCTTTGGGATCAGCATTCTTGCTCTTGGTCATGCAGGCACCAGCACATACATGCTGTGGCTCCACAGATTACGCTTGACACTGGATATGTACAGAGCTTTTGCCTTGCATATTCAGTTAGCATCCCAAGTTTTGCATCAGCCGCCTGGAGCTGTGTATCTCACATCTCATGAAGCCTGTGGTAGAGCATGCCAACAGCAGTGCACGCTGAAGTCTGATGACGTCTGCTGAACTGCTTTGTAGAGCATGCCAGCAGCAGTGCATTTTACAATCTATTGAGTTTTGTAGAGCCTGGCAGCAGCAGTGCATGCTTGCTTGCAGGCCCAGTGCAGAGCAGGAGGCGCACTCACCAAAGCAGCATTCAGGAAAGCCAAGGTGGTCTTTGACAGCGTGCATGATGTAGACGCAGTGCTGCGCTGGTTTGAGAGGGCTGTTGCAAGCAGCATGGCAGACACAGATGTGTACTGCGATGCCATTGAGAGCTGTATTGACAGCAGGAAGTACAAGGTGGGCTCTTCAGCTCTGCAACAAAGAACCAATGCCTCTGTACATCCATGCTCACACTTTGTGAAAACATGTTGCAGCTCTGTCATACATGTAGTCACAGCAACAAGCTCAATTAAAGATCGAACATTGGCGCGCACCTGCTCATGGAATGCACAGGTGTGGCCTTCAGAAAGCTGCATGTATGGAAGCTTGCGACATGCAGGGTGTTCAGCAGTTTGGATCTTAGTCCAATCACAATGACACTTCATTTGTGGAATGTGTCAGCATCTGCATGGCCTGTGGTAGCCAGCTCTTGCAGGTGCAATGTGTGGCCAAGAATGGTCTGTGTGCATGTGACACTGCATGCCTGAGTACCTGGGCTCACGCCAAGAGAGTTCTGATGTGAGCTTTGCAACTTGATGTCACACAAGCCTGCCTGCTGCTGCAGATTGCCTTCAAGATATACGACCAGCTGCAACGCTCAGGCTTGGAGCTGACACTGCATAGCTACCACACAGTGCTGAAGGGCAGCAGACATCTGCAGGCAACAGGTCTGCAAAGCCTGTATGCCCAGATGATAAAAGACAGGAACCTGGTGTTGAAAGACAAGACCTTTGGTTACGTGTTCAGAGCTGCTGCTACGTGTGGCGAAGGTCTGCCAGCTTCCTGGCTCATTCAGGTGTGCCAATTATTCTGCAGATAGTGCACCTGTTTTGGTCATATGTATGATTGGGACTTGTGTGAACAATCTATTGGCATGACGCATTACTCTACATTGCAGCAGCGGGAGTGCCTGACTTGTTGACTGTAAGGGAGTGTGGTATGCTGCAATGTGACACTCACAGCTGAAATGCTAACATAAGACACAGCAACATGCTGAGTGTATTCACTTTGGTAACACAATCCTGCAGGAAAACCTCTTTATGTGATGCAACAAGCAGAGCCACCACTGTGCTGAGCAAAGTCTCTGACATGCAATGCTGTCTTTGCAGGTCCTGTCAGATATGGACACACACAGGGTACAGATGAACAGCCACATCTTCACAGCCTTCCTACAGGCCTGCACAGTGGTGCCCCTAGCTGCCCATCAGATAGAGGCAGTCTTTGGGGCCATGGCTTCCTATCGAGCCAGTCAGCCTCCCACTGCCTTTGTCTACACCTCCTTGCTCACCTTCTGCGCCAAACAGGCCCCGGACCGAGCCCTGGATGTTTGGCAGGCCATGCAGGAGGTAGGCTATTGTTATGCTTGGTCTTTAGCCCCAGACCTTTGTTTACAACGACCACCTCAACACTCGTGCCGTGATATGCTTGCTGTGCAATACGACTTGTTGCTTGTTGCCAACAACCTTGACCATGCTCCGTGTCAGCTTGCTGGCATTGCAAGACTGCACACTGTCATGAGCAGCTAGGTCCGTCTTGACAGGCTTTCTGCAACGTCCACAGTCCGTCTGTCTGGTGCAGCCAGCACACTGTGTGTCACCTGAATTGCATGAAGACGTTCATTGCCATCAGTTTTCATGCAAAGCTCTGTTTTGGCAAGTGCAGGATGGAGTGCCTCCGAGCTCATACTTGCTGAGCAGCATGTTTGCGGCGTGTGCTGCTGCCGGCACCCAAGAGATGCTGGAAGCTGCAGACAGCAGCCACATGCACATGGAGGGCCTCTGGAACAAGATCTGCAGCAAGGGCAAAACATTCACTGAAGAGCAGTACGCTTAGCACACCTGGCTTGCATCACTGTCTTGCTCTCATTGCTGCGTATTGTTGAAAGAAAATCTGCTGTATGTTTGCGTCTGGCTTGAAACTGTTGCTGGCAAGGTGACTAATTTTCCCATTTTTGCCCCCGCTTAGTGCAGCTAGCAATGTGACGAGTCAAAGAGCTTGTGCTTCAGACCCATACCTCATTGCAAGATGCATCTTGGTGCTATGCTTTGTCACGTGACTGGCACACTTTGTTCCTTTGCATGCGCATGTTCATTCACATGCTAGTTTCCTTTGTGCCTCTCCTTGAGTTGGTTAGCCAAGATCACAGACCGACAATGCATTTGATACGCAGGGACATGCTGCGGGCCCACAATGCATTACTGCATGTGTACGCCAGTCATGGACAAGTAGAGAAGGCCAAGCAGCTGTACAGGTCCATGCAGGAAAGGGGACCGGCCATTGATGCTGTCTCCGGCAGCACCATCATTGCTGCATATGCCAAGGTAGCACTTGCGTTGCCCAGCGTTCACCATCTCCAGTGCAGCCTGCACAATTGGTTTGCATCGATTGCCTGAGTAGATTGGCAAAAAGGCATGACCTGACTGATTAGCCTTGCACAGTCCATGCTCCTGCCAAGTGCACAGCCATATTGATGCAAATGCTGTGTGCTGTGTGCAAGCAGCTTGATCTCAACCCTGTTTGCAAACTTGTGGAAGGATGGAAGAAGGATGCAAGAACATTGTAATCTAGCTTATGCTCTCACCAAAAGGCTTTGTTGGTTGTTCAAGTTCTAGGCAAACTGAGTTAATCCCCAGGACTGGACTGCATGTTGCTAAGCCTATTTATGATGTTGCTCCTGTACAGCTAGCATGCTTCTTTGTTGCCATGAGCGCCCAAAACCTGTGCCATGTACAGCTGCATGTCTACAAGCATGTCCACAGGCCACAATGAGGGTTTCACAGTGCTTGTACAACTGCATGTCTACACAGCATGGCCATACACCGTGAAGGGTCTCTGACAATTGCTCTACGCCTGCATGTCTTTACAGCAGGTGCATACACCACAGCGACATGTCGACCACATTGTACTGCAGGCTGAAAATTTGCAACATTCACATTTTTTTTAATTGCAGGCAGCTGATCAGAGAGCATCATTGCAAGTATTTGATGAGATGGTATCTCAGGGCATGAAGCCCACTCCCCAGTGCTACACCAGCCTGCTGGCTGCTTGCTCGCGCGCTGGGGACCTGACAGCAGCTCGCAGGGTGTTCAGGACCATGCACGTGGACCGCAATGTGGCTGCCTACACTGCACTCATGGATGCCTGCCTCAAAAAGGGCACTCCTGCAGCACTTGATGAAGCTTTTGAGGCAAGCAATCTGTATGAAATTTGCCCACCGTTTGATGTGTTGTTGACTGTCCAGTGCTGTTCAGCAGGGTTCACAGATGTCAGGAAATCATGCCTGTGGTTGTGTTTATATGACTGTACCATGATTGTAACATGATCAAAACACCATGACTGTACTATTTTTGTACCCTTTTTTGTACCATTGTTGTACCATGATGCATTGCTGATGCGCTTTGCCTGCGTCAACCACTCAAGTGCTGACTCATGTCATGACTCACTCCTGGGACCTGCTATGCATGCTTCCCTGCAGCAAAAAGACATGGTGGTCATGCTCCACAAACAACCATGCTGGCATGGCTGCTGTACAAATTATGCCGATACAAATGATTTAGTGTAGCTCAAGAACTGGTCTGTACATCATCCCAGGTGTTTGAGGAGATGAAGGCAGCCGGGAATCTGAAGCCAACAGCGACCACCTATGGCTGCTTGCTGATGGTGTGTGCGAGGCAGGGCAATGTGGACAGGGCATTCCTGCTGTATGAGGAGGCTTACGACACTGGGGTGCTGGCCACTGACGAATGCCACAACATCCTCATTGGCATCTGCTCTGATGCTGGCAGGTCAGACTTCTGCCCTGAACACACAAGGCACCGATCTGATGCATTGTTCGTGCTCCAGATGAGCCAGATGAGCTGTTCCATGTCTCAGATCCTGTGATATCAGTTTGTGAAGCCTGCATGGCAGTCTTGCTTAGGATTGGCAGAAGTGAAGGCCACTGGTGTAGACTGACATAGACATGAACTTTACCACTTGGAATGTACCGCTTGTGTGACAGTGTATGCTTGTGATCAGCTTAAGCTGGCGACAGACAAGTCGCCTGAGTGACGAGCCTTAGGTCTGTCTATGTGTGTGTGCAGGGTGGAAGAAGCTCTAGACCTGGTGAAGGCCCTGGCTAGCAAGCATGGGTCAATGCGGCAGGCCACCCTCAACTCCCTCATCCGTTCCCTGCTCAATGTGGCCCAGGCGCCCCGTGCGCTGCGCATGCTGAGCATCATGCTCAACCTGGGGCTGAAGCCCTACAAGAGCACTGTGAATGCCCTCATTGCTGGTTGTGCTC
>JAABUS010005990.1_pt1 | contig 15272 bp, 12 predicted proteins | sample 5560161 | NCBI WGS metagenome assembly JAABUS01 (sample SAMN10711885, study PRJNA513376) | rock metagenome | isolation source: Antarctica rocks | place: Antarctica: Victoria Land, Trio Nunatak nord | collected 2016-01-04 | reverse complement strand
TACTATGTGTCGGTATCTTGTACCATGGCGCATCTATCCTCCTTGCCAACAAAGTTGATTATTTTTATTAGCTTTATTTTTAAAAAACAAACATATAAGGGTTATACCTTCTGATTAATAATTCAAATAAATCGCTCTCCCCATTAATAACTCTTGTAATGAGTTCAATTTGTGATGATTGCTGGTATGTCGTCATATCTACTATTGTATTAGCTATTACTATAAATCTCCAAATTTATAAATCAAAATTACTGCTGGTTTTTGCCTTTAGCGTGACTGACAAAAACCAGCAATAATTCACTTTACTGTTAATTTACCTTTCATCACAGGATGAATAGTACATAAATAATATGCATCTTTTATTACAATCATATTCCAGGATTTTCCCGGAGCCAGTGTCGAAGAAGACCATTCTTTATTTTTTTCTTCCGTTACATTGTGATCTACAATATCCCGGTTAATCCATATTACGGTGTCGCCTTCATTCACCGCAATCTCTGCCGGTGTAAATTTCATTTGTTGAATTACAACAGTATGTACTTTGGTTTCCTTTTCATTCGCCTTTACTCTTTCTTCTGGTGTAGAGCACCCTGCAAGAAAAACGAATACAATCAATATTAGGATATGGTTTGTAAATCTTGTTAATTGATTTTTCATTTTGATGCAAACATTTTTTGAACCATTTCTGCATGTTCAAGATGCGCCTTGAATGCCGGTACAACATTCTGTAACAGATCTTTTAATTCCTCGTTCGTTGCCTGAGGTACTATCACAGTTTCTATGGCTGCTATTACAGCTTTGTGATAGGCTACTTCGTTATCTATATACGCCTTATTAAATGCTTTGGCAGATTTAGATAGCAGCATCTTCCTTGTTTTAACTGCCTCGGCTGTCAACTTTCTGCTTACGGCATTATCTTTTGGTGTAACCTTCAGTTTTGTTACAAGTGCTACCGCCTGGTCAATAACCGCCTGATGATCTTTTGCCATTGTTTCTGCAAATTTTAAAAGATCAGCATTCTTTGACTTTTGTTTTGCAATTTTTGCAAAACCTATGTCACCCTGGTTAGCCACTACAGCAGCAGAAGCTATTTCAGGATCAGAAAGTTTAGGAGTGCTTTGGGCAAAAGCTGAAGAAGACAAGAGAACAGAGAATATTGCTAACGCAATGCTTGTAACCATTTTAAGTTTCTTCATTTTATTACTTTTTTTATCATTAGAGTAAATGAAAATGTAGAAGGTTACAAACAAAACTTTTTTAAAAGATATCGCTGAGGGTTTTTATTCTGATATACAGGAAGTAACATTTGGTAATCATAATGAAGTAGATAAGTTTCTGTTTTCTGCCTCACCCGAAATTTCGATGTACTATTTAAAATGGCAGATGTAGAACCTCTGCTTCAAGCACGGATCAAAGCAGTTGAATTTTACACTGTAGAATGCACCCGCTTTTTGAGCAATTAGCGTTAAGCTTAGCTATAACATATACACAATATCAGAAGCATTTGTAGGATAAGAGAAAATTGTTTTTTTCAATTGACTGCCTGTTATGTTGGCATTCATTGCTACTGCAAAAATGTTAATGATGTCTTCTGCATGATGTCCAAGAAGGTGCGTACCAATAATTTGGTCGTTATCTTCGTTGTATTTACAGACCCTCAAATAGCAGGTGTAGGTATGGATGAAAAAGAGGCAGAAGAAAAAGGAATACTCTATCAGGTTACCGTATTGCCTTTATCAGAAGTTCCAAGAAGCATTGCAGCATTAGATACAAGAGGTTTTATCAAGCTAATCAGAAACCCCGAAACAGACCTGTTATTAGGTGCAAGAGTGGTAGCCCCTGAAGGCAGTGAAATTATAATGGAAGTAAGTTTAGCGATTAAGTATAGATACCTGTACATGAACTTACTGCAATGTTTCATCCTTATCTAACATTAAGCGAAGGCATCAAATTAGCAGCTTTATCTTTCACAACAAATGTAAAGAAAATGAGCTGTTGCGCCAGTTAAAAGGTATAGCAAACATCGAGGTTGTTTAAAATTCATTTTTTATAATACCGGCATTAGTTTTCATAGCATCATTGTTGCTTCGCAATCACTTCATCAGCATAGCAAAGGGGAGCTTTAGTCACTATTACAAAACGTTTAAAAAATTTAAACCGTTTCTTAAAACCAAAGAAAATTAAGATGAATCTTGATTTTTATAATAATATGTGTTATGGAACGAGCTTTTAGAAAAACAGCAGAGGATCAATACCGTCAAAAAATATATGCTCATCAATTAATAACAATTGATGGTTAACAGCAGTTTAAAAAACGGCTATTAGAAGAACTGCTCGCAGCATTTAAATAAATACCAATTGTTCCAATGTCCGCTTCTATATATTGCTCCACCAATAATTAATATGACCAACCATTTAAATAGTTACATAGCCTAAAGCAAATAAAATTGTTTTCTTAATTTTTTACTGTCCATGTTGTTATTAAGTATAAGTTATAAAAGTAACAGAAGATGTTGCTACCGACAAGGAATTTAGTACTTTTATAAAAATGTGATTGATGGAAACTTTAGTAATACAATTAAAAAATGATTAAGCAAGAAAATTGCTTTAGGATTTGGAAGAACTTGAAATTCTGGAAGTGATCAATGAATCCTATCTTCAAAAAAATTCTGCCGGTTTAAAAATTTCCGATCTAAAAATAAAATTGCCTCACCCATGAAAGAAGAGGCCATTATTATTCAACTTCAGGAAATACGCAATGAATGGCAACCAACTATTTAATAGATACAAGTGTTGCAATAAAACAAAGCCCTAAGTGGAAAATTCGGTTGAAGTAAAAAATACCGAAATTGGCCAATACTTTTTTACATGCTTCGGCAAGAGATGCCGTCATTAATTATTCTGCTAAAGTTCTTTCTATTTTTTCAATCAACATTAATCTTTAAGCCTTATATATTTTTCGATATTTATCCTGTTAACTCCAATACTGTCTATCTTTTCGATGCCTTGTTGCACAAGTGTATCGTTGCTGATGTGTACGGTAAAATGAAAATCATTTCCTTCCCACTCCCTTGCATTGCAATACTCAAGATGCTCAGTGTAAGCCGAATCATTCAGGCGATAAGTTCCGCCGCCTGAAGAAAAGGGTTGAATCCTTTCCTTTATTAAGGTCATGTCCCATAAATGCAAAATGTGTTTTATTTATTATTTTAATGAATGATTTGCCATTCAAATAATCTGTAACTGTAGTATCGTTTTTTTCCACAGTGGTGCCTGATAGTAGTTTCCATGTTCCCTGTATGGAAAAATTATTTGCTTTTGATGTTTCCTGTTGTGTATTACTGTTGTATGAAATTAGCAGGGCGGTCATTGCAATAAGATGGATAAAAATTTTCATGGTTTTGTTTTGGTTTTATAAACAATTACGAAAGGTCCAACCTGAAACTTCTTGTTGGTAACAAGACCTGCACATGGTGAAAAAAACTTAACTTTAAGCAATTGTATTGCAGTCCTCATTACTACATAATTAAAATCAAAATGTACTATGGCAAAAGAAATGATTATTGAAAAGAATGTTTCAATCAATAAAAGTATCAGTGAAGTATTTGAGTTTTTGAAAGAAACAAAGAACCAGGACAGGTTCAGTGTATGGAATATGAAAGACCCTGATATGAAGAAAAATTATTCAGGTGTTGATGGAACGAAAGGTTTTGTTTATTCATGGGACAGTAAAGACAAAAATGTTGGTGCAGGTTCGCAGGAAATTACAAACATCAATGAAGGAAGCAGGATTGACTATGCGATGAGATTTATACGGCCCATGCAAAACACTGCCACCGCAAGCTTTGTTTTAAATAAAATTAACGACAATACAACTTCTGTTACGTGGACATTTCAAAGCCCAACAAAATTTCCGATGTCTTTATTTGCACCCATTTTTAAAAATATATTAGGTAAACAACTTAACCAGGGCCTGCAAAACCTTAAATCATTATTGGAGAAGAAATAGTTTTCGTACCGGACAGGGTATGTAGACTGCAGAAAAAGTAATAAAGCTTAATGCGATGCTTGCAGCGTATGCAGCTAAAAACAAAATTGTGTATCTCGATTATTTCAACGCAATGAAAGATGAACGAAATGGTTTGCCTGAACATAATCGCAGGATAATGTTCACCCAAATCTTGAGGATATAAAATAATGAACCAATAGCTGAGAAAGCAATCGCAGAAGCGTTGAAGCGTAAATAACCGCTTTGTACTAGGGGCAGTTTGAATTAATAGTTCTGTTTATAACAGCTTTAAAAGGAGAAACCGCAGGAGAAAATATCTATAAAATGATTTGTATTTGTGGTAGATTAAGAACCATAAATTTGCTGAGAATTAACAAGGTTAATCCCAAAATAGTAATTTATGAAGGAACTCAGGAGCAATGAACAGGGAGAAATTTATAAAGAGAGTTTGGGTTACAGGCCTAATATTCCTCATATAATTAAATACATGGGTTCTAAAAGAGAACTAATAGAATATTTAACCACTGCCATTAATGAGATTTACGAGGGAGAAACACTTTGCGATTTATTTGCAGGTACTAGTATATTAAGCGGTGCCCTAGGACATGAAGCAGCGATGCATTCAAATGATATCCAAGAATACTCGGCAGTGTTAGCAAAGACGTATTTAGGGGATTATGAATGGAGTAAGTACGACGGATTAGTTGACAAATTAGTTAAAAAAGCACAAGCACATGTAGAATTTGTAAATAATGTTTATCCCGAATTAGAATTTTTCTACAATACAAAATTAACTCTTAACGAGTTTAATGCTATAGAACAACAACAGCAGGAATTAATCTATTTTGAATTTGAGGATATTGAACATCATTTGTTTATTAAAGATTATTCAGGCACTTATTGGTCATTTGAACAATGCCTTTGGATCGATGCTATTAGAATTGCTGCCGAAGAATATTCTAAAACTCCTGTCTATTATCCTATATTATCAAGTTTAATGTTTGCAATGGCCTATAATGCTCAAAGTACAGGCCATTATGCGCAATATCGCAATGCATATAATATTGCTTCAATGAACGATATTGTCATTTATAGGAATAAAGAGATTTTGCCTTATTTTAAGAAGAAACTTATTGAGTTAATGGAGTGGACTGGCAGAAATGCTTTGAATCACTCTGTTACGACTCTTGATTATATGGATTGCTTAGAAATTATACCTACTGAATCTTTAGTATATGCAGACCCACCTTACGCTTTTGTTCATTATTCAAGATTTTATCACGCATTAGAAACTCTGGTTAAATATGATTATCCAGAAGTAAGCCATAAAGGCCGTTATAGGAATGACAGACACCAATCGCCATTTTGTAAAAGAACTACGGTGTCAAATGCTTTTAGCGAAATGTTTAAAAAAATTCAAAAAAAGCGAGCCAAACTTATATTAAGTTATAGTAATACAGGAATGATAACTTTAGAACAAATACTGAAGCTTGCTAATATTATTTTTGAAGATAGGTACTCTATTTCTACAAAAGCTATAGATTACACTCATAGTACAATGGGTAGATTTGAAGATAAATCAAGAGAAGTAAAAGAATTTTTAGTTATCGCTCAGCCAATATAAATTTAATGTCAAAAGAAGTTGATTTTTCAAGGTTAAAAACGTCATGGACGAAGTACGATATTGTGCAAGTAATGGAAGTTATTTATAATGTTCAGACTATTGAAAAATTTAAGAACAGAGAAGCAGGCATTGATGAACCTATATTAAGATCTTTTCTTGGCATTAAATCACTTGATGATCCCATACCTGATTATTGGATAAAAATTCAAGACTCTCCGACTGAAAAGAACTTGTTTGCCTTATTTGCCACAATTTTCACTCACGGTGATATAGTTGAGGAATTTGCAACGAAGTATTCTACAGGAGATATGAAAGGCATCTTTAAAATAGAGCCAGGGAAACAGTATACTAATATCAGAAGTGCTTTAATTGAATCTGGAGCCGCGGAACCAATATATAGACGCACTCCAGAAGTGCCGTATGACTTTTCGCCTATTTTCCAAAACCCAGAAGTGGGTAGACTTTTTAAGCAGGTGTTATTGGAGCGAATTTCAAGATTAACAGATGCAGAATTGTCTGATGACGATTTTTATAAAATATGTTTCTCAAACAATTTTCATAAGGCTTTAAGTGTTTCTGAAGATCAGTTCAAATCCTGGTTGGATGGCTCTATGAGCGGTCTGGATAATTTTATTAAGGGGGGAGATACTTTTGTAGAGAAAGTTGAGATCTACAATTTCTTTTCAGTTGAAGAAGCTATTTTGAATTTTGAAAGCTCAAAGGAGATTTATTTTTTAGGAGAAAATGGAGATGGGAAATCACTGATTTTAATGGGAATTTATCTTGCGTTTAATAGCAATTTTATATTAGAGAAAACTGATCTCGAGCAAACTGGTAGAGCAGCTGATATTTTAAGAAATAACAAAGATTTTAAACTATTTGGTTTTGATGAAAGAGGACAAAAATATAGTTCTCAAAAGGGAATTTTTCTAAATAATCTTTTTGCCTATGGCACACATAGGGGAAGATACTCGACCGATAAACCAGAGGAGTACGGCTTCATGTCTCTTTTTGATAGTGAATACACTTTAATCAACCCGATTTCTTGGTTAAAAGATCAAAAACTATTAGAACTAGAAAAAAATGTTAAGTTAAAAGAAAATGGGGGAACAAAAGTCAGATCAAACTTTTTCTCTGTTGAATTATTAGAAAGAATGCTTTTTGACTTACTTGAAAAAAATGTTGAAATAAAAGTTGAAGGAAGTGGTGTTTCTTTTGTTGAAAAAGGAACTAGTTTGACATTTGATCAGTTATCAGAAGGATATAAAAGTATCTTGATTTTTGTTTCCGACTTATTGAACAGGCTTAGTAAAATTTCCATTGAAGGAGAGATAATAACAGATGTTAAAGCTGTTGTTTTGGTAGATGAAATAGACCTTCATCTTCATCCAAAATGGCAAAGAGTTATAATAGGCAAATTAAGAACGCTCTTCCCCAATATTCAATTCATATTTACTACTCATAGTCCAACAATAATACAAGGGGCTTCTGAAGAAGCAATCATTTTTAGAGTTTATCGATATAAGGAGGATGGAAAAACAAGAGTTAGCAATCCGTATTATCGAAAAAATTTAGATCACTTAATGATTAATACAGTTCTTACTTCTCCTTTATTTGGCCTTAATGATTCAAGGATGAATTCGAATGATAACAATTCTGATACGAGTGAGACTTACCTTTTATACAGAATTAATAAGAAACTTGAAGAGGAATTGGAAAAACAAAAAGCGGATGGTAAAAAGTTCATTGATGATCATGATATTGATGAATTAATTCAAACTATAATCAAAGACGAATTAGGAAAGAAAAATGATTAAGATAGAGAAAGATATTTCAGCCATTCCGCAATCTTTAATTCCTGCTTTTGATGACTTATTTCCAAATCTACCTGAAGTTCCTACAATTACAAAAAATACACATGCAAAGAGAATGGAGATTATTAATGGTGAAGCATATATAGACAAAGAGGAGTATAATAGTAAATATAAACGGGAAGATATCAAAGCTGCATTAAATGAAATTTATAAAAGCAAATGTGCTTACTGTGAAATGAAAGTAGAACAATTGCACGTTGAGCATTACAGGCCTAAAAGTAAATACTATTGGCTTGCATTTAGTTGGGACAATTTAATTGTAGCCTGTGCAACATGTAACCAAAATAAAGGGACGAATTTTGAATTAGTTGGAGATAAAGTAAAATTTGATCCTACAGAAATTAATCTCCGTAACATTAATAATAGTTCGATTGGCTACGATTTGATTGAGCAGCCTAAAATGGTTAACCCTGAAATAACTAATCCCGAAGGGCAAATCAAATTTAAAAGAGATGGGGTTATAGAGTCTGAAGATGAGCGTTTTGCCTACACTATAAACAAATGTAAACTTGATAGAAAATGGCTTGACGATGAAAGAAAACATCTTTTAGAGGTTTTTGAAAGACATATTAGATCTGCTTTGATTGAAAGTAAAAGTATAAATGAACAAAAAAAAGAGATTTCATCTATTGTAATACAATTTGTGAGTGATTCAAAAGACCTTAAGCTTCAGTTTTTAGGGTTTAGACGGTTTGCTATTTCAATCGGTTGGTTAAGTGAAATTGTTCAGGAAATGAATTAGTAATGTTGTTCTAAATACTTGATAAATCAGTTTTTGTTCATATGCTTTTGCAATCCACCTGCCTTTTGATATTTTTTTAAACATTCATTCCGCCTGAAACTTCAATGCGTTGCGCATTTATCCACTTTGCTTCGGGAGTGCATAAAAAAGCAACGACACCGCCAATATCTTCCGGTAAACCTGCACGACCTAGTGCCGTAACACTTGCAACGGCCTTATTTACCTGTTCGTTATCTCTTACACGTCCACCACCAAAATCTGTTGCAATGGCACCAGGGGCAACTACATTTACATTAATACCGCGTGCACCCAATTCTTTTGCAAGGTATCTGCTAAGTACTTCCACCGCACCTTTCATGCTTGCATAAGCGCCTGAGCCAGGATAGCTAAAACGTGCAAGGCCACTTGAGATGTTTACAATGCCACCTCCGTCATTAAGATAAGCCAATGCCTTTTGTGTAAGGAAGAACACGCCTTTAAAATGAGTATTCATTACCTCGTCAAATTGTTCTTCTGTGGTTTCGCTAAATAATGCATGTAATCCAGTGCCTGCATTGTTTACAAGGAAGTCGAGGTGATCTGCATTAAATGTATCTTTTAATACATCTTTCAATTTTGCAAAAAAAGCATCGAAGCTTTTTACATTACCTGCATCCAGTTGTAAGGCTGCTGCCTGTTGCCCCATTCGCTGTATTTCTGCAACTACTGCAAGTGCCTCTTCTTTTTTTGAGTTATAGGTTAGTACTACATCTATGCCTTTTTTGCTAAGACTAAGCGCCATGTTTTTACCAAGTCCACGGCTGCCGCCGGTTACTAAAGCGATCTTTTTTTTGTTGTTTTCCATCTTGATTTACTATTTAAAATTGATATAGCAAAGGTGAGACGAAAACAGAGAAGCGCATTTGCAAACATCAATCTATTGTTTGCAAAATTCAAATATTGCTTTTAAGAGCGATAAGCTACGGGGGCAAGTGATGTTTGTTTTCTGAAGAAGTTGGAGAAATGGGCTACTTCTTCAAAACCCAGGCTATCAGAAATTTCAGATATATTCCAGTTGGTTTGTTTCAACAAAATCTTAGCTTCCCTGATTACCCTGCCGCTAATTATTTCGGTCGTTGTTTTGCCTGTATTTTCTTTTAATACCTTGTTTAAATGGTTCACATGAACCGCGAGGCGATCTGCATAATCTTTAGCTGTTCTTAAAATCAGCTTTTGCTGCGTTGATTCAATAGTGAACTGTCGCTCGAGCAGTTCGATAAATAAAGAAACAATTCGGGCCGAAGCATTATGTGTTGGATAAAGAGCTGCAGCAGGCTGCAACTTTTGTCCGTAATGGATCAGCTCTAAAACGTAATTGCGCAGCAAGTCGTATTTATAAGCATAATCAGATGATAACTCTTTTTGCATTTTCACAAAAACGGCAGTCAACTCCTGCCATTCTTCATCAGGAATCTGAAAAACGGGGTAGCCGCCGGGTTTAAAAATAGGAAGATCGTCTATTACCATTCCGCTTTTATTTTTAACTAAAAACTCATCGGTAAAAATGCAGAAGTAACCGGATTGATCTTCATCTTGTGGAATATAATTATATGGTATTTTGGGCGTTGCAAATAAAAGCGTGTTGTTTTCTACCTCAATAACCTTATCAGCATATTCTACCTTATATCTGCCTTTCAGCAAACTTATTTTATAATAAGCCCTCCTGTTATATGGCATAACCGGCCTTATCTTAAGATTGGCTATTACGTCCTCGTACCTGAACACATTAAAATGACCTATTTCTTTAGATATTTCTGTGGGAAGGGGAGTAGCTATATCCTGGTAGAATTCTTCAACAGAAGTTGTTGCATGGTAGTCGCTGTTTGTAAATTTCAAATGTACGAAAACCTGCTCAAAGTATTAAAGGATTGATCAGCGTACACTACGATAGCTCTGGTTTGGCTGAAACAATTCGCCTTTTGTTCACTGCAAACATTTGTGCTTTACGTTGGACTTTAAGCCTAATGCATTTTGATTCAATTCCCTGATAAGCAATTCATAAAAGTCACGCACCGCAATCCGAAAACGGCCTGTTATCGTTCCCGGAGGGCTTATTTTGGTTTTTTGGAATTGTGTTGTGGGATTATCAGGGAACTCAGACCGGATACTTCAAAATCACACTCAGTAGAGGATGAATTTTTGGCATACAAACGAGTGGTCAGTTGAAGCTAATCCTGACTTAAGAAAAACCACTGCATCCTTATGAATTAGAGGTGGATTGGATGTCATATGATCCATTGAAAAAATGAATAAATTTATTGTCGTTAATTTTCATCTGCAATCTCTTCGTCCTGCAGGGTATCCTCAAAGGCATATGATGCGACGGGATCCTCAGCATGGTGTTACTTAGGCATTTACATAGTCATCGTCTAACTGTAGCACAAGAGGATAAGTGTGACCTCTAAGTGCACAGGTTTTAAATTTTATCAATCATTTTGTAGTGAACCTATTCAAGTATCCTTCTAATTTATTTTATTACTATTACAACAGATCTTAAGAAAGATGGCATAGAGATAGTTCCATCTTTAATTGCCACCGTTGTCCATTCATCTTTCCATGGATCATATACTTTCGCAGTATGAGCAGTGGCTCTACCTGTATCTTCCAGCCGTATGTAAAAATCAGTTTTCAAGACAGGAGGAATGTTTTGAAGGAATTCCGTTTTCCAGTTATTTTCAGCATTCCTGCACCAGATGATTGTTTGATTTTTTCCTTTCAGTCCGTAGGCTCTTACCCCTTGGCTGGCAAGCGTGAAAGGGGTAAATCTCTCTTCTGCGGGATCAATTCCTTTAATTGCATTTTGAAATCTTTGGTAATGATACCATAAATGCTGATGCTCTACATAACTGTCCCAATGCCACATTCCGCCCGTTCCAGCGGCTCCGCAAAAGAAGGGAGCAAAAATCATATCGTGAATAAGTACACCTGCTGTATCAACAAGGTACAACTTTGAAGGCCCCGCATGATTGGCCTCAACTGCGCCAATTTCATACACTACAATTGGTTTATTCTGCACATTACTTTGAGCGAACTGAATTGCGGGAAAAATCATGGAGTCAACCGGACGGGTTATATCATCGTACTGACTCCAGTCTTTACCAGGGTCTATATAACGATGCAATGAAACATAAGGATTGTTGTGTAATCCAAAAAATTGTTCATACCTGCCTGCAGCATCTTTAGAATGCAGGCTTCCCAAGGTCTGTGTTACCAAATGATTGGGGAATAATGCTTTTACTGAATCCAAAATTTCTGTGGTAAAGGCGAACCAGTCTTTGCTATCCACTGCATCCATTTCATTCCACAGTTCCCAGCCAAATATTTGTTTGTTGTTTTTATATTTTTCCGCCAGGGCTTTTACCCGGTTCAGGTAATATTTCTTCCCTTTTGCTGTATTTATATATTCTTTAATGCCTGTAAATGGACCTCCGTTATCTGCTGACAATACTGTACTGTTTGCCCAGGGCTGCTTAGCCTCACCACCCGAAATAGATCTGATATTCTGTAAAGTAAATTTGATCCTGATCTGGTATTTTTCAGCCAACTGCAAAACCTTGTCAATACGGGCGAATTTGGTAGAGCTATATTGCCCTGCCTTCTGATCTTCTATTTCTAAGAAGGGAGAGCTAATCCAGATTCTCATTGCGTTGCCACCATTAGTGGAAAAATTCCTGAAATAATTTTCTATTGTTGCAAAGGCAGCAGGTTCATCCTGGCCTGCAGGAACAATATAATTAATCATAACAGGAATCCAGGTTTTATTATCTGTTGTTTCAAAATATGCCGGATATTTTGTGCTGATTCTAACAAATCCACTTCTTTGATTCAGTAGAGTTGCGTTCTGACTCTGTACATTGCAGGAAATCAGCCCAGCTAATAAAACCAATAAAATTACCCCCTTACTTTTCACAATAATATTTTTTGTATTTATGATTGCGTCTTTTAAGCGCCATAGCCTTCTTTGCCCATATTTTAAAATCCAATATTCCCACTACCAAAAATAATTTCACAACTTCAGTTTTTGATTTAGCTAATCTTAATTAATAACAGATTGCTCTCTTTTATCAATACAGGATCTGTTAATTCAATGACACATTTTGTTCCGGTTTGTGTAAGTTTGGTTGCCTTTGCCTTATTATTAAGTAAGACACTGGCATTTTTCGCTTTATGATTTTTATCCAGATCAACAGTGATTTTTTTCAACCTCAACTGTCCATTATGCACATTGATTTGAGATTTAAATTTTTTTTCATCTTTTTGCTGGCTATAAGTCCCCCAACCTTCAGCACTGGTAAATGGAGCCTTAAAGTTTTCAGGATTAACCCTGGGATTAAAACCAATCTCACCCTTCGGTCCATGGTAAGTGTATCCACAAGCATTGATGAATGTACCATAGCTTGCCATAGCCCTGGCATAATGATCACTGCATTCTATTTCATTGAAAGGATTTCTTTTATATGCATGATACCGGTCATGGATGGATCTGGTAAGCACCAATGATTCCTCTACCATTCCCTCTGCCATCATGTGGGCAGCTACCTGGTGTTCAAAGCCGCTCATACATTCACTGAAATAACCAATTTGCCAGGCCTTTGCCTCGCCGTAAGGCTTATCATCATTTTTGGGATTAGTGTTCATCACCATTCCACCTTCTCCTGCTAATGCATAAAACCTGCCTCCGGGATGATCTTTGATATAGGGTCCAACATCGGGCATATAATTATATTTCCATAGAGAGTGTAACGCACTCATGGTTTTTTCTTTATCCAAAATTCTTTCAAGCCCAACCTGCCATGCCCATGCCTGACCATATACCTGATCAATATGACAAGTGTTATATGATCCTACTCCCTTCTTTCCTTCCTTTGGATCTGGCCGGTGTATAAAGTATTCACCATTGAAAAGAAACGTCTCCATATTTTTTCTGCCCTTTTCTACATAGTTACTGCACTCCGAAGCAAAAGTTGTATCATTCATTTCCTCTGCCATTGCCTGGCCTGCACGAACTCCTGCAATACAAAGACCTACAAGCCAGGCAATCTCCCCACTCCATAAAGCGTCCAATGTATTTTCCATTGGCGTATCTAACATGCCATCTTTATTTTTATCCTGTTGCATCACAAATACCACAGCTTTTTTAATCTTAGGCCAATTATTCTTAAGTATTGATCCATCTTTCGACATTAAAAATTCCCTGTAAATCCGCAATAACGTCCCTGCCTGGCCATCAATAGAGGGCCCCGTTTTTTCCCCACGGATTTGTATCATCCCTGTTTTTTCGTCATAGCCTATACCTAAGTCAAGGCGCTCCCGTTCATCTCTTTCTAACTCCGGAAAAATCCGGGACATGGCTTGTGCATATTGATAAACATGGGTACAGGTACCATGACAACAACCGACACCTTCCCAGGCATAAAATCTTCCTGATTTAAATCTATGAGAAGTTGTTGTAGCCAATGTGGAAATATTTAAAAAAGTTCTTTCCAAAAACCACCAGGGGAGTGTGCTATCATACCAGGTTTTCTTCCAAAGAAAGGTCCGTTGCCGTAAAAAACTTAACTTTTTTGATATATAATCCACCACGGCTGCGGCATTAGAAAAGTCTTTAGTATAAAAGTGAAAATCAGCGTCCTGCACTGTCATTCCCTGGTTAGGCGGCTTATTAGGAAAAGATACGTTAGGCGTATACCACGAAATAATAAAATCGGATGATATTGTCTGATTGGGCTTTATAATATGTGTTGTTGTTATAGCAGCTATAGGGGCATCACTGGTATTAGTGATAAAATTCTTAACAGACGCTGCAGAAGTATTTTTTCCTTCTGTTATATCTTGAATACATGCAGCCTTTTTATCAATGGCAGCAAAAACCATGTTTCCAAAATCTGCAGCTTTTGTAATTTCTTTATTTTCGGTTTTACATGTTAGGGCAATTCCTTTGTAACCGGTACTTTTCAGTAATTCATTGACCCTTGTAAAATCAGTCTTTTGTTTCGCCGTATACTGCAACATTTTATTTTCCAGCCAACCTATTATATCTACTGTAATATTTTCTTTAGAAAGATTTTTTATGGAGATAGACTGTATGGTAGCGGGCAATCCGCTATTATAAGCGTCTCCGGGTATGAAAGGCGAAAAAGCTTGAAGCTTAATTTGTAAAGGCAATTTGTTATCTATATAAGTGACCGTTGCAACCGGATAAGTACCTTCAAAAATAATTTCATCCCAATCATCGTGATGCAATCTTTTAATAATTTCAGACTCTTTGTATTTGATTTTTAATGCAAAACCTTGTTGCACCGGATTTACATTTTCAGCAGCAGGTTCAAGGTATAATGTCCCAAAAACGTTATTGATCTCCTTAACATTAAATCCTTCTAATTTTATGGGAAGTATTTTAGGTATCGCTCCCAAAGGATTTTGATTAAAGATATCCCAGAGCCAGAGTCTTCCATCACCTCCCAAATATAAGGATCCGCAACAAATACCACCGACAGGCATTCCAATATAGCGCAATTCATTTTTAGTTTTGAGATAAGTGGTCGGCCTTCCCCGTTCATACAATGATTCCACCCATTTACGATCCAATTTTTTATCAGCAGGAAACCTTGAGGGCAAAAAATCCGTCATCTTAAAAGGGCCGGCAATCAGAGGAAGTTGAGAAGTTAAGAAGCCACCCGAAAGTAATCCCGAGGATTTTAAAAAGTTGCGTCTTTTCATGGTAAATATGATTAATGATATTGTTTAAAGCTGCTCTAAGTTCAAAACTAATTCCTCACAATTAAATCATCAGGCAAAACAAGCAGACTATTTCTGCTTTTTCCATTTGTATTTATCAGCCTTCCATTTACAACAATCTTAAAGTTCTTTCCATTAGATATAGCGATAGTAGTTTTAAACTCTTCTTCCCATGGCTGCAATAAAAATTTAGAAGATAAAAATGAATTAGCCTGAATGATCACAGAATCATGTTTTATATCAACT
>JAABUS010005989.1_pt1 | contig 15277 bp, 16 predicted proteins | sample 5560161 | NCBI WGS metagenome assembly JAABUS01 (sample SAMN10711885, study PRJNA513376) | rock metagenome | isolation source: Antarctica rocks | place: Antarctica: Victoria Land, Trio Nunatak nord | collected 2016-01-04 | reverse complement strand
GTCCGGGTCACGCCGGCCAACGCCCAGGAGCGTGCGCAGGTCGCCGCGCTGGCGGCGGCCGTTCAGGAGGCGACCGGGGAGACGGTCGAGCTGGCCTACGTCGACCAGGGGTACACCGGGGCGGTCCCGGCGGCCGATGCCGCCGACCATGGCATCCGGCTCGAGGTGGTCAAACTGACCGACGCCAAGCACGGCTTCGTGCTGCTGCCGCGGCGCTAGGTGGTCGAGCGCTCCTTCGCCTGGGCCACGCGGTTCCGCCGGCTCGCAAAGGACTACGAGCGGCTGCCCGAGACGGTCGCCGAGCTGCAGGGCCGCGGCGTCGGCTTCCGGAGCCTGACCGAGCAAATCGACACCACGACGCCCGGCGGCAAGCTCGTCTTCCACGTCTTCGGGGCGCTCGCCGAGTTCGAGCGCGACCTGATCCGCGATCGGACGCAGGCGGGGCTCGCCGCCGCACGCGCGCGCGGTTGTAAGGGGGGCCGGCCGAAGAAGCTGGCCGACCCGAAGACGGTGGCCCTCGCCCGCGAACTTCACGCCGCCGGGCAGACCGACGTCGCAACGATCTGCAAGACGTTGGGGATCTCCCGCGCCACGCTGTTCCGGTACTTACCTCCAGCCCAGAAAGTCCCCGCCCCGACGTTCTGGTGAGCGAACGCATGGACACGCCAGGTGCTCAGCTGGCATCGAACCGGTCCATGTCGGCTGATCTCAGGCGACGCAGTGCCTCCGTTGACACTCCCATGGGCCGATGCGACAATCCGGCGCCGCGTCGAGAACCATCGCTTTGGTGCGCGGCGCTGGCCTCCCTCGCCGCGTGCCGGTCAGGGACGAACGTCGTGATTAGTGTGGAGAGCAGCAAGATGACCAGACGCCTTGAGGACACTCCGACCTTCGGCCGTCGGCACGTCCTGCGCGGTGCCACCGGACTCGGCCTGAGTGCGATTGCTCTCTCGCGGCGTGGTGTCGACCTCGCGACCGCGCAGGACGTGACGTGCCCGCCGGCGGCCTCCCCGGTCGCCGATATTGGCACGCCGGAAGCGGCGAGCGGTCAGACCATCGGCGTGTCGGTTGCGTACCTTTCCGTGCCGTTCTACGCCAACTTCAAGACGGGCATCGCCGACGGGGCCACGCGGTTCGGGTTCGAGGACGACCTGCGCGAGGGTGGGGGCGGTGACCTCGCCAAAGAGGTCGGCGTCATCCAGGACTTCATCGCCAAGAAGGTCTCGCTCATTCTCCTGACCCCATCCGGCGAGGGCATCATCCCGGCCATCAAGCAGGCGAACGACGCCGGGATCCCAGTGATCGAGGTCAACAACCGCGCCGGGTTCGAGAGCGGCAAGGCTGAGGTCGTGACCTACGTCGGCGCCGACGACGTCGAGTTTGGTCGCCTCCAGGGCAAGCTCCTGATCGACTCCTTCGGCGGCAAGCCCGTCAAGGTCGGGTACGTCCAGGGTATCAGCGGCACGTCACCGCAGATCCTCAGGGGCCAGGGGTTCAACGAGGCGATCGCCGACCATCCGGAGATTCAGATCGTCGGCACGGTCACGGATGACTTCGACAGTGCCAAGGCGCTCGCCGTGACGCAGGACCTTCTGACCCGGTTCCCCAAGGGGCAGATGGACGTCATCGTCATGCAGGGTCCCGAGGGCGTAGCGGCAGCCGACTTCGCTCGGCAGAATGGTCGCGATGACGTCAAGTTCATCCTCGGCGACTACCCGGCCGATGTCCGCCAAGCGATCATCGATGGCTACGTGCTCGGCACGATCAATCAGGACCCGTACCCGCAGGCCTTCAAGGGCATGCACATGGCGTGGCTGTACCTCAACGGCCACGAGGCGGACATCCCGAAGCCCAACTTCCTCCAGCTGCCCATCATCACGCGAGACAACGCGGAGGCGACGTCGCCGGCGTGGGGCTGCTGACGAGCGTCGCCCTTACCCTATGCTTCACGCCTTTGTCGAGGTGAGGGTGCCCACATTCGCGATGAAGGTCTACGACCTCCAATGGTTCACGACCTTCGCCATGAGCTACGACGAGGCGGCCGAGGCCCTCGCCGGAGATGGGATCGACACCGTCCTGACCCAGAATCGGATTGATCCGCTTCCCAACTCCGGCGTCGACCAGCGCGACTACCTCTCCCGCTTCGGAGACCACCTCTCCAGCTACCGTGATGGCGCGTGGGTCGAGGCGCTGAGGCGCCGCGGGTTGCGCGTCCTGCAGACGAGCGCTGTCCTCTTTGACCCGGCCGCTCTCGAACGGTATCCGGATGCCCGGCCGATCGACGCCAACGGTGAGCCGGCGCGCCCAGTGGATTGGTACGTTGGGATCTGCCCGACGCACGAGGTGTACCTCGACGAGAAGCTGAGCAAGCTGGACCGCGTGGCCGAGGAGCTGGCGCCGGATGGGCTCTTCCTACAGTTCATCCGCTTCCCGGGCTTCTGGGAGAACTGGACCTGGTCGCCGGACTACGAGTTCTCGAACGCCGACCGGTTCTGCTTCTGCGATCGGTGTCGATCGCGCTTCGCAGCGGAGCAAAACATCCAGCTCCCGGCAGGCGACGCGGCCAGCCAGGCGGCCGTCATCCTCGATCATCACGGTGACGCATGGACCGCGTGGCGCTGCGGGGTCATCGCCGGCATCGTCGGCCGAGTCCGCAGCCTGCCTAGCGTCTCACGACGCGGGATCCCGCTGATGATCAACACGCTGCCGTTCCCTGATTCGGATTTTGGCGGCCAGGCGGTACGCCGGACCGTTGCCGCCCAGGACCTGGCGCTGCTGGCAGACCATGCCCAGGGATTCGAGCTCATGACCTATCTCCAGATCCTGAACCGGCCCGTCTCCTGGATGCCGGCCGTGCTCGACCGTGCCCGGGCCGAGCTCACCGGCAGGGACAGCCAGGTGGTGTGCACGCTTCAGGTCGATACACTCTACACCGAGGGGGTGCACGGCGCCCGGCAGCGACCTGCCATCGTCACCGCGGACGACCTGTGGGAGGCCGGAAGCTCCGCGCTCGGGGCCGGCGCGGACGGCCTCGTCTTCTACCACTGGACCGACATCCTCGTTGATGAGGCGAGGGACGGACGAAAACGAGCGGTGCTCCGGGCAATCACCGGTGTCTAAGCCCCGCCCTTCCCCATCATTCGGCATCGCCTATTTCGGCAACCGCTATCTGCACCACGCGCGGGCGGACCTCGCGGAGATGGCGACCATCGGGTCGTCGTTCGTGGTGCATACCTTCTCCGAGAGTGACCTCCGCTGGAATCCGGGCACGATGCGCGCGCTGGTGGACGCCGGGACGGAGGTCGGCCTCCAGAGCTGGATGACGCCGTGGGGACTCGGGGGCGTGTTCGGCGGTGAATCCCCGAGCTATGCGGTCATGACCCATCCCGAGGGCTGCCAGCGCGACGACCGGGGCACGCACCTCCCTGCCCTCTGCCCCCGCCAGCCGGCCTTTCGGCACCTCATGGAGCGGTGGCTCGACGCGGTGGCGGCCACGGGGGCACGGGTATGCCAGTGGGACGAACCCCACCTCGCCCGTCGCCCGAGCGACACCGAGGACCGTTGGGCCTGCCGATGTGTCGCGTGCCAGGTGGCCTTCAAGGAGGAGACGGGGCGTGACTTGCCAACCGCATGGGACCGGGAGGTGGACCGGTTCATGCGCCGGCTCCTCTCGGACACCGTTGCCTGGTTGACGACCGAGGCGCGACGGCGTGGCCTCGCGAGCTCGGTCGTCCTCCTCCCCGACGAAGCGGCGGGCGCCGATGACTGGGATGCGCTCGCAGCGCTGCCGGGGGTAAGGTATTTCGGGATCACGCCGTATTGGGTCCTTGCGGGCGTTGGACCGCAGCGCTGGGAGACGTACCTCCGCCGGTGGTGTGAGCGGCTCGTCACGGTGACCTCCGACGCGCAGGCGGAGCCGCTGGGATGGGTCCAGGCCTTCGCGATTTCGGCGGGCCGTGAGCATGAGATACGCCGCGGCATCGAGATCATGCGTGAGACCGGGATCACCACGATCGCCGTATGGGCATACCGGGCCTGTGCTGCGATGTCCGAGCTTGCCCCGGACGACCCGGAGCTCGTCTGGCACACGGTCCAGGACGCCGTCGTGACGGCGGGCACGGCGTCATGACCGATGGCGCGTCGCCGCCGCTCGAGCGACCGCTGCTGCAGGCGACGGCCGTCAGCAAGCACTTCGGCGCCGTGGTCGCGCTCGACGACGTGTCGATCACCCTCTACCCGGGCGAGATCGCAGGTCTGGTGGGGGACAACGGGGCCGGCAAGTCGACCCTGATCAAGATCCTGAGCGGCGCCCATGGCGCGGATGGGGGCACGATCAGCCTCGATGGGACGCCAGTTCACTTTGCGTCGCCCTCGGAGGCACGCTCGGCCGGCGTCGAGACGGTCTATCAGGACCTGGCGCTCGCGGGCAACATGACCATCTGGGCGAACATCTTCCTCGGGCGCGAGCGGATGATCGGGCCCGAGCGGATGCAGCTCCTCGACAAGCGGCGGATGGCGCGGGAGGCCCGCGAGATGCTGGAGCGTCTCGGTCTGAATGTGCCGCCGATCAACTCGACTGTGGCGTCGCTGTCGGGGGGGCAACGACAGGCTATCGCGATTGCGCGGGCGGCGGCCTGGGGAATGAAGGTCATCATCTTGGACGAGCCGACGGCCGCCCTCGGGGTGGCGGAGACGCACGCGGTCGAAGAGGTGATCAAGGGGTTGCGGGACAAGGGCTTCGGGATCCTGATGATCAGCCACAACCTCCAGCAGATTGACCGGCTGACCGACCGGATCTGGGTCCTGCGTCGTGGTCACATGGTCGATCACTGTCGGCGGGCAGACACCGATCTGGAAGAGATCGTCAGTGTGATCACCGGGGCGGCCGTCGGCTTCTCGGCAGGTCAGGCGGTATGAGCGCCCCGGCCACGGGTCGTGGGTTGTCCCCGCGTCGGTCGCGATTCGATGCCCTCGACGCGCTCCGCCGGTATGGGATTGCCATGGTCTTCCTCGCGCTGGTCACGACCATGCTGATCGCCTCGCCACAGTTCCGTACGCAGGGCAATCTCCTCAACCTCCTCCAACAGAACGCTATCATCGGCATCCTGGCCTGCGGCATGACTTTCGCGATCATCCTGGGCGGGTTCGATCTCTCCGTCGGTGCCAATGCCGCGCTCTGCAGCGTCGTGGCGGCCAGGGTGATGATCGACGTCGACATCGGTCTCGGCATCGCGGCGGCCCTACTGGCGGGCACCATCGTGGGGCTCGTCAACGGGCTGCTCATCGCCTATGTCGGCGTGAACCCGTTCGTCTCGACGCTCGGCACGATGACCGTCATCCGTGGGTTGGTCTACGTCTACACGAACGCCACGCCACTCTTCGGCGTCGACTTCTCGTTCACCCGGGTTGGGCTCGGTCGGAGCGTCGGCGTCCCGAACCCGTTCTGGATTTTCCTTGGGGTCGCGCTCGTCCTCGGGAGCTTGCTCAGCTTCACCCGGTTCGGGCACTACGTCTATGCCATCGGCGGCAATGCGGTCGCCGCCAGGCAGATGGGGATCAATGTCAAGCGCATGCGGCTGCTGGTGTACACGTTGATCGGCGCCTGTGCGGCGGCCTCAGGGGTCATCCTCGTCGGGCAGACCGCGACCGGGCAGCCAGCGGGGGCACTTGGCTACGAGCTGACGGCGATCGCCGCGGTAATCATCGGCGGGGCCACGCTCAGTGGCGGCTATGGAAACCTGGGCAGCACGATCATCGGGGTGTTCTTGCTGGGAGTCGTCTCGAACGCCTTGAATCTGTTCGGGGTGTCTCCCTTCTGGCAGCCGGTGGCGACGGGCACCATCCTCGTCGTGGCCGTGGCCATCGACAGCGCCGCCGCCCGCAGCGCCCGGCTAGTCCGATAAGCCGGGAGCATGTTCACCCTGCGGAACCGATGGGTTCGTTGATCTTGTTGAACGAACCCATCGGTTCCGCTGTCCATGGCCGAGACGACCCCGGTGAGTTCCTCTGGGGCGATAGAGGGAACCACTCGCGAGAGGCTTAGAGTCCGCTTCTCCCTTCGGCGCGCAACGTTGATTATTCTCCACCTCGGCCATCGTGCTGGCGGTCGCGCCACACCGGGCTAAGCCGCAGGCCTTTGCTGGACCGCAGTTGACCGGCACGCAGGCCGAAACTACGGCGCTCTTGCGCACCTATGGTGGGATCCTTGCCCGCCGCTACGACGAGGTGACCCGGAACGGGGCGATGGGCGATGCCACGTCAGCGACGGCGGAGCTCGGACGGCAGCTGCTTGACGGCGCCGCGCGGCGTCTGGTGGAGATCATCGAGGTCCTGCTGCGCGAGGCGGCCGAGGCGGAGGGCGCCTCCGTGGGAGAAGGGGGTTGACCGCCGTGATCGGCTCGACGGGGGAGCGGTCGTCACGACGGGCCTCATCTGGCCCCCGCCCGCTGCGCCGCCGACGCGAAGCGCTGCACAGTCGCGGCGCTCACGGGATACAGCCAGGCGATGACGTGGCCGACTCCGGCGTCGGCGTAGGCACGGAGCCCGTCGGCGATCGCCTCAACCGACCCGGTCAGGAATTTCGCGGGGTCGTCCGCGCCGTCCGGCACGTCGCCGAGGTCCGGGAAGGCAACGTTGACGCCGACCGTCACCTCGAGCGTCGCCGGGTCGCGCCCAACCGCGGCCGCAGCGGCATCGAGCGCGGCCCGCGGTTCCGAGAGTGCCTCGACGTGACCCAGCCAGGCCGTGTTCCATTGATCGGCGTACTCCGCGGTCAGCCGCAGCATCCGCGGCTGCGCCGCCCCGATCAGGACCGGGATCCGGCGGGACGGGGCCGGCAGCACCTCGCAGTTGGGCGCCGAGACGTACCTCCCGGCAACGTCCACCTTCCCCTCATGGACGAGCGGGACGATGATTTGGACTGCTTCCTCGAAGCGGTCGGCGAGGTGATCGAACGGCAAGCCGAAGGCGGCGAACCCCGGTTCGTGCCACCCCGCCCCGAGGCCCAGGATCAGGCGCCCGCCGCTCATCGCGTCGAGCGTCACCGCCATCTTGGCGAGCACCGCCGGGTTGCGGAACGCGGTGCAGACGACCAGCGTCCCGAGCTCGACCCGTTGCGTCGCCTCCGCCAGCCCACTCAGGACCGTCCATGCTTCCCAGACGCCGGCACGGGGCTTGCCGGGAAACGCGAACAGCAGATGGTCGTAGACCCAAATCGAATCGAGTCCGCCCGTCTCCGCCGCCAACGCCAGGCTGCGCAGCTCGGCGTAGCTCGGCACGCGACCCACCGCCGCCACGTCCCCGGGCGGCAACAGCACCCCAACCTTCATCCCTCGTCCCCTCTCGTCCGCGTGGCGCAACGCGAGGCGACACGCCGCTGGCTCCGCGGCGCGGCGCCCGCCGCCACGCCTCGACGGCGGCGGTGTCGTCTGGTAACCTGCTTCATATTCTATAGTAGTTCGTGTTCGGAGGTGCGCCATGCAGACGCTTCAGACCGTCGGTCTCCCCTTTCCGGATCTGGAACTCCCGCTGTTGGACGGTGGTACTCTGCGCGTCGCCGAGTTGCGGGGGACGAAGCTGCTGCTCTTCATGTGGGGCTCCTGGTGAGGGTGCCGCGACCAGCTGCCCGGGTGGCAGCGCTTCACCGCGGATCATCGCGACGCTGACTGGGAATTTATCTCGGTCGCCGTCGAGCACGCCGATCCTGACGCGGCACGCCCCTTCGCTGTGGGCTGTGAGTTCCCGACGGTCGTCGACGTCGGCGGCGAACTTGCTCGCCTGTTCGGGTTCAAGGTCGTGCCCAACGGGGTGCTCATCGACGAAGACGGCACGGTGCGCTGGGCGAAGTTCGGCGATTTCTCGATCACCAACGCGGACGACCGTGCCGCCGTCGAGCGCTTTCTCGCCGGGGAGGACCCGGGTCCCAGCCCCGACCCCGGGGACGCGTATGTGCTCGGGTCGCTGGAGCGGGAACTGGTGGCGACGAAGGTTCGACTCGGGCGGGTGCTCCTGGAAGGCGGACGGCGGGACGAAGCGGTCGCGGCCTGGCGCGAGGCGCTCCGGCTCGATCCGGAGAACTTCACCATTCGGAAGCAGATTTGGTCGGTCGAGCATCCCGAGAAGTTCTACCCGACCATCGACTTCGCCTGGCAGGGCGTGCAACTGGCGGCCGAACGGGAGCAGGAGATTGCTGAAGGCATCTGCGGACCGGACGGCTGCCCACTCCCCTGGGCAACGGCCGACGCGGGATCACCGAGGCCGTAACGTGCCGGCCGGCGTGCCGGTGCCGCCCGGCGTGGGTCGGTCGTGGGGGGAGGAACGAGATGCCGCTGGAGAAGGTCACGCTGGCCGAGAAGTTCGCGCGCTTTGGGGACCACTGGAGTCCGAAGATCGTCGGCGAGCTCAACGAGTCGTACGTCAAGGTGGTCAAGGTGCAGGGGGAGGTCGTCTGGCACCACCACGAGGCCGAGGACGAGCGCTTCCTCGCCGTCAAGGGGCGGCTGTTGATGCGGCTGCGCGACCGCGAGATCTGGCTGGAGGAGGGCGAGTTCCTGGTGGTCCCTCGGGGCGTCGAGCACCAGCCCGTGGCCGAGGAGGAGGCGCACCTGCTGGTGGTCGAGCCCAAGGCGACGCTGAACACCGGGAACGTGCACAACGAGCGCACGTTGGCCGAGCTCGAACGGCTCTGATCACGGAACCACGAGGCCGGACCGGAGACCAGCCGTTCGCGGTCGGCGCCGTCTGCTTCGATCTGCCGACTGCCCTCTTCGACTCCTGGACGGTGTGGGAGGCGGTGGCCACCGAGGCGGGCGCCACGGGTCGGGGCCGGGCGTGGCGGGAAGCGGCGCTGCGCCACATCACCGCCGCGGGCGACTACCGACCCTATGAAGGGCTGGTCGCCGAGGCGGCTGGCGAGGTCGGGCTGGGGACAGAGCGGGCCGCTCGGCTCCTGGCGCGGTGGAGGGAGCTGCGGCCCTGGTCGGAGGTCCCGGCGGTCCTCGCCCGGCTGCCGGTCCCGCTGGCCACGGCGACCAACTGCCCTGAGGCGCTGGCCCGGACGGGGGTGGCGGCGCTGGGCACCCCCTTCGCCGTCGTGGTGAGCGCCGAGCGGGCCGGAGCGTACAAGCCGGACCCTCGCCCCTACCGCCTGGCCCTGACCGAGTTGGGGCTACCGCCAGCACGGGTCCTCTTCGTCGCCGGCTCGGCCCACGACGTCATCGGGGCGCTGCGGGTCGGGATGCCGACCGTGTGGGTCAACCGCCTGGGGCTGTCCGTGCCGCCCGGGGCGACGGGCGCCGTCGTCGTCCCCGACCTCGCCGGCCTGCCCGCCCTGCTCGCGCGCGGCGACGCCCCCACCGAGTAGGGGGCACCGGGTGGGCCCGCAGCGCTGGCCCCTGGCCGCCCCGGCATCGGAAGTCACTCGGGGACGGATACGTGGTACATCACCGCCCCACGCCGCGGGCACGGCGGCATCGTCTCACAAACGGTCGTTTGTGAGCGGAAGCGGCCGTGCACGGGCGATGTGATTACAGGATCGCGTGACGAGGCGAAACGGCAGCATGGCGTCGGGGTGCCAGTGCCGCTGGGTCTTCGATTCACAGGTGACTGAAGGCCGGCGTCATCGGAAGGCGAGCATCCCCACGATCGGGATATCTTGCCCAACCTCGAGGCAAAGGCTTGCGCGTCGATACAAAGGGATCCTGTGCCGCTTAGAATAGGTCCCACCAGTGGCCGCGGGCGAGGGCCACGGCGCTGTCTTCCTCGAGGATAATTTTACCGGACCGGACGAAATAAGCCCGGTGGGCGATTCGCAGCGCCGCGCGAACGTTTTGCTCGACTAGCAGGACCGACAGGCCATCTTCCCGCGCGAACCACTGGATGTGCTCGAAGATGCTCTGGACGATCGCCGGGGAGAGGCCGAGCGATGGCTCGTCCAGTAACATCAGCTTCGGCCCCGCCATCAGCGCCATCCCGATCGACAGCATCCGTTGCTGCCCGCCGCTCAACGTCCCCGCCATCTGCCGACCCCGCTCCCCGAGAATCGGGAATAGTTCGCAGACCCGCCCCGCCCGTCCCGCCCGGACGCGTGCATCCGCCACGGTAAAGCCACCCAGCTCCAAGTTGTCGTGGACGCTCAACGCCCGGAAGACCGGCGCCTCGGCCGGGGTGAAGGTCATGCCGCTCTGGGCCCGGTGCCAGTAGGGCCGCCGGGTCTGATCCACCCCCGCGAACTGGACCTGGCCGCCGGTCAGGGGCAGCAAGCCGAAGAGCGCCTTGAGCAGGGTGGATTTGCCGGCCCCGTTGTGGCCCAGCACGGCGACGATCTCACCCGGCTGAACGCGCAGCGTGACATCGTGCAGCACCGGCTTCCGGCCATAACCGGCGCTGAGGTTACTCGCCACCAGCAGAGGCGCGGCGGCTGTGGGTCGAGTCGCCGGAGAATTGGTCATCGCGATCATGGTGTGCCTTGCTTGGTCGGCTAGGTGCCGAAGTAGACCTCGATGAGCCGCGGCTGGTTCTTGATCTCGCCGATCGGCCCCTCGGCAGTGACCCGGCCCTCCTCCATGAAGACGACGTGATCCGCCAGCTGCTCGACGACGAAGAGGCTGTGCTCGACGATGCAGACGGTGCGGCCCAGGTCGCGCAGACGCAGGACGAGCGCAATCATCTCATCGAGGGCGGAGGGGTCGATCCCAGAGGTCGGCTCGTCCAGGAGCAGGACCTCGCACTCGGTGGCGAGCAGTCGGGCGATGGCGACGAGCTTTTGCTCGCCGTAGCCGAGATTGCCGACCCGCTCGTCGGCCTGCCGGGTCATGCCGATGACCGCGAGGTAGTGGCGGGCCCGGGCGAGAGTCTCGACCTCGATCCGGCGGGCGTGCCGCGGCCGGAGTGCGAGCGAGGCGACGTTCTCACCGGACTGGCCCGGGCCGGCCAAGGCGACGTTCTGGAGCACTGTCATCCCGCGGAACAGGCGGACGTCCTGGAAGGTCCGGGCTATCCCGAGCGTGGCCACCTCGTTCGGCACCTTACGGGTGATGTCGGCGCCCCGGAACAGAACCTGCCCTCGGTCCGGCTTGAGCGCACCCGTGACCAGGTTGAAGATGGTCGTCTTGCCGGCGCCGTTCGGACCGATCAGGGCGGTGATCCGGTGCTCGCGAAATGCCATGTTGACGCCGTCGACGGCGTAGAGGCCGCCGAAGTGCTTGGCGATGTCCACAAGCTGGACGATCTCCGGGCCCGTCCCCGTCGCGTCTGGCGTCGGACTCGCGGCCCGGGTCGGCGTCTCGTCCGAGGGCGGCGGGAGCCGGGTAGTAACGCGATCGGGTGGGTTGACGACCGGCGGCGAGGTCCGCGCAACTAGGGGAAGACGAGTCACCTCACGGCCCCCGATCGCCGCCCCGGCTGTCGCTAGCTCGAGTCCCGGCAAGCCGGCCCCAACGGCGCCGCCGGCGCGCCGCCTTCGGCCGAGCAGGCTGCTCAGGCCGACCCCCTCGGGCAGCAGCCCCTCGGGCCGGAACAGCATCAGCAGGACCAGGGCAGAGCCGTAGATGACGGCCTGCCACGAGAAGCTGTTGTCCTCGCCGATCATGTCCATGTTCTGGAGCAGCGGGCGGAGGCCACCCAGAATGACGGCGGCGATGATGGTTCCGGTCAGGTTGCCCATGCCGCCGAGAACGACGATCGAGACGAGGAAGATGGACAGGTCCAGGGTGTACGTGCCGGGGGCAATGAACTGGTAGTAGAAGGCGCTGATGCCGCCAATCAGGCCAGCCAGCGCTGCCGTGATCGCGAAGATGAGCAGCTTGTGCGTCGTCGTGTTCTTACCGAGCGCCCGGACGGCCACCTCGTCCTCTCGGATGCCTTTCAAGAGACGGCCAAACGGGGAGTCGCCGATGCGCCAGGCGATCAGGACGACGACGGCAGTCACGACGATCATGATCGGCAGGAAATCGGCCGGGGCGATGAAATCCCGCCCAAACAGCGTCAGCCAGGGGACGGTGAAGCCGTAAGGGCCGCCGGTGAGATCGCGCATAGAGTTCATGAGCTGGAAGACCACCATCTGGAAGGCAAGGGTCAGCAGGATCAGATACTCGCCGTGGACCCGTTTGGTGGCCGGCAGGGAGACGATCGTCGCGAAGACGAGTGAGGTGGCAGCGGCGGCGATGATGCTCAGGGTTGGGTTCCAGCCGTGGTCCACCATCAGGATGCCGGCGGTGTACGCGCCGATCCCATAGAAGGCGGCTTGAGCCATCGAGAACTGGCCAGCGAAGCCCATCAACAGGTTCAACGAGGTAGCAAGGCCGATATAAATCAGGATCAGGACGGCGATGTCGCTGTAGTAGTCGTTCAGCATGGGGGCCGCTTTCTTCCCGCTAGACCGCGAGCTTGCCCAGCAAGCCTTGGGGTCGAAAGACGAGCACGACGAACAGGATGCCGAAGACCACGATCGGGGCATAGATTCCGGAGAGCCAGATGCCGCTCAGAGAGGTGAGCAGCCCGAGCGTGAACCCGCCGAGCGCCGCGCCGGGCACACTGTCGGTGCCACCGAGGAAGACGGCGATGAACCCGATCAGGATCGGGGCAACGCCCATGGTCGGAAAGGCGACGTTGTCGAGCACGAACAGCAGCGACGAGACGCCGACCAGCAACGAGCCGATCATGATGACCAGCACGTAGACCCGGTCGACCGAGATCCCGACTGCCATCGCGACCGTCGGGTTGGTCCGGACGGCGTTGATGGCCCGTCCGTAGCGCGTCCGGCGCAGGAACAGGATCAGGGCGGCGATGCAGATCCAGCCGATCGCGACCTCGATCAGGTCGAGGGCAGTGAACGTGACGTCGCGGATGTCGAAGGTCCGAATGCTGAACCGCGAGACGCTGCGGTTCTCCGGCCCAAACAGGATTTGGATGAGATTCGAGCCGATGATCGATAGACCGAGCGACGCTAGGAAGGCGGCCAGCTTCGTCGCCGACCGTTGTCGCATTGGCCGATAGACCCCCAGCTCCACGGCCATCCCGGCAATGACCGCCGCCAGCAGGCCAAGTGGGATCGCGATCCAGATCGAGAGGCCAAGGGTGTTGGCGACGAGGACAACCGCGTAGGCAGCCAGGGTGTAGACCGCCGCATGCGCCAGATGGAAGATCTGGGTCGTGGAGAAGATGATCCCGAAGCTGGCCGCGATTAGGGCATATTGACTCCCACGGACGATGCCCGACACGAGGAGTTGGAAGAACAGCTGGGCATCAGGCATAGGGTTCGGCTCCTGAGGGATTCTCCGGCGGACAACGTGCGCGACGATCGACGATGGTGAGGTGAGGAGGGAGGGGCGCCAGCCTGCCCCGCCCTCCAGCGAACTCGTGAGCTAGCCCTCCTGCTTGACCTTGACTGGCACCAGCTCGGGGGCGATGGGCTGAAGGAGCTTGGGCTTGCCACCCTCGACCGCGAAGACGCCCATCGGCTTGTTGATGGTGTGTGCCTCGACGTCGAACGACATCTCGCCGGTGGCGCTCGCATCGCCGCCGTAGACCGACTTGAAGACGGGGTTCGCGACGAGGGCCGCCTGGAGCTCCTCGCCGGATGTCGGGTCGCCGCCGGCGGCGATGACGCGCCGCATCAGCTCCCAGATGACGAACACCTGCTCGTAGTAGTTCGACCCGTAGTACTCCGGGGCCACGCCGTACTCGGCCGTGTGCGACGCGACGAACGCCGCATTCCAGGGGTTCGGGTTCTCGGCATCGTAGTAGTCCGTCGCGAAGACGAAGGTGTCGTAGGCGTCGCCCGCGATTGTCTGGGCATCCTGGGTGAACTCAATGCCGACAATTGGCAGCGGGACGTTGGCCTCGCGGAATTGCTTGACGATGTAGCCGAGATCGTTGCCGAACGAGACGGTGAAGATCGCATCGGGATTGCTCGACTTGATCCGGGCGATCACCTCCCCGAAGTCGGTCGCTCCGACATCGTGAATCTCCTTCGCCACGATCTCTCCGCCCGGCACGTACTCCGGCCAGAGCTTGGGGACCAGCTCATCCAGTGCCTCAACGCCATTCTCGAGCGTGCCGATCACCGCCAACTTCTTGGCCTCTGGATAGGTGTCAGCCAGCCAATGGAGGGCGCCTGGGGTCGGGTCGTAGGCGAAGAGCATGCGAGTCTGCCAGAGGTACTCCTGGTAGAGCTGCTTCGGGCTCGAGCCGCCGCCGTTGAAGGTCAAAACCTTGCTCTGCTGGATGATCGGGATGAGGGCCTCGGACGGCGCGCCGTACGACGTTTGGAGCGTCGAGATCTTGTTCTGGGAGATGAGTTTGCGGACGCCGTTGACCGAGGGCGGGACCTCACCGCTCTGATGGTCATTGATCGTGACTTCGATGGTCGGGCCGCCGGCTTCGCCAATCGTCTTGGCTCCGAGCAGCGCGCCCTGGCTCATGACCTTTCCGAAGAAGGCGCCCTGACCGGTCATGGCCAGGTTCATGCCGTCCGCGAAGGCGAGGCCTTGCCCGGCGGCCTCACCCCCCTCGCCGAAGATCGCGTTGAGTGGGTTCGCGTCCTGGGCCGCAACGCGTGAGCGTCCAGACATGCCCATGGGCGCGAGGCCGGCAGCCATCGCGCTGGCGGCCGTCGCCTTCAGGAAGCTGCGACGGTCGAGCGGGAGGCTCGGAAAGCTGAATCGAGATAGGTTGCACGTCACTGAGTCACGCCCTTTCTAAAGAAGATCGTTCGAGAAAGACGCGGCCATCGCGCCAGTTCCCAATGGAACCCACGGTGGAGAGCGAGCGACGGCTCGCTCAGTACACTCCCCCATCAATGACGAGGGCCTGGCCTGTCATATAGGAAGAGGCCTCGGATGCAAGGAACAGCAGACCCTGGGCAATCTCCTCCGGCACGCCTTGTCGACCGAGCGGCACGATCTGGCTGATGACTGCCTCCTGAGCGGCACGTCCGCCCATGAAGTCGATAGCAGACTGGTTGAACGGCGTGTCGATCCAGCCAGGGCACATCGCGTTGACGCGGATGCCGTCAGGCGCCAGCTCTGCCGCAAGCGCCTTGCTGAACGCGACGATGGCCCCCTTGGAGGCTGAGTAGGCGGTCATGCCGGGGCCGCCCTTGAGTCCAGCGAGTGAGGCGACATTGATGATGACGCCACCGCCGCGCTTCCTAAGATGTGGCACCGCGTACTTCGCTCCGAAGAAGCACGATTTCGGATTGATCTCCATGAGGAGATCCCAGTCGGACTCCGCGAAGTCGGTCACGCTGCCGGATCGCTGGGCGCCGGCGTTGTTCACG
>JAABUS010005988.1_pt1 | contig 15279 bp, 11 predicted proteins | sample 5560161 | NCBI WGS metagenome assembly JAABUS01 (sample SAMN10711885, study PRJNA513376) | rock metagenome | isolation source: Antarctica rocks | place: Antarctica: Victoria Land, Trio Nunatak nord | collected 2016-01-04 | reverse complement strand
ACCCGGTGGAGCCTGCGGGCCCCGAGCCGGTCGAGATCGGGGACGTCGTCGCGGACCCGCACACCCTGGGCCACGAGGACACCCTGGAGCTGCTGCGCACCGGCGTCATCGAGGTCGAGGGGCGCCTGGTCGACGCCAGCAACGCGACGCTGTTCTGCGCGCTGACCGGCGACGGCGTACAGGCCGCCTGCGTCTACAAGCCAATCATGGGCGAGCGGCCGCTCTGGGACTTCCCGGACGGGACGCTGGCCGGCCGCGAGGTCTCGGCGTACCTCGTCTCCGAGGCGCTGGGCTGGGAGGTCGTCCCGCCGACGGTGCTCCGCGACGGGCCCTTCGGCAGCGGCATGGTGCAGCTGTGGGTCGACGGCGACGCCGGGGTCGACCTGACCCGACTGGTCCGCGCCAACCGGGCCGAGCTGCGCCGGATGGCCGTCTTCGACGCGGTGATCAACAACGCCGACCGCAAGGGCGGACACCTCATCCCGATGCCGGACGGGCGCGTCTACGGCGTGGACCACGGCGTTGCCTTCTCCCCCGAGGACAAGCTGCGCACGGTGCTCTGGCGCTGGGCCGGCACGTCCCTCACCGAACAGGCTCTCGACGCCTTGCGGGACCTGCGCATCGGGTACGACGACGGACTCGGCGAGCAGCTGGCCGGACACCTCACCCGCCGCGAGGTACGCACCACCCGGATGCGGATCGACCGGCTGCTCGGCTCGGGCTGCCACCCGGAGCCCTCCGGTGACTGGCCGGCGATCCCGTGGCCGCCGTTCTGAGCTGGCCGCGTCGCCTGGGGGCGTTCGGGCGCTCTATACAGTCGGGCGATGCAGTCGTGGCCGGCGCCGGCGGTCCCGGAGCTGCCCGGGACCGGCCTTCCGCTGCGGCTGCACGACAGCTCCACCGGGCAGGTCCGCGCGACCGCCCCGGGGCCGACAGCCACGATGTACGTCTGCGGGATCACGCCGTACGACGCGACGCATCTGGGACATGCCGCGACGTATCTGGCCTTCGACCTGGTGAACCGGGTGTGGCGCGACGCCGGACACGACGTGCACCTCGTGCAGAACGTCACCGACATCGACGACCCGCTGCTGGAACGCGCCACGCGCGACCACGAGGACTGGGTGGTCCTCGGGATGCGGGAGACCGCGTTGTTCCGAGAGGACATGACCGCGCTGCGGGTGCTGCCGCCCCGCGACTACATCGGGGCCGTCGAGTCGATCCCGGAGGCGGTCGAGCTGATCGAGAAGCTGCTGGCCAGCGGGGCGGCGTACCGGCTCGAGGACTCCACTGGTGACATCTACTTCGACGTGCAGGCCGCCCCGCGGTTCGGCTCGGAGTCCGGGCTGGACGAGACAGCCATGCTCGGCCTGTTCGCCGAACGCGGGGGCGATCCGGATCGACCGGGCAAGCGTCATCGGCTCGATCCGCACCTCTGGCGCGGCCCCCGCGAGGGCGAGCCGTCCTGGGAGTCCGCCGTGGGTCCTGGCCGGCCGGGTTGGCACATCGAGTGCACGGCGATCGCCCTCAACCGGCTCAGGATGACCTTCGACGTCCAGGGCGGGGGCGCCGATCTGCTCTTCCCGCACCACGAGATGTCCGCCGCGCACGCGGAGTCGGTCACCGGGCAGTGGCCGTTCGCCCGGCACTACGTGCATGCCGCGATGATCGGGCTGGCCGGCGCCAAGATGTCCAAGAGCCGGGGCAACCTGGTGTTCGTGTCCCGGCTGCGCGGTGACCGGGTGGACCCGATGGCGATCCGCACGGCGCTGCTGGCCGGGCACTACCGGCAGGACCGGGAGTGGGCGCCGGCCCTGCTGGAACAGGGCCACCTGCGGCTGGCGCGATGGCGCGAGGCAGTGTCGCTCGACGCCGGCCCGGAGGCCGCTGCGCTGCTCGACGCCGTACGCCGTCAACTCGCCGACGACCTCGACACCGTGTCGGCGCTGGCCACGGTGGACCGCTGGGCGAGCGAGGCGCTCACCGGTCGCGGTCGTGACGCCGCCGCCCCGCGGCTCGTCAGGGACACCGTGGACGCCCTGCTCGGGATCGCGCTCTAGGTCGGGCTGCCGGAGGCCGGCGGGTCCCGGAAGTCGTCGGGGGAGACCTGCTCGACGAACTGGCTGAACTCGCGCAGCTGCTCCTCGTTCGGTGACCCGCCGCCGTGCGGGAACAGGTCGGTGATGGGTTGTCCGACCTCGTCGAGGATCGCCGCGGCCATCGAGATGGGTATGCCGTCGCGCACGGCCAGGGCCAGCGCATCGCTGGACGGTGCGGCGATCCGCGTCCCGGTGTCGAACACCAGGTCGACGTGGAACGCGCCGTCGCGCAATTCGGTGATCTCCACCAGGTCGAGGGTGCGGCTCAGACCCCGCACGATGGGCCCGATCAGGTCCTGGGTCAGCAGCGGGTCGTTGGCTCCGCGCGGTCCGTTGTCGATCAGGTCGGCCTGGGGCCGCCGAACGAAGACCGGCACGAAGCGCTCGCCGTCGACCTCCCCGAGCAGCAGCACCGGCTGGTGGGTCGGCGCGTGGACCACCAGCCGCAACACCCGCATCCGCGGCATGCGCCTGGCCTAGGAGGGGCCGGCCGGGCCGCGGCGGCGCAAGTACCGCTCGAACTCGCGGGCGATGACCTCACCGCTGGTCTGCTTGAGCTGGCCCGAGGGGTCGCGCTCCTCCAGGGCCCGGACGTACTCGATGACCTCGTCGTCCTCGCCGGCCATCTCATCGACCAGGGTCTGCCACTCCTCGGCCTGCTCCGGGAGCGCGCCGAGCGGGACCGGGACGTCGAGCACCTCCTCGACCCGGTGCAGCAGCGCCAGCGTGGCCTTCGGTGACGGCGGCTGCGACACGTAGTGCGGCACCGCGGCCCAGAAGGAGATCGCCGGCAGCCCGGCCTGGACGCAGGCCTGCTGGAAGACCCCGGTGATCCCGGTCGGACCCTCGTATCGGGAGGTCTCCAGTCCGTACCGCTCCGCGGAGGCGGCGTCGTACGACGAACCGCTCACCGGCACCGGCCGGGTGTGTGGTGTGTCGGCGAGCAGGGCACCGAGCACGACGGCGCTGTCCACACCCAGCTCCCGGCACAGCTCGATCAACTCGTCGCAGAAGCCGCGCCAGCGCATGTTCGGCTCGATGCCCCGCAGCAGCACGATGTCCCGCTGCGAGCCGGGCGGCCGGGCGATGGACAGCCGGGTCGTCGGCCACTCGATCCGCCGGCTCACCCCGTCGACGAGGGACACCTGCGGCCGGTTGACCTGGAAGTCGTAGTACTCGTCGGGGTCCAGGGCGGCCAGCGGCCGGGCGTCCCAGATCAGCTCCAGGTGCTCGACGGCGCTGCTGGCGGCGTCGCCGGCGTCGTTCCAACCCTCGAAGGCGCCGACCAGCACCGGCTCGACGAGTTCGGGTAGAGCCTCGAACTCGGTCATGCGCCTCACCCTACGTCTGCCGCGTTCCTGACACCGACCGACGCGGCACGCCGCGTCGAGGGCACGCGCACCCCGACGTACCCTCGTTCGGTGCCCGGTGCATCGTCGTCGTTGTTGGCCGCCCTGTCCGAGCGGGTGGTCGTCAGCGACGGCGCGATGGGCACGATGCTGCAGGCGACGGACCTCACGCTGGAGGACTTCGAGGGGCACGAGGGCTGCAACGAGATCCTCAACGTCCGCCGGCCGGACGTCGTACAGGCCGTGCACGAGGCCTACCTCATCGCGGGCGCCGACACGATCGAGTCCAACACCTTCGGCGCCAACCTCGCCAACCTCGCCGAATACGGCATCGCCGACCGGATCGAGGAGCTCGCCCGGGCCGGCGCGGTGCTGGCCCGCGAGGTCGCCGACGGGTTCGCCACCCCGGACCGCCCGCGCTGGGTGCTCGGCTCGGTCGGCCCCGGCACCAAGCTGCCCACCCTCGGCCACGCCCGGTACGCCGACCTGCGCGACGCCTACCGCCGGCAGGTCGACGGGATGCTCGCCGGCGGCGTCGACGCGGTGCTGGTCGAGACCGCGCAGGACCTGCTGCAGGCCAAGTCCGCCATCGTCGGCGCTCGACGGGCGATGGCCACCGCAGCCCGCCGGGTCCCGATGTTCGTCCAGGTCACTGTGGAGACCACCGGCACGATGCTTCTCGGCTCGGAGATCGGCGCGGCGCTGACCGCGCTGGAGCCGCTGGGCATCGACCTGTTCGGCCTGAACTGCGCCACCGGCCCGACCGAGATGAGCGAGCACCTGCGCTTCCTGTCCAAGAACGCGACCGTCGGCGTGTCGGTGATGCCCAACGCGGGCCTGCCCGAGCTCGGGCCGCACGGCGCGGTCTACCCGCTGAGCCCCGCCGAGCTGGCAACGGCCCTCGCGCAGTTCGTCCGCGAGTTCGGTACGACGTTGGTCGGGGGCTGCTGCGGCACCACCCCCGAGCACATCCGGCAGGTGGTGGCGGCCGTGCAGGACCTGTCGCCGGCGGTTCGCCGACCGCGCACCGAGCCGGCCGCGGCTTCGCTCTACCAGTCCGTGCCCTTCCGGCAGGACACCTCGGTGCTGATGATCGGTGAGCGGACGAACGCCAACGGCTCGGCCGCCTTCCGCGAGGCGATGCTGGCCGGCCGCTGGGACGACTGCGTGCAGATCGCCCGGTCCCAGACGCGGGACGGCTCCCACCTGCTCGACGTCTGCGTGGACTACGTCGGCCGCGACGGCGTCGCCGACATGCGCGAGGTGGTACGCCGCTTCGCCACCGCCTCCACGCTGCCCCTCGTGCTCGACTCCACCGAGCCGCCGGTGATCGAGGCCGGCCTGGAGTGCCTGGGCGGGCGCGGTGTCGTCAACTCGGTCAACTACGAGGACGGCGACGGGCCTGACTCGCGCTTCGCCCGCATCATGCCGATCGTGCGCGAGCACGGGGCCGCCGTCGTCGCCCTCACCATCGACGAGCAGGGCCAGGCTCGGACCGCGGACTGGAAGATGGCGGTCGCCGACCGGCTGATCGCCGACCTGACCGGTCGGTGGGGGATGCGGCCGGGCGACATCCTGATCGACGCGCTGACCTTCCCGATCGCCACCGGGCAGGAGGAGACCCGCCGCGATGGCATCGAGACCCTCGAGGCGATTGCCGGGATCAAGTCCCGGCACCCGCAGGTGCAGACCACGCTGGGGTTGTCCAACGTCTCGTTCGGGCTGAACCCGGCAGCCCGGCAGGTGCTCAACTCGGTGTTCCTCAACGAGTGCGTCCGCGCCGGTCTGGACTCCGCGATCGTGCACGCCTCGAAGATCCTGCCGATGTCGAAGATCCCGGACGAGCAGCGCGAGGTCGCCCTCGACATGGTCTACGACCGGCGGCGGGAGGGGTACGACCCGCTGCGGCAGTTTCTGCAGCTCTTCGAGGGCGTCGACGTCCAGTCCACCCGCGAGTCCCGCGCGGCTGAGCTGGCCGCGCTGCCGCTCACCCAGCGGCTGGAGCGGCGCATCGTCGACGGCGAGCGCAACGGGCTGGAGGCCGACCTCGATCTGGCGATGACCAACCGGCCGCCACTGGAGATCGTCAACGACACTCTGCTGGCCGGGATGAAGACCGTCGGCGACCTGTTCGGCTCCGGTGAGATGCAGCTGCCGTTCGTGCTGCAGTCCGCCGAGGTGATGAAGGCGGCCGTCGGCTATCTCGAACCGCACATGGAACGCGCGGACGAGGACGGCAAGGGCCGAATCGTGCTCGCGACGGTCAAGGGCGACGTGCACGACATCGGCAAGAACCTCGTCGACATCATCCTGAGCAACAACGGCTACGACGTCGTCAACCTCGGCATCAAGCAGCCGATCAGCGCGATCATCGACGCCGCGGAGGAACAGCGGGTCGACGTGATCGGCATGTCCGGCCTGCTGGTGAAGTCGACGGTGATCATGAAGGAGAACCTGCAGGAACTGAACTCGCGCGGGCTGGCCGCCGCCTTCCCGGTGCTGCTGGGCGGTGCCGCGCTGACCCGGGCCTACGTCGAGGGCGAGCTGAGCGACACCTACGACGGGGAGGTCCGTTACGCGCGTGACGCCTTCGAGGGGCTGCGGCTGATGGAGGCGATGGTGAGCGCCCGGCGGCAGGGCGGCGGGGCAGCACCGGCCCCCGACCCGCGCGCGGCCGAACGTCAGGCCCGGCGGGAGCGCTCGGCCCGGATCGTCGCGGAACGGCGAGCCGCCGCGGCCGCGGACGAACCCGTCGAGGAGCCGATCGGCAGGTCCGACGTCAGTGCCGACAACCCCGTGCCGGTTCCGTCGTTCTGGGGATCGCGGGTGGTCCGGGGCATCGCGCTGGCCGACTACGCGGCGCTGTTGGACGAGCGGGCGACCTTCATGGGGCAGTGGGGGCTGCGCGGGGCCCGCGGCTCCGACGAGCGTCGTGGCCCGACGTACGAGGAGCTGGTGGAGACCGAGGGCCGGCCGCGGCTGCGGCACTGGCTGGACCGGCTGCAGACCGACAACGTGCTCGAGGCCGCGGTCACCTACGGCTACTTCCCGTGCGTCGCCGAAGGCGAGGACCTGGTCGTGCTGCACGGGACCGCGCAGGACCCGGGCGGCGAGCGGGTCCGCTTCACCTTCCCCCGCCAGCGCCGGGACCGCCGGTTGTGCCTGGCCGACTTCTTCCGCGGCAAGGACTCGGGCGAGGTCGACGTCGTGGCCTTTCATGTCGTCACGATGGGCGCGCGGATCAGCCGGTACGCCGCCGACCTGTTCGAAGCCGATGCCTACCGTGACTATCTGGAGGTGCACGGCCTGTCCGTGCAGCTCACCGAGGCGCTGGCCGAGTTCTGGCACGGGCGCACCCGCGAGGAGCTGCGTTTCTCCGACGGCACGTCTGCGGCCGGCCAGGACTCCACCGACCTCGACCAGATCTTCCGGCAGGGCTACCGCGGCTCGCGGTACTCCTTCGGCTACCCGGCCTGCCCGAACCTGGAGGACCAGCGCCAGGTCATGGAGCTGCTCGACCCGGCCCGGATCGGGGTCGAGCTGTCCGAGGAGTTCCAGCTGCACCCGGAGCAGTCGACATCGGCGATCATCGTGCACCACCCCGAGGCGAAGTACTTCAACGCCCGGTGACCTCGACCGCGCCGGTGTTCGCGGCCGTCCTGTTCGACATGGACGGCACCCTGCTGGACTCCGAGCGGGTCTGGGACGTGTCCCTGCACGAATTCGCGCGCTCGCTCGGCGGGGCGCTGTCGACCCCGGCCCGGGAGGCGATGGTGGGCACCAGCATGGCCGTGTCCATGGACATCCTGTACACCGATCTCGAGGTGGCCGGCCGGGACTCCGCGGTGGACGCGGCCTGGCTGGACCGGCGTACCGCGGAACTGTTCGCCGACGGCCTGATCTGGCGGCCGGGCGCACACGAGCTGCTGCGGGCCGTCCGCGACGCCGGGCTGCGCACCGCGCTGGTCACCTCGACGAGCCGTCCGCTGGTCGAGGTCGCGCTGGGGACCCTGGGCGCGGCCAACTTCGATGCCGTCGTCTGCGGCGGTGAGACGCCGGCCAAGCCCGACCCCGCGCCGTACCGGGAGGCGCTGCGCCAGCTCGGGCTGGCACCGTCCGATGTCCTCGTGATCGAGGACTCGCCGACCGGGACGGCCTCGGCGCTGGCGGCCGGCTGCCGGGTGCTCGCCGTCCCGGTGGCCGCGCCGGTGGCTGCCCGGCCCGGGATGGTGCTCCGCGCCGACCTGAGCGGGCTCACCGTCACGGATCTGCGCGCCATCTGGACCCGCGCCCGGGAGACCCGACCCGGGAGCGGGAGCGCCGGATCGGCTAGCGGTTGACCTTCATAACGAAGGTGCCCCAGTTCGCCAGCTCCGTCCGCTGACTGGGCGGGATCCACTCCGTCGCCATCCAGATGTCGCCGTTCTCGTCGGCAACGGCCTCGGAGTAGTCACCCCAGCGGCAGCCCCGGCTCCGGTCGCCGTAGGCGCGGTAGCAGCTGAACCCGTCCTCAGGTCCCTCACCCACCTCCGGCACCCGCACCGGGCCGCTGACACCTGAACCGTCGATCGAGATGAACGAGGGACTCGGGTAGGACGTCGGCCCGGCCAGGCTCATCACGATCGCGCCCTCGCCGGCCGCGTTCACGCCGACGGTGGGGTACATCAGGCTGTTGGTGGCGACCGTCACGTAGCCCTGCTTCACCACGGTGCCCCCGACTCGACCGGAGGTGAAGGTCGGCACCACCTGCAACCACAGGATGCCGGACCGCTGCTGCGCACGTGACCCGATACCGGTGCCGATGGCTGCCCACAGCCGTCCGTCCGCGAAGGTGACCTCCTGCATGTTGCTGCCCGCGCCGTTGTCCAACCTGTTCAGTCGCTCGTCGACGGACTCGGCGAGCGGCGCCGGTCCAGTCTTCTGCCGGACATCGGGCGCGAAGACGTATTCCAAACTGGGAATGACGCTTCTGGTCAGTCGCAGGGCCGGCCTGCGCGTGTCCAGGGACGCGGTGTTCGACAGCGCCCAGACCGCAATGGCGTTGTCCGACGTGGTGTCGAAGTTGATGGTCGAGAGGAAGTACTCACGGCCCAGGAACTGGCCACCCGGGGGCACCGTGGCGGGTTGCACCGTGAAGGAGGGGTTGCCGTTGACGGGTCCGGCGTTGATGCTCACGGCCTGCGGAGCCGGCCCGCTGCCGTCGGCGGCGTCGGCCAGACCCTGCTTGGAAAAGGCGTGGATCTTCGCCCCGTTGAAGTCCGAGCCGAAGAGCGAGAAGCGGTTCACGCTGATGTAGAAGCCGTTCGCGTCCGCCCCGATGTGCGGGAAGTCGTCGAAGCACGGGCAGCCCTCGTCGGTGGCGTCGCCGGCCGCGGTATTGAGGCTGAAGTAGGCGAACCGACCGGTCGGGTCGCTGGTGGAGCTGACCGCGATGTAGAGACGCGATCCGCCGGTGAACTCACCGGTGAACGGGTCGGTGTCCAGTCCGGTGTTGACGATGAACCAGCGTTCCAGCTGGGCGTCGTACAAGCAGACCGGGTCGAACACGAAGGGGCCGAACCTCAGGGGGTCGGTCCGGGTGATGTTCGGTGCCAACCCGTAGAACTCGTTGATGCTCGCGTCGGGGACCAGCTGAGAGCCGGTGTCGTTGTAGACGGTCACGACCTGGTTGACCATCTCCAGGGTGAAGCCGCTGCCGACGCAGAGCGCCTGGTCCGGCGGCTCCCCGCTGAACTGATTGCCGTTGTCGGCGAACCGGCTGTCGGCGTGCGTCAGGGCGCCGAAGGCCAGCATCCCCGCCTCTGACCCGGCTACCGGGCGAGTAGCCGGATCGGGCGCGACCGCAGGTGTCACCCTGGTGTCCGGTTCCCCGTTCGGCCGCTTGGGGCGGGGGATCTCCGGCCCGTTCGTCAAGACGACGGGGCGCTCGCCGGCGTGGCCGGCCGCGATCTCCCGCAGCGAGCCGCTGCCCAGCGAAGTCAGCCGCCCCGGGGTCTGCAGGGCGTCGATGGCCGGCCCGCTCGCCGCGGGGTCCGGGGGTGCCGCCCCCGCCGGCATCGTGAGCATTCCCACCGTGACGGCCGCAACCGCCAGAATCGATATCGGTGATGACCAACTGCGTCCGCGCATCGGCGTGCTCCTCGATCGAGACCGGACGGCGTGGGCTGGTCGCTGGCCGCAGCTCCGGCAGCGCGGACGGTAGCAGCGCCCCTCGTCGCTGGCTAGCCCTCGGCCTGCACCACCTCGGAGGGGTACGGCGGGGGAGTCCCACCCCAGGCCGGGCAGAGGGCCCGGTAGTCGCACCAGTCGCACAGCCGCCCCGGGCTGGGCCGGAAGTCCTGCGTCTCGGTGGCATGGGCGATCGCTGCCCACAGCGCCCGCAGGGTGCGCTCGAACCGGACCAGCTCGTCCTCGTCCGGGGCGTAGCTGAGGGTGTCCTGGTCCCCGAGATACATCAGCCGCAGCTGGCGGGGGACCACGCCCCGCAGCCGCCAGACGACCAACGCGTAGAACTTCATCTGGAACAGCGCCCTGCCCTCGAACTCCTCCCGTGGGCTGGCGCCGGTCTTGTAGTCCACCACCCTTATCTCGCCGGTCGGCGCGATGTCGAGGCGGTCGATCACCCCGCGCAGCACCAACCCGTCCTCCAGCGTCACCTCGACCAGTTGCTCGCGATCGGTGGGCTGGACGTGCGCCGGGTTCTCCAGGGTGAAGTAGGTCTGGATCAGGTCCCCCGCCGAGGCCAGCCAGCCGGCGAGCTCCGCGGCCGGCTCGGCGGTGTCGTCGAAGAGCAGGTCGACCTCGGGCTCCAGCTCACGCAGCCGGTCCCACTGCGGCAGCAGCATGGCCTGCGCCGCCGGGATCGTGCGGGCCTCGGCGGGCAGGTCGAACAGCCGCTCCAGGACGCTGTGCACCAGCGTGCCGCGGGTCGCCGCCGGACTCGGCCGCTGGGGCAGCCGGTCGATGGTGCGCAAGCGGTAGAGCAGCGGGCACGCCTTGAAGTCCGCCGCCCGAGAGGGCGAGAGGGACCCAGCCCGAGAGGGCGAGAGGGACCCAGCCCGAGAGGGCGAGAGGCACCCAGCCCGAGAGGGCGAGAGGGACCCAGCCCGAGAGGGCGACAGCGACCCGATCACGGGGGTCGGCAGCTCGGTCACGCTCACCAGGTCAAGGTAGCCCGGGGCTGCGACAATCTCGGACCGAACGGCGGCGCGGCGCGACGTCCGTAGCATCGGCGCGGTGAACCGGCCGCCGCTCACTTTTCAACCCGGTGACCGGGTCCAGCTCACCGACCCCAAGGGCCGCCTGCACACGGTGACCCTGGAGCCGGGCAAGTCCTTCCACACCCACCGGGGCGCCATCGCGCACGACGACCTGCTCGGCCGGCCCGAGGGCATCGTGGTGACCTCCACCAGCGGCACGTCCTACCTCGCGGTGCGCCCGCTGCTGGCCGACTACGTGCTGTCGATGCCCCGCGGCGCCGCCGTCATCTACCCCAAGGACGCCGGCCAGATCGTGATGATGGGCGACGTCTTCCCCGGCGCCCGGGTGATCGAGGCCGGGGCCGGCTCGGGCGCCCTGACCTGCGCGCTGCTGCGGGCAGTGGGCGCCGACGGCACGATCACGTCGTACGAGCGGCGGGAGGACTTCGCCGACACCGCGCGGCGCAACGTCGAGCGCTTCTGCGGCGGCCCACCGCCGAACTGGGACCTGCGGGTCGGCGAGCTGGCCGACAACGACGTGCTCGACGTCGACCGGATGATCCTGGACATGCTGGATCCCTGGACCGTCATCGACACCGCGTCGGCCGCGCTGCGCCCGGGCGGCGTGCTGATCGGCTACGTCGCCACGGTGACCCAGCTGTCCCGGCTCGTGGAGGGGCTGCGCGAGCACGGCACGTTCATGGAGCCGGCCTCGTCGGAGACCCTGGTCAGGCCGTGGCACGTGGTGGGTCTCGCCGTCCGGCCGGACCATCGGATGGTGGCCCACACCGCGTTCCTGGTCACCGCCCGCCGGCTGGCCGACGGCGTCACGGCACCCGCCCGCCAGCGCCGGCCCGCCAAGTCCGCGCCGTAACCCGAAGAGGGTCAGCCTCTTACGCGCGGCCGGGTGTCGCGTCCCGCGCACCCCAGCCAGCACGGCTGTATAGGCTTGGCCGGGTTGATGACGAGCGGTCGGGAGGTGGCGAGATGTCGAACGGTGGGCAGGGTGCGGAGCGTCCCGCGGCCCGGCAGCGGCGGGACCGTGACGCCGACGCACTGATCGCGCAGGTGTCCTTCCTCGAGGAGGAAGTGGCCCTGCTGCGCCGCAAGGTCGCCGACTCACCCCGCCGGTACCAGCTCCTGGAGGAGCGGCTGGCCGAGGCGCACGGCCGGGCCGCCCACCTGACCGAGCGCAACGACAAGCTCTCCGACACCCTGCGCGAGGCACGTGACCAGCTGCTCAACCTCAAGGAGGAGGTCGACCGGCTCGCGCAGCCGCCCAGCGGGTACGGCGTCTACCTGACGACCTACGACGACGACACGGTCGACATCTTCACGGGGGGCCGCAAGCTCCGGGTCTCGGTCTCCCCGAACATCGCCGTCCAGGATCTGCGCCGCGGCCAGGAGGTCATGCTCAACGAGGCGCTCAACGTCGTGGCCGCCAAGGGCTTCGAGCGGGCCGGCGAGGTGGTCCAGCTCAAGGAGATCCTCGAGGGCGGTGACCGCGCGCTGGTCGTCGGGCACACCGACGACGAGCGGATCGTGCACCTTGCCGACACCTTGCTCGCGGCCCCGCTGCGGATCGGCGACTCGCTGCTGATGGAGCCGCGCTCGTCCTACGTCTTCGAGCGGATCCCGAAGAGTGAGGTCGAGGAGCTGGTCCTCGAGGAAGTCCCGGACATCGACTACTCCGACATCGGTGGGCTCGCGGTCCAGATCGAGTCCATCCGGGATGCCGTCGAGCTGCCGTTCCTGCACGCCGACCTGTTCCGCGAGCACAAGTTGCGCCCACCGAAGGGGATCCTGCTCTACGGACCGCCCGGTTGCGGCAAGACGCTGATCGCCAAGGCGGTGGCGAACTCGCTGTCCAAGCAGATAGCCAAGGCCCGCGGCGAGGGAGAGGCCAAGAGCTACTTCCTCAACATCAAGGGCCCGGAGCTGCTGAACAAGTACGTCGGCGAGACCGAGCGGCACATCCGGCTGGTGTTCCAGCGGGCCAGGGAGAAAGCCAGCGAGGGTACGCCGGTCATCGTCTTCTTCGACGAGATGGACTCGATCTTCCGCACCCGCGGCAGCGGGGTGTCCTCCGACGTGGAGAACACCATCGTCCCGCAGCTGCTCAGCGAGATCGACGGCGTCGAGGGCCTGGAGAACGTCATCGTCATCGGCGCCTCCAACCGCGAGGACATGATCGATCCGGCGATCCTGCGACCCGGCCGGCTGGACGTGAAGATCAAGATCGAGCGGCCCGACGCCGAGGCCGCCCGGGACATCTTCAGCAAGTACCTCGTCACCGACCTGCCGATCCACGCCGACGACCTGGCCGAGCACGCCGGCAACCGGGCGGCCTGCGTGCAGGCGATGATCCAGAGCACCGTCGAGCGGATGTACACCGAGCTGGAGGAGAACCGCTTCCTCGAGGTGACCTACGCCAACGGTGACAAGGAGATCCTCTACTTCAAGGACTTCAACTCCGGGGCGATGATCCAGAACATCGTGGACCGGGCGAAGAAGATGGCGATCAAGGATCTGCTCGAGTCCTCCCAGCGCGGGTTGCGGGTCGGGCACCTGCTGACCGCCTGCGTGGACGAGTTCAAGGAGAACGAGGACCTGCCCAACACGACCAACCCCGACGACTGGGCGCGGATCTCGGGCAAGAAGGGCGAGCGGATCGTCTACATCCGCACCCTGATCTCGGGCAAGGGCAACGAGTCCGGCCGGGCGATCGACACCGCCACGAACACCGGCCAGTACCTCTGACCGCTGGCAGTGACTCCCGGGCCGCAGTGATCCTGGGTCTGGCGTGACCGTCCGCCGGGTCATGGGCACCGAGGTCGAGTACGGCATCTCGGTGCCGGGCCAGCCCAGTGCCAACCCGATGCTGCTGTCCTCGCAGATCGTCAACGCCTGGGCCGTGGCCGACGCCCCCCGACTGCGCCGTACCCGGTGGGATTTCGAGGAGGAGTCGCCGCTGCGCGACGCCCGCGGCTTTGACTTGTCCCCGGCCGCGACCACGGACCAGTCGGACCTCGACGAGGACGCCGGTCTGGCCAACGTCATCCTGACGAACGGCGCGCGGTTCTACGTCGACCACGCGCATCCGGAGTTCTCCACCCCCGAGGTCACCACGCCGCTGGATCTGGTGCTGTGGGACAAGGCGGGGGAGCGGGTGATGGCCGAGGCGTCCCGCCGGGCGGCCACCGTCCCGGGACAACCGGTCATCCAGCTGTACAAGAACAACACCGACAACAAGGGCGCCTCCTACGGCGCGCACGAGAACTACCTGATGCGCCGCTCGACGCCCTTCACCGACATCGTCCGGCACCTCACGCCGTTCTTCGTCACCCGCCAGGTGGTCTGCGGCGCCGGCCGGGTCGGGATCGGGCAGGACGGCCGGGACGACGGGTTCCAGATCTCGCAGCGGGCGGACTTCTTCGAGGTCGAGGTCGGCCTGGAGACGACCCTGAAGCGGCCGATCATCAACACCCGGGACGAGCCGCACGCCGATGCCGAGAAGTACCGCCGGCTGCACGTCATCATCGGCGACGCCAATCTGGCCGAGGTGTCGACATTCCTCAAGATCGGCACGACGTCGCTGGTACTCGCGATGATCGAGGACGGGGCGGTGACCGCCGACCTCACCGTGGACGAGCCGGTGGCGACGCTGCGCGCGATCAGCCACGACCCGACACTGCGCACCCTGCTGCGGCTGCGGGACGGCCGGCGGATGACGGCGGTGCAGCTGCAGCTGGAGTTCCTCGCGCTGGCCCGATCCTATGTCGATGAACGGCTCGGGGTAGATGCCGACGTGCAGACCGTCGATGTGCTGGACCGGTGGGAGTCGGTGCTCGGGCGGCTCGAGCGTGACCCGATGCTGTGTATGGAGGAGCTGGACTGGGTGGCCAAGCTGCGGCTGTTGGAGGGCTACCGGTCGCGCGACGGCCTGGGCTGGGGCAGCCCGCGGCTCGCGCTGGTGGACCTGCAGTACTCCGACGTACGCCCGGATCGGGGGCTCTACCACCGGCTGGCCGCGCGCGGATCCATGCAGCGCATGGTCACCGACGACGCCGTCACCGCGGCGATGGGCCGGCCCCCGACCGACACCCGGGCGTACTTCCGGGGGGAGTGCCTGCGCCGCTACCCCGGGCACGTGGCCGCCGCGTCCTGGGATTCGGTGATCTTCGACGTCGGCCGGGAGTCGCTCGTCCGCATCCCGACCCTGGAGCCGCTGCGCGGAACCCGTGAGCACGTCGGCGCACTGCTCGACCGCTGCGCCACCGCCGCTGAACTGGTCGACGTCCTCACCGCAGCGCGCTAGTTCTGTCGGTGCCCGCGGGTACTGTCGACCGCAGGCAGGCACGCTTGCGGTGAGCGGAGGGAGCGCGATGAGCACGAGGGACTCCGGCGGCCAGCAGCAGCGGCCGGCCAAGCGCGAGGACGAAGCACCCCAGACCGAGGCGACGGTGGACTCCGACGTCGCCGAGCGACACGAGAAGCTGTCCGAGGACGTCGATGCCATGCTCGACGAGATCGACTCGGTATTGGAGGAGAATGCGGAGGAATTCGTAAGGAGCTACATACAGAAAGGGGGGGAGTGAAAAAGTCCCCGGTGGCCACAGTACAAACTATTGC